>Ga0310696_10003894_pt1 | contig 18451 bp, 36 predicted proteins | sample AusTroGonzalo_MG_4_FD_203885 | JGI IMG/M metagenome (GOLD analysis project Ga0310696, IMG submission 203885) | Bovine rumen microbial communities from tropical cattle in Woodstock, Queensland, Australia - Gonzalo_02 (v2) (version 2) | ecosystem: Host-associated > Mammals > Digestive system >...
GGCTATATCCTTGCAGTAGCCATTGTCTGATATATGCGTAAGCAGAATCGGCGTTAGAAGAATAAAAAGCCATCTTGTAGATAAGTTCTTTTTCCTCGCCATCATCGTCTACTACTACATCGGCAACATCTGCAAGGAAAATACTATCGTTTTCGTTTTGGCGCGTATTAAGTATTTCCTTTATCTTGCTACGCTTAACGGCGACAACATCAAGGTCTGTTTCGCCATCACATTCGTTATAGGTTTGCGTTTCAGCGTCACCGTGCGTTTCGGCATTTGCAATCAAAAACTTTTGTTTCACAACACGGTCATTACCCTTATTATCAACGCTTACAAACTGTACTGTACTCTCGTAAATCATAATCTTATTCGGTTTTAATGTTTAACTTTATTCCTTCGGGTGCAATTATGCGAAACGTCACTACATCTTGTTCGTCTTTGCTGATTGTTTCGCGTAATTTGATGATACGTTTTAGTATAGTCCAACGTTTCGTCCAGATAGGCTCTTTTGAAATCATTTCTGATATTCGGTTTATAGACTGTCCTATTCCGTTGGGCGTAAAGTGTAATCCACTTTCTTTATTCATTGCAATGGAAATCTTTTCGTAGGTATCGTTTTTCATATAACGAATAGCGTACCAATAAAGCCATCGTGCTTGCGCAATGTGCGTAGAAGAAACGCCAGACATCATCTTTTCTACATCAACATCGCACAACGCGGCGACAATATGCGCAAGATAATTGTTCGTCTCACGTTCGTATTCGCGCAGTTGGTTAAGAGCCTTACCAATGGTTTTATTCTCGATTTCAATCCAATCGTTCTTTATTTCGCTATCACTTTTCATTATACGTTTCTTTTTCGTTCGTTTACTCCTTTCAATATCGTTTGTTGTGACATAGGCAAACGCTCAACAAATAAATTAAGTCTATGATGCTTATCGTCGTTTCCTAATATTCTATCCCACACGCCAACAATGCTAAAGCACCAACGCATAAACACAAACTCTCCTTTGTACGCTACCGTTCCGTCGCTCTCCACTTGCTTTTTCATATAAATGTTAAGTTGTGGTTTTCTTTCTCTTGTGGAATAGCACCCGTTATCAAAGTCGTAGTCCATTATTGGCTTGCGTTTTATCCAAAGATAGTTTTCGCCATCTTTCTTGAAGTATTGCCCTTGAACGGGCGAAAGGTCAATACCCTCGACGGTTAATCGCCCAAGGTATTCACCTCCCGTTTTACGTTCAATATATCCGTTTATGTAGTCGCCATAATCCATAGGCAATCATTCTTCGGTAATATCTGTTTCTTCAACACTCCAACCATTGCAAGCGGCAAGCATTTTATTCAATCGTCGCTCGGTTCTTGGTGAACCTTTATACTTTTCCAAATCAGCCGTAATGTAATTTTTTAGTTCATTTAGCAAATTGGGAATGGTATAACAATTTTCTTCGTATTCGTGTTGCCAATCCGTGTCTTGTGTGTTAGCATACGTACCTCCTGTTTCTTCATCAAACTCTGGCGAGTAATCGACGGTGGTAATCGTCTCTGATTTTGTTAGCGTTACGGTTACAGTAACATCAAATTCCCTCTCGGGAACTACTGTCTCGTTGTATGGGGCATTGGGGTCTGAATAAGCCCCTGCTGGATAGTATGCACTTTCATTCATAACACAACTATTGATTGATTAACAGATTAACATTGGCATGAGCAAAGATACATATTCCGTAGATTCGGACGTTTCCCAAGGAGCGAACACACCTGCAACCGTTTCGTTCTTTAGCATCATCTTGACGCTATTTCCGTCAATATTCTGCAAGATAGAAAGCAACGCGCTACCCTTAAAGCCGATTGAAATATCCTTGTGCGATTCGTTATCTACAACAAGTTCCTCTTTTGCAGACTTACTAAAGTCGTAATCTTCGGCAGAAACAACCATTATGCCAGTGCCGCTAACGGAAATCTTCACAAGTTCACTCGATGAATTACCCATTGGAATGACACGTTTTAACGCGGAAACAAAACCTGCTCTGTCAACGTGAACAATCACATCGTTGTCCTTTGGTATAACCGAATCGTACTTTGGGTAATTGCCGTCTATAAGGCGCGTAGATAGTTTGAATTGCGTGTTATTAACAACAACAAAGCCGTTATTATAAACCAACTTTACATCGCCCGAAATGGTTGAAGCAAGAATGTTCATCAAGATTCCGCAAGGCTTCTTGGGTAAAGTGAATCCGCTTGGTGTCACATCACCTTGTATGGTCATATCGCTATACTTTGCGAGTTTATGGCCATCGGTAGCAACTGAAACCATCATAGTAGCCAAAAAATCAAAATGTACGCCGTTCATAATTGGGCGCAATTCATCGTTGGCAACTGCAAAGCCAGCCTTTTCGATAGCGGTGAGCAATTTCGCAGCATCAATACGTTTTTCCGTTTTGTCGCCATCACCGACATTTGCAAACGGATAGTCGCTCGCATCTTCGTAAGCCAAAGAAAAATCGCCAGTATCGTACACACAGCGCAACGTATGCTTTTCGCTATCTACTGTTATAGTAACCTGCTTTCCGCTAAGATTACGCAATGCTTGTAGAATGGACTTTGCATCAACGCAAAAAACAATACCGACCTCGGCATCATAGCAAGGCACTTTAACCTGCAACCACGTTTCCGAATCGCTCGCCATAAGTTCAAGGAAAGAACCGCCGTTATTATCGGCCTTTGTTTCAAAACGAATGTCACCAAGAATGGGTAACGCATTTTTTGAATTGATTACCGAATTTAGCATCGCCAAACTTGGTACAATCTCGTCTGTTTTTAATCTAATTTCTTTTGTCATACTTTCTTTATGATAAATAAAAAACTATCTATTGTGCAATATATTATGCAACGTAGCCTTAGACGAAATACCAAACTTTTCCATTGTCTTTTTATAGGACTTTGTTTGTGAATGGTATTGTTTTATTGACTTTACTGTTTTTTCGTCAAAAACCGTCATATAACTACTTGCGTGTTTTGCTTGTGCAACACGGACTTCTTTTGGTATGTCAAGCGAATTTTCTTGATATGTACCCATTTCAATGTTATCAAAAGCATTGTTTGTGCTGTTGCCATCCAAATGCCTTATAACATCACAACCAAACATTATGTCGCCATATTTCTGATAAGCAATAAACCTATGATACGGTATAGATACAATTATTCCATCTACTCTGACGTGAAACATAAAATAAGGAATCTTACCCATCATTTTCACCATAGGATTTAACGTATTTCCTTTAGGCGAAATGATGTCACCATTGCTTGTTGCTCGATAACCTTTCTGGTATGCAACCTTAATGGCTTTTTCATTTCTTTTGCTTTTTTCTTTCATACAAATAATAAGTGGAGGTAGAGGGTTCTGCCCCCTCGTCTTACAGACTTATCATAGAAACTTGTTACGTGCGTTGGGGCTGACCAGACTCTTGTCGGGCGAGCGTTCCACCACCACATTTTGAGAAAACGTGGAAAACAAAGCCGTAACTTTTATGTTCCTTCGTAAGTCACCAACGAGGCGCACTTATGCTGCTGCGAGCATAACACGGCGCGAGGTCATGTTTACAACCTTAGCGTTTATTTTGTTCACCATTTCAAAGCATGATTGCTTGCACGGTTTCTTGCTTTCCATCTGCAATCTATCCTATTTTACCCCCGTAAAAATCTTGGTGGAGCTGGTGGTACTCGAAACCACGACCCCCTGCTTGCAAAGCAGATGTTCTACCAACTGAACTACAACCCCAAAGATAAAAGCCTACTGCCTTTCACAAGTTTTCGGCTTACTGTTTACTAAAAACTATAAAATGAATGACAAGAAAATCAATCTATCACATCTTAAAAAGAATTGGTACTTCGTTTCACAACGTTTCCCAAAACTAACAGTTTTCAAACAGTTTTATTGTTTCACCAACCAATCTTGCGGAAGGTGAGGGATTCAAACCCCCGTGCCATTTCTGACAGCCACGTTAGCAGTGTGGTGCTTTCGGTCACTCAGCCAACCTTCCGATTTTAGTAGAAGTTGAGGGAATCGAACCCCCACTTTTAGAGCCAAATTCTAACGTGCCACCGTTACACCAAACTCCCGTTTGCGGTTTATACTTCGTTTCGCAACGTTTCTAACCGCGGTTACAATGATTTTACACAGAAATGCAAGTTTTTTAGTAGCGATACGGAGAATCGAACTCCGCTTCCAAGAATGAAAATCTTGTGTCCTAACCGATAGACGATACCGCTGAATTATGAAAAATGCTACTTATCCGTCGCGGACTTTCACATTCTAATTTACTAACAATATGAATAGAACTTTGTAATAAGTAAAGCAGTTTTTTTCAAATCAAAAAGCCTAATACATTTCACAACGCCTTGGCTTAAAAATCCTAATAAAGTAAGATAAAAATATCCATAAGAGATGAACACATACCTTGCGGACGCTTCCGCTTTTTGTGCCTTTTGTAATAACACAATGCAAAGATATATATAATATTTGAATTATGCTAACTTTTTCTTGTATTTAACACTTATTTAACACTATTGCGCTAAAAAAGCGGCTATTCGGTGTTGGATTTGTGCTTTTTGCGTTCGCGTTCGTATTCCCGAATCTTGCGCTTTGCTTGCACTTTTTCGCGCCCACCACGATTCCAGTACCAATCCTTCCAATATTCCTTAGTGCCGTACTTGTATTTTGTTTTACTTTCCATTGTTGTTATCTTTTTGTTTGTTTCTTATAATAATTACTTTTGCCTTATTTAATGTCATAGTTCCTTTTTGTTTAATTGTTTAATTCGTTGTATTTATTGAGTAGTGCTTCCTTACATTTACCCAACCAATATTCTCTTTCTTCTTCCGTATCAAAAGAACCTTTATATTGGTCGTCTGCTCTTTCATTAAAAGTTTTATCATAAACTCTTTCTGCTATTTTCTTAACAGCCTCTTCGTTTACTTTGTATGTATTCTTCATAATCACAATATTTTAAGTTCATGTAATTTTTCAATCATAGCCACACAAGCATCAATAGGATTGTTGAAGAAATCAGATATAATTGGTTTCTTACCTTCACGGACTACAAACACAGTTCCGTCAGTATTTGTTTGTAGAGTATAGTTCTTTAGAACACCAAGCAATGCTGCAAGCGACCAACATGGAATAGCAGTAGGGTCTCCTGGAATAAGATTTTCTTCAATATATGGAGAAGCAACAGCAACAGTTCCTTCTAATGCGTAAAACATATCCGCACTTTTAATAGGCAGAAACCCCGCAAGAACTTTAGACTGAGGAATATCAGTACATATTTTAATTGTTGCCATAGTTACTTCTTCATTAAGTTATACATATTCTCCAAACCTTGCTTAAATGCTTCTGCAAGAGCATCGCCATAGGATTGATAATCACCCAAAGGCAGATTATTTCTGTACTCTTTTACCATAGCGTCTATATCAACCTCTGGCTTAATTTTCTCCAATTTTAGTTCTTTTTCGTCCCATTCATACCCTGCTTCGTGCATCTTCTGGAATAAGAGGTCACGCTGTTCTTTGGTGGCAGGACAAGTATTATGACCAGTCCAATGAGTAGGTTTATTTGGTATCTGAAAATTTCCCAATGTGTTTATAGCGCAATAAGCACCAGGACATCCAATTCCACCATCAAGATTACCATTAAATATAAATGGAGCATTAGCCATAAGCACATCACCATCCTTTGCATCTTGAATTGTCCAAAGACGAGAAACCTTATCTATTATGTAAAAAGGTATTTTTGGTCTATCGCCATTGTTGATAATAAGTTCATAAGTATGTTCAAAAACTTTATTGACATAATAAATACTATCGTTTTTGAAAACAATCCAATCCCCAACCTTGAACTTTGGTTCTTGCGTATCAGCAATCTCTTGCAGCTTTCCGTCTTTGCACTCTAAGCCTTGTGCTTTAAGTGCGTTGCGAATAGTACCTGCTGTTACACTAAAACCAGCGCGTTCAAGCGCGGGTATAAACGAGGAAACGAATTTATCAATATCTATTTTTGCCATAGTCGTTCATTATTTTAAGAAAATCAGTATAACCTTTAATGTGTATTCCTACTCTTTTACAATAAGCATTGACTTTGTTTACGTAAAGTAGCACATTTCCTTGACCATTAGGAACTGACATTATTTCCTTAACAAGTCTTTTATTCTTTCTGTTAGGTCTTTTTATTTTTGTCATATTCAGTCCTCCTTTATAATTAGTACCTTAACCTTGTCCCCTGCCTTAGCAAGAGGCTTGTCGTTATCATAGTCGTAGAGTTCTGTTGCGTCTATGTAGGGATAGCCGCCAGCATCTTCTTTGACGGTACGCTCAATAGCGTCATTCATCATCTTCCGCTTCTGCCAGTAAGCACCTTTCTTGAAATATTCCTGTAATTGTAAATTGAAACAACACTCTTTTGCTGCTTCCTCCAAGTCCTCGCTTACAGGCTCTTCTGGGAGGGAGTTGATGAAATCCATCAAATGATGCAACACAGTTGGTGCGGTATCATAAGACTCTTTATAAAGCCTTTCAATCTCTGCTCTTATAAGTTGTACTTTGTCTGTCATACTATTCTCCTTTCTGTGCCTTAAGTCCAAGTTCAAAGAAATGTTTGGCAAACTTGATTATCGCATCACCACCTTTTAATGTAAGGTTACAACACTTCCAATCAAGTTCTAAAGCCAATCTTTTTCTACCATCATGTGTATAAATGTAGTCTTCAATGGCTTTATCTAAATCCACCTCTTTCACTTCAAGGGTGTCGAGGATAGAAAGAATCTCATCATAAGTAGCACATTGGACTGCCCATCCCCACTCGTTACCATAAGCCTCTTTTTTTCTTTTCTCTATTTTCGCTACTAAAGCGGATTTGTCTATCAGTTTCATAAGTCTTATAATTTAATTTCCTTGTCAATACCAGCCAATCGGAGTGCGTGTTGCAATTCGTGAACGTACAGCGTGTATGGCATAATGAGCCGCATACCATTCAGCGGCAAACACTCCACATGATAGAATGGCTCGTCATTCTTCCACCATACCACGCCCTCGTTAGGCTCGTGGAAATTTCGCTCCAATATCTCCGTAGTCAGCGGAATCGGCTCTATCTCGTCGTACTCATACAGGTCGTTGTAGTCAAGCATCACCAGTCCACTGCCGATTTCAGCCACTTGTTCATTCTGTCGATTATGAGTGTTATATACCCAATCGCCAATCATTAGTTCTTCTTTCTTCATTGTTATTCACCTTTAAGTTCTTTAATCTTATCTAAAAATTCTTGGTGTACTGATATGGGAAAAGCACAAAAGTTCCTATTCTCGACAAGTTCTTCAAAAATTTCAAGCACGGCCTTTGCTCCAGCCTCATAGTCAATCTTGCAAAACTTTTTTGCTATTCTTTTTTGCGGCAATAACTCTGCATAATTATTTGCCATTTCTTTGATTGTTGCCATAGCCTTATTTTTTTAGTTGTTCAATAGTTTCTTTTATTTTCACGTATATTATACCTTTTTTAGCCACGAAAGGAAGGATGGACTCAAAAATTTCAAGCACATCGTTAGCACCTGCTTCATAAGCACATTGCATAGTTATTGCGTTTTTGTCCTTATCGCAATGCTCATACACATACTGATGTGCCATTTCTTTTATTGTAAGTTCTTTCATAATTATTTAATATATCTTTTATCAAATATTCTTGTTTTACTAATAATTAAAGAATGTTTTGCGGACTTCTTTCGTTGTTGCATAGACCTTGAACAATCACGTCTATCTGTATATTTAGTACATCTTGAATTAGATTCTAATACTGAACACACAAAAGGGCATTTACCCATCATAATACCACATCTATGAGATACCATAATCACAACATTTCAAGTTCGTGTAACTTTAATATAAATTCGCAACAAGCATCAACAGCAGTTTCCGCTTGGGAGGCAAATGGTTTTCCATCAAGAGTACAATAATAATCTTTTCCGTTAAAACTTTTAGTAAGAATAGATGAATATCCGTAAGGCAAACAAGCCATCAACGCATCCAACGACCAAGCAGGTATATCAATATCTAAATCCATTGCCTTATAACTACCGATTCTGAGGTCATTTTTGTCACCACAGTAATAATACATATCCGCACTTTCAAGCGGTAGTATCTTTGACAGTTTCACCGACTGTTGTAAATCCGTTGCAATCTTTCCCATATTACATTAGTTTTCGTTAATAAAGTTAGCGAACGCAATCATCAACAAACCTATATACACAAGAACGATAGTCCAGTGTACCAAGTATAGCCAATAACCAACCGTGCCCAATATAAATAAAGCACCGCAAGTACTCAAAATTACTGTAATCTTTTTCATATATCTTTATGTTTATAGTTTACAACTTTCACGCCACAAAGTTACAAAGTAATTTGGAATATACCAAATTTATTTGCAAAAGTTAAGTTAATGTTTGTTTAACAATATTCTAAAGCCCATAAGAATAAAGAAAAGTGATACCACAATATTTATTGCTATTACGATATAGTAATATTTAGTATCGAGAACCACAAAAGAAAACAAGTACTTTTCGTATAGATTTATTGCGAGGTACAAACACGCAAACTTGTTCCATTTGCAAGTACGGATAGCAATGCTTACCAATGTAACAACAACCAACGTTTGTAGGTTATATTCAAAATAACCGCTTATAAACCACGAAATAGGCTTATATGGTATAACATACCCATCGTATTCAGCAAAGTTGTTAGAAAGCAAAGAAAACGCCGTTTCCATATATGAAATGAATAGGACGGCGCATATCGCAAAAGGGATAATCTTTCCCAACTTGATTAAAAGTAATCTTGCCTTATAAATCAAGCCATCTTGCGACATTATTTTTTCTTTTTTACTTTTATCTTAAACGTTGGTGCTACGTCGGCAGGTGGGCGAACGCCAGCCGTTTTCTTTGTAGATAACTTAACACCAGATGATAATTTTATTTTTTGTTTTACCTTTGCCATTTTGTTCTTAGATAAAAAAGCGCACCACTCTTGTTACGGAGTAGTACGCCTTTTTTTACTTGTTGTTTTTATGGTTTCCTTGTGTTTTGTTTTTGCAAGATTCGATAGCATCAAACAAATTCTTTTTCAAAGACTTTAGGCTTTCCTGCTCTTTTTCGCTTAGTCTTGGGCAACCTTTACACCACGAATCAAAGTTCGGTATTGGTTGGTTAAACTCGGAAGCGAATAACGTGTAGTCGTACCACCGTAACAATTCATCGTAATCTTTCAAATCGTTATCAACGGCATACTTTATCACGCTATTAAAGTCAAGGAACAAATCGCCGATGCAAGCAATAGTACCAACATTGCCAGCAACCCAAATATCGGGAGTGTCAAGCGCAATACCATAGGCATTACAGAAAGCAACAACGTATTCGTTGCATACCGTGTTGTACCGAACAGCAAGGTCTTTTGTTTTCTTCATACCTATTCCTGCTTTATATTTGCAATCTCATCGAACACAAGGACACCGTTCATCGAACCGCGCTTAAACTCTTGCGTCTTGTAAACGCCTTTCTTAATGCGGTTGTAGATTGTTTGCGTTGTAACGTGACGGCGTAGTGCCATTTCGGAAACGCTTATCCATTGTCCTTCGGTGTTATTGCTCATTTTCTTGCGCCCCCTCCTCGATAGCCTTGTCTGTTTCGTGTTCTTGCAAAGCGTCGATATTTTCCTGCATTTTCTGCTCGTCGCTTTTTGCTTGGAAAATAACACGTTCGTCAATACCCTCTGTGAATTTCTTAACGTCATCTACAACGGCGTTAATAAACTCGAGATTCGTCATTCCGTTTACTTTTTCGGAAAGAATGATGTGGTTACGGGCGATATTGTGCAAGTACGATTCGTAAACAAGGAATGATTCAGCCTCGGTTTCACCGATACCATACAACGGGTGGAAAATGTTGTTAAACCACAAGTCAATGTACCAACAAACGTTGTATTCGGTCTTATCTTCCTTTTCTTTAAGAATAGCCATCAACTTTCCATAGGAACGTGTGGTTTCGCCTTTCGCATCTTTTACCGTGCAATCGTTCGCAAGTGCAATCTCAATGAAACGCTTCACATAGAGCCAAGGGCGCGAAACGCCTTGAGCGGTGTACGAATTGAATACGTGTCGGTGGAAACCAGTAGAGATTACGGCGTAATCCTGCGTTACGTCCAAACGCAAGCCTTTACCGTCGAAATAAATGCTTATCGTATCTTTATCCTTTGGAACAAGAACAACGGCATTTTTAATACGACGTTCAAGGTCTCCCTTTGTCAATGATTTTTTCTCCATTTCTATAATACGTTTTATGTCGTTTTTATTCGTTTTCGTTTTCGCTTTCTACGGGAGTTTCTTCGGCATCCGCTGTTTCGTCCGCGACAGGTGCTTCTTGTGTGTTGGCATCCACTTTGTCAATACCAGATACTTTTTGCATTTCGGTATAGATAACAAGCAGGCGGTTCAAGATAGATTCGTGCTTCTTAGGCAACTTTCCTCCTTGAATCTTGTTCTTCTTGTTGTACGCATCAATATACGCAATAGCCTCGTCGTCGTTATGGATAAAGTCAAAGAAATACGGGTTGTCGGGTAACTTGATTTGCGGTGTTCCATCGTTTTCTACTTCCTCCGCTTCCTTTGCAAGTTCCTCGGCCTTTTTCTTAGATTCTTCATCCAAGTCAGCGTCTTGTACGTCGGTCTCCATATATTCGGGCACAACGAAAATCTTTTCGATGTTGATAAATTGCTCACAATCAAATACCTTTACTATTCGCGGTTTATTTTCATTTTGTGGGTTAAAACTTGAAACGGCATAAGCCTTATCACCAAATTTCTTTTCAAGAACGGCTACACCTTTTTCAAAACCGCTTTCACCGTCCCATTCCTTAATAGGGAGTTTCGGCAAATTCAAATATTCACAAACTTCTTTTTCAAAACTAATCATAACTATAAGTGTAATAAGTTAAACAACGTTGCAAAGATAACAAAAGATTTGTAATATTCCAAAAGTATTGCGGTTTATTTATTCAAAATTAACAAACCACCACCCAGATGTTAGGGTAGTGGCTCGTTAATCTCGCAGTCTATCATACAAGTTGCAATTCTTGTTGTGTGACATCTTTAAGCAACCTTTGCCGTGTATAATACTTACTTTCTTGCATAGCAAACATATCGACGTTTATATTTTTTTGAAGTGCATCGCAAGCATCCGTATAAAAACGTTTGGATATTTCCATACCATACGCCTTACGTCCTAATGATGCAGCAGCAACAAGAGTAGAACCACTTCCAGCACATGGGTCTATGACAACATCATCGGGGTCTGTAAATAGTTCTATAAGCCGCTTTAGAAGTGGTATAGGCTTTTGTGTTTCGTGAATACGAGGCATCCCAAGGTCTCGTACCCAATCCATGCAATTAAACACCATTTGCCCATTATTATTAAACTTTGGAAGTTTATCACGATAAAGAACAAGTCCATATTCGCAATTACCAACAATTTTCATGTTTGCCTTCAAAACTTGTGCAGAATAGTTCTTACGGAAAACGAGGTTGATATAATGATTAAATCCGTATCGTTTGGCAAGTTCTATAAGGTAGAATTGCTGCATAAATTCGCAAAACACAATCATGCACGGCGCACTTGTTTTTGTTCTATCGCCTTCATCGACTTTACCTTTTTGTTCTGGCTTTAGCATCTGTGCAGCAAAGTGCATGAACTCTGCTGGCTTAAAATTCTCGTCAGTGACGAAAAATGTTTCACCTGCCTTGTCGCTTTCACCATTCTTGTTATCGCCACCAATATACCACGAAGGATTACTACCGTAAGCCTTATCGCCCAACGAATATGGAATATCCGTCAAAATAAGTTGTGCTTTTGGTATTCCGTAACGCTTAAAATCTTGAAAACTGGAATTAAACAGTCCAACACGATTATTCATCATGCGAAATTCTGGATTTTCCACAACTTTTACATCTTTTGTTGTTAGTTTCATTTTATCCGTTCGTATTCTTTTAGTTTCTTAATTTTTTCAAGTCCTTTCTTTGTTGGATTTCCGTCTTTATCGCAAGGAACGTGAATACTCAGACGATTGTTTATCTTTATCCAACGATAACCTTTTTTTTCGTCATTTTTCTCCATTATCTTTGCCTCAGATAGTGCTTTCAAGTCTTTCTTGCGCACCTCGTCTTTATTGAAAACCCAATTACTCATTACCGATGCCATAACTAAACTACATTAAATTCGTTTTCCAGCAAGTTATTAAGTTCTTTTAATTCCTTTATGTCACGCTTCACTTTTCTTTTCCAATACCACCTTGTTAAAATGGTTGCGTAAGCGTACTTGTTGTTATGGTGCAAGAACTGCTCGGCAAATTTAATAACAACTTCCCTCCAAACGATTTTATTAAACTGTTGTAAGTTTAACTTAGTCCTTTCGGCCTCTTTGTTGAATTGGTCGAAAGCATCTATCAAGCCCTGTGCAGTATCTTCTGACATTCTTTCAAAATCTTCCATATTACTTAAATTGTTTGGTTAATCGACCAATGGTTTCGTTACCACGATAAGCCTTGTATGGCGTTACAATAGTCTTTCTTTCAGCGAGGTCTTGAACCATACTTGCGGTATAAATGTTTTCAGCATCATCGGCAGATAGGCGTTTTGCAACCATCATCGCGCTTGCTTTATCCATATTATCCTCGACAACGGTTTGTTTGTGTTCTTTTTCGTTGTACTTTGTAACGCACCACGATTCCAAAATATCGCCTACAACCTCGTTGTTTACTGTGCTTGTCTTAAACGTAAGTTGTTTCTCGTCGGTACATAGTCGTATTGCAACGTTAGCCGAATTATCCTCGATTCTTTGTGGGTCTCCAAGATTCCATTCATACGGCAACTGCGACCATTCCATAATACGACGATACAAAACCTCGGTTTCTTCGTTCATTTCTTGACAAGCATCTCCGTGAGCATAGTAATCAGTCCAGAAATTGATAAACTTCGTAACCGCTTTTTCGTAATCGTTCATTGCTTTTGCAATTTCGTTTTTACGGCCACCAAATTCAGTAAGCATATACTCTACGCCGCCGTAGATACGATAAGCCGCCATAATACTTGCGTGTGTGGCACATAAAAGATTCGATATGCGGTCAAAAAAACCAAGTTCCTTTGCCTTGTTAATATCAAGACCGCGAACACCTGCGGTTTTAATCTTTTTCATAACGTCATCGGTAACTACCGACGATTCGCTAAGTTCTATTACTCCGTTTTCCATAATCTTTAACACTATAAATTTTATTTGTTTTCGTTTTCTGTAATCTCGTATCTATCCTTGAAATATTCGCAAGCACAATCATACCACCCGACGGGATGATAACCACCTATTTTTTGTGCAATTAAGACCGCCAAATGGCGTTGTGCTTGCGTATAAACATTCGTAACAATACCCTTTGCAACACATAACACTACTTTTCGATAACGTCGGCATAATACGTCTTACGCAGTTTTGCAAGCGTTGCAACAATCTTTGTTTCGTCCTCGCACAAGAAACTTATTGGGCATACAAGGTTACTATTGAAAGTAAACCAGATTTTGCCGCGATATTCTTCTACGTTAAATGAAGATTCGGCATACTTTACGAGGTTAATTTGTTTACGTTCTTTGTAAAGTTCGACGTGATGTTTACACCACGAAATAAATCTCTTAATCATATTTGTAATGTTTTTTATTCTGAATAATTTTTGAATACACCACCACAAAGGTAGAACTGATATGTATTAACCATAACATACTCAACACCATTATGATTAAATGGTTTGGTATCTCCACCCTTTGCGTGAATAGATGATGCGAATACGGCATCAACAAGCACGGTGTGCTTGGGAAAGCCTAAATCTCTCTCAAGCCCACTGTGCGAATGTAGGATATTAAGTCTTTTGCTCATTTCGATTCAATTTACTTTTGTTCGGTAACATCTTGGGCATCATCGAAGCCGCTGAACTTTTCAGCAACAGCCTGCGCCTTTGCCATATCAATATCTGATTGGTCGTTGTCAATGTAATCATATTTATTACGTTCATACATAACTGCTTGGTCAGCCTGCATAGCATCCTTTAGTTCAACGGACAAAGGAGCATTCTTTGAAATGTTCAACTTTGTAACCGTCTTTAATGCCATCATGTCGAAATCGGTAGTCCACTTTGATGCGTTACGGATATAGTCTTTCTTTGACGCATACGTTTGCGAATAACGCTTTGCATGTGCCTCGACCTCCGCTTTAGACATATAGAATACCGATTCGTAGCCGTTAAGCAATCGGAAATGTGACACGTAGCCGACAATGGGTAACTTTGCACGTTCCTCGTCGTTTTCCACGAACTTGAACTTCAATTCTCCCGAAAGACGGTCACGGCCAAGCAACTCACCCTCGCGGATTTCCGTTGCATTGATTGACTTGAACATTCCACTACGGAGTGCCAACTGCACAAAGCCGCGCCAGCCGATTTGGAATTGCGCAACCGTGATACCTTTCTTGTTGTCGTTATACGGGATGATATAGGCCATACCGATTGAATTGTCAAGCGGCATGTTCAACGCCGTTGCTTTCATGGCCGCAAACATCAACGTGTAAGGCTCGCAAGCCTGCAAGTTGGCATTATTAGCCACAAGTGCAACCAAGTTATTCACGAAAGACATCTTACGGTCGCCTAATACGTCGGCAAGATACTTTTGTGTCGATGGGCTATTGATGGTTTGGTTAAACAATTTCAAGCCCGTAACTTTCTTTTCTTCTGCCATAGTTTTAATCTTTATTGTTTGGTTCTACATACGAAACTGGCTCCCACAATTCAAGCCCAGTGAGCAAAACGGGCGCAACGATAGTCTCGCTGAAAATTACGCTACAAATGATATTTCCAGTGTTTACCTCATACTCAACACCTTCGATAGCCTTTTCTTTATCCATCCACCCGTAGGGCTGTGCAGTGAACTCAGTACCGTCGGACTTCTTGAATGTCTTGCTGTCGGCACAACTACTCAATACCATTGCAGCGATTGCTGCGAACAATAAATTTTTCTTCATAACGTCTTTTGTTTAATGGTTTACTACTTTTGTTTTGCAAGTTTCTTGTGCATACGCTTTGCTTGACGCGCCTTGATACTACCATTGTAATACTTACCAAACTCATCAGCATTGCCGTGCAACACCTTGAATCTACCACCAATGTACTTTGCCATAATCTTTTTTTTTTTTATTGTTGAATGAATGTTATTTACTCTTTTACTTTGATATTTACATAGCCATTACGTTTTGTTGTCTTTGTGTACTCAGCAAGAACCTTTTTAGCCTTTCGTGGATGCTCTTTTACCATATCATCCATATAACGCTTTGCGTCAAACGACTTGCTCTCTGTTGCATCTACACGGGTTATAGAGAATAAGTTGTTTTTTACCGACTTGATACCCTTTTCGGTCATAAAGTCGTACAAACGCTTTTTGAACTCGTCAACTTTCTTCTCTCGTTCTTTGATTTCGGTGAGCATCGTGGCAATATCCTCAAACTGATTCTTGACGTTTGCAGGCAACAAATCGGCATCCACTTCGTCGCCCTCGTAGTATTCTGTAAACGTTTCAAGAAAGTTGTTCACGATAAACATAGAAGATTTTATATCGAAAAGACCGCCACCAGTAAAACGAACCTCTTTAATCGTGATACGTTCGGGTTCAAACGAAAGGCAACCGCTATTTAAGTCCAAGCCATACGTTGAATAATGAACCAAGAAAAGGCGTACTTTCCAATCATTACCAAGTTTATCGGCAATTTCACGACCGAGAATGTTCTCGATGAAAAGTTGCGCCTTGTATGTTGTGCGTGTGTCGTTAAAGTTGTACTTTGTTGTCTTGACTTCGTACACAAACAACGTCTTTTGTGCGTCATCTTTCAAAACAATGTCGGGGTGCGCAATCAGCTTGACGTTTTTAAGCGAATACTTTTCGGAAACCCAAAGAGGATTTGATTCGTAGCGTGGGTCTTTTGCCGACAAGTGTTCGTAAACCGCGTTTTCGATTGTATCACCTGCAATAATGGCAGCGTTCTTTGGTATCTCCTGTTGTGGAATCAACCCTTTGCACACGGCCAAACGCTTGAAAGCGGATTTAGGTACATAGCCCAATGCTGCCACTTGTTCAAGCAACTTTCCATCACTACCACCAAGGCAACCAAAACGGGTGTTGGCGACATCTTGTTTGTAATCTTTTTCTTCCATAATAGTTTAATAAGTTTATAGGCGAATGTTTACTTGTGCCTCGAAATACACATCAAGACCGATTGCGGTTGCTACATCAAGTTCGCATTTACAACCAGCACTACGATTCCAACCATTCATCAAGAAAATCGAATCGCAAGTAAGCAGGGCGGCAATATCAGCCTTCATGTGCTCTTGTGTTGTTGCCGTGACGGGTAATCCATTGTTTAACGGATTAAACACGTCGAAACCAGCACCGCGCAACTTAACCTCCATTTGCATAGCGGTATCGCGCCTTTCTTCAATATCGTAACCACTAATCGGAAACGACAGGTAAATCTTTTTCTTCATTTTCTTCCTTATTTGTTTTTGACTTTTTTGTTTTAATAATGCTTATATCGCGCACAACGATTGACAACTGAATGAAATCAATGCCTTTGTATTCCGTCTTGTAAGAAGATATACGCCCGAATATTGACGCACGTTGTCCTCGGTGTGCGTTCACACGATGCAAATAGGCAATCTGCTTTTTATCGAATACGGACGTGCGTATGTAGTTCTGCGAATGTGTGCGCTCCGTATTGTCGCTTATTTCCTTGATAAAGGAGTTCACGCAAAACGAGAACGTAGCATATTCTTTGCCGTCCGATGTACGACCAAACTTGAAATCGTCACCTATCAGCCCTTCGAGTAATACTATGTTTTTATCTAATGCCATAATAATAGTTTCTAAATCTTTTGCAAAGATACAACAAAACTTTGAATATTCCAAAAGTACAAAACAAAGTTTAACCTAATATTTGTTAATCAATAATAGTTATCGGTTGTTGTGTATTCGTTTATTGCTTGTTGGCACAAAGAATCGCAAAGTTCATTGTAAAAATTACCATTATGGCTACGAACCCAATTAAACGTAATCTGCAAATCGCGCTCTTTTACTATCTTATCGTACAAGTCGAGTAAATCGTTATTCTTGTACCGAACACAACGCCTTAAACAAGCGTCAATAGCGTATTGGCTATCGGTTATAATTGTAACACCATTTGCGTCGTTTGGTAAAGCGTAAATACCAGATATAATAGCCTTCAACTCGGCACGGCTACTTGTTTCACCTTTGACCGTCTGATGCAACCTGCGAACCTCTTTATTCGGTTGCGTTTTCAACATAACGTAGGCAATAGCACTACGCCCGTGTTCGGGGAAATATGCCCCGTCGGTATAAATTAAATAGTGCATAACTTTTTATCTTATATTATGTATTTTATTGTATGTCATAATATTGTTTTATATAAAGTCCACAATCCATCTTTTTCCCCAATATTATACTTTGTTGGGGATTGAAAGCAAAACGTATTCTTTAGATTATCTTCCTACTATTTATATTGTAGGCTTTTACGTTGTACTTTCTTGCTTGCATAAACCCTTGCTTTCCCGACAAGACTCTTCATTGTTGTTGTGTTTCTTGAAACTTTCGTTCATTGGGTCGCCTGTCGTTATGGATAGAACGTTGCAGGCACTTTTCACAACACAAAATAGTTTACCAAACAGAACACTTTTATATATGGGTTGATAAATCCCAAGAGGAGTGTACGTATTCAACCTCGTTACTAAATTTTGTGATAGAAAAACCAACCATATAAAATTGGAAATCCCTACCAAGTTCAGCGCATCTTGATAGGGAAATTCCGTTTTATAGTGTCTTACTTTTCTTATGGAAAAAGTGTAAACCATTCACCCAAAACTTCGTGCCAAGCCGCGCTGATGCCTGTAAATCACGGCACAAATGTAATACAAGTTTTGTTATGTTCCAAATTTTCCGCAAGAAATTAACCTACATTAACCAATCACATAGAGATTATAACAATCTTATACTTTTCGGTTTCAAGTTCTTCGCCAACGCCGTTACGATTACACCAGCGTATAGCATTGTTTGTTTCTTGTGTACTTTTCGTAGCCTTGTAAACGTGTTCACCAAGGTTTCCAGCCATACACGAAATGGCTTCTTTTGTTTCTTTGTTGCTAAATATAACTTTTTTCATAGTTAAGTTTTTTATTCGGTTAGTTTTTTGTTTATTATAGTGCTACTTTTGTCTCGCATAAAATAAGTATTTACACCAATACAAGGGTTGCTAATTGTGTTGTTACATTCT
>Ga0310696_10003895_pt1 | contig 18451 bp, 11 predicted proteins | sample AusTroGonzalo_MG_4_FD_203885 | JGI IMG/M metagenome (GOLD analysis project Ga0310696, IMG submission 203885) | Bovine rumen microbial communities from tropical cattle in Woodstock, Queensland, Australia - Gonzalo_02 (v2) (version 2) | ecosystem: Host-associated > Mammals > Digestive system >...
GTTTACATGTGACGAGTGCCCGCAGAAATGGCGCAGGGACTTCGACGTGTTCCAGAACAAGGCAGCCGATCCATCGACGGTCGAGACGTCTCTTGGAGTGCTTGCCCGGGCACTACACGCCCACCACGGCGAGAAGCCGGTCATACTAGTGGACGAGTACGACTCTCCGATCAACTACGCCGCGACGCACGGTTTTGGTGGGGAGGCTCTTCAGTTCTTCCGCAACTTCCTTTCAGGGGCGATGAAGGACGGCGAGCATTGCCGCATGGGGATACTCACCGGCATCCTGCGCGTCGCCAAGGAGGGCGTCCTTTCAGGACTCAACAACCTGAAGGTGTATTCCGTCTTCGACGAGGCGTTCTCGGACTGCTTCGGATTCACGGAGGACGAGGTGCGCGGGCTTTTGACGTATTACGGGCACCCTGAGAAGATGGACGAGGCGAGGGATTGGTATGACGGTTACCTCTTCGGCGGACGCGAGATGTACAACCCTTGGTCGCTCCTCAACTACGTGCAGGACGGCTTCAGGCCGCAGCCGTACTGGATCAGCACGAGCAGCAACGACCTCGTCGCGGACGCCCTTTCTCGGATGACGCCGCGCATGCGAGGCGTCCTTGCGGATTTCTTCGAGAAGGGAGCTCTGTCAGTTCCATGCGCGAAGGACCTTGGGCCGTACGGTACGATTCAGAACAGTCCTAAGATCATCTGGTCGTTGCTCGCCCACACTGGTTACTTGAAGGTTGTTTCCCCTCCCGACGACAACGGGCAGGCGACTCTTGCTTTCCCGAACCGCGAGCTCGTCCGCGTTTTTCGCGACGAGATACTTGATCCGCTTGAGTGCTCCCCCGCTGCGGGCGACGACCTAGACGACATCTTGCGATCTCTCACCACCGGTGATGCGGAGGGATTCCGAAAGGGAGTGGAGGCGTTTCTGGTGTCGTCCGCAAGCTACTTCGACACTGCGAAGGAGGATTTCTTCCACGGACTGCTCCTCGGCCTACTCGCTTTGGGGCGTGACACCTTCGAGATCAAGTCCAACCGCGAATCCGGTGACGGGCGTCCCGACATCCTGATGAAGCCGCGTAGTGGAAAGCCGTTCCCGGGGGTCGTCCTAGAGCTCAAGTCGCCGACAGTCGCCCCTGATGCGTCGCCGGAGCAGATCGAGTCCGCGCTCGACGCATCCGCAAAGGCGGCGCGCGGGCAGATAGACGACAAGCGCTATGCTGCGGAGATGGAGGCAGAAGGCATCCCCGTTCTGAAGTACGGGGTTGGGTTCTGCGGCAAGCGCGTAGTCCTTGCCAAGTGATGTGGTTGGGGAATTTCCAAGGGGTCATTTGCCTTTTGCGGTCGGGGCGAAGATATGGTATGATTTCACCAGTGTTCGCGGCGGATGGCGTCGGCTGGGTGGCCGGGGCGGAGCTCCGCCTGTTCGGAGCGGTGCGCGGAAGCGCTCTGTTCTGCCTTTTAAGAAGAATTGGCAAGGAGTTTGAATGACACAGGCTCTCGTTCTGGCCGCGGTTTTGCTTACGCCACAGGAGAAGGCTCTGCACGACGATCTTCCGCGGATAATCGAACATTGCGCCGTGCAGACGCGCTTGATGCTCAAAGACATAAAAGGATCGTGGAATCCGTATCCAGAACGCCTCAACGACTACGGACAGCGCGAGAACGTCAGCATATACGGATGGACGAGCGGATTCTTCCCTGGAGTCCTTTGGAAACTCTACGAAGCTACGGGCGCCGAAGACTTCAAGGCAGCCGCAATCGACTACACGGACAGGCTCTTTCCGCTTCGTCACTACTCCGACAACCACGATATAGGCTTCATGCTCATGTGTTCAATGGGAAACGGCAAGGACCTGGCCCCGGAGCGCAGGGCGCAGTACGAGGAGGTGCTGAAGGACGGCGCCAGGCAGCTTGCCAAGCGCTACAACCCATCCCTTGGGCTGATACGCAGCTGGAATCACTACGATTTCCCCGTCATCATCGACAACATGATGAACCTCGAGCTCCTTGAGTGGGGGGCGAAGCATCCGTATGCTGGCGAGACCGACAAGATGGCAAAGGAGCGTCGCTGGCTCGACGAGATCGCCCGTTCTCATGCTGACATTACCGACCGCAACCACTTTCGTCCCGATTCGAGCGCCTATCACCTGCTGAATTACGACCCCAGGAATCCCGGGCGGATTCTGAACATCCACTCGAAGCAGGGCGCGAGCGTGCTGACCGCATGGAGCCGCGGACAAGCCTGGGCTTTGTATGGATTCACGATGATGTACCGCGAGACAGGCGAGGCGCGATATTTGAGGCGTGCTGTCGGCTGTGCGGATTTTACGGTCAACCATCAGAACATGCCGTCCGACGGCATACCGTATTGGGACTACGGGGCGCCAGGCGAGGAAAGAGACGCGTCCGCCGGCGCAATCACGACGTCGGCGCTGCTGGAGCTCTGCGGCCTCGTAGACGGCGAAAAGTCGCGCGTCTACAGGGCTTTCGCAGTCAAGGCGCTTGCGACGCTGTCCTCGCCGGCCTATCTGGCGAAGGAGGGGACGAACGGAAATTTCCTCTTGATGCATTCTGTGGGCGGCAAGCCCGGCGGGTCGGGCATAGACGTTCCGTTCAACTTCACGGACTACTACTACATGGAAGCGCTGCTGCGCTTCAGGAAGCTAGTCGGTGGCACGCCGTGACGCCTTCGTCCTGAAAGGAGATGATATGGACGCAGTGAAACATGCGGCGGCCGCCGCGTTGCTGGCTATGGTTGCATTCGCCGGCGAAATCTACGTTCCGGGCGACGCCCTGCGCGGCATGAAGGCCGAGGATCTCTGCCGCCAGGCATGTGAATCGTATATGAAGCTCTGGAAGGGGCCGTGCGACGAGGCGACATTCGCCACATATTCCGAGAAGAGTTGCGCGGCTTTCGGTTTGGGCACGGACGAGGAGATAAGCTCCTTCGTGCCGTCCGTCATCTCGCCACGCGCGCGCATCAAGGACGTCCCGTATCCCGAGATCCGCCCGTGGCTGCACTGGACTGGGCACTTCACGCGGGACCAGCATGACAGCTACTACGCACTGCAGGATTTCAAGGGCGTCTGCCCGTTCTGCGACGACCACGGATCCTCCATTCTGTTCGACAAGGACGATCCCTGCCATGCGACGACGCGGTGCTGCCGGCGCGACCTCTGGCACAGCCGCCGCGCGCCGGCGGACTACGATCTGAAGACGAACTCCGTTGCGCGATTCCGCTACCTCGACGATTCGCTGCGTGACATCCCTTGCACTCTGTACCGTGACGGGAAAGGTCGCACCTGGGAACTTTTTCTCGACAACATATTCAATAACCGCGACTGGACGAAGGCAAATTCTCTCGTAGGAATATGCAGGGCAAAGTTTATCAGCACAGGCGACCCGATATTCGCCTACAAGGCGGCCGTTCTCATGGACAGAATCACCGAGGTCTACTATTCACTTCCGCTAGTCCTCAACAACCTCAACATTGCAGGCAGGGACGGCCTCGGCCTGACGCGCGCGGAGTGGGAGAACTTCCCGGGACGTCCGAACATCTGGGCGAAGATGCCGAAGGAGGGATGGTGGAACCGCGGCATCCCGTCCAATGGCCGCGGATGGGCCATAGAGGGCGGCGAAGGAGGTTCCGCCTACGGGTTTGCGATCCTGCGCCACCATCCGGCGTTCAAGTACTACTCGAAGATGAAATACGGCTCGGAGAACTCCCTGAACGACATTGTCTGCCGCAAGTTCTGCCGCGAGGTCGCGATGAACTACACGTCCATCTCCATGACGGGGCTTGTGCAGAACTACCAGGCCGCCTCCACGCAGAACATGCTCGTCAACGCGCTGCTTGGCGGCGACATCGACCTTTTTGAATTCGCGGCGCCGTGCTACGACGCCGTCATCTACAACCACCATTACGCGGACGGCCTCAACGGCGAAGGCTCTCCGGGATACCAGTCCATGCTGCTGAGTTTCTACGCGATTGCCAGAGACGACAAGGGGTACTTGACGATAGACACCGGATTCAAAGACCGCAATCCCTTCATCGAGACGGCGCTCGAATCGTTCCGGGCGCAGGTGACGGCCCGCGGCAAACTGTTCGAGCAGGGCGACTACCACTACTACCTCCACGACTACGACAACGATCCGCACTACGGACGCAACCTGGACACGAACGACGTGCCACGGTTGGCGGACATGCCGTCCCGCCTGTGGCCGAGCTGGGGCGAGGCCGTGCTTCGCGGGGGCGACGCGAAGCACCGGCTTGAGATAATACTCCATTTCTCCCGTCCTACGGCCCATGGCGCGGCGCCCCTTTCGCTCGCCTGCTGGTTCGACGGCCTGCCGTGCATCCGTCCGCACGGCTATGCCGCGCCATGGGGCTACCTCGAGAAGCCCGCCGTCGAGGAGCTGAACAGACTCGGATTCCCCCGCAGGGTTCTCCTCTGCGAGGACGAAAAGGGCACCGACGTCCACCACCGCTGGATACGCACGCTCGTAAAAAGCCCGATCGGCAACAACAGCATGAGCATTGACGGACTGCGGCCACTCCGCCACGGCCTCACCGAGCCGGTGTGCTACAAGGGCACCGGCGTGATGCATGTCGTCGAGGCACGCGCTACGCGCGACTTCCGCGAGTTCGGCAACGCGAACATCACATCCCGCGGACGTGCGATAGCGATGGTGACGACTCCCGGCGGGAGAGCATATGCGCTCGACTTCACGACTTTTCAGGGAGGAACCACGCAGACGGTGTGGTACTCCGTCTGGGGAGAGCGCGCCGGATCGCAGGGCCTGGAGAACGTCGCCCCGCAGGGGTCTCTGCTCGACGTCGACTTCGGCGGGAAGAGACCGGCGCGCCCGAAGTGGATGAACTACGGCGACTGGCTTACGCTCTACAACTGGATGCCGCACGTTGTGAAGGTGGAGCCGCGCGGCAGTCAGGATAAGCCGTGGCACGTGGACTATGACGTCGACTACTATGCATACTACCGAGACGGAAACGGGCAGGAGTACGGGCGTCCGCGGCCCGGCTTCGGCAAAACTGCGTTCCGGATCGCAGGAGCCCCGGCGCCAAAGTCGCCTCCATACGCCGTCTACCGCGCGAAGACTCCTTTTTCCGCCCTTCTCTGCCAGCAGAAGCGTCCGGGCGGGAAAGGGACGTTCGGAACCGAGACGGCAACGTTCGAGGACGGCTACGACGTTGTCGGTCTGCGCCGCAGCGCGCAGGGCAACGCGCGGGACACTGTAATGGCGGCGCTGCTGGAGGGACGCCGCACGGGCGAGGAGCCCGTAGTGAAGTCGCTTTCGGCCAGGTCGTCGGGGCGGGCTCGCATTATCACGCTGTGGCTTTCGGAAGGCGGTGTGGACATGGTCGTCTACAATCCCGACAATCGGCGCATATCTGAAGGCGGCCTCGTGACCGACGCGCGGTTCGCCTTCGTGAGACGTGCGGCCGACGGAACCGTCGTCCGCCGCGAAATGGTCGAGGGCACGTACTTGTCTGCGCAAGACGGATCTTCGCTGTCATCGCCGTCCATTGCGGACGTTGGAACTGTCGTGCGAATCGAAGGCGACATAACAGGCGACGCCGGCAAGAGCGTCATCTTCGTGAAGCCCGACGCACCATGGGCGGACGACGACCTCTCCGGCAGATTCATGACGTGGCGGCTCACGCGTGCGGCCGGCGGGTTCGAGAACGACGAGGGTTTCATCGTCGAGAGCGCGGAGAGGTCCGTCGATGGTCTTGTCCGGATTTCCCTAAAGGGGCCTGCTCCGTTCATCATGAGCTGGCATCAGCTTTTCAGGCTGGACGACGGAAATTGGGCGGTCAACCGCGAGCTCCGCAAGCAGGAGCATGCGCCTTACTACGCCGGCCTCAGGATTACCTTCCCGCGCAAGGGCAACAAGACGTTCACTCTCAAGGAGCCAGGATTTACGGTGGGGACGCAGTTCCCATGCAGTACCATCAGCACGGTGGAGGACATGTCCGCAGCGGGCATCGAGCCGGGCGACTGGTTCTACGTCTGGGGACTTGCGCCGGGACAGAAGGTGCGTCTTTCGCGGATGGCCGCAAAATGATATAATGACCTGCAGCAGATTAGGAGTCAAAGATGAAAAAGATCATATTGATGCTAGCCGCCGCGTTGACGATGTCGGCCTGGGCCGCCAACAGGACGTCTTCGGCGGATGGTGGCGACTGGTATAGCCCGTCTTCCTGGGAATCCGGTCTCTTTCCCGTTGCGGGAGATTCGGCCTTGATAGGCGGAACCTCCAAGATGACGATATCGGCTGGCGAGACTGTCACGAACACCTTCTTCTATCTTTACCGTGACAGCACTGGCGGTGCGGAACTTGAGCTTCTTTCTGGATCGTGCGTGACGAACTGCAGCGTCAGGTTTGGCATCACGTCGGGCACTCCGAGCGAAGACGCCGTCTCGCGAGTCGTCATGAACGATGGCTCCAGCTTCGTGAAGGAGGCTGGGTCGGGAGATGGGAAGGGGACGGAGTTTACGACTTACGCCGGGAACGAGTTCATACAGAAGGGCGGTCTGGTGATGTCGGACGTCAACGAATCTTTTTCCTCAAGAGCGCTGTATGACCAGCAGGGCGGGACAAACAGCGCGAGTATTGTCCAGATCAGCGCCGCGACTTTCGACCCGGAGACTTTTACGAGCTACCACCTCCATCGGGGAGCATATTTGGACGTAGCCAGTTTCATGGTCTCCGGAGGAACGGCTATTCTCGAAGGTGACTGGAACACCTCCGCCCGGCCGGGGCGAGGAAAGACGCAGTTCTATTCGGGCGGAGTCAACGACAGCTTCGGGCGAATTCTCTTTCGCAACGTCACGAATGAGATCGCCAACGGAGTCTACATTGGCACGCACAGTTCGCAGACGCGCAACAATCCCACGGGCATCGTGGACTTTGTCGATTCTGAAATCAGATTCAACTCGGCGACGCTGTCGATCGCCACGAAGAACGGGGTCAACGGCCGTGGTATCGTTCGCTTCGACAACAGCAGAGCTCTCGTGCCCGCCGGCATAACGCTGCTGGACGTCGACGCCTTGACCGTCCGCAACGGCCGGACGGCGTCGCTGGTGGTCTCCAACAAGGCTAACCTCGCGCTCATGTCGTCTTCTTTCGGCGGAAATCCTTGGACTTGCACGGACGCCGATTTCTTTGCGTGGCAGGCAGGGGGAGGAGCAAGCATCGGCTTCACCATGTATCCCGGCGCAGACGTGCTTGTCGAGAACGGCACCATGCGCGTCGGCGATCGGTTCTATTTCGGCGGTGGCACCCTGCGTATCGGCAGAAACGGCAAATTCGCATGTTATAGATCCTATTCTACCGCAGTCACGACTGCGAAGACCGTTGGTTCCGGCGAGATCATACTTGAGGATGGTGGCGAGCTCTACGTGCACAGCGGCGATTTCAGCATTGGGCCGTTGTTCAACAACGCCGGCGCTGCGCCGAACGTCTGCGACCAGACGTTTCGCATGCGTGGCGGCACTATGACGCTGCCGGTGGGGATGATGAAGCTGGGCGTCTCGGGCAACACTACGCGATTCGAATTGTCCGGCGGGACGATGCCCGCGAACGCGATTCTGCTTTGCATGGCTTCTGGATCGGTGGAGATATCCTTCAAGGGTTCATCCTATGCCGCCGACATATCTGCAATCGGCACCAACTCGACGAGCAGTCTCGTTTCGGATGACATGATGCTCGAGTTTGTGCTGGACAAGTCCACGCAGCACATTCGCCCTGTCAACATGTCTGGCGCGAACAACGGTGGCAGATATGCGCCGCGGCGGTGCGGCAACCTGCGCGTGAAGCTGGACGGCGGCATTCTCGTGACGGACCGCGACGAGTTCCCGATCATGACCACATCGCACAACAACTCGACGTTCACTGCGTTCGGCGGAGCCGGAGATTTCGTGTCCCTGCCAGACCCGGCTCTCTGGGAGGAGGTCCTCTCCTCGAACTCCCGCACGTGCTCGGTCCGTCTCGTCTCCACCGATCTTGCCGCAGACTGGAACGAAGGGGTCGTCACCATGCCGGCTCCGATGGCCATGGGTTCGCTCTGCCTGCAAAACGTCAGCACGAACAACATGCGCGAGATGATGATCGCCATGTCGCTGAACGCGCCGGACGGGTCGTCGCTTGGCGCAGATGCCCTGACGGCGCTGAAGGACGGGCTCGTCGCCGCCGGCTACACCAATTCCATCTGCGACGTCGCTTCGCCGTACAATCTTACGGCCGTAGTGCCGGCTGACGCGATCGGCAGCGGCAATCGGCGCTTCGCGTGGGACTTCACGGAGACGAAGGGCATCAAGACCATCGGCGCCGTCGTCACAAATGCCGTTTTGACGGAGGTGGCGTTCAAGCCGCATCTCGTCAAATCTGGTCTCAGAATCATCTTTCGCTGACATGGTCTGCGCTGCGATTCTCGGGGCTGTCTTCTCGGTCGTGGACTTCGGCGCCGTCGGAGACGGCGCCGCGAAGGACACGGCCTCCATACAGCGTGCGATCGACGCTGCGGAGTCGGCCGGCGGCGGAACGGTGTCGCTGGGAGCGGGAACATATCTGTCGGGCTCGTTGTATCTCAAGGACAACGTCGAGATTTGGCTGGGGCCTGGCGCCGTCTTGAAGGCGAGCCCGGACCGCGAGGACTACAACAGCTGGGACGTCTGTCCGCAGAATTCAACCAATGCGTTCGAGTCGTCTTTCGGCGCACATCTTTTGCTGGCCATCGAGAAGCGGAAGGTGGGCGTCAGGGGACCGGGCAGGATCGACGGCAATGCCGACGTCTTCACCCTCGACGGGAAAGGCGAGGCGTATGGCCAGCAACGCGTGCCGTGGCGTCCGTCGCAGCTTCTGTACTTCGTAGAGTGCGAAGATGTCCGGGTCGTGGACCTCGAACTCGTGCGCGCCCCCTACTGGACGCTTTTCCTTCATGGCTGCGAGCATGTGGCCGTGCGAGGGCTTTCGATCGACGTTCGCCGCAGGCCGCATACGCACAACGGAGACGGGATCGACATAGACTGCTGCAGATACGTGACCGTTTCGGACTGCCGCATCAACTCATCCGACGACGCGATCACGCTGCGCGGCGACTGGAAGCGGCTAAGGCGCAGAAGGCCGTGCGAATTCGTGGCCGTGTCAAACTGCATCCTCTCTTCGCCATGCTGCGCCATCCGCGTGGGCGTCGGCGACGGCATCGTCAGGAACTGCGTCTTCTCGAATTGCATAATAGAGAACACGCGCACGGGCATTGAGCTCGTGTCGAGCTGGAGGCCCGGTTCGCACGGCGTGGACATGACGGGCCTGATGTTCTCCAACTTCCGTGTCGACGCAGGCGTGTTCTGCCGCATTCGGCACCAGTATGCGACCGAGGCAGTCGTTCGCGACATCGAGTTTTCGGGCATATCCGGTTCAAGCGAGCTGGCGTCGGAAATAAGATCGAACCGAAAGGGCAAGTTCTCCGGCATCAGATTCAGGGATGTGAGGGTCGGGAAGGGCGTCGCGATAGAGGGCGCGGAGGACGTGTCGTTCGAGGGCGGCGATTTTAGGGCTGTCGACATGACTGCCGACGACCGTGCGCAGTGGGAGGCCGACTTCATGCGCATATCGAACAAGTTCTGGTTCAGGTGATGCGTGGCGGCGCTTCTTCAAGGCGACCGTGCCGGGTACGGCAATCGCGGCCGGTATCCGTTTCAGCATAATCTGAAATCTGAAATTTGAAATTGCGCCGAGGGGGGCGTGGTGGTATAATACAGTTCACAGACTCGCGGTGTCGCGCGGTGCGGCCCGGAGGCAGAAAGCAAAGGAGAGTAAGATGTCACGTATTCAGATACCGGTGGAAGAGTTCAAAATGCGCGTCGCGAAGGCGGCAAAGCTTGTGGCCGAGAAGGGGCTTGACGTCCTAGTCGTCAACGGCTCGGAGGCGGACTACGCCGACACCAGGTACTTTTCGAATTTCTGGCCGCTTTTCGAGCGTTGCGGCGTTGCGATAGCCGCGAACGGCGAGGCCGCGCTCATGGTGGGCCCCGAGTCCCAGGTCTTCGCGGGAGACTTCAGCTGGATGGACCGCGTGTGCGTCGTCTACCAGTACCGCGAGAGCGCCAACCCGGCGTATCCCGAATTGAAGACGGAGACGTTCAAGGACGTGTTCGCCAAGCTCGGCGTCACGGGCGAGAACATCAGGATCGGCATCGCCGCCAAGCTCAACACGAACGTCGTGCAGTTCGACGGTCTGCGCGAGTCGTTCCCGAAGGCTGAGATTGTGTGGGCGGACGACATCATGCTCGCCCTCCGCCGCGTGAAGAGCGACAACGAGATCGCCTGCATCCGCGAGGCCGCGCGCATCACCGATCTCGCCACCAAGGCCGTGATGGCGGAGCTGAAGCCGGGCAAGACGGAGCTCGAGCTCGTCGGCGTGGCGCAGAAGTGCATCTACGAGAACGGCGCCGAGTACGAGGGCCTGCCGATGTACTGCTTCGCCGAGAAGTCCACGCGCCACGCGATCTCGCGCTCCAGCTACAGGGTCATTCAGGAGGGCGACATAGTCCAGCTCAACCTTTCCGCGAAGGTCTGCGGATATTCGCCGTCGATCGGCCTTCCGGTCTGCTGCGGGAAGCTGACGCCCGAGAAGCGCGATCTCGTGCAGTTCGGCCTCGAGGCGCACTACTGGACGGAGAAGCAGATCAAGGCGGGCGTTCTCGCCTCCGACATCTCGAAGCGCTTCATCGAGTTCTACGAGAAGAACGGGCGCAGGGCCAACTACTTCTACGGGCCTTGCCACGGCACGGGCCTCATCGAGGTCGAGGCGCCGTGGATGGAGACGATCTCCGACTATCCGCTCGAGCCCAACATGACGTTCCAGATCGACACGTTCGTGACGTCGCCCACGTTCGGACTCAGGTGGGAGAAGCCCATCGCTGTCACGGCCGACGGCTGCGTGAACCTTGCGCCGTCGCAGATCGGCGTGAACGGCCCGATTGAAGTGGAGGTCTGAAGATGAGATACGAACTGATGAGGCCCTCGCAGATCCGCGAGGCGATCAAGAAAAGGACTCCAGTCGTGCTTCCGCTGGGCGTGCTCGAATACCATTCCGAGCACCTTCCGGTGGGCATGGACACGCTCGCGGTCGAGCGCGCCCTCCACGAGTACGAGAAGGAGGCGGAGGTCGTTATCCTTCCCAGCTTCTACTGGGGCGCGTCGTCCCGGGCCGTGGCCCCCTGCGAGGGCCGCGGCTCGATCCCGGTCGACTCGCAGGCTCTCGTGCCCATCGCCCGCCAGATATTCCGCGGGCTTCTGGACGTAGGCTTCCGCAACATCCACACGTTCGTGCACCACCAGTCCGAGGACTTCAACGCGGGAATGCCGACCGACCTCGCGTTCCGCCTGGCGTCGCGCCAGGTGATAATGGAGTATCTCGAGGAGAAGAAGGGCGACGGATGGTGGGGAGACCCGTCGTCCGCGTCGTACTACACGGACCATACGAACCTCGACGCGAATCCGTTCATCTGGATACAGAACCATGCGTTGATGGACGCGAAGGTGCTCGAGAAGTATCCGTTCGACCATGCGGGCGAGGGCGAGACGTCGCTGATGATGTCCCTCTGCCCCGACACGGTGAACATGGACGAGTTCGACAAGACGGCGTGGTACGCCCAGTCCGCGCTGAAGGCCTCGAAGGAGACGGGCGACGGGGGCGTCGCGATGATCCTCGACCATTTCCGTCGCGTGCTCAAGTAGAGAGGACGGCGAAGCGATGAAGATCTTTCTAGAGAAGGAGTTTTTCGCCGATGCGAAACGCCTCTTCGCCGAGGACGGAGAGTTCAAGGCGGAGACGTTTCGATACTCCACTGGCGTGGAGGCGCTCAAGGTGTCGAATTCCCGCGGTTCGTTCACGATTCTGCCGTTCATGGGCCAGATGATCTGGCGGTGCGACTTCGACGGGCTGGAGCTCGCCATGAAGTCGATGTACGCCGAGCCAAAGGACTGCAAGGCGTGCTTCAACGAGTCGTACGGCTGCTTCATGATGCACTGCGGGCTAACGGCGATGGGCAACCCCACGGCGGAGGACGACCACGTGGGCCACGCCGAGCTGCCGATCATCCCGTATGCCGAGGCGTATCTCGAGTTCGGCAAGGACAAGGCCGGCGAGTACGTCGCCGTTGGAGGGAAGGCGCGCCACGATCTGTGCTTCACGTACAACTACGAGTTCTCGCCGCGCGTCGTGCTGCGCAAAGGGGCGGCGAAGCTCGAGATTTCGGCGACGGCCACGAATCTGAAGGATCTTCCGTTCGAGTACTACTACCTCTGCCACGTGAACCACCGTCCTGTTAACGGGTCGAAGATCGTGGAGTCGCCGCTCGCGAGGCCGCCGATCGTGAACCGCGAGGTTCCTGACGGCTACTACAAGCCGTGGGCCGACGCCACGAACAGATTCCTCGACGCGCTGGAGAGGGACTGGCGCGTGCAGCAGACCGTCGGCGCCAAGGGAGAGAGCTACCGTCCGGAGATCGTCAACTGCTACTTCCACAAGCCGGACAGGAGCGGCTGGGCGTTCGTCAAGCAGGTGTATCCGAAGAAGGTCGGCAAGGTGGGCGGAGTGTACGTCAAGTACCGTCCGGCCGAGCTTCCGTACGCCACGCGCTGGATCGCGCGCACCAAGGACGAGGACGCGATGGGGATGTGCCTGCCGGCGACGTGCGAGCACAAGGGCAGGACGTACTGCCGCGCTCACGGGCAGCAGAAGTTCCTCGCGCCCGGCGCAAGCGTCACGTTCCATGTCGAGACGGGTCTCGTCTCCGGCTGAGAGGGGTTGTTCCCATGAATCCAGTCCTTGGCATGATCGTGTTTTCGCTTGGAGGCCTCTCCGGCGCGACGTTTCTGCTTCCGGCCCGCGGCGTGAAGGGCTGGGCGTACGAGACGTGGTGGATGTTCTACTGCGTGGTGGGTCTCTTGATCTGCCCGCCGGTGGTCTGCGCGCTCACGGTGCCGGACTTCTGGGCCGTGACGATGTCCGTTCCCGCGAAGACGCTCCTGCAGTGCGTGTTCTTCGGCGTGATCTGGGGCATCGGCGGCCTGACATGGGGGCTTATGGTGCGCTATCTGGGCATCGGCCTAGGTCTCGCCATAGGCTGCGGGCTCTGCGCGGCCACGGGCACTCTCATTCCTCCGATCGCGACGGGGCATGCGGCGGATCTCGTCAAGGACGCAGGCGCCATAGTCGTGCTCCTTGGCGTCTTCGCCTCTCTTGCCGGAATCGGGTTCGTGGGCTACGCCGGCAAGCTGAAGGAGGCGGAGCTTCCGGAGGAGGAGAAGAAGAAGGCCGTGGCCGACTTCAACTTCAAGAAGGGGCTGATAGTCGCGGTGGTGTCCGGATTCTGCTCCGCATGCATAAACTTCGGCCTTCAGTCGGGGGGCGGCATCGAGCGTGCCGCCTATGCGGCGGCGGTCAAGGCTGGGATAGTCGCCGAAGGGGCGGCCTGGTCGTGGCAGGGAATGCCGGTGATCATGGTCGTCCTCTGGGGCGGTTTCGTCGTGCAGGCCGCATGGGTTGTGCAGCAGCACATCAAGAACCGCACTTTCGGCGACTATTTCCGCCATGGGCCGCTCCTGAGGAACTGGGTCTTCGCGACGCTCGTGGGCGTGATATGGGTGTTCCAGTTCGTGTGCCAGAAGGCGGGCGAGCCGCTCATGGGCGACTTGAAGTACATCTCCTTCGCGGTGCTGATGGCTTCGACCATATTGTTCTCGACGGCCATAGGCGCCATCACCGGCGAATGGAAGGGCACCGGCGCGAAGACGAAGTGCATGCTTGCCGTCGGCACCGTCATAATGCTTGCGGGCTTTGTCGCGATTTCCCTTGGCGCGAAGTAGCGCCGGGGGATGTTACGGAACAAAAACAAAAAAAGGGAAACGAAAATGAAAGGATGCATCATTGCCGCTGCGGCTGCCGCAGCGCTCTTCGCGACCGGTTGCATATCGGCCAACAAGAACGACGGCGGAGATTCGAATCTTCGTCCGTGCACGGCGAAGGACACTGTCCATGTGAAGTATGAAGTGGGCGACAAGCAGGTCGCTGCCTCCGAGGAACTTCACAGTGTGCTTGGCTTCATAAACTGGGGTCTGACTGCGTCGCACATCGCGGACCAGGCGGACGACAGTGCCATTGGCATCTACAAGACTCCCATCGACGTCGTAAAGAACGGCGCGTACGCCAAGGCGTGTGATGCGGCCGGGTGCGACAGCATCGTTGCGACGCGCTACAAGGTGACGGTCGAGGACTTCTACGTCTATGCAAGATACAAGGCCGAGATAGTCGGTTATCCAGCCAAGGTGACGGGCGTGGAGATTGTGCCTCCGTCGCATTGTGACTGCGCGACCGGCGGCGGATCGTCCAAGGTCAACGTGCCGATCAACCTGAAGTTCTAGTTTCGGCAATCGTATGGAGACGAGGGAATGACAGTGAAGTCAGGCGTCTTCCTCGCCGCGGCGCTGGTCTGCGCCGCCTTGAACGCGGGCGCGGCGCAGACAAAGGCTCTGTTCTTCTTTGACACGGAGGAGTATACAGACCCAAGAAGCTCGGACGCGATAGTGTCGATCGCCAACATGCTCCACGAGGAGGGTGTGCGCGGACACTTCGCGTTCGTCGGGTATCTCGCCAAGAAGCTCGTCGACTGGCGCAGAATCGACGTATTGGACGCCCTCAAGCCGCACCTCATAGGCTCTCAGACGCTGTATCACTCGCTCCATCCGAACATAAACGAGAAGACGGACATAGCCGACTTCGACGAGGCCTACAGAAGGGCTGCCGCCGACGAGTGGCTCTCTACGGGCATGATCGCCGCCGCGCTCGGCCGAGAGGCGAACGAGCTCGTCTGCGCCGTCATGCCCGGACCGAGCCATTCGTACGTGGCCTTCTACCTCTACGCCGACATGGGCATTCCCTTCTTCGGCGGATGCGGCCCCGTCTTCCGCGACGGGCGGCATGGAGAAGTCTGGTACTGCAACCAGCGCCACCTCCCGTATTCCGCCGAGGGCAACGACGGAATACACCTCGAATCATTCTTCTGGAAGGGATGGGACGAGAAATGGCTGGACAAGAAGCTCGACGCCATCGCGAAGTTAGACACCGTCACATTCTACATGCACCCGCACATGGCAGTGAAGGCGCAGCATCCCGACGGATTCAACTGGGACGGGCGCAACATGACCCCATACGGGAAATGGGTCGCGCCGCCTGACCGCGATCCGCTGGACACCGCGCAGTACTACGTGAATCTCAGGCGATTCGTGAGGAAGCTGAAGGCGGACCCGAGGTTCGAGATCACCGACTGCAGCCGGCTTCTGGCTTCGCAGAAGCCGCGCAAGCCCATAACCCGCGCCGATATTCCGTTGATCAGGGCCGCTCTCGAGAAGCGGCTCGGGCCCGTGGAGGAGCCGGCGTCGTGGTCCGTGGCCGACTGCTTCCAGGCCGCGGTGCGTCTTCTGCGCGGCGAAAAGGAATACATTCCGGGCAAGGTGTATGGTTTTCTGGACCATCCAGCGGGGGTGGAGAAAGCGACAGCGGTGGAGGTCGCCGCGCTTGAGAAGGCGGCGGCGAAGATGGACTTGGGCCGGTTCCTGCCGACGTCGTTGGACGTTGGCGGAACGGCAGTCGGGCCCGCCGATTTCATGTTCGCGGCCTTTGCCGCGATGGAGACGGGCGCGCGCGAGGTGACGGTGACCCCCCGCGACCAGCTGGGAGACGTCAAGGCGCTCATGCCGGGGCTTGACGGATACACCACGAAGGGCAAGTGGAAGTACATGCCGTCGTACGAAGACCGGTATCTCTCAGACAGGCTCCGTTGGCAGTTGTGGACTCTCAGGTATGAATAGTCTCTTTATCAAATAACGCAGAAAGGAAAATGATGAAAATAAAGAATATGGTCGCAGCCTCGTTTGCTGCGGGAATGCTCACCTTGCCGGCTGCCGCCGGATTGCTGGACAACGCCTGGCTGAAGGGCACTACGGACAAGGATCCGCTCTCGTACAAGCCCGGCGAAGAGATGGTCTTCACCCTTACGCCGATGAACCTTGACGGAGCGGTTCCGGCGGGCGAATACTTCCTGGACTGGAAGCGGACCGACGACTACGGCGGCGTGGAACAGGGCAAGATACCCTTCAGCGCGGAGCCGTTCGTGTACAAGACGAAGCTCGACAAGCCCGGATTCGTGCGCCTTCAGGCGTATGTCGTTGGCAAGGACGGCACTCGCTACGCGAAGAAGTTCACGGGCGACGCCTCGACGCCAAAGGGGCGCGCCGCTCTTGAGGCGTTCAACAAGAAGAAGAAGGCCGTGTTCTTCGACGGCGGCGCGGGCGTGGACATAGACACTCTGAAGACGCACGAGGAGCCCAAGGACTTCGATGCGTTCTGGGCTGGCCAGTACAAGCGCCTCGATCTCGTGCCGATAAAGGAAGAGCGCATCGAGGTGAAGTGCGCAAATCCGAAGGCCCGGCTCTACGCCGTGCGCATCGACTGCGCCGGCCTTCGCCCCGTTACGGGCTATCTATCTATTCCAACGGCCGTTGACGAGGGCAGTACTTTCCCGTGCCGCCTCACCACGCACGGCTACAGCGGCGACGCTTGTTCCCACGCCGCGCCCAAATCGGCCAGCAGCAGCGAGATCGTCCTCAACATAAACGCCCACGGGCTGAAGCTCGCCGAGTTCGGTGGCACGGAGGCCGACAGGAAGGCGCTCCGCTGGGAGGTGCGCTCCAATGGGTGCACATACGCCTTCGACGCGAAGCAGAACGAGGATCCCGAGGTCGCCTACTTCAACGGCATGGTGCTGCGCGTGAAGCGGGCGCTGCAGTATCTCAAGACAGTCAAGGGCTGGAACGGCAAGGACCTGATCGCCTCCGGCGGCAGCCAGGGCGGGCTGCAGACGATCTGGGCGGCCGGCTGCGGCGAGGGAGTCACCCGCGCCGAGAGCGGAATCACCTGGTGCTGCGACATGTTCAACAACAACGTCCGCCGGGAGAGGAAGATATCGTCCGACGGATGGTACATCCCCTGGACGGAGGCGATGGGCTATTATGACGCGGCCAACTTCGCCAAGCGCATTCCGGCCACGTGTTTCACGATCGTGACGCGCGCCGGACTCGGCGACTACTGCTGCCCGCCGATGGGGCTTGCGAAGCTCTGGAACAACATCCCCTCCAACAAGAAGATCGTGTGGGTGCAGGGATCGCAGCACGGCTACACGCCGCCGAACTACGAGGGACGCGACTTCATTCGCGACACCAGCGCCAAGTAGAGCTTCCGTGGTGGGCGATTTCCTGATTTAGGTGCTAAAATATTTGTGGCATAGAAATAGCACCTAAGTATGGTAACGGCAACTTAGGTGCTATTCACGGTGGACGGCAATGGCAAGAAATGATATAACCCGAGTTTGCCACTTCGCGGATAGAGATGTGGGCTGACCACGATAAGCCGATTTTTGCATGAATATTGCCCCTTGGAATCGTGGTAATTTGGAGTTGTTTAGCCCCTTGGAATCGTGTAAAAATCGCCATTGACAGCCTGTTGGGTTTGCAATAAAAATGACTGTGAATGTCGCGTATAATGCGACGGAGCCTTCCGCCGGGCTTGCCCTCAGCGGCCAATGGAGTCTCGAGATTTCCTCTTTACATGACTCCTTGGATGGATTGGAGGTAGCTGGCTCCGCCTATCCTTAAAAACCTAGCAAGTCTTTTCAATCTTGTCTAGACCGTCGTGAGATTCTAAAAATAGAATTTCACGACAATGTGTTTAAAAGTCACGCTTATCCCGATTTTTGAATGAGACTCCGTCTCTGGGCGCGGACGTGTAGGCCTGTCGTGCCTGGCATGAACTCCGACGGCTTGCAAAAAGGCTCCGCTAACGCTACGCCCGGAGCTTCGCGCATCAGCAGCCACGGATAAACGCCCACCTTGCCGTCGCATGAGAATAGGCGGCATTTCCCCTCCGTTTTCTGCTATACTGGCAGTGCTAAACCAAACGAGAAAGGAAATGCCGTGGCGGATAATATACTAAAAAAACAGCTCGAATGCATCAGCGAAGATTTCCTGCGGGGAGTTTTCGGACGGGTCGGCATGCCGATGTGGCGGGCGTTGACGCACATGTTCGGGGCGGTGACGACGGGAAAGAGCACGCTCGTGACGGACATTGCGCGGACGCTGCGGGCCGACAGTTCGCGGTCCGAGGCGAAGCGCGCGGAGGAGAAGGTGTCGGGCTGGCTGGGGCGGTGGGACTTCGCCAAGCCGCTGAACCCTTGGCTGCTCGGCAAGGCGTCGGGATGCGCGTCGGACGACGAGACGTACGCGGTCGACTTCTCCGACATCTCGAAGGAGTTCGGCGGCGAGGGCATGGAAGGCATGGCGATGGGGTGGGACGGGAGCC
>Ga0310696_10003896_pt1 | contig 18451 bp, 7 predicted proteins | sample AusTroGonzalo_MG_4_FD_203885 | JGI IMG/M metagenome (GOLD analysis project Ga0310696, IMG submission 203885) | Bovine rumen microbial communities from tropical cattle in Woodstock, Queensland, Australia - Gonzalo_02 (v2) (version 2) | ecosystem: Host-associated > Mammals > Digestive system >...
GCTGAAGCGTACGCTTTCGTTGCTGGCGCCTGAGGGGGATGTCTACGTGCTGGGACTGAGCAGCAGCAGTCTGCCGGCATCGGGGAAAACCATCAAGGATTCGCAGGGTACGTTGTACCTGTATAACGTGGACGCGAAGAATGTGCTGGATGTCAGCGTCAATGGCAGTCTGAACCTGATGAGCAGTGATCCCGTCGAAACGGAACAGGAGATCAATCTCCGGACGACGGCGGATATGGCCATGACGCAGCAGCTGACGTCGAATAAGATCACCCTGGCATCCACCGGCAAGATCGATGTGGATGACGGCGCGAAGTTGACTGCGGTTAAGAAAGGCGAAAATAATGGATCCGTCACTATTTTGTCGACGAAGGATGATGTCAGCCTGAATGGCGGCAGCATCAGTGCGGAGCAGGGGACGCTTACGATCGAGTCGAGGGAAAAGGATATCCGCATCAACAAGATGAACCTGAGCGCACCGACTGCTACGCTGGTTGCAGGCGGCCGGATTACCCAGGAGGACACGGACGGGGCCGCGCTGACCATGCAGGCGGGGCAGACGCTGGCCGCACAGGCGGTACAGGGCATTGCGCTGGCAGGCAAGCAAAATGATTTGGGCACTGTGACGCTGAAAAATACGGGCGAGGGCAATGTTGTACTGGTGAATGGCGGCAGCAAAGACTTGAACGTGTCGGTTGCCGGGGGTGATGACGGCCAGGTGAAGGGCAATGTCACGATTCGCAATGTGGCCGGCGGAAGTGTGAACGATCTTCAGATTACCAGTGCGGTGAAGGCCGCCGGTAAGGTGTGGATTGCGAACGAAGAAGGGGTGTTGGCGTTAACGACACCCGGCCGGGATATCACCGGCAGCGACATTACGTTATATGCCAAAAACGATGTGGTAAATGGCATGACGCTGACCGTTAACAACGGCACTCTGCGCCTGGAGTCCGCGGAAGGCGACGTGAAGAATACCGGCATACTGGGCGCGAATGGGACAACCGGCAGCGGCAGTGTGGAACTGGTAGCGGATAAGGGCAAAATTGAAAACGATAACGGCATTACGGCCACCGGCCATGTGCTGCTAAGCAGCAAGGAGGACATTGAAGTCACATCGGCTAAGAGTATCGGGGCCGGTACCTATGTGAAACTTGTTTCACAGGAAGGCAGCGTCAGTGTTACGGACACGGGCGGTATTACGGCCGCCAACGGCTCCGTGACCCTGGACGGCAAAAGGGGCGTAACGAACAGCGGCAGCATCACCGCGAAAGCAGACGACAAAGCGGAAAACCGCGGTATCAGCCTGCTTGCGGATAGTGGCGCGGTGATGAATACGGGCAAGCTGGACGCGAAAAAAGGCGACGTGGTGTTACGGGGTAAGGATGCCGTCACCAACAGCGGCAATATTATTGTACGCAGCGGCGACGATCCCAGCCATAAGATTTCGCTGCAATCGCTGGAAGGCAATGTAATAAATACGGGTGCCGGCGTGTTGGCGGCTGGCAGCATTGAGGCAGGCGCTTCTGTGGAAGGCAGCGGCAGTATCGAACTGATTGCGGAAAAAGGCACGGTTGTAAATAACAAAGCACTGGCGGCCGCGGGGGATGTGACTGTTATCAGCAATTCGGAAATCGTCAATGACAAAGGCATCGTGGCAGGCGGAAATGTGACGCTGCAGTCGCTGGCCGGCAACGTTGAAAATATCGCGGCCTTGAAAGCGAGGGGCGCGGTGACTTTGTATGCCTTGGAGGATATTAGCAATACAGGTGCGGGCAGTATCGCTGCGGGCACCGGGGTTGACCTGACGGCGGAAAAGGGCAGTATTACGAATACCTCTGCCTTTAACGTAACGGGCAATGTCTCCATGACCGCAGGAAGCGCCATTGATACGCAAGGCGATATAAAAGCCCGGGATGTAACGCTGAAGGCCGGGACTACGCTGAAGAGCAGTGGCGACATCAGCGGTAGTACGGCAGGCGGTCACAAGGTTGTATTGGAATCCGGACAAGAGCTGACCAACAACGGTACAGTAACCGGCGATGTGGTTACCATTACCGCCGGTAAAGGAGATTTAACCAACGGGAACGTCATTACAGGCAGCAGCGTAACGGTAACTGTGAAAGACGGCAAAATTACGAATACGGCAACTGTGAAAGCAACGAACGGCAAGGTGACCCTGGACGGCAAAAAGGGCGTAGCGAACAGCGGCAGCATCAGCGCGGTAGCAGGCGACGGACCGGAAAACAGCGGCATCAGCCTGCTTGCGGATAATGGTACGGTGACGAATACGGGCACGCTGGACGCGAAAATTGGCGAAGTGGTATTACGGGGTAAGGATACCGTCACCAACGGCGGCAATATTGTTGTATACAGCGGCGGTGGTGTCAGCCATACGATTTCACTGCATTCGCTGGAAGGTAATGTAATAAATTTGGAAACCGGCGTTTTGAAGGCTGGCAGCATAGAGCACGGCAGCAGTGACATTGGCGTTATTGTGGACACCAGCGGCAGCATCGAACTGATTGCGGAAAAGGGCTCGGTTTTAAATAACCAAGTACTGGCGGCCACGGGGGATGTGACCGTAATCAGCTATTCGGATATTAGCAGTGACAAAGGCATCGCGGCAGGCGGAACGGTGAAGCTGCAGTCGCTGGCTGGCAATATTATGCTGAAGAAGGGGATCATCCTCGGTAAAAGTCTGACGCTGGCAGCGGAAAAGGGTACGGTTACCCAGGCAGCGGCCAACCGGGTGAAGACGGCGGACGCCCAAGTAACTGCGGCGAACGGCATTACCTTGATGAGCGGCGCTGAAGAGGCTACACCGGTCTACAATGAATTTGAGAACCTGACGGTGCAGAATACGAACGGCGGCACGGTAGAGCTGGGCAACGGCGGCAGCAAGACCTGGACGGTCACCTTCGCGGAGGGAAGCAAGGCGACAGCGGTGACGGTACATAATTTTGATGACATTGCCAATGATACCACGACGGACAATGCCATGGTACTTAAAGGATCGGTGGACGTAACGGGTGCGTTGTCGCTGCAAAACGACGAGGGTGATCTGACCAGTGCGATGGACGTAACCGAAAGCCGGGACGCATTGCTTAAAGCCACCGGCGCACTGACGAACGAAGGGAATATCACGGCGAAGAAAGCGGTGCGGCTGGATAGCGGGAACAAGCTGGCCAACAGCGGCGACATTAAATCCACTGAAGGCAGCGTAACGCTGGACGGCAAGACCGGCGTTGAGAACAGTGGCGCACTGAGCGGCAAGACCGGCGTAAGCGAAGCATCTGCCGATGGCAGCGTAATAAACAAAGCCGATGTGGCTTCGGATACAGGTGCGGTAACGCTGAGCGGTAAGACCGGCGTAACGAACACCGCCAACCTGACGGGCACTGCTGTAAGGGAAACGGCAGTAACCGGCGACATCAGCAATGCAGCCGGCAAGGTGATTACGGCGACGGCCGGCGACGTTGAAATGACAGCGGAGTCCGGCAGTATAATGAACAAATCTGCTGTTACCAGCGACAGAGCGGTAGCGATGACGGCAAATGGCCTGCTGATGAACGAGGGGAACATCGCGGCGAAGAAAGCGGTGCGGCTGGATAGCAAGGACAAGCTGGCCAACAGCGGCGACATTGATTCTGCTGAAGGTGCGGTAACGATGAGTGGCAAGACCGGCGTAACGAACAGCGGCGCCCTGAGCGGCAAGACCGGTGTAAGCGCAATATCTGCCGAAGGCGGCATAACAAATAAAGCCGATGTGGCATCCGCTGAAGGCGCGGTAACCCTGAGCGGCAAGACCGGCATAACGAACACCGCCAACCTGACGGGTACTGCTGTTAGGGAAACGGCAGCAACCGGCGATATCAGCAATGCAGCGGGCACGACGATTGTCGCAACGACCGGCGGCGTGACGATGACAGCGACGGTCGGCGGCATTACGAGTGGCGCAGCTGTAACCTCTGCGCAAGCGGTAAATATGGTTGCACAGGCTGACATTCAGAACAGCGGTGCGTTGCAGAGTGATGATGCTGTGACGTTGCAGTCTGGCAAGTCGATTGAAAACAGCGGCAATGTGTGGAGTCTGGGTTCGGTAAGTGTCGGGGCGGCCGGATCGCTGTCGAATTGGAGCGCCATTTCGGCGGGGGATGATGTGACGCTGGACAGCGGCGCTTTGCTTTCGAACTACGGGAACGTGCAATCCGCGGATGGTTCTATCCTGCTGAATGGCAAGGTGGGCGTGGAGAATATGGCAAACCTGCTGACTGCCGCAACCAATGTGGAAATAAAGAGCGACGAGGGCAGTGTGTACAACCTGTCGACGAAGTGGATTGAAGCAACGGCCGGCAAGGTGCTGATGGCGGCGGCGGGCAGCATTATGAGTGATGCGGCGGTGACAAGCGGCGGCGTGACGAAGCTGGCGGCGGGAGAGGCGCTGACGAACAGTGGCCCTGTGACAAGCGGCAGTGGGGCAACGCTGACGGCAAATGGCCTGCTGATGAACGAAGGGAATATCGCGGCGAAGGATGCGGTGCTCTTGGATAGCGGGAACAAGCTGGCCAACAGTGGCGACATTGCTTCCGCTGAAGGCGGCGTAACGCTGAATGGCGAGGCCGGTATTGAGAACAGCGGCACACTGAGCGGCAAGACCGGCGTAAGCGAAATATCTGCCAAAGGCAGCGTAATCAATAAAGCCGATGTGGCTTCGGATGAAGGTGCGGTAACGCTGGATGGCAAGACCGGCGTTGAGAACACCGCCAACCTGACGGGCACTGCTGTAAGGGAAACGGCAATAACCGGCGGCATCAGCAATGCAGCCGGCAAGGTGATTACGGCGACGACCGGCGACGTTGAAATGACAGCGGAGTCCGGCACTATAATGAACAAATCTGCTGTGAATAGCGGCGGCGTGGTAGCGATGACGGCAAGCAGCGCGCTGACAAACGAAGGGAATATCGCAGCGAAGGATGCGGTGCGGCTGGATAGCGGGGTCAAGCTGAAGAACAGAGGCGACATTGCTTCCGCTGAAGGCAGTGTAACGCTGGCTGGCATTACCGGCGTTGAGAACAGCGGTGCACTGAGCGGCAAGACCGACGTAAGCGTAATATCTGCTAAAGGCAGCGTAACAACTAAAGCCGATGTGGCTTCGGATGAAGGGGTTGTAACGCTGAGCGGTCAGCAGGGCGTGGCGCTTGATGGCGGTGTGATCAGTGGCAGAAGCTTGACGCTGCAGGCGGTGCAAGGCGCGATTACCCAGGCGGCGGGCAGCCAGGTGAAAGCGGCGGATGCCCGGGTAACTGCGGCGAATGGCATAAGCCTGATGAGCGGCGCTGAAAACACATATATCCCGATTTACAATGAGTTTGAGAACCTGACGGTGCAGAATACGAACGGTGGAACGATAGCGCTGGGCAACAGCGGCAGCAAGACCTGGACGGTAACTTTTGCGGAGGGAAGCAAGGCGACAACGGTCACGGCACGTAATTTCGCTAAAGCATCAACAGATGAAAAGGCGGGCATTGCCATGGTGGTCACCGGTTCAGTGGATGTAACAGACGCGCTGACCTTGCAGAATGACAAGGGTGATTTGACGGTGAAGGATGTCTTGCAGGCCGGCGGTGACGTAAACATGATTGCTGATGGAGCGCTGAGCGTGAACGGAAACGCGCAGGCCGGCGGCAATATAAACCTGAAAGCCGGTGACGCGCTGAACGTAATCGGAAACGTGCAGGCCGGCGGCAATATACTGGAAAGCGCCGGCGGCAATGTGCATATCCAGGGCAACACTGTTGCCGGGAAGTCGGTTTCTGTCGAGAACCGGCAGGGCAGCCTGACCGTCAACGGCGATATCTTGGCAAAGGCCGGTGAAATCTGCTTGCAGGCGGGAGACATCAACAATACCGACAAGATAACCGCGGGTGCACTGACGGTGAACGGCGAGTTGTTGACGCAACAAGCAGGTCAAAACGGTAATATCACCGTGTACAACACGAACGGATATATCTCTATAGGGAAAGCGACGGTTCTTGGTGAAAGCCTGCTCCGCATTTATGCAGATAAGGGAGATATTACCACGGGCGCGCTCAATTCGGTGAAAGGCGCGGTGGACGTTGGCGCCGGCAATGGAAATGTGAAGGTGGAGAGTATTGACGCTGAATGGATGGCCGGCATTGGCACAAAAATCGGTAATATTGACGCGGGTACGCTGAAGGGGAATGCGGTGGTGCTTTATACGCAGGACCCGGATGCAGTGATTGACGCACAGCTGATTCAGCCGAAAAAGTATGTGGCGCTGCAAGGTAACCATTTTTCGGAAGGCCTGTTTGACCGGATTGAAGGCAGCGACGGTATTTTAGTGATGGATATCACCGGTGCGAGCAGGAATGAGCCCATCGAAAACCTGAATATAAACGTCACGAACGGGAATCAGTTGTACCTTCGGAATGTGGATGTGGAGTCGGCAGATATTAATGTCATCGATGGCAGTCTGGTGGTGGACAACCTGCGCGTAGGCAACAAGGCTGTTTTCCGGTACAAGGGATATACCACCTCGGTTTATGGCAAGTCGCCGCGTCATGATGGCAGCAATTCCATTTACTACTCGCCGATTACAAAGGATGGTTCAGACGGTGATGATGACAATAACAATGACAATAATAATGATAATGATAATGATAATGACAAAAAGCCGTCGCTGTTCGTGGATCTGAGCCGGTTGTTCTTCGGCTACGATAACAAACAGAACGTTATTGAGGAGATTCGTGCGCAGGTGGAAATGCTGGACACGATCGTAAACGGCAACGGCGTTGGATACAATGGCAGTACAGGCGGCAATACCTTCTACGGGGCTAACGCAGGCGGCAGCAATCCTTTAAGCGAAAGCTTCAAAACCGGAATGTCCTTGCGCTTTGACAGCGGTCGGGTGCAGACGAGCAACGGCCTGCTTTTACATCTGGATGATGGTTACTATGTATACCCGCAGCGTTGGAGCGCGGAAGCCTTGCACGAAAAGCTTTCTGACTTTAAGGCTACTGACTTGTACCGTGCCCTGTACCGGCCGGACATAAAGCTTTATTGGCGGGGAGATATGCTGGAGGATGAACGGGACGAGGAGCCGGAACGCATTCCGTATTTCCAGGGTAAAACGAAATCGCAGACAAGGCAAATGGATAAGGCGTAATGTTGGGTTGCTACAAAGGGGTATAACGTGATGAATGTAAATCAAAAAATTGCGGCGGTGGTGCTGCTACAGTTGATGCTTTCGAGTACCGGTTACACAGCGAATGGCGCTGTGAATGCGGTTATGGATGCGGCGGGTGTGGACCTGCACAACCTGCAGGAGTATATGGAACAAGAGCGTGTGGCGCGGCAGATCAGGGAAGACCGCGAACGGGTAAAATCAAAAATTGAAACCGGCGATACGACGCCCGGAGATCAACAGCCGGTGGAGATGCGTTTTGTGCTGCGGGACGTGCTGATCACGCCGTCCAAGGTGCTCACTGCGGAGGAACTGGACGCCATCAAAGCGCCTTATATAGGACGCGAAGCCGACGTGAAGACGCTGTACGCCTTGGTGAATGAAATCAACGCGCTCTATGGGAAAAAGGGCTACATCACCTGCCGCGCGTTCCTGCTTGACCAGAAAATTATCGACGGGAAAGTGACCGTTACATTGATTGAAGGAACAGTGGGAAACGTGAAGGTAGAGAACAACCGGTATACGAAGGAAGCGTACATCAAAAATCGCCTGCATTTGCGAACGGGAGATTTTCCGGTGGTGGACAGGCTGAATGACAACTTACGGTATTTTAACGGCACGAACGATGTGCAGCTGCGGATCGTTATGAAAGCGGGAGAAGCTCCGCACACGACGGATTTTGTGCTGCAGGCGTATGAGCCGCAGCAGTACTCCTGGAATTTGTTTACGGACAACGCGGGCAGCTATTACAGCGGGCAGTACCGCGTCGGCGCGTTCTTTAATGTGCGCAGCCTGACCGGAGAACGGGACAATCTGACGCTGGGGTACGTGCACAGTAAGGGCACGGACGCCGGGGCGTTTATGTACAGGTGCAAGCTGGGTCGCAGTGGCACAAGTCTGAGCCTGGGGTACAATACCAACCGTGTCGAAGTCACGAAGGGGCAGAGTGCCGGCAGGGTAGACGGGTACTCCGGCGCACTCAGCGTGGGCATCAGCCAGCCGCTGAAAGTGAAAGACAACATGCGTAGCGAGGTTTCTTTAGAGTACACGCATCAGAAGTCCGTGACGGATTTTGATAATTCGACCAGGCTTGTGGATGACCGCATTGATGACGTCACGGCTACATATGCGCAGACGAATTACGGCAACAGTTTCCTGGTTTACCAGCGGCACAGCTATGTGCGTGGTTATCACTCGAACGACGTAACTTTTGGGGAATCCGGTAATTATGGTTATTACAAATTTTATGGGTTCTACCGCAAAAATTTAGCGCATGGGCAGTTTTTCAATGTTCGCGCCCAGGCGCAGTGGGCAGGCGGCTCATCCTTGCCTAGTGCGCGACAGTTCTTTATCGGTGGCATGAACTCCGTACGCGGCTACCGGGAAAATTTCCTTTCGGGAGACAGCGGCTTCGATTTGAGCGTGGAGTATCACGTACCTGTTATCAACAAACACACCACGGCCTTCGCGTTTTACGATTACGGCAGCACATATGGGGAGCATGCGTTTGATGATCATGTGCTGCAAGGCGCGGGTGTTGGCATTCGTTCCGCACTGACCTCCAACATCTATGCCAACCTGACACTGGGCGTCCCGCTGAAGCGGGATGTGAATGCGGAAAAGGTCAGCAAGACCCGGCTCCATTTCATTCTCAACGGAACGATGTAGCGCAATGACGGGACTTGCATGATAGCGTGTGAAGCGTCGGCAGCACCGATGGAGGATATTCGTAATGAGAGGGTCATTGATTCGACCTGGAAGAAGCAACAGGGAGTACTGCTCTATGACAGAAGACATATTGTCAGCGGACAACGAGGCAATGCATCAGGTCAGGAACTGTTATCTGAATAGGCAGCTGTTAGTTGTGTGGAACAAAAAAAGTACATTTTGCTGTGTGTTTTTATGGTATTAGTGATATAATAAATTCGTTTATGGATTCTCTTATTTTTTAGGAAAAATAGTAATTAAATGGAGGAAATATCATGATTAAGAAAGCAGAAGACTTTAAACTTTACCTGGAGAAGAATAATATTACGTCATTCCAAATGGAAGAAATCAGCAATGATGCAAACAGTACCGTTGTATTCCGGACGTATGTTACGATAAAAGGACAACAGCTTCCTTCTGCGTTGATTCTGGACAACAGTATTTTTGCCATGATTCGCATTCAAATATCCCCTCAGGCACTGACTTCGGAAAACGAATTGCCGTTAGCGAAGATTTTGAATGCGGAGAATGCGAAGTATAAACCGTTCAAGCTGTTCTTGAATGAAAACGGAGATTTGATGCTTGATGTTTGTATGATTAATAGAGCTGACGAAATTGATCCTCAGGAAATATTTGCTATGTACAATATTGTTATTAATTATTTGGATTCTTCCTATCGTAATATTATGAAAGCGATCTGGTAAGTTTAAGGCAATACTGATTTAGCAGTGTCTCCTTACCTCTCTTTAATGCAAGGAGTAACAGATATGTTTGAAAGATGGCGCTCTTTTGAGCTCACACATGATAACTATAAAGAAACAATAAAGGCAATTGAAACGGCTTTGCAGAAACTGGGATCCTCCAAGCAGGAGGCGGAAACCGGGCGGCAGCTGTTGGAGCATATCTTTTCTCTTCAGCTTTCTAAGCGTCCGGAGGTTTGCGACAAGGTAAAACTGCGTAAGCGGTTCGGCGATGTTTCCCTGCGGATTGAGACCCGGGGAGAGGAGTATAACCCGCTGCATATTCTGGGGGAATGGAACGAGGATGATCAGGATTACTACCGGACGGTATTTCTGAAATCAAAAAAAGAACAGCTCTCTTATGCACATAAAAATGGTTTGAACATTGTGACCATCAAGGTGCATGAGGCCGGGAACAAACAGATCCGGTATACCCTGTTCGCCATGGTGATGGGCATACTGGCCGGGGCTGTGTTGAAAGAGGTAGCCTCTCCGGAAATCATCAATATGATAAACAAGAATATAGTCACCAGCATTCGAACCATGTTCCTCAACTCCCTCAATATGATGATTGCCCCGGTGGTGTTCTTTTCCATCATCTCCGGTCTGACCAGCATATCCAATGCATCGGATATCGGGCGCATCGGTGGGAAGCTGGTGGGCACTTACATGTGCACGACGGTCATCGCCACGATCCTCAGCATTACCATAGGTCTGTTCATGTTCCATGGCGGTGTGCCCCAGATGGGCACGGTTACAGGCAGTGCCCAGGGCGTCAGCGTGTCCCTGCTGGATATGATCGTGAAGGTGGTGCCGGAAAACCTGATCCAGCCCATAGTCAACCGTGACATGCTGCAGGTGATTTTTGTTTCCATACTGTTTGGCGTCACCATCAATATGCTGGGTGAGAAAGTACAGATCCTGAAAGACCTGACGGAAACAGCTAATACCTTCTGCCTGCGTGTCATTACGCTTCTGGCGCAGTTTATCCCGCTAATTGCCTTCTTATCCATGATGGCTCTTATGTTCACCGTCGGCGTGGATTCCCTGTTGCTTTTGGGAAAAGTGCTGGTAGGGCAGTTCATCGGTTCCCTTGGGATGGTATGTGTCTATTCGGTGGTCATGGTCCTGATGGGGAAGATTTCCCCGGTACCCTTCCTGAAAAAAATAGGAGGCTTCGTTCCTATTGCCATTTCCATGGGCAGCAGCAGCGCAGCTATGCCCTTTACCATGAATTTTTGTACGGAGAAGATGGGCGTTTCGCCCCGGCTTTCTTCTTTCTCTATTCCTTTGGGCGCAACCGTTAACATGGACGGTGGTTGCTTCTATTTTTCCATCCAGGCAATTCTGTTGGCTAAGATGTACGGGATAGAAATGACACCTGCCTTTATCTGGGCACTCTTCGTCACAGTGGTGGCTTTGTCGATAGGTGCGCCGGGTGTTCCGGGGGGCTCGTTCGTCTGCCTGACGTCGATTATCGTTTCTTTCGGCGTTCCGGTGGAAGCGGCTTCTATCGTGCTGGGCATCGATCCCCTGACTTCCATGTTCCGTACCTCGATCAATACGATTGGCGATATTGCAGTGACCACAGCCCTGTCTAAGAATGAAGGCATGATGGACGAGGCTGTGTACATGCACACAGCATAAATTATATAGAAGATAGATTGTTATCAAATCATGAAAGGTGGCTTACTACATGAAAAACAATGTTCCGGTGGACAACGCCGCAAAGGATGCGACAGCGTTTACCAGGAAGGCCAATGCTGCCTGGTATAAGAGACTGGATTTTACTGACGAGACGGAAAAGGAAAACGCGCTGCGTGGCCTGATGGAAGCACCGACCGCTCTTGTGATCCGCGGCAAAGACGGGCATGTAGTCTGGAATGCAGCAGGCTACGATTTCATGAAACAGTTTGAGAAAGCACCGGACAGCGCTAACCCCAGTCTGTGGCGCAATACCCTGTTCAACAGTTATGCCGGGCTCTTTGAAGTGTGCAAAGGCATTTACCAGGTCCGGGGCTACGATATGGCCAATGTTACCTTCATCCGTACGGAACACGGGTGGATCGTGTTTGATGTGCTTATGTGCAGGGAGGATATGGAAGAAGCGAAGGCCCTGGTGGAAAAGCACTTTGGCCCTCTTAAGATCGTTGCCGTCCTCTACAGCCATTCCCATATCGATCATTACGGCGGGATCTTTGGACTTATAAAGAAGGAAGACGCAGCGGACGGAACGCTTTCCCTGCAGGAGCAGTTTGCCAGCGGCAAGGTTGTGGTTATCGCGCCGGAAGGGTTCCTGCAGCATGCCGTAAGCGAAAATATCTATGCAGGGGCTGCCATGGGCAGAAGAGCCCAGTATCAGTATGGAAACCACCTGCATCCGGGACCCAAAGGCAAGCTTGCCATCGGCATCGGCCTGGGACAGGCCCAGGGAACTGCGGGACTCCTGCCTCCTACCTATGAGATCAAAACGAACGAAACGCTGCACATTGACGGTATAGAAGTACAGTTCCAGCTGACCCCCGGCACGGAAGCCCCTGCGGAGATGCATGCCTACTTCCCGGATTACCGGGCCCTGTGGCTGGCGGAGAACTGCACCGGCACCATGCACAACCTGTACACCCTGCGAGGCGCCCAGGTGCGTAATGCCAGTGACTGGTCGAAATATATCCTGGAAGCGGTAGAGCTGTTCGGGGATAAGACGGATGTGGTGTTCCAGTCCCACAACTGGCCCCACTGGGGAACGGAAACCGTCAAAAAATACATGGAAGACACGGCAGCGGTTTATAAATACATCAATGACCAGACGCTTCATCTTGCCAACCAGGGCTATACGCCGGTGGAGATCGCCAGGATGCTGGAATTGCCGGAAAGACTGGACAAGGTCTGGTACATCAGACAGTATTACGGAACCCTGAATCACAATATCAAAGCAGTTTACCAGCGTTACCTGGGCTGGTACGATGCCAACCCCGTCAACCTGAACCTGCTGACGCCGGAAGCCACGGCGAAGAAGTGGGCGGAGTATCTGGGCGATGCGGAAGCGGTACTGGCCAAAGCCCGTAAGGATTACGAGAAAGGCGAGTACCAGTGGGTGGCTCAGGTTACCAAGGAACTTGTCTTTGCCGATCCTTCTAATCAGGAAGCAAGGAACCTGTGCGCGGACGCGCTGGAACAGCTGGGCTACCAGGCAGAAAGCGGCATCTGGCGTAATGCCTACCTGACGGCGGCTCTGGAACTCCGCTGCGGCAACCAGGCGGTGAAAGGGGTAATAACCAGCGTAGGCGATATGAAAGCAGGCATGACGGCTGAGATGATGCTGGACTTTATTGACATTACCACGGATGCCGTCAAGGCCGAAAACGATGACTTTACCCTGAACCTGAATATTTCGGATACGGGAGAGGTTTTCTTTATCAAACGGATGGCCGGCGTACTCCTTGTCCATAAAGACGTGGAAAACAAAAAAGCGGACTGCACGCTGACCTGTACCAGGCTGCAGCTCATGGGTCTGATGATACTGAATAAAGAAGTGCTTAAGTCGATTTCCGTGGAAGGAGACCAGACCGTTCCTGTGCGGCTGATCAAATACATGACGCCCTTTAAGCAGGACTTTAACATCATTGAGCCGTAATACGCAATACATGATATAATACAGTTATAAAGGGTGGAAGTGCCGTTTACATAATTGCAGGCATAACGCAGAGGAATCGTATCAGGTTTTAATCAGTTGCCTGCTCAAGGAACCACTGATTAATTAGTGGCTTCTTAAATATGACAGAAAGGGTGCGTTGGATAGTATGAACTTGCCTGAAATCAAAATGACCAAAACACATTATATGATACTGGGAGCGGCAGCTGTCCTGTTTATCGGCTGGCGCGTATTCTCCGCACTGCAGCCGCCGGCTCCGGAAGACCGGATCGTTCCGGTGGTCCGTACCGTCACCATTGGGGATACCGCAGCCAAAGATACGGCTGTATATCCGGGAGAAGTCCGGGGCAAATATGAAAGCAACCTGGCATTTCAGGTTGCCGGAAAAATCGTAGCCCGCCATATCAATCTGGGTGATAACGTCCGCGCCGGGCAGGTGCTGATGGAACTGGACCCCAAGGATGTGCAGCAGAGTTATAACGCGGCCCAGGCTACGTACCAGGCTGCTCTTTCCAATTATGAAGTAGTTAAGGAAAACTACAGGCGTTATACAGCCCTGTATGAAAAAGGCGCTGTCAGCACCCTGATCCGTGACGAGCATAAGACCCGCTATGATGCAGCGGCATCCCAGCTGGAAAGCGCGAGGGCACAGTTTACGGCCGCCGAGAATCAGCTAAGCTATACGAAACTGGTATCAGACCATGACGGGATGATTGCCTCCATTTCCGGAGAAATCGGACAGGTGGTGGGCGCCGGAACGCCTATGGCAACTGTCATACAGGATGGCAGTCGGGAAATCCAGATTTATGTACCGGAAAACCGGCTGGGGCAGATTAAACTGAACCAGCCCGCAACCATTACTTTCTGGGCCCTGGACAACCTGACCGCTTCCGGTCACATTGCTGAAATTTCTGCTATGGCAGACAATGTGACCCGTACCTATAAGGTCAAGGTGGCCGTGGATTCCATGCCGGAACAGGCGAAACTGGGAATGACAGCTAAAGTCGTGTTAAATACAGGGATAGACCATGCAATTCAAATTCCTACCGGCGCCATCTACCAGACCGGTGACCAGCCGAAAGTGTGGGTCGTCCGGGACAAGAAGGTATCGCTGATCCCGGTTAAGACCGCTGGTTTTGAAGGCAGCAACGTGAGAATCGCGGAAGGCCTTGCCAAAGGCGATGTGGTCATAACCGGCGGCATCAACAAATTGGCGGAAGGCCAGGAAGTGCGTCTGGAAGGCAGTGAGAACAAATGAACAGTAACTGGGCCGAATGGGCAATCAAACATAAACAGGTCGTTCACTTTTTCTCCGGACTGCTTGCGGTTATGGGCATTTTCTGTTTTATGGTGCTGGGCCGTCAGGAAGATCCCAGTTACGCTCTCACGCAGATGGTCATTTCCGCCGCCTGGCCGGGCGCTACTGCCAAGCAGATGGAGATGCATGTAACGGACAAAATTGAAAAGGTTGTGCAGACCCTGGATGATATTGATTATGTTACCAGCTATTCCAGGCCGGGGGTCTGTGTGGTCAATGTGTACCTGAAGGAGAGCGTTCCTTCCGAAACCATCCAGCAACACTGGTTTGATTTGCGTAATCTTGTTAACGACAAGCGGAGCGATCTTCCAGCAGATGTATACGGGCCGTATTTTAACGATCACTTTGACGACGTTTTCGGCAACGTGTACGCCATTACCTCCGACAGCTTCTCCTACGAGGATATGCGTAAGGTGGCCAGCGATATCAAGGACAAGTTCGTGCAGGTACCGGATGTAAAAAAGGTTGAGCTTCTGGGTGTACAGCCGGAGAAGATTTATATTCAGATCGACAATGAAAAACTGGCCCAACTGGGCATGAGCGTGGATCAGGTTGCCGCAGTGGTACAGGCAGAAACTTCTGTTACTCCGGCGGCCATGAAACATAATGGAAAAAGTAATATTTATCTTCGCCTCACCGGTATTCCGGATACGGTAAAGAATATTGAAAACATTCCTGTCAGCGGTAACGGACGTTCCCTGCGGCTGAGTGATATAGCTAAAATTGAACGGGGCTATGTGGAACCGGCAGACCCCAAGATGTATTTCAACGGCAAGCCGGCCGTGGGAATTTCACTTTCCATGGTAGACGGAGGAAACAACCTGAGGCTGGGCAGGAACCTGGATAAAAAGGTGGCGGAAATCCGCAAGGAATTGCCCCTGGGCTTTGAATTGAATAAGGTGCTGGATCAGCCCAGGGTTGTAAAAGACTCCATCAATGAATTTATGGAAAGCCTGGTGGAAGCTATCCTGATCGTGCTGGTGGTCAGCCTGATGACCCTGGGCAGGCAGAGCGGTTATGTCATTTCCGTCTGCATCCCGCTGGTGCTGATGTGCAGCATGGTGGGCATGTTCCTGGCGGGGATCGACCTGCACAAGATGTCCCTGGGCGCCCTGATCGTGGCATTGGGCATGCTTGTGGACGATTCCGTGGTCGTGGTTGAAATGATAGAAACCAAGATCAACGAAGGCTGGGATCGCATCAAGGCCTGTTCCTTTGCCTTTGAAAGCTGTGCCAAGCCTTTGCTGACAGGCACCATGATCACCTGCGCCAGCTTTATGCCTATTGCTTTTGCCAGATCCAGCGTAGGTGAATATGCCGGCAGCCTGTTCACCGTGGTGACTATCACCCTGATGAGCAGCTGGCTGGTCTCTGCCACGGTAGCCCCGACGCTGGCTCATTCCTGGCTGAAAAAGGAAGATAAGAGCGAATCGGCGGAAGAGGAAGCTTCTATGTATCAGGGCGGCTTTTACGATGTGTTCCGTAAACTGCTGCACTGGTCCCTGCACCACCGTAAATCGATTATCGTCATAAGTATAGGTATTTTTGTGGCGTCCCTGCTGATGGGCAAGCTGCTGAAACAGGAATTCTTCCCGGCCTCCACACGGCCGGAACTGCTGGTGGATATGAATCTGCCGGAAGGTACCAGCCTGAAGACTACGGATGAAGCGGCACGCAAGCTGACGGAGATGGTACTGAAAGAGGAAGGTGTGAACAGCATCTCTACCTATGTAGGCGAGAGCAGTCCTCGTTTCGTGCTGGTCATCCAGCCGGTGCAGCCCAGGGATAATTATGCCCAGCTGGTAGTGGTGGCCAAAGACCTGGAAGCCCGCAAACAGCTGGAAAAGAAGATTAAGGTAATGATAGAGGATAATTTTCCGGATGTACAAAGTTACTCTCATTCCATTCCCCTGGGGCCACCAACCCCGTACCCTGTCATGTTCCGCGTAACAGCGCCTACGGATAACCTGGCCAAAGAGTATGCGGGCAAAATGAAAGAACTCATGCTGGCCAATGATCACGTGACGGTGATCAATTTTGACTGGATGGAAAAAGCACCTTCAGTTAAAGTGGAACTGGACGATGACAAACTGCGGCAGATGGGCCTGACCCGGAAAGCTGTGGCTGCCGCCCTGTATGCGGAGGTCAGCGGCTACAGCATCAGCAAGTATTATGAGGGAGACCAGGCCATTGACATCGTGTTCCGCCTGGAACCGAAAGATCACCAGAATCTCAGTGACCTTGGAACCATGAGTATCCCAACCGCCAAAGGCGCCGTGCAGCTGAACCAGGTGGCCTATCTCAGTTATGAAAACGAAGACGGCATGATCTGGCGGCGCAACCTGCTGCCTACGGTAACGGTCAATGCGGGTATCATCGACAGCGTCACCGGTAATGACGTGACCAATGAAATATGGAAAGCTTCGGAGGAACTGCGTAAAAACCTGCCCTACGGCGTAAAGATTGAAATCGACGGGCCTTCGGAGAAGAGCGTCAAGTCCCTTGCTTCCATCCTGAAGCCTGTGCCGGCTATGCTCCTGATCATGATCATCCTGCTGATGCTCATGCTGATGGATGTACGGAAAGTATTTGTCGTTACCTGTATCGCTCCTTTGGGTCTGGTAGGCGTTATTCTGGGACTGTTCCTGTTTAACACGCCTATGGGCATCATGGCGCAGACCGGCGCCCTGGCGCTGGTAGGTACCATCATCCGTAACGGTACGGTGCTGGTGGACCAGATCGACCAGCATCTGGCCCAGGGCATGCCAAGGCTGAAAGCAGTAACGGAATCGGTTGTTGTGCGTTTCCGTCCCATCATGCTGACAGCCCTTACCACCGTGCTGGGCCTGATCCCCATGTTCCCCAGTGATTTTTGGCGGGGCATGGCCATCGCCATTTCCTGCGGCCTGACCGTGGCCACGATGATAACGCTGGTGGTTATGCCGGTCATCTATTGCATGGTGTTTAATGTACAGAATGAGGACTGATAGTATTTTGAATGAACTGTCAGGCATAACGGATTTAACAACGCAAAAGAAAGAAATCTAAAAAGTAAGTATTTATAATGCAAACAAAAAGGGCTGGACGGTTTCGTCCAGCCCTGATTTTTTGCACATTTTTTCAGTTTTTGCGATGAAGCATCCGTTTCATTACGCAATGTGTCCTTTAGCCTTGATCACTTCGATAACTTCATCTACATATTTCTCGCAGATTTCGTCGCTTTCTGCTTCCACCATGACGCGGATAACAGGCTCGGTGCCGCTTTCACGTACCAGGATGCGGCCGGTATCGCCTAATGCTGCCGCTACTTTGGCAACAGCTGCCTGCACGTCCGGATCGTTTTGGGCATCCGGTTTGCTCTTTACCCGGACATTCTTCAGAACCTGGGGATAGAACACTACAGGAGCTGCCAGCTCGCTCATGGGTTTTTCCTTGGCCAGCATGACTTCCATCATCTTCAGGGAAGTGAGGATGCCGTCGCCGGTGTTGGCGTACTTGATGAAGATGGTGTGGCCGGACTGTTCGCCGCCGATGCGGTTGCCGGTCTGTACCATATTTTCATATACGTACTTGTCGCCCACCTTGGTTTTTTCGTATTCGATGCCTACCTTGTCCAGCGCTTTGTAGAGGCCAAAGTTAGACATAACGGTGGTGACCACTTTGTTGTTCAGCAGTTTGCCGCGCTCTTTCATGTAGAGGCCGTAGATGTACAGGGTGTGGTCGCCGGTTACCTCGTTGCCCTTTTCGTCAACAGTCAGGCAGCGGTCCGCGTCGCCGTCGAAAGCAAAGCCGATATCCAGCTTGTTGTCCACCACGAACTTCTGCAGATG
>Ga0310696_10003898_pt1 | contig 18447 bp, 8 predicted proteins | sample AusTroGonzalo_MG_4_FD_203885 | JGI IMG/M metagenome (GOLD analysis project Ga0310696, IMG submission 203885) | Bovine rumen microbial communities from tropical cattle in Woodstock, Queensland, Australia - Gonzalo_02 (v2) (version 2) | ecosystem: Host-associated > Mammals > Digestive system >...
GTTGGGCGTGGGCTTGAGCGCAACTTGCGGCTTCAAGGTCTTTGTGCCAGCCTTTGCCATTAGCATTGGTGCCCACGCGGGATTCGTGGAATTAAGCCCGTCCTTTGCTTGGCTCGGCAGCTGGCCGGCCATTTTGCTGCTCGGCACGGCAACCATCCTGGAAATCCTGGCCTACTACATCCCCGTGGTCGATAATTTCATGGATTCCCTGGAACTCCCTTCCGCCGCCATCGCTGGAACCATCATCGTGGCCTCTACCATGGTGGTGGACATCGCCCCGCTTGCCAAATGGTCACTAGCCATCATTGCCGGCGGCGGCACCGCTGTCGCGATAAAGGCCGCAACCTCCACGATTCGCGGAGCCAGCACTGTGGTTACGGCCGGTTTCGGAAACTGGATTGTCAATACCGTGGAGACGGCCTGCTCGCTTGTCTGCTCCCTGCTGTCTATTCTGTCCCCCCTGCTGGGAATCTTGCTCGTCCTCGGCATATTTATCCTTGTCTGCTACTTGCTTCACCGCCATGTCGTGAAGGTGCGGGCCGCCCGAAAAGCCGCTCGGCCAGATTGTATTCAGTAGGGTTGCACAGGGCAGGGGACGAACTTCTGCCCGTCCGTATTTGACGTGCGCGTTCTTGCTGGCACGAGCGGCGGCGAAGGGTCTCGCCGCCATACCGAACAATGGCGCGCGTTCTTGCTGGCACGAGCGGCGGCGAAGGGTCTCGCCGCCCTATCGCACATTGACGCGCTTTCCCACGTGCACATTGGCCGAGCAGAAGCTCTGCCCTCCCATTCCTGCCGTCCTCTCCACACTAGCCACTTTTTTCCATCTGTTGCCTCAATACAAGAAACCAAAGCACCAGAGAGGGATTCGGTTGCCGTGTCCGATTTCCGTATTATCGACGGCGAGGAAACTGTTGGGCATGTCCTTGATTTGTTCAAAGGATTTCTTGTGCCCGCCGACCTCGTACAAAAAGGTGTCATCGACCAGAAAATCTCCTTGGGCAGGATAGACGAGTTTGTGGTCAAGACGCAGTTGGTTCAAGAAAAAGCATTCTCGGATAGTTCCAATTGACGGCTGGGGCACCAGGGCCTGCATCAAATTAGAGTTTTCACAGTAGATTTTGGCGGGGCGGGAAAGATTCTTCAAGGAGGCTCCGGAGGCTTCCAGCAGATTCAGAAGCCCCGCCCTCTCCAGGGCGAAAAGCATATTGATACCCAGTTTGTAATCAGTCTCCAATTCCTGACACAGACGGGAGAAATTCGGCGTCTGGGGAGGATTTTCCGCGAGAATCATCAGCATTTTCCGTGCCTTGCGGATGGTGGAAGGCTGAACTGCTTCAATGGCGGGATAGTCGCCCTCCAAAACTTGGGTGACAATAGCGCCAAGCAAATCAGGGTACACGTCCTCGTTTCCCTTGTAGAACGGATAATATCCCTGCGACAAGTATTTCTCAAAGACCCCTTGCACTTTGCAAGCCGCAGAAATTTCCCTGCTCAATTCCACATGGCTTTGCTGCAAATCTTCCAGGGACAGCGCAGGCCAGTTGCCAATCCCCTCGTACACCATGTATTCGCGCAAGGAAAGCCCTGGCAGGGAGTAGACACGCTGGCGACGCGACAAGTCTCCCTGCTTGCGGTCGATTTTCAACAGTGATGACCCTGTATAGACAATCGACAGGCCAGGATAATCGTCGTAGATGTTTTTGAGTATCGTCTGCCAATTCGGCAGATAGTGGATTTCGTCCAAAAACAAATGCGTTCCCCCATGGAGCACATGGTAGTCTACCAAATCCAGCAAGGAGTGAGTGGCAAACCAGAGATTGTCCAGGGACGCATACAAGACATTGCCGGAGGACGGAAAAGCCTCTTTGATGCGTTGCAACAACATCGTGGTCTTCCCAGTACCGCGTGCGCCTTGCAAGCATATCAGCCGAGATTTCCAGTTGAGGCGGGAATATAAAAAACGATGAAAACGGCTGGAAACACTGGCTAGCCGACGCTCTTGGCTCGCCAAAATCATCTGTATGTTCAATTCGTCCATCTTGTTTTTCCGTAGCATTGTGGTTTGCAAACCATAAGATAATGCAATTTTTGTGGTTTGCAAACCATAAGATAATGCAATTTTTGTGGTTTGCAAACCATAAATGGCGATTCTGGCGGAGAAAAATAGTGAACGGAGGTAAGCGGTTCAGAATACCAAGAACCCAATTCCTTCTTTTTGAGCGACGTCCTTTTCCCCAAGGGGAGGCATGGCAGGCTATGTTCTGACAAAATGTTGCTTTTGCTGGTCGGCTTCTCACCTCGTCGCGCGTCGAGGCGTCGATTGTCGCCCGTACGTTGCACGTCGCGTGTCGCTCGTCGCACTAGCCACAACGTCGCGCGTCGAAGCGTCGATTGTCGCCCGTACGTTGCACGTCGCGTGTCGCTCGTCGCACTAGCCACAACGTCGCGCGTCGAAGCGTCGAATGTCGCGTGTCGCCAGTTTGTTAAAACCGTATTGGCTAGGAAGCGCATTTGTTTTTGTCGCACTGAAGACAGTCCGCTTGCCGATGCCTGATTTTCCTGCTGTTTTTCCATAAAAACAGGTTGCAGAAAATGATTTCGATATTACATTAAACATAATGCCCTTAAATCCGTCCCCTGGCTTTGCCAGGGATTGAGACAACCACCATCAACGATGCTTAAAAGGGGGTGACAAACAATGCCGTCAGAGATCAAATGCCGTAAAAACGAGCCCGTGGAACGCGTTCTTCGTCGTCTGAAAAAGAAAATGGACAAAGAAGGCACCATGAAGGAACTTCGCAATCGTCGTCATTACGAGAAGCCCAGCGAGGTTAAGCGTCGTGAGCGCAAGCACGGTTGACGTTCTGGTCATTCCGTGCCATAGCGAGGTGAAGGCGGACAGAAATCTCCAGATTTGATTCAGGCGGTTTTTCTGTCCGCCTTCTCTTTTTGCAGGGAAGGGAGCGGTCGAACGGGGTTCGACCCCCTTGTTTTTTATCACCATTCAAATTACCGTCAGGCGGGAAAGAAGGCGTATTTTGTCGGACGTGGCATTTAGCAACGAGAAGTATTTGGCGGCACAGAAAGAGAAGATTATGCAAAGGGTGCAACAGGGGAGCGGCCGTCTTTATCTGGAGTTCGGGGGCAAACTCGTCGGCGACTATCACGCTTCACGCGTGCTTCCTGGCTATGATCCGGATGTGAAGATTCGTCTGCTCAAGGAACTGAGCAGCAAGGCAGATATCATTGTCTGCATTCATGCCGAAGCCATCGAACGCAAGAAAATCCGCGCCGATTTCGGCATCACCTACGACGATGCGGCCTTGAAACTCATCGACGACCTGCGGGTGCAGGGAATTTCCGTCTCGGCGGTCGTCATCACCAGGTTCGACGGACAGCCGACGGCCAAGGCGTTCCAGGAAAGCCTGGCCAAGAAGGGCATGCGCGTCTTCCTGCACCAGAGCATTCCTGGATATCCCAATCAGTTGGAAACGATTGCCAGCAAAGACGGTTTCGGCCTGAATCCCTACATTCCCGTGACCAACCCCCTGGTCGTTGTCACTGGTCCCGGCCCCGGCAGTGGCAAGATGGGCACCTGCCTGAGCCAGTTGTACCATGAGTTCCAGCAAGGCAAGCCGGGGCGGTATGCCAAGTTCGAGACTTTCCCCGTCTGGAACCTGCCGCTCAACCACCCCGTCAATCTCGCCTACGAATCGGCGACGGCAGACTTGATGGACTACAATGCCATCGACAATTTCCATCACGATGCCTACGGTACCATCGCCGTCAACTACAACCGCGACCTCCAGGCTTTCCCGCTTGTCAAGGCTCTGCTGTCGCGCCTGGGCGGGGAGTCCGTCTACCAGTCTCCCACGGACATGGGCGTCAACTGCATTGCCAGCGGCATTCTGGACGACGAGAAAGTGTGCGAGGCCGCGCATGAGGAAATCATCCGCCGCTATTTCAACTACAATGCCGCCATGCAGTTGGGGCAGGCGGACGAGAAGACTGTCCAGCGTTCGCTGGAAATCATCAACAAGGCCGGTCTGTCGCCGGACGACCGCCCCGTGGTCAGCGCCGCCCGCCAGGCGGCCAGGGATTGCGAGCAGGCAGGGCGCGGCGATGACGGCATCTACTGCGGCGCAGCCATCAAACTCCACGACGGTACCATCGTCACTGGCAAGAACTCGACGCTCATGCACTCGGCGGCCAGCATGATTCTCAATGCCGCCAAGCATCTGGCAGGACTGCCGGAAAGTCAGCATCTCCTGCTGCCGGAAATCGTGGAGTCCGTGGCCAGTTTCAAGACCGGCCTTGGCACTTCCAAACGCACCAGCCTCAATTTGAACGAGACGCTCATCGCCCTGGTCGTAAGCGCTTCGCGAGACCTCTATGCCAGCCGAGCCCTGGCCAGCCTCACGGAACTGCGAAACTGCGACGTCCATTTCTCCCACATTCCCGGCCATGGCGACGAGGCCGCCCTGCGACATCTGGGCTGCTGCTACACTTACGATCCCCTGCCGCCGACCAGGAATTTCCTCGCCTAGAGAGCGCGGAAAAAGGCAAGAGGCGGGCGAAAAGCTCGTCATTCTTGCGCCCGAGGCAGTTTTCTTCCTGTTCACGATGCAGTCAACGGGAGTTCTCCCCCTCCCGCACCGCCAAAACAGAGGATGTTGACAATGCGCAAAATTATTCTGACGGCACTGTTCTTCCTTGGTGTTTTTATTGTTCAAGCCGTAGACATTCCCGCCGACTGGCAGGAACTCTGCAACTGCCGCAAGCCAGAGGGCAATCTGTCTTGCACGGGAGCCTGGCCGGAAGCGGAGCCATGGAACCTCATCGTCAAGGTCAAAGATTCCAAGACCCGCATCCGCCTGCTACTGGACAGCGACAATGGCCTGCGTGCCAGCAGCCTGCCGGAATTTGGCTTCGAGGAAGAGAAACTGCCGCAGGTACGCATGTCGGAGCAGGGCGAAGCTGCCTGGCCGCATGGCGGTGACCAGACGACCCTGTTGGTCAAATTCCGCGAGGATTTCTGGAGCTTCTATCTGTCGGGCCGTCTCTGGGCCATCATGCCGGCGCCTTGCCAACTGCCCGGGACGGTCTATGCCAAGCCGCTCAATGGACAGCCGATTTTCACTGCCGCCAAATTCCAGGCCGTCCCGCATGTCAGCTACAAGACTGATTTCATGATTGAGGAGGGCGCGGAAAACGCGCTCTATCCTTGGAAGCCAGAGACAGGAGAATGGCGGATTCATACCGCTCTGGAGGATGCCAAGGTCAGGCCGGAAACCGACCAGGGACAGCTCAAGCGTGCACCGTTGACAGCTGACAAGAGCCCGAATTTCTATTCGCTGAAGGGGAAGGGCGCCCCTGGCATCATCACCACTGGCTATGCCTTCTACGATAATTTCCACTACACGGCCTCCATTCAATCAGGAAACGGCGAGGCTGGACTGGTTTTCGCCTACCAGCAGACGGCAGACGAGGCGGCATCCGCCTCCTACTACGCCTTCACCATGCTCGTAAACGGACCTCGGCAGGAAGACCGCGAAATCAGACTTTGGCGTTTCGACGGCAAAAACAAGCACTTGCTCGCCCGCGGTCGCGTTCCGCTCTACGACAACCAGTGGTTCCTGTTGGGGGTCAATTTCGTGGAAGGCCGAATCGACTGCTGCCTTGATGATGTTGTCGTCCTGCAATGGCGCGGCGCTACCCTTGCCAGTGGCAAAATCGGGCTCTATGTTGACCATCCTGAGGAACGGCGATTTGATGACGTCGAACTCTCGTCTGTCAGCCCCCTCGAACTGCGCAATGTCGGCGACGTCCGATTCAATGCCCTCAAGCACACGGGGCAGTTCTTCGCCGAAAGAAACCTCTGGAAACAAGGAACTGCCTCGTCGGCCCCAAAACTCGAGGCCGTGAACAACGGCAAGGACGAGGCGTTCCTCGTGCTGGGCCGCTATCATCACCAGAACCAGGTCTTTGCCGCCACGGCCCATTGCCGGCTGGGCAACAGCGTTGGGCTGGTCGCCGGCTATCGGCAGGACGGCAACCACTATCGCCTGGAAGTCAGCCTGGCCGATAACTGCGCCTCCTATCGCATCGTACAGGTTAACGACGGCGGCAAGGCGCAGGAAATTGGCAGTTTCTCAAGACAGGTCTTTCAAGAGGAAACGCAGGAACTTAAACTGCTGGCTGATGCCAGTGAAAAGGGCGCCTTACGCTTCTACTGCAACGGAGTGATGCTCTGGAAGGTCGATTACGACGGCAGTCTTTGGGGCGGATACGGGCTCTGGCTGGGCAGCCACAGCAGCGCGACTTTCTCTGACTTGTCCCTGACGAGCAGGCACGACCTCATCAAGGAACTTGAGCAGAAGAATCCGATTTTCCAGCACGACAACTACATGCGCCACTGGGCTGCCCCAGAGGGTCAGTGGATAGGCTGCGAAATCCCGGAAGTCAAGTGGCACAAGGGCGATTTCCTCGGCGATTTCACGCTGCGTCTTCCTCTGCCGGAAAACGGCCAGTTGCATTTGGCCGTCCCCGAGGAAGCCACGGAAGGCACGGTTGTTCTCAGCATGGGTGCGCAGGGAAACTGGAAACTCCAGGTCCATGACGCTGCCGGCCCGGACGGCTCCAGCGTGTACGAAGGGGCAATCCCGCCCGTCGAAGGGCAGGGGGCACCGATGCTGGAAATCGTCCATGAAGGCTACTGGCTGTGGCTGAAGGACGGCGACAAGGTGCTTGTCGCCCACCGTCTGCCGGAACGGCTGAAGCATTACGGGCGGCGGGCCCTGGTGAAGAATGTCGGCTTGGACATGCTGGCCAAGAGCAAGGTGACGCGCGTCAATGTCGTCGATGAGTTCTTCAACGATTCGCCGCATGCCTGGCATGCCGTCGGCGGCGACTGGCAGATTATCAACCGTTTCCAATGCACGCCGAGCTGGTCGCACATGATTTGCACTGCCCTGGACTGCCTCGGCAGCTTTTGGCGCAAGCAAATCTTTTCCGGCGATATGACCCTGGAGTTTTACGCCGGTACCCGCCACGGCTACTACAACCTGGCTGGCAACTTGAATTGTACCATCCTGTCGCCTGAAACAAGCCCTTCCAGCGGCTATACCGTCACCTGCACGGAATGGGACCACAATGCTTCCCAGAAATGGACACGCCTGTACCAGAACGGACAGGAAATCTGCTCCACCGACATCTACACCGTACCGCGCAACCGCAACGGGCAGATGCGCAAAATCACCAATCCCCTCCTGCACAAGGACCGTCCCATCCACGGAGCCTGGTACTACATCAAATTGCGGAAAATCGGTCGTTTGCTGGAATACTATTTCGACGATGAACTGATAATGCGCCAGGAAGTCAACCAGGACGTCGAGGAAGGGCTTGTCGGCATTTGGACCTTCTTCCACAGCATGACCCTCGCGCAAATCAAAATTACCAGCGAAGGCATCCGTCCCCGCCCAATCCCCGTAACCCCCTTGCCGCTTGACGACACCAGCCGCCCCCAGCCCGCCGCAGATGGCCACAAATGGGAGGAAACCATCGGTGGCTTCCCCGCCAATTCCCTGAACCTCGCCTACTGGAAGACTACTGATAATGTCGGCCAGAGCCGCCTGGAAAACCACGGTGGCAATGCCGACGAACTGTTCTTGACGAATCCTCTGGGTGGAGGCGCTCTCCAGGCTACAGCCTCCCTACCGAAACTACGCATGGATCAAATCGCCGGCTGGGTCTGCTCCGTCTGCTGCACGGACACCGCCAAGTTCAACGCGTTCTACGCCGATGCCAAACGCACCGGCAAGTTCTTCCTGCAAATGACTGGCGATGATTATTCCCTCGCCGACTGGAAGTTGGCCGGGCGGCGCAGCCTTGTACCCGGTTGGCTCCAGAAAGATGGCAGCATCAAGGGCTGGCAGGAAGTCCGTATCCTGCATCCGTCGTACCTGCGGGCCAATGCCGGCGACACGGAACTGGAACTGCTTGGCTTCGGTCTGGAGCAACCCGACCTGATGGCTGCCGGACTCAACGGCAATGTCCCTGGCGACGGCTACGGCATCAGCGAATTGCGTCCCGTCTTCTACGGTGTCCCCAGTGTCGTCTTGGGCGCAGGTACCCGCCTGTTTGCTCGCTGGCCTTGGAACAAGACCTTCTGGGACGCTACGCCGGAACTGGTCATGCAGCGGATGAAGGAAAACTCTCGCGAAGGCTGGAACGAAATCTCCTTGCTGTTCCGCCATGGACGCGACAATCTGACGCAGAAAGTCACCTGGCTGAAACTGCCTGACAAACCCAAATTCACCCTGTCGTGGGACCGCCGCGCCCCCGATACTCTCTCCCTGGTTCCAGAAACCGACTATCCCGACCCGCGTTTCGCCGGAGCCACTCTCAAACTCGGAGAACTCGTCCTCCAATCACAACCTGAAACTCCTCCCGACGATACCGCTCATTTTGAGGAGATCTTGCGTTTCCGCCTGCCTCCAACCGCCGACCTGCTGAAGGCCGTCGCCGACGGCAAACTGACCGTCACTGTCAACTTGACTACCGGCCCAGAACAACGGGAAATTTCCCTCGACTATCGCCGCCTCAATGGCGGGCCGACATTGAAACTGCTAGACGGTTTCCGAGGCCATCTCCAGACTTTCGCCAATGGCGGCGAAAAACTGCCCCGCAAGGCCGCAGTGGACTTGGTTTGCCTCTACGACGATTCCAACCAGGGGCGTTTCCTGCAAGTCAGCAATAGCAAGCCTGGACAGCGCATGCACACGTCACTGCCCGTAAACTCCTCCATGGCCAGCACGCCGCTCGTCCAGTTGCGCTACCGCGCCACCGATCAGGCCGACATCAGCCTTCGCTGCAAATATCCCAACCGTACACTGATGACCAAACTCGACAACCAGAACTCCACGCCCGTGCGCCTGGGCACAGAAATGGTCCAGGACGAAAGCCTCCGCGACTGGCGCTCATGGCAAGGCATGGTCAGCGACTCCTTCATCGATGCGAGCCTTCTCTACGACCGCTACGACATCTCGGAAATGGAACTGCTCTCTGTCTCCGGCCACGACCAGACTGGCCATCATAGCCGCCTGCAAATCGATGACGTTGTCTTGGGGCCAGCCGTCAAGGATTCGGCGGATCTCGCCTTCACCCCGCAGTATTTTGACCTCGACGGCGTAGCTAAAGTCCGCTATGCCCTGCATCAAGGCTCGACCACTTGGGACGACCTCGACGAACAGGATCGTGCTGATCTCGCCTGGCTGGAATTGGAACCGGGAGCCAAACTCGTCCCCGACCTCGCGCCACTTGCCGATGGCGTTAGCCATCTTTACCTTCAGGCCATTGACACGCAGGACGAGAAATCCGCTGTCACCGATATTCCCTTCCTGCTGGACCGGAAACCGCTGGAACTCCCAGCCCCCAGGATGGTTGACATCAACACACCCGTCTCCGGCGGAAAGTTCTACGAGGTCAGCATCAAGAACGGCGATGGCGCCCCCTGGAATCCCAAATCGGTCAAATTCTCTCTCGACGGCCAGCCGCTGAAACTTGACGAGTGGGGTAGCCTCCATCGCCATACTGCCCAGACTGATACCTTTCACATCAATATCCCATTGCTCCTGTACTCGCAGCTCCTGACCGCCCCCGATGGCTCAACCATCAACCTACAGATGGAACACATCGAGGACGGAGCCGGCAATGTCGTGGACAAGTTGCCGCTGCCCATCAAAGTTGACTTCGCCTCCGACAAGCAGGGGCCGAAATGGCTCAGACTCAAGCGGCCAGCCTACTGCAGTTTCCTACGCCATTGGGACGGTATGGCCAGCGACACCCGCGGAGTCTCCGCCTTCATCGCCGGCACACGTGGCGGCGTGGACATCCCCGCTGACGGACAGTCTCCGCGCCTGCTTGTCCAGGCCAACACCCAAGGAAAGTCCGTGGTTGAGTTCAAGACGGAGTGGAAACTCTCCGAACGCCCGTATCTTTCGTTCATGATGTGCGTTCCCGCTAGGCGCGACAAACAGCGGACATTCGTGGAGCTTGTCTTTGACGACAAGATCGGCGACAATGTCACCAGGCTAATTGGCATAGACGCCCCCTCTGGCAGAGACCAGCTGGAACTCAACACTGCCACTTCCTACGACCGCGCTGCCGGCAAATGGCTCCGGTATGACTTCGACGTCCGGCAGATGCTCAACGCCAAAGGCGTATCGGCGGAAACTCTCGCCGCCAGGACTGTCGTCAAGCTCAGATTCTATGTCGAGAACGTCAACCATAATGACGTGATGCTCCTAGACAACATCTGGATCTACGGGCCTGTCGGCCAGGATGACAAGCTCTCCTGGAGCGGCGTTGACATCAGCGGCATCGACTCCCTGGAATGCACAGCCCTCGCTCTCGATGACAAGGAACTGTGGACTGAAAGCCTTCCCGCTGACAAGCCTAGCGAGATGGCCGTCCTGGCTGCCAAGGTCAAAGGCTTCCAGTGGCTGCGTCTGCGTATCCGCGACCGCGCGGGCAACTTCTCCACGCCTTGCCTGATTCCTCTGCACGGCGAATAGCACGAAGATGCGCAGGCTCCGCCGCGAGCGTGAAGATGAGCAGGCCCCGTTCTGCGCAGAATATGAATATTGTCTAGCATGCCCCTTGCTCATTACCATGTTGTCATAACCTTCATCTAGGAGCCACAATCCATGAAACCCTCTCTCTGCCTGCTGATGCTGGTGGCGCTGCCCGTCGTCGCTGAGGTCGTACTCTCGGCAATCTTCACCAGCAATATGGTTCTCCAGCGCGATATGCCGCATCCAGTCTGGGGTACCGCCGCGCCTGGTGAGCAGGTCACAGTCACCTTTGCGGGGCAGGAGAAGACAGCCGTCGCCGGACAGAACGGAAAATGGCAAGTGACGCTGGATCCGCTAACCTTGGACAAGGAGGGTGGCGACCTCAAGATTTCTGGTCCTGCCAACAATGTCATCTGCCAAAATGTCGTGGTCGGCGATGTCTGGCTCTGCGGCGGCCAAAGCAATATGGAGATGAATTTCGAGGCCCGCTGGGGGCTCATCAACCGCGAGAAGGAAATGCAGGATGCCAAGTTTCCGCTCGTCCGTCACATCAAGATTGCCCATGTCTGCGCAGAACTGCCTGACGACACCGTCAAATGCGACAGTGCCTGGCAAACCTGCGATTCCCCGGAAAACATGGAAAAATGTACAGCCGTCGGCTACTTCTTCGCGCGCCGCGTCATCCGCGAAACAGACATCCCCATCGGTCTCCTCGACGACAACTGGTCGGCCTCCCGCATCGAGCCATTCATCCCTTACAAGGCTTTTGACGCCAACCGCGCTCATCTCGACGGCTTCGTCGAGAAGCTCGACGCGGCCTTCGTCGATACGCCCCAGGGCAAAGCCTACCGTCGCGGCCCGAATGACGACAAGCTGCTCTTGGCCACTATCCAGTACAACCAGATGATTCATCCTCTGACCAGGCTGCCCATCAAGGGCGTCCTCTGGTACCAGGGCTGCACCAACGCCTACGAAAACAAGTACCACTGGCTGATGAAGACCATGGTCGAAGGCTGGCGCCAGGCCTGGGGATACGACTTCCCCTTCTACTACGTGCAACTGTCCGGGCTGGAGAACCACTACAGTTACTTCGCCTACAGCGGTTTCGCCTCCCTCCGCGAACAGCAGCGCAAGGCCCTCGCCCTCATTCCCAACAGTGCCATGGTCGTCACCCTCGATATCGGTCTCGTCCGCGACATTCATCCGAAGAACAAGCAGGACGTCGGAGACCGCCTGGCCCGCATCGCCTTGGCGCGTGACTACGACAAGGATATTGTCTGGCAGGGTCCGACCTTCCGCGAAATGAAAATCGAGGGCAACAAGATTCGCATCTTCCTTGACAACGCCGCGGGCCTCAAGCATGCCGTCAAGAGGGGCAATGGACTTAATCCCCCTGAACCCGATAAAGACAGAATCGCCAATTTCGCCATCGCTGGCAAGGATCAGAGCTGGTACAATGCTTCTGTAGCCATCGAGGGCGAGACGCTGGTCGTCAGCTGCCCCTACGTGCCAGAGCCAGTGGCTGTCCGCCATGCCATGATCGGCTATGCCTATTTCCCTATCGGCATCTACAACGGGGCCGATTTGCCGCTGGAGCCGTTCCGCACGGATGATTGGGGATTGTAGGAGTGGTTAGTGGTTAGTTGCTAGTGGTTAGTTTCTAGTGGCAAAAACAGCAAGTGATGAGTTTAGAATTGTCCTTTTGGGCATTCGCAGTGGGTGTGATAGGATACTGTTAAAATGCACAGAAGAATTTCAAGATGAGTTTAAAGAGTTATAGAGAGTTGTTGGTATGGCAAAAGTCTATACTGGCAACAAAAATGGTTTATCTTTTGGTGAAAAGATTACCACGAGAAGAATTGTTTGCCCTATCAAGTCAAATGCGAAGAGCCGCAATTTCCATCCCCTCCAACATAGCAGAGGGACAGGCACGCAACTCTGCCAAAGAGTTTCTTAAGTTTCTTTCCATAGCCAAGGGAAGCAAAGCAGAACTAGAAACACAATTGACATTATGTGTTGAAATCAAATATCTCACACAGGAAGATATTTCTTCTGTAATGTCGTTGCTTGAGGAAATCGGCAAAATGCTCAATTCACTTATTTGTAAATTGTCTAATAACATACTAATCACTAACCACTAATCACTAACCACTAATCACTAATCACTAACCACTAATCACTAACCACTAATCACTAACCACAAACCATGAAACCAATAATCGTAATCTCGCTGTTCTGTCTGCTCATTGCTTGCCACCTTAACGCCAGTGTCTGGCAAAACGACCTTTTCGGAAAGACGGCTGCTGAAATCGACAAGTCGTTAATCCTACAGGACGTCCAGCGTGAGAACGATATGCTGGTTTTCTCCGCTAAGCGAGGCGCTTCGGTGACTGTCCCCGACAGCGAAAACTTCAACGTCGACACCAACGGCATCACCGTCAATCTTATCCTCCGCCTTCGCAAACCAGAAGACGCCAAGAACTCCGGCGGCAACATGATGCTCTTCTTCAAGGATAACGCCTATTTCCTCGGCATCACTCGTCGCACTTTCAATTTCAGCATCGGTGCTGGAGGGCGCAAATGGTCGCTGGCCATGATTGACGGCGAAGCACCGCCATTCGGCGTCTGGACACACATCGCCGCCGTCTTGAAATACAGTGACGACCGTGCTCAAGGCAATGACGGGACCTTGCTTTCGCTCTATGTCAATGGCGAACTCCTCAAGAGCACCTTCTTCCGTGGCGAACGCATCGATGCCTCCGACGCTCCGTTGATGCTCGGCTCTGGGCTCGGCGGATACGAGATGTGCGGCGACATTGCCGAAGCCAGCGCCGTCCCCCGCGTTATGAACGACGAGGAAATCCGTGCCATCGCCCGTCAAAGCACCCTCGTGAAACTGCCGCCTTCTGGTTGGTACACCATGCCGCCCGAGGTCATCAGTCGCCTCAATGTCCTGCGCCCGCAGATATCCACCCCGCACGGACTGTGGGTCTGGGAAGCTTTGCGCCGCGCGGCTTTCACAGGCGAAAGTCAGGACAAACTCTGCGCCGTCCTCGACTGCGGCTGTGAGAAACTGGGGCTTAATCTGGATGTGGAAGAAATGGTTCAGGCCTTCAACGCCGCCCAGGGCAACTATCGCCTGTATGCGACGCCAGAAGCCATCCTCATGCTGGCCGCCAGTTCTGGTATGCTAACATCCCCCGTGCTGGGACTGTTCAACCGCCTTGACCAGACAGATGTTTTCTCCATCCGCCAGCTGGAATGGAAACTGCGCTTCCGCGACGCCAATGGCGCCAACAAGGACGTCCGCAGTTATGACCAGGATGTTCGCTATGTCGTCCGCGTGGCGAATAAGACTGCCGACGGCTATGAGTTCCAGATAGACTGGACTCACGACCTGTTCACGGCAACCTCCCGCCTGAAACTCACTGGCGGTCGCCTGACCGCCGATTTTCAGGTCAAGAACCAGGCCGCTGACCGTCTGCTCACCGACGTGGATTTTCCCATGTTCAGGCTATCCAAACTCCCTGGTGAAGACGACAAGCTGGTTTATCCCTACATGAGCGGCAAACTGGTCAAGAATCCCACACAGGGTTGCAACTTCGGCTTTGAATTTCCACGCGCAGAATTTGGCATGCAGTTCTTCGCTATGTACGACGAACTTGGTAACGGCGTCTACTGTGCCTTGGAAGACCCTAATGCCCATTACAAACGACTGTCGCTCAGCGGAATGAACAAGGAAATTCTGGTCTCATGGGCACATCCCGTGGCCTACGAAGTCGGCCAGCAAGGACATAACGATTACCAGTTGAGCGGCGAAGCGGTCCTCGAAATCTTCCACGGCAATTGGTATCATGCGGGACGTGTCTACCGCCGTTTCCTGGAGAGCAAGGCCAAATGGTGGATTAAGGAACTGCCGCGCACCTCAACTCCCGCCTGGTTCCGCAACAATGCCTACAGCATGATTGCCACGGCTTCGCCTGTCTCCATCAAGGAACTCATCTACCTTACGGATTATTCCGGCGTACCGCCAGTCGTCGAATGGGCCATTTGGCACAAATACGACATCAGCGACGAGGGCCTTAAGATTTTTCCTTACCAGTCATATCACGACCAGATGCTCAAGGACGCGCACGCGCACGGCATCCGTCTGCTGCCCTACATGAACCCGCATATTTGGGGGTTCGCTCCTGGTCACAAGCTGGAAATCGACTGGTTTGACAATCCCGCCGCCCTGCGCTCTGCCGTGAAGCACGCCGACGGTTCGCCTGAATACGAAATCTACGGCAAAAAGCATCTGGTCATCTGTCCCGCCGAAAAGCACGGCCAGAAGGATGTCTACGACCAGAACATCGACATCATCAACTACGGTTTCGACGGCAGCTATCTCGACCAGCTTGCCTGCCACGAACCCGCTCTCTGCTTTGACGCCTCCCACGGCCACAAGCTCAACGATCCCGCGCTCTGGCTGAATCAAGGCCAATGGCCGCTCTGGCTGAAATTCCGTGCCGACATCCGCCAGGAGCATCCGGATTTCGTGCTGACCTCCGAAGATACTACCGATCCGTATTTGAACATCATGGACGGCTGCATGGTCTGGCGTTGGGTCAACGAAGACCGAATCCCCCTCTACCAGTCGATCTATGCCGGCAGGACGCAGTTCTTCTCCCGTTGTCCAGATGCATTTAATGCCCGCGGCGAAGGCGATTTCAATTCGTTTTTCGTCAAAATGGCGGAGCAGCTGGTCTGCGGCGAGCAGGTTGGCGGTTTCCACCTCAACGATATGTACTATGCCAGTCCGCAGCGCATCTTCGCCAAGAAGATGATACAACTACGCAAGCTGCTGGCTCCATTCCTCAATGCCTCCGAGATGCTTGAGCCGGTGGAGTTCTCCGTCGCCCCGCCTGAAGTCACTTCCAACTGGGCCTGGTCTGGCAAGGTGCAGCGCGTAACCCTCCCGCAACTGCTCTCCTGCGCCTGGCGCCACGAGACGACTGGCGTCAAGATGCTGATTTTCGCCAACCCCATCAATACTGCCGTCAATGCTACCGTCGTTTTGGACAAGGACGACTACGACACCCTGTACCTCTGCCGCGAAGGCCATCCGCTCCAAACGCTTCCTCTGACAGGCAAATCCCTTCAGCAGGTCTGCTCGCTGGCTCCGCGTTCCGCAGAAATCTGGCTTCTCGCCAAGGCAGGCGACGGTGGTGCGGAATTGGCTACGGACGCAGCCAACCTCCTGCAGAAGTTCTCCACCTACACCGACCCCGGCAAAATCCTGCCGCGCGGACAGAATTTCCAGAAACGCAACCAACTCAGCGCCCTAGATGGACGTTGGATTGCCCCAGCGGAATCTTCCTGGATGAAGAACTGCTTCATGCCTGTCGAGCCAACCTTTGGCTGGGCGGATGGACGCTTCATCCAAGGCGCTCCCGACGGCGAGGTCTTCTGGGGAGAAGTCGATTTCGGCGAACCAAACGGACCGCAGACTCTGGAGCTGATGGTCGCCGCCGATGCGCCCAATGCCGGTGGCACTCTCGAGTTCTACGAGGCGAAAGACGGCCAAACCGTCGGAGCCCCTTTTGCCGTCGTCAAGGTCACGGAGACAGGCGATTGGTTTGATTTTCAGACCTTCCAGGTTCCGCTTCTCCACAAGGTCTCCGGAAAAATGGACGTCATCACCCGCTTTGTCGGCAAGGGGTGTGTCATTCGCAAATGGCGGGTTACCGAATAAATTGACCGGGATAAGGGATAAACAATGTTTTGTCAAGAATCCAAAGCAATTTTCCTCACGCTTCTATTGCCACTGGTCATACTTGTCTCTGGTCAGGATGGCGCCCAGTCACTTGCGGATAGGCTTTCGTTGCCGTCCGCCAAATGGCTGCTTTCCTGTCTGCCTCAGGGCGAAAGTCTGGCTGACCTGGAGCCTGTCCTGACCTGCACCGAGGAAGAACAACTGCTCGCGCGCTGGAACAATGCGCAAGATACCCTGCGGCTGCTGGCTACCAAAGACATGCTGTTGCTGGTTGCCAAGCATGGCCACGGAAACCCTATCCTCGGTGCCTTCAATCGCCGCACCGCTACCCCGCTGCTCCAGGGCGAGGCCCTGGACTGGGAACTGGAATACGAAAACGCACAGAAGGAAAACTTGCGCCTGTCACCGTCTACGGCAGAATTTCAGACGGCTTTCAGTAAGGACGGCAAAGCCCAAGCCTTCACTGTCAGTTGGAAAACTGACGGCTTCGCCGTGACGATGCCAGTCAGGCTGGATGGGGCGCGCCTGGAAAGTTCCCTGACCGTTGACAATCTCACCAATGACCAGTTGCTGACGCATGTCGTTTTCCCACGCTTCCGACTCGCCAGACTGCCGGGGCAGGACAGGATGGTCCTGCCGTACTTGTGCGGTCAGTTTTTCGACAATCCGACAGTCGATTTGCAGGTCTCTGACTGGATGTATCCAGGGGGAGCCGCCGCCTTGCAGATGTGCTGCTACTACAACGAGGAAGGGCAGGGCGTCTACCTTGGATTTGAAGATGCTCTGGCCCGCACGAAAATCCTGGCCGTCCGTGGCAAAGACGGCCAAATCTGGCAGGAATGGAAGCATCCCGTGGCCTACAAGTCTGCAGAGTCGCCTGCCGGCAACAGTTTCTCCTGCGGCGCGGCCAAAGCAGTCCTCGAACTGTACGCTGGCGACTGGTATGAGGCGGGAAGGATCTACCGTCGCTTCGCGGAAACCGCGCCGTGGTGGATTGCCGACCTCACGCGCACAACCACCCCGGAATGGTTTCGCAACAATCCTCTGTGGATCATGGGACTTGACCCCACGAATGGCGTGATGCCCGTCGAAGGCTACCGCTATCTGAACGAATATTTCGAGGTGCCAGTCGCCCATGTCTCCGGTCTCTTGGGCTCCGCCCACGGTCCCTGGCGGCTGGGGCCGGATTTCAAGTTCCATGACCATATCGCCGACAGTTTCCCCCGCCTCCATGCCCTCGGCGTCCATTTCGTCCCCTATTACAACGAGCGCCTCTGGTACTGCGACGAGGGGGCCGACCAGGAGAACGGCTGGAGTACGCGCGGCGAACCGTATGCCATCCGTCATCGCGACGGCTCCCTGGCCAAGGAACGGTATACCAAACTCTACGCCGTCATGTGCCCGGCCGCCAAGAACTGGCAGGAACATTTGCTCAAGACCGTGGAAACATTGGCGGCAGGCGGCATAGACGGCCTCTACCATGACCAGTTGCCTACCGCCCGCCCGCATGTCTGCTACGCTACCAACCATGGACATCTTCCTGGCGACCCTGCCTCCTATCTCTCACAGGGACACTGGCTGACCTACGGCGAGGGCATCATGGAAAAGTTGCGCCGCCAATATCCGAATTTAGTCCACACGGGCGAAGATGGCTCCGAACCATATTTGAAATGCCTCGACGGCTTCATGGTCTGGTGCTACGGCCTGACACGCCATGTCCCGCTGTTCCAATCAATCTATGCACCGCGCATCCAGTTCGTAGGACGCGGCTGCTTCAGCGCCGAGTCAGAATATGCGAGTTTCTTCCCCAAATACGGCGAACAACTTGTCTTCGGCGAACAGATAGGCTGGGTGAATATCAATACAGTTCGCTATCCCTCGCCTTTGCGCTCCTGGCTCAAGAAATTGGCGTTGCTTCGCTATGACCTTGCCGAGTTTCTCAATAGTTCGGAAATGCAGAAGAGCCTGCAATTCCAGCAACCGCCGGAAACGCTGACCGCCACCTGGGGCATACAGGGCAAGAACATTTGCACCACAGACAAAATTCTCCATGGGGTCTGGAAGCACAAGGACGGACGCCTTCTTGTCATTTTCCTCAATACCGTCAACGAGCCG
>Ga0310696_10003899_pt1 | contig 18445 bp, 20 predicted proteins | sample AusTroGonzalo_MG_4_FD_203885 | JGI IMG/M metagenome (GOLD analysis project Ga0310696, IMG submission 203885) | Bovine rumen microbial communities from tropical cattle in Woodstock, Queensland, Australia - Gonzalo_02 (v2) (version 2) | ecosystem: Host-associated > Mammals > Digestive system >...
TTTTACTGAATTATCAGGTAAAGTTATTTTGATCATTTTATAAGGAAATTTAATTGTTCTAAAACGAGCGGCAAAGATACGACAAAAACTGAAAACTGGAAATTGAAAAATTGAAAAATCCCCTGCACCGATGGCACAGGGGATTTGATGGGAATTTTATCCTGTTATTGGATTAGTCGTGTACGCAGCGGACACTGTGACCAGCTTCTGCGGAAGTCGGGATAATCTCGATGGTGCCGCAAGCGGAGCCGAATTCGCAAGCGTGATAGATGGTAGCACCCGGGTTGTAGGACCAAAGGATGGTCTTCACGTGCAGGTATTCGTAACGGTTGAGTTCCGGATTGTAGTAACCGCCGGGTTCGAGATTGAATCCGTCAATGTCACTGGTTCCGGGTTGTAAAACACACCCTGCGCCATAGCGCACGGCATAGTAGCAGCGTTGCCCAATAATAGCTTAATCACTTCAAGTTCAGTCGTTTACTTGGTTTAGTGATACAATAAAACAGATGGTTGCTTCGAGTTTTCAGGGCTTTCAGCAATCGGATGCAAATTATCAACTTTTTAATAACATCCAACAGGGCGGGTGGAAAAATGTTCAATTTGTGCAAAATAGCGGATTTCTTCAGTGAAATTGCGGGAACGCGGGAACAGACTGCGTCCCGCAGTTTGGGGTGATAGGTGATGGGTAATAGGTGATAGGTGATAGGTAATAGGGAAATGGAGGCCGACATCATCCTCGTCAACACCACCGCCGTGGTCGTGGTTGAGGTCAAGACCACCCTGCGCACAGATGACGTGGACTACTTCCTCAAAAAGATGGCGGAGTTCAAGCGGCTCTTCAAGGAGTTCAAGGACAAGACTGTCTATGTGGCCGTAGCCGCCATCAAGTTCAACAACAGCAGCGACACTTACGCCAAGAAAAACGGCATTTTCGTCCTCCGCTCCAACAACGACCACATCTACAAACTGGAGAACATTCCCGAAGAGAAAAGACGGAAGTTCTGAATAACCTTTAATGCATGACTCATCTGCGGGGACGCAGATGGCCACAAAATAAAAAAAGTAAAAAAATTGCGTCAGGTCGTCTTTCTTTTTTAAAAGTTTAGTATTTTTGCCGCTCGTTTTGAATATTATTCACTAAAACCAATATCTTATGAAAAAACTTTTTACTTTTTTAATGGCAATGGTGGTCGTTGCCGTATGTTTTGCCCAGAATGGCAAGTATGAAGTGGTCGGCGTTCCCGCTGATCAGGGTATTGACAGAAGCGACTGGATTGGCTGGTATGCACAAAGCGGTTATGTCCACACGCAGGTGGCGGAAAGCGAATATTTTCTGTTCATCCCCGCCGGTACCTTCACTTCACAAGTGACCTTGGAGAAGGTGCGTTTCTACACCATCCCCAGTGAAAACATCAACAACTACACTGGTCAGGAATTCACCCTTGACAACGACTTCATTATCAAGATTTACACAGGTGCTGCTGTGAATGGTGTTGACTTCAACCCCGGAACGGTGCAGTACACCCAGACCTACAATCCTGCCACGGTAGGAGCTGAAGCCGGTGCCCAGAACATCACTCTGACCACCCCCTTCGCAGTGGGTCCCAACGACAATATTGCCATCGGCATCTACAGTGCCGGTCTCAGCTCCATGGGCCTCTGTGATGATGATCCGGATTGCGCTGCCGTCAACTTCGCCCTCTGGCCGGAATATGACGAAGGCATCCACCACTACTACTGGACGGGTGGTAACCCCGCTTGGGCATACGAAAATGCCACCGTTCGCGAACACGACCCGTGGAATCTGTCTGTTTTCTACAACGACGGACTGCCCTATTCTCCGAAGAGCGACTGGTACGCAGAAATTTATGACCCGACCGACGAGCAACAATATCCCGATGAAGTCACTTGGGTGATGTTCGACAACTATACCGACAGTCTCTATTTCTATGGCGGTGCCTTCAATCTGGGTATTGAAGACTCCTACGGTTTCTATGTATTAAATATTTACATTGACGGAGAAACACCCCTGTATCTCGTTGAAGATAACCAAGTCAGCGACACTGCCCGCACGTATGAGTCTGGCTATGGCCTCCGCTGGGGACCGATTGCCCTCATAGGCAGAGAAGATCTTGAAAACGAAGGAATTAACACGCAGGAAGGATTCGATTTGTGCTTCAGCGTCGAATATATAACCGATGCCACTTATAATGGTAATGATCCGAACCTTGACAACAACACCTGGTGCGCCCTTTATTCTCCGAATGATCCCAGTGACACCGTCGGAATCGTTGAAAACACCAACACTCTGACCGTTTCCCCGAACCCGGCCAGCACCACCCTTACGATTGAAAACGCCGCCGGCGCCCAGATCTACGTTTACAACATCGCCGGTCAGGAAGTGATGTCCGTCGAAGCCGCCGAAGCTAATGAGACCCTCAACGTCAGCAACCTCAACGCAGGCCTTTACATCGTCCGCGTGGTCAACGGCAAAGAGGTTTCCTCCGCCAAGGTCAGCATCGTGAGATAATCCCGAATTGCCAATACAAAAAAAAGCCGCTCGAATGAGCGGCTTTTTTTGTTCCCCTGTTGTAGAGACGCCATAATATGACGTCTCTACAGGCCGTAATCATTGTAGAGACGTGGTGCACCGCGTCTCTACAATAATATATAATATGGCGTAATATATAATATTTCGCGTAATGATATTAATTCGCGGCTAATACGTTATCCACAGGATTGGCATAGATGTGCAGGAAAATGTCGCGCAATTCCGCCTCCTCGCCAATCAGGTTCCTCAAACCTTCGTCCATATATTCCATGAATTGCCTGCGCTGCTCCTCCGTGTAGTGGTCGCGGTAACGGTACGACTGGTTCAGCAGGTCGTGCGCGATGTAGTTCGTCGGCCACAGCCGGTAGTTTTCGTAGATGCGCCGGTCGATAATCTGGGCCAGCTGCTGGAACTTCCGGTTCCGGTCGAAGCGGTCGCAATACTGCAACTCCTCATCGGTGATGGCATCAGTGAAGACAAAGTGGATATGTCCCTTGAACTGTCGGATTCCGTGGAGGATGCTGTTCAGGTCTTCGCCCGGTTCCTTCTCATATTTCTGGTAACGGGTGATAAACAGCTCCTGCGTCTTCAAAAAGTCGCACGGTTCGTATTCGTAAGAAATCACTAATGGTGTGATGCACAGCTCTTTCAGATTCTCAAAAAAGGGCTTGTCGCTGCTGAGGGCGAACATCTTCAGGACGGCCATATCAGTCTTGTCGGCGCCGTCCTTCGTACGGCCGTTGCGCTGGGCAATCCACACCGACTGCTTCTTCTGCAAAATCGCATACCGCATATACGACGACACCTCCGTCGAATTTTTGTAGAATTCCTTCACCGTGCCGCCACGCATAATCCGAAACATCTTGTTCATCTTCCCAATATCCACCACCAGCTCGCCCTTCATCAGGTTGCTGCCGAAAGTGATTTCGGACGTATCTATCTCATTATCAAACAGCAATATCTGTAAAATAGCGGCATCCAACAGAATGTCGCGGTGGTTGGCGATGAACATCCTCTTTCTTCCGTCTCTCAGTCCGTCAATCCCATCATAGCTTAACCCGGATGTGGTTTTGTCGATAATGGAGTGGATGGCCGGCAGCATGATATTCTCTTGGAAATCATGGATATTCTGTGATTTTTGAAGAAGCTGGCGCACCTCTTCCAACGGCTTTGCTGGAAACAGGTAGCTGGCGATGGCCGGCAGGTACGGACTGGCCGCCACACGTCCGATGGCAGCGGGTATTTCAGAATCGTAGTAGGGTCTTAAATCATCAAATCTTTGATCCATAACGATTTATTTTCGTTTATCAATGAATTTTACTGGCTTGCGCTTCACTTCCGGCATCACAACTTTCCGCACCTCATCGGGATGGCCGAAGCGGATGTCGGGCGCGACGCGCAGTTTGGCACGGAAACGGTCCTTGAGGTCCTTCACCGCCTCCTCCTCGTTGGGATTGTGGCAGCCCACCACCACCGTCACGGCGTCAGTGCCGATCTCGTTGGACGACACCTCCACATAGTAGTTCTCGATGTAATCTACATTGTCTAAAACATCGAAGATGGCGGCAGGGTACAGCGTCGTGCCTTTCAGCTTGATCATCTGGTTCTTACGTCCGATGATGGGGCTGATGCGCATGGAGGTGCGTCCGCAGCTGCACGGCTCGTAGTGGAACCTTGCGATGTCACCCGTGCGGAACCGCAGCAGCGGCATCCCTTCCACTCCAAGGGTGGTGACCGTCAGCTCGCCCTCCTCCCCTTCCGGAACGACGTTCCCTTCGTCGTCAATCAATTCACAGATAATGAGTTCCGGATGATGGTGGCCGCCTTTGCCCGCGCCGCACTCACAAAACGACGTGCCCATCTCGGTGGAGGCGTAGGTAGAATAGAGGGCGATGTCCCACTTCTCCTTGATTTTTGAACCCAGCAGGTTCAACGAAAAATCCTGATTACGAAGGTTTTCACCGATACAGACGGCTTTTTTTATCGAAGAATTGCGGTAGTCGATACCGTTCTTTTCGGCATATTGGATGATTTTCAGGATGAACGACGGCACACAGATGATAGCGTCCGGTTTGAGGCGGCGGATGGTGTCCCACTGCAGCTCCGGAATGCCGTTGCCGACACGGATGACGCTGCTGCCCATCTTCATCACGCCCATAAAATAGGCCAAGCCCGCCATAAAACGCTTGTCAATGGTGGTCATCAGCTGGTAAATCTCACCGGGGCCGCCGTCGGCGCAGACGAAAGAGATGGCTTCGTTGTAGGCCAGACGCTCGAGGTCACGCGTGGTCATCGCAAAGGTGGTGGGGTCGCTCAATGTCCCCGAGGTGGTGATGTAGTCGGCGATGCGGCTCTTTTGCACACAAAAGAAATCCTCGTTATGAAGCTGCAAATCCTGTTTCGTGGTGAACGGGATATACTGCAAATCCTCAAGAGTTTTAATTTTCTCTATATCAATATGTTCCCTTTCAAACAGATTCTGATAGAATTTGGAATGGGCTTTCAGATAAGCCAGATGTTCCCTCAACTTCCCCTCTTGGAAGGTCTTGATGACGGACAGTGGCTGGTATTCAATTTCCGGATTATACATTTTAGGGTATAGGGTATAGGGTTCAGGGTTCAGGGGTTAGTTTTTGGGTTAAAGAGGTTAGGTAATAGATTATAAGGTACAGGGATAAGACAAAAGGTGCGAATGTAGGAGGGAGTAAATTCCCCTTCTATGTAGAAGGGGTGGCCGAAGGCCGGGGTAGTAGAAGGAGTAGAGACGATGTGCACATCGTCTCTATTTCACGGCAAAATTTTGATCTCTCGCAGCCATTTCACGAATTGGAAGCGCCATTTGGCGGCATCGGCGGCGCGGGTTTCGTCCATGCCGTAGCCATGGCCGCCCGTATCGTACAGCAGGAAAACGTGCCGTACGCCCGCAGCGGTGAGGGCGCGGTCGAGGTTGACGCTGTTCTGGTACATCACCACGGGGTCGTCCTTGGCCGTCACGAGGAAGGTGGGCGGCATATCGGACCGCATCTGCAGCTCCATCGAGAACTGGTCCTGCAGCTCCTTAGTGTAGTGGCGGGAGAGCAGGTTCCGGCGGGAACGCTGGTGAGCGATGCTGTCCTGCATCGAAACCACCGGATAGACCGGCACCACGAAATTGGGACGGAGGTTCGCCGTGGATTTGACACCGAGCGGCTCAAGGTAGTTGTCCTTGTAGAAAGCTCCGGACATTGTGACGAGGTGGCCGCCCGCCGAAAAGCCCATCGTGCCCAGTTTGTCGGGATTGATGCGGTACTCCGTGGCGTGGTCGCGGACAAACTGGATGGCCCGTTGCACATCCTGAATCATCGCAGGATGATGATAACCCTTGTTGCCCGTGCGGTAGCGGAGAACGAAAGCATTGATTCCTTGCGAATTAAGCCACTCCGCCACCCCGTAGCCTTCCGTCTTGATGCCCATCAGGTGACTATAGCTGCCGCCCGGGCAAACAATGACACTCACGCCCGTATTGATGGAGTCGGGAGCGGGATAGACATACAGCTGCGTCCAATGCTGGTGCTTCATCGCAGGGACATCCTTCCACAAATGCAACGGTTTCGGCTGGGCCAGAAGTGCTGCCGTAAAAAACAGCAACAGGGAGAAAGCCAGTAACTTCTTCATTATTTGACTTTTTTCTTCAGGATTTCACCGACGGTCTCACCCATCTCTTCAAAAGCGGCTTTCACACGATACTCAATGACCGGAATCATTGGCGTTCCGGCAATGCCGGTAAAAGTAATGGTGGCAAAGCTGTCGGTCGTGCCAGTTTTGACAAAGGAGATGTCAGCGGTAAGTTTGCACGGCTGTGAGAACGGACCAGCGAAGCTGCCCGGGTCAATGTCAATCATTTTCACAATCATCGTGTAAGTGGTGCCGTCATATTCGCCGAAATCCAGACGAAGCCCCTTGACTTCATCGTTGAGGTCTTCCAAGAAGTTTGCTTCCCAGAGGTCGTCACGGAAACGGCTGGTCCAGTTGGTTTTCCACTGCTCGAAATCATCGTGGTCTTTGTTGTCTTTGAAGAACTTGGCTTCGGAATCGCCGTCGTAGGTCACGCCATCATAAACGAACACGACGTTCACCTTGCCTTGGCCTTTCAGCGGGCTCAAATCGCCCTTAACTTTCTGTGCCTGCACCATGCAGACAGAACAAATCGCAACAAAAAGAACAAATAGTTTTCTCATCATAAAAAATGTTTATAAAAGATTTTTAATTTCATCCTGTGATAACTGCGTGTATTTCAAATCAGTAGGAGTGCCATCCTCCAATCGGAAATCCACACGGAACAGCTCCTCATCGTAGAAGGAGAGTTTGGAATTGGTATTCGGATTGCACTCTACATATACAATATGTAACGGGTCGAGCCCTTTGGCATCGCAGATCTGCCTGATGAGCGACCCGCCGGCGTAGGTGATGGAGGTGCCAGGGTTATCCTGATACAGCTCGGTCGTGATCACAACCGTAACATCTTCTTTCTTAATGATTTTCAATCCGCATTTGGAAGGCATATCCCATTGTCCGGCGAAATCGAAAATTTCATCAAAGTACTTGTCATCAACTTTCATAATTCAAAAATCACTTTGAGCAAAAACGGGGCAAAAATACAACAAATTTTGCCGTCTCAGAACATTTGGGCAATTTTCGGAAATTATTCCCATTATCCCTGTCCCCTACCTTTTCCAGAAGTCGGCTCCGTCAATGTCCAGTTCGTCGGGGTCGAAGACGGGCTCTTTGCCCTCCTTCTTGTCCTTTTCGTAAGCGCGAAGGGCGCGGAGGGCTTTGGGCGAAAGCAACAGGATAGCGGTGATGTTGATCCACGCCATCGTGCCCACCCCGATATCGCCGAGGTCCCACGCGGCTTTCGCCTCCTTGAGCGAGCCGTAGAACACCGCCGCAATGATGCAGAGGCGGAGAATCCAGATACAGATATTCTCTTTCCGGCCTTTCCCGAGCAGATAGACCAGTCCCGTTTCGGCATAGTAGTAGTAGGCCATGATGGTGGTGAAGGCGAAGAAAGCGAGGGCGACCGCCACCACGATGTTTGCCACATTTGTCCCGAGCAGCGTGCCGATGGCCGTGGAGGTGTACGACACGTCCGGCGCACCCAGTCCGTAGGGCGACTGGAACAGCATCGCGCCGGTCTCACTGTTTACCACATTGTAAGTTTGGGTGGCCAGAATCATGACGGCAGTGGCGGTGCAGACCAGCAGCGTATCGACATAGACGGAAAAAGCCTGTACCAGTCCCTGCTTTACGGGGTGCGACACTTTGGCCGCGCCCGCCACGATGGGTCCGGTGCCCTGGCCCGCCTCGTTGGAGTAGATGCCGCGTTTCACGCCCCACGCCACGGTGCTGCCGAGGATGCCCCCGAAGGCTTCGTGCATGCCGAACGCGCCCCGCAGCATCTCCCCGAAAACCGACGGCACCACCGTCACATTGCAGATGAGGATGACGAAAGCCAAAAGCACGTACAACACAGCCATAAAGGGTGCAACCACCTGTGCCACAAGGGCGATACGCTTCACTCCGCCGATGATGACCAGCCCAAGGACGAACGCGGTGATGCCGCCGATGATGGCCGGCGACACACCAACGGAATTGGAGAAGGCGATGGCGATGCCGTTACTTTGGACCGGCGGCATCAGCAGACCACACGCGATGATAGAACAGACGGCGAACGTCACTGCCAACCATTTGCACCGCAGTCCCTTTTCGATATAGTACGACGGCCCACCCCGAAGCTGGCCGTTATGCTCCTCCTTGTAAATCTGGGCCAATGTCGCCTCCACGAAAGCGGAACCCGCCCCCAAGAAAGCGATAATCCACATCCAGACGATGGCTCCCGGACCGCCGTAACCGATGGCCGTGGCCACACCCACGATGTTACCCGTTCCCACACGTCCCGACAGCGCCATGGCAAACGCCTGAAATGACGAGATGCCCGTCTTCTGCTTCTTGTCGGTGGAGACCAGCAGCCGCGCCATCTCCCCGAAGCGGCGCACCTGCACGAAGCGTGTGCGGAGGGAAAAGTAGAGCCCGGCTCCGAGGCAGAGGATGACCAACGGCATGCTCCAAACCCAGCCGGATACAGTGGAAATGATGGATTCAAGACTGATAGAGAGAAACAAAGACATCTGTTCGTACTTACTGTTTTGAAGCCGCAAAAGTACGATAAAGTTCGGAAAGTTGCAAGTTTTGGCAAGTCAAGTAACCTTTATAAACTAATTAATTGTATCTTTGCCGCCAAATTCTGAATATGACTTACAAGCGTATTTTGTTGAAACTGAGTGGTGAGTCGCTGGCTGGCGACGACAGTTACGGTATTAATTATAAGGCGGTTCGGCATTATGCTTCTGAGATTCGCTCCGCCGTGGAGACGGGCGTGCAGGTGGGTGTCGTCATCGGCGGAGGTAACATCTTCCGCGGGGTGAGCGGCGCCGACAAAGGCTTCGACCGCCGTCAGGGCGACCACATGGGCATGCTGGCCACCATCATCAATTCCATGGCCTTGCAGGCCGTTCTCGAGGAACTGGACGTGAAAGCCAAAGTGCTCACCTCCCTCGAAGTGGAAGGCATGACCGAAAAAATCTTCTTCAAGAATGCGGAACGGTACCTCAACGAAGGATGCGTTGTCATCTTTGGTGGCGGCACCGGCAACCCCTTCTTCACCACCGACTCCGCCGCCGCTCTCCGCGCCGTCGAAATCAAGGCCGACCTGCTGCTCAAGGGTACCCGCGTGGATGGCGTCTATACCGCCGACCCCGAAAAGGATCCCACCGCCACCAAGTACAGCCGCATCACTTTCACCGAGGCCTACGAAAAACACCTCAAAATCATGGATCTGACGGCATTCACCATCTGCAAGGACAACAATATGCCCGTTTATGTGTATGATGCCAACGGGGAAGGCAACCTGATGAAGGTGCTCTCCGGCGAACCCATCGGCACCCTTTGTTATAACGAATAAATTATCAGCATTATGGACGAGAACACCCCCATTGTGGAACAACCCGAAATGATTGATGTCAAAACCTACAAGACCGCCAACAAGCGGGCCCATTTCAAAAAGCATATCGCCATCTATTGCCTGCTGATGATTGTGCTGTGGGTGCTCTACTTCTTCATCTTCCGCGAACCGGCAACGCCCGAAACTGCCGACGCACCGATGGGGCTTTTCCTCAAATGCACCCTCTTTGTCACCATCCTCTGGACGGTCATCCTGTTCTTCCACTACCTGTTTGTCTATCGCCTCAACGCCACCATGGTGGACCGTGAAATCAAGAAGTTGCAGAAGGAAATTGAAAAGAAGAAAGCCCATCTGGAACAGCTCAAGGAGCAGGCCAAGCAGCTGGAAGAAGGCGGCAATACGGACACTAACAACGAAAACGAATAATCAATACCTATACATACAATGACTGAAGAAACGAAAAAATGCCTGGATCAGGCAAAAGAGAGTATGAATTCGACGATTGCCTTCTTTGAGAAGGAGTTGCAGAAGGTGCGTGCCGGCAAGGCCAACCCGCAGATGCTGGAAGGTCTGAAGGTGGATTATTACGGCAATCCCACGCCCATTGAGCAGGTCGGTAACATCAACACGCCCGACGCCCGCCAGATCGTCATCCAGCCGTGGGAACGCAATATGCTCCCCATCATCGAGAAGGCCATCCTCGCCGCCAACCTCGGCTTCACCCCACAGAACAACGGTGAGTTCATCCGCATTGTGGTGCCCTCCCTCACCGAGGAACGCCGCAAGGAATTGGTGAAGAAGGTGAAACAGGAGACTGAACAGAACAAGGTGACCATCCGCAACATCCGCCGCACCGCCAACGACACCGCCAAGAAACTCAAAGACGGCGGCGTGCCGGAAGACGAGGCCAAGAAGCTCGAAGCCGACATCCAGAAGATGACCGACGACTTCATCGCCAAAATCGACAAGATGGCCGAAGCCAAAGAAAAAGAGATTATGACCGTTTAATTTTTTATAACTTTTTAAAAATCAAAACTATGATTCCTGAAAATTTGAAGTATTCCAACGACCACGAATGGTTGAAAATGGATGGTGACATTGCATACGTAGGCATTACCGCTTACGCTGCTGAACAACTTGGTGACATCGTTTTTGTGGATGTTCCCTCTGTTGACGAGACTTTGGAACAGAACGAAGTTTTCGGTTCTGTCGAAGCCGTGAAGACCGTTTCCGACCTGATGCTGCCCATCGGTGGTGAGGTGATCGAATTCAACGAAGAACTCGACGGCAATCCCGCCCTTATCAACACCGATCCTTACGGAGAAGGCTGGATCGTCAAAATCAAACCCACCAACCCGGCTGAGGCTGACACTCTGCTTGACGCAGCTGCTTACGCCGACCTCATCAAGTAAGTTGGTACGCAAATTCGCGACGAAAAAACGCCCGAGTAATGTCGGGCGTTTTTTTGTAGGAATATTTTTTCTAAAATGGTATTTATAGTGCAAAAAGATGTATTTTTGCAGTCAAAATACATTCAAATGTCAGCATATACCATTCGTATCGATAATGAAACAAAAATTCAGTTTGACCGGCTCTGCGAGATGCTCGGCATGAGTGTGTCAACTGCTGTTAACTTATTCATTCGCAAATCCATACGAGAACAAGCTATTCCATTCAGATTGGACCTTCGATACTCTTCCTCAATTATGGACGAGGCTCGCCAAGCTGTTGAAGAAATGCGTACTACCAGCGAAAAACGCGGCCTTTCAACCATGACTATAGAGGAAATAAACGAAGAAATCAGAAAAGCGAGAAAAGGAGAATAATTGTTTATGGCGAATTTTTACGTTGTTTTTGACACTAACGTTCTTGTTTCTGCACTGTTAACAACGCATCCGGACTCCCCAACCGCCACTTTATTGAACATGGTACTGGATGAAACAATCATTCCGTTATATAATGAAGATATTCTTTCTGAGTACCATGAAGTATTGTGTCGCCAAAAATTTGGTTTTTCAGAGTCACAAATAAGTCGTTTAATTGCAGCAATCCGTAAGGGAATTTGTATGGAGCGAATACCCTCTGACTATGATTTTCCTGATCCAGATGACGCAGTTTTTTATGAGGTCTCTCTTTCTAAAGAAGAATCATATCTTGTAACCGGGAATATAAAACACTTTCCTCGTGTCGCCAAAGTTGTACTTCCAGCAGAACTTCTTGCCATTATTCTAAATAAAGAACAAGAGTAAAAAAACTATGAAAAAATCCCTTTTCATCTTCCTCCTATTGTTCCTTTCCCTCGCTGCTTTCGGGCAGATGACGGCGGAGGAGATGCTGGCGAAGGGCGACAACTATTACGAAGGGAAGAACGGGGTGGCGCGCAACCACGCGATGGCGGTGAAATGGTATCGGGAGGCAGCGGAGAAAGGCAATGCAGAGGCGCAGAACCAGCTGGGTTACTGTTACTTCCAAGGGGAAGGCATCCAGCAGGATTTTGAAGAGGCTCTGAAGTGGTTCAAGAAAGCGGCAGAGGGCGGCAGCGCCAAGGGGCAGACGAATCTCGCGGCGTGCTACCACAAGGGAGAAACGGTGGAACAGTCGTACGAAGAGGCTTTCAAGTGGTACACGGCCGCCGCCAAGCAGGGATACGCATCGGCGCAGTTCAATCTCGGGCTTTGCTACGAGAACGGTGAGGGCACCGACACCTCCTTCACCGACGCCGTGAAGTGGTACCGCGCCGCCGCCGAACAGGGACTGTCGGATGCCCAAAACAACCTCGGAATGTGCTACGACGGAGGGCACGGCGTGGCCCAGTCGTATTCCGAAGCCGTGAAGTGGTACAAGCGCGCCGCCGACAAAGGGAACACGATGGCCGAATACAACCTTGGCGTGTGCTACAGCAAGGGGCAGGGGGTGACCCTCTCCTATTCCAACGCCGTGAAATACTTCCGTAAGGCCGCCGACAAGGGCTTCGCCGACGCCCAATACAACCTCGGCGTATGCTACTACCACGGTTATGCCGTCGCCAAGTCGGAGCATGAGGCGGCCAAATGGTGGAGCCGCGCCGCCAAGCAGGGGCACAAAGGCGCTATCGACGCACTGAAACAGCTTTAGACAAAATTCTCTATTTTTATTTGCAATTTATTGATTTACAGATTTTTCATCCAAATGTGAAAAAATGTGAATGATTAAAATATTTGGCGTATTTTTGCAGCCTTAATTGGATTTTTGCAAATGAAGAAATTTCAAGACAAAGTCGTTTGCATCACAGGGGCTTCCTCCGGAATTGGAGAGGCCACAGCCTACCGTTTTGCGGAAGAAGGAGCCCGACTTCTGCTAATTGCCCTTGAGGAGGACAAGCTACAGGAAGTGAAACGAAAGTGCCTTCAGCTCGATTCCCCCGATGTGGAGACCTATCCATACAATCTTGCTGATTTAGAGAATCTTCCAGCATTAATGGAGCAGGCGTGGAGCCGTTTCGGCCACATTGATGTAATGTATAACAATGCCGGCATCAGCCAGCGCACCACCGTCGCGGATACGGAAATGTCGATGATTCACAAAATTATGGATATTGACTATTTCGCACCCGTCATCATTGCAAAAACATTGTTACCCAAGCTATTGGAAAACGGCGGCGGGCAGTTTGCCGTCACCACCAGCATTGCCGGCTGTTTCGGCTTCCCGCTGCGGTGCGCCTACAGTTCGGCCAAACACGCGCTCTACGGGTTCTTTGAATCCCTGCATGCTGAGTATTACGCTCAGAATGTGCGTGTTACGCTAGTCTGTCCGGGGCGCGTGCGGACCAATATCTCCTTTTATGCGTTGGATAAAGGGGGCAAGCAGCACGGCAAGATGGATGCGGGCCAAGCCAACGGCATCACTCCGGAGAAGGCGGCGGACAAAATCGTGCGTGCCATATACCGGCGCAAACGGGAAGTGCTCGTCGGCAGCACGGAGCTACTGATGGCCTATATCAAACGGTTCTTCCCCGGACTTTGCGCTCGTTTGGCACGAAAAGTCAGTTCTATGTAATTATTTGAAAATCAAATCTATATGTTTTTAATATCAGGAATACAACAGGTTGGTGTCGGCACAATGAACTTCACAGAATCGTGGAAGTGGTATGCCGAGATGTTCCAGATGAACATCAAGATTCTGGAGGATGACACGGTGGCGGAGCGGATGCTGCCATACACGGGCAATGCCCCACAAAAGCGGCACGCCTGCATCGCCATCAACCTGCAAGGCGGCGGCGGCTTCGAGATTTGGCAATACTCCGAGCGCACCCCGCAGCCCATACCTTTCACCATCCACATCGGCGACCTCGGCATCTTCGCGATGAAAATCAAGTGCCTTGATGCGGAAAAATTTCATCAGGAAATCAGTGCCAAATACGACAAAGTCAGTCCGGTGGTCAATACTCCCGACGGCACCAAAACCTTCTGGGTGGAAGACCCGTGGGGCAACTTCTTCCAAGCGGTGGAATTTCCGGTCGTCTATCGGAATATGAAACAGCTTTCCGGCGGTGCTCTCGGCGTGATGATTGGCGTCACCGACATCGAACGGTCGCTGGCGGTCTATCGCGACATCCTCGGCTACGACGAGGTGGTTTACGACAAAACCGGCACGTTCGACGACTGGTCGATGATGCCCGGCAGCGGCGAACAATACCGCCGCGTGCTGCTCACCCACAGCCAGCCGCGACAGGGTGCCTTCTCCGAAATCTTCGGGAAAAGCTACATCGAGTTGGTGGTGGCCCTCGACCGTCAGCCCCGGAAGATTTACGAAGGCCGTTATTGGGGCGACCCCGGCTACATCCAACTCTGTATGGACGTGGTGAATATGAAGGAGTTAGGGGCTTTTTGCCGCGAGAAGGGATTCCCCTTCACCGTTGACAGCTGCCCCGGCGACATCCGCTTCGACATGGGCGACGCCTCCGGCCATTTCACCTACATCGAAGACCCCGACGGCACACTCATCGAATTCGTGGAGACACATAAGATACCTGTTGTCAAAAAGTTAGGTTGGTTCATCGACCTCAAGAAACGGGATGCGACCAAGCCCCTGCCAAGATGGCTGCTCGGTTGCCTGCGCTGGAACAAGGTGAAATTCTAAAACGAAATCAATATGGGAAATCTCTATAACTTACTCATGCAGGACGCCCGCTTCAACGATGCCATGAAAGCGTGCATGAACTGCGGCATCTGCACCGCCATCTGTCCGGCGGCGGAGTTCTTCGACTACGACCCGCGCCGCATTTGCGATACCGTGCAGCGCAAGAACGAAAACGACATCGAGGAGCTGCTGCGTTCGGATATGATCTGGGCGTGCGGCCAGTGCATGTCGTGCAGGGCCCGCTGTCCCCGTGGCAATACAGCCGGCGAAATCATCCTCATTCTCAGGAAGTACGCCATCCAGCTCGGTTACATCAACGATACCATCCGTGAACAGGAGCGCCGTTTGGCGGCGATGCTGGGGGAGAACATCCTTAACACCGGTTACTGCGTCCATCCCGACTTGGTGAAGCCAGAACTACATCCCGAACAAGGCCCTATCTGGAAGTGGTACACCAAAAACATCATTGATGTTGCGCCCAAGTTAGGTGCCAACTACCACGGCGAGGGTCCTGGCGCACTCCGCCAAATCCGCAAAGAGAATCTGGACGAAATCCGCCGCATCTACGAAGTGACGGGCGGTATGGAACATCACGAAAGGCTTCTTGCAGAGCCAGAAGAATAAACATCTGATTTTCATTAAAATATAAAAGAAAATGATCAATTTCGGATACTCCATAGCAAAATCAAGGGCGGTCAATTTGGATGAATGTGATTTCGACAAATTGCACCAGCTGGAGAATCTTGCACCTTCGTTCAAACGCTGCATGAACTGCGGAGCCTGCACCGCCACATGCAGCGCACAGCAATTCACCTCCTTCAACATTCGGAAAATCAAGTCGTTATACCAGCAGGCGCAATACGATAAATTAGCTAAAGAACTGGAAAAGTGTATGTTGTGCGGAAAATGCACGTTAGTTTGTCCCCGTGGACTGAACTTGCGCCCCATTGTTATGAATATGCGTAAAATCTTAAACAAGAAATAGTTGTATGCTGCAATATTTTCATCCCTTTGTCCTCCCCTTCACGCTTGGTGCCTTCATCCTTTTCGGCATCTGCATCTGGAAATATGTGCGCTGGTACAAACAGTTTGACCATTTGCAGCGTGCGATTGTCCGAAAAAATCTTCTTTCGTGGAAGATCATCCCCGCTCTTTGGGAAATGTTCCGCGAAGGCATTTTGCATATCCGCATCAGTCGTAAGAACCTGGTACTCGGCTATATGCACCGGAGTATCGCCTTTGGTTGGTTCCTGCTGATTCTGGTCGGTTTCATTGAGACGCACCTCACGCCGGCGGATGCCCATCCGATGTGGATGGCCATCTTCTACCGCTTCTTCTTCCACGAGCACCAGACGTTCGCAGGTGCCGCCTTCCTCACCAACCTGATGGACCTGCTGCTGATTTATGTCCTTTCGGGTATCTTATTGGCAGTCATCAAGAAATTCTACTCCCGTATTTTGGGGATGAAAAAGACGACCAAGCATGTGGTTTTCGACCGTTTTGCGAAAGCCTCCCTCTGGTGCATCTTCCCATTACGTCTTCTTTCTGAAACACTTACGGCAACTATCTATCACAACGGCGGCTTTTTCACCCAATTCCTTGGCGATCTGATTCCGCTTGGTTTCGCCGAAACCTTTGAGATGCTTTCGTGGACGCTGTACTCGATTGCACTCGGCACCTTCTTCGTCAGTCTTCCCTTCTCCCGTTACATGCATATTTTCACGGAGTTGGTACTGATCTATTTCCGACAGATGGGGGTGAAGGACAAAAAAGAACGCACCGGCTACACAATGTACGAGCTGAGTGCCTGTTCCCGCTGTGGCATGTGTATTGACAACTGCCCTTTAAATAAAGAACTGGGTATCAATACAGTACAATCCGTCTATTTCTTGCGGAACCTCCGTTACAAACGGAACCGTCCGTATGTGGTGGACAACTGCCTGCTGTGCGCCCGTTGCGCCTCCGACTGTCCCGTCAACATCGACCTGATGGCGATACGTCAGCAGGAGCGGAACAAGGGCAAGTTAGACACGGAAGGGAACTACAAATACCTTGATACGGTGCAACCGTTCAACGCCATTGGCGGGGTCGGCTATTTCGGCGGGTGCATGTCGCACCTTACGCCCGGCACCACGGAGGCGATGAAGGAGATTTTCGAGGCGGCGGGCCAGCGTTACTGGCGCATTGACGAAGACCGGAGCATCTGTTGCGGCCGTCCTCTGCTACAGCAGGGGTACATCAATCAGGCGGCGGAACTGCGCCGCAAGCTCACCGACCTTATCCGTAAGTCACAGATTTCCATGCTGGTAACGTCGTGCCCCATCTGTTACCAGACGTTCAAGAAAGACTACAAGCTCAAGATTCCGGTGCTGCACCATACGGAGTATATCGCCCGACTCATCCAAGACGGGAAGATCAAGGTGCGGAAGGACGACTTAAAGACGGTCTATCACGACCCGTGCGAGCTCGGACGCGGCTGCGGCATTTACAAGGAACCCCGTCAGATTCTGAAAACCACCACCCATCTGGTGAAGGCGAAGCAGGAGAAGGAGGACTCCCTCTGCTGCGGTATCAACCTCGGTGACACGATGATAGACATCGAACAGCAGAAAGTCATCCGTGATGCGGCAGTGGCAAACCTGCTCTACAAAAAGCCCGACCTCATCGCCACGGCCTGCCCAATGTGCAAAAAGGCATTCTGCAACTCCACCGACCTACAGGTGAAGGACATCGCAGAAATTGTTCAACTAAATCTGATTAAAAAGTAAGAATTATGGAGAAACGATATTGGAACGAGTACCAGAAGGAAATTGCGGATGACCACTACTTTTACGAGCGGAGCTGCATCCGGCAGACCTTTTTTCCGGGATCGGAAGCGGCATTCCTGCGGATGTTGAGGGAGGTGTTGCACAAAGACATCTATGATGAAGAGAATGCCCACACCTGCACGGGTATCGGATACCACAGCGACTTTGTGCCGTTGGAGACCACGATGACGGTGGTAGCGCGGCTTTTCGCGCTGATGACGGAAAAGGGCTATACCAACTATGTGCCGTCGTGTGTCACCTCGTTCGGTATCTTTTCGGAGATGGTGGAGATGTGGGAGCATCATCCGGAGTTGTTGGAGAAAACACGGGAGAATCTCCGCAAGGCGACGGGACGTGAGTTTGAGATTCCTAAGAACATTGCCCACCCGTCGGATATTATCTACAAGAATCGGGAAGAGCTAAAAAAGAGCATGAAGTACCAGTTGGTCAACCGGTTCACCGGCAAGCCGTTGCGGGTGGTGGAGCATGTGGGCTGCCACTATGCCAAGATTTTTCCGGAGAAGGGTGTGGGCAAGTCGGAGTTTCCGTATGTGCTGGCCGGTATGATTGAGTCGTGGGGTGGCGAGGTCTTGGACTATCCGGAGCGTCGGCACTGCTGCGGGTTCGGATTCCGTCACTACCTTTTGCAGGAGAACCGCGGCTATTCCGTCGCCAACACGAAGAAGAAATTCGAATCGATGGAGCCGTACGAGCCCGACTTCATCGTCACCAACTGCCCTGGCTGTGCCATGTTCATGGACAAGTGGCAATACACGATTGCAGAGATGGAGAACAAGACCTTTGACAAGGAGGGGTACGGAATCCCCGTCCTGACTTACGAAGAGATGGCGGGACTTCTGCTCGGTTACGACCCGTGGCAGTTGGGGTTGCAGCTGCATCAGGTGCAGGCCGAGAACCTGTTCAATAAGATCGGCATCAAGTACAACCCCAACGAGAAGTACTGTGGGG
>Ga0310696_10003900_pt1 | contig 18444 bp, 6 predicted proteins | sample AusTroGonzalo_MG_4_FD_203885 | JGI IMG/M metagenome (GOLD analysis project Ga0310696, IMG submission 203885) | Bovine rumen microbial communities from tropical cattle in Woodstock, Queensland, Australia - Gonzalo_02 (v2) (version 2) | ecosystem: Host-associated > Mammals > Digestive system >...
GGACAACTACTGCAGGTAATTGCGCCAACGTCCCCCTGTATAAGGATATCCCTGTACCCTATATAAGCAGCGGTAGCTGGCCTTCGAATTTGAGCAATCTTACTACGCCTGACAATGGAACCTATAGGCTCGATGCGCAAGGCGAAGTTACCGATTTCTATTTCAACAAAATCAACGTCAATAATGATAGTCGATTGATAATCAAGATGCCGGCGGGCGGGCGTGTTACGCGTATATTCACAAAATCGTTGACTTTAGGAGTCCATCCCCATATACTAGTCCAGTACGAAGGCGAGTCAACCCCTCGTTGTAATACGAAGGTTTCCAATTACACGTGCGGCGGCGATTACGAAGGCAACCTGCTTATCTTTGTCGATGACGACATTACTTTTAGGAACTCCGACTATTTGCCGATTGACGGCACCATTATAAGTACCGGAACTATTGCTGTTGAAAGCAACATGAGCTTTGCGGGTCAACTTATCGCAAATAACATAACGATTGGAAACGGTGTGAAGGGAGACGGATTCCAATTTGTTCCATTTACTGACGGGTCGAACACCCCGGATCCTGAACTTCCCACCGTCACGAAAGAACTTGTCGTCAACGTCAACGAAGACGCCAGTCATGCATTTACGGAGGCCGAATTCAATTTCAGCCATGCAACCCAGACATTCACCTCCGTCATCATCTCGGGGCTCCCGACTGCCGGAACGCTTACATACGATGGAACGGCCGTTTCCAAAGACCAGGTCATTGATGTCGCGGATCTGGGCAAACTCGCTTACCAACCCAAGGCGAATGATTTCGGTGACAACTACGCGACGTTCAAGTACAAGGTTGTCGGCTCCGGCACAAGCGATAACACGTCCACCGAATACACGGCGACCATAAACGTAGCTCCGGTCAACGACAAGCCGACCGTCGCCGACGCAACATTCACGGTAGGCGACCGAAGCCATTCCGTATCCGGCGGCCCGATTACGGTAACCGATGTTTCCAATGAAATTGACGTGGATACATACACCTATACTTTGGATGCGACAAGCGCCGACTATTCGGCTTTCAACAGCACATTTGAAATCGTCCCGTCGGGCAACGGCAAGACGGCAACGATCAAGGTGAAGACCGGCGCCGTCATAGATTACGCCAAAAAGAAGGAATACGTTGTCTATGCGACCGTTACTGACGATGCCTCCACGGAAGCACCGAAAATTGCGGGTTCCCTGACTTCAGACAAGTTCACAATCACGGTCAAGATAGAAGAAGAAAACACTGACCCGGTCATTGCCAACCAAACCTTTACGATTCCTGAAAAGAATACCGATGGAACGGATTGGCCGAGCGGCAAGACAATTGGGAATGTCGTCGCCTCTGACCCCGATGACAATGAATTGTCCTTTACTGTAGTTACGACCGATGTTCCGTTCAAGTTCAACAACAACACCAAAGAACTTGTCGTGACGGATGGAAGCGTCCTGGATTTCGAAACAAAAACAACCTGGACTTTCACGGTTAAAGTGGATGATGGCCAAGGGGGAACCGCCACGGCACAAATTACCGTAAACATCGAAGACGTTCAGGAGCCTGAGATTTATGTGAACGATGAAGGTGCTACAGTCATAAGCGGAAACACATCGGCGGGCACGGTCATCGAAAACATCACCGAAAACAACGATGAAGACACTCAGGCCCAGCTAAATGAAATCACCAGTGCAATTACTTATACCGTTAGCGAAGGTACCACGACAAACGCTACAGAATACTTCGACATCGACGAGCACGGCACCATTACAGCGAAGGATGAACTCGTATTCGAAGCGCTATACACCGGAGAAGACAATCCGGGCAACGAATTCACGTTTGTCATCACCGCATCGGGAACAAATTCAAAAGACGAGACAATTTCTACCAACATCACCAAGAAAATTATCGTCGCCGACGTCAACGAAGAGCCTGTAATTAAAACGGATGAACCCATTGACGTTCCCGAAACAGCGTTAAGCAACGGCGAAGTTGTCGGCAAAATTGACGCAATAGATCCAGATAGTTGCTCGTTCAACCCCAATTACGCATGTAGAGAAGGCTCCCATCCTCAAGGTTTCAATAAGTTAACCTATACAATCGATGAAATCCTCGAAGTTGACGGAAGCACAGATTTCCCATTTGAAATCGATCCCAATACAGGTGTTATCACGTTCCGCCAAGGCCCAAGCCTTATAAGGCAATATAGATACAGCTATAATACCGCAATAGTCCGCCGAGTGAGCGAGCTCAACAACACAAGGCAAAGACGATATGAATTCATCGTCAAGGTAACGGATAGTTCAACAGATCCAAAAAATCCGCCCAAGTCCGTGAAGAAGAAAATCGTTCTCAACATTACTGAGACTGCACATATATTATCAAGCAGTTCTGGCAATACTACGTCGAGTTCCAGCGAGGTTTCGTCCAGCAGCGCAATCGTCTCTTCGTCATCCAGCGCAGAAACGATTACGTCTAGTGGCTCCAACAAACCGGAGTCCAGCTCCGCTACGGTCGTCTCCAGCGGATCCGTCAAGCCGGAGTCCAGCTCCGCTACCGTTGCATCCAGCGGCTCTGTCAAGCCGGAGTCCAGCTCTGTTACCGTTGCCTCTAGCGGATCCGTCAAGCCGGAATCCAGCTCCGCTACGGTCGTCTCCAGCGGCTCCAACAAGCCGGAGTCCAGCTCTGCTACCGTTGCGTCTAGCGGATCCGTCAAGCCGGAGTCCAGCTCTGCTACCGTTGCGTCTAGCGGATCCGTCAAGCCAGCATCCAGCTCCGCTACGGTCGTCTCCAGCGGCTCCAACAAGCCGGAGTCCAGCTCTGCTACCGTTGCGTCTAGCGGATCCGTCAAGCCGGCATCCAGCTCTGCAAAGGCTTCGTCCAGCGATTCTAGCAAGCCGAAATCCAGCTCCGCTACCGTTGCGTCTAGCAGCTCCAACAAGCCGGCATCCAGCTCTGCAAAGGCTTCGTCCAGCGATTCTAGCAAGCCGAAATCCAGCTCAGGTAAAAAGATTACCTCGTCATCTTCGACCTCTCGCAACGATAAGTCTAGCAGCAGCAATAAAGACGTCAAATCCAGTTCCAGCAAAACTACATCAAGCAGTTCTAGGAATAGCGAATATGACGCACCGACTTTCTATGTCAGAATGACCGGGGCGTTCGAGTTCGAAATCGTCATGGAAGAAGCCCTGCCGAACATCGCCAAACGTTACGCCGTCATGGACATGAAAGGTCAAGTCCTTTCCGTTGGTGAATTGAACGAAAAAGGCGCCCACATCAAGGTCCCCACATCCGGAGCATATATCGTCAAGGTTGGCCTCGGCTACAGACGCATAAATGTAAAATAGGACAAATAAAATTTCGAAAAAAACGAAATGTCAATGAAAAATCTCGTTCCTCTAGGGACGGGATTTTTTTCATCCTCTATTTTTGCCTATATTGATGACGTGAACTTGATCATTCTTTGGGCAAGCCTTGCATTACTTTGGCTGATATGCATCTGCATGACAAAAAAAGGTCGTGCGGTTATCCGCATTCTCTGGAAAAGTATAAAAGTAAAATTGGTCATCATCGCATGGGTCCTAGGAATCGCAGCCATTGCAACCGCCTACGCCACACACCCCGAAGAAGCCCCACGCCCCACCATCAACGAAAAAGCTGAATACCAAAAGTACACGACCTCCGCCATTCAGAAACTCTGCGACCTAGGCGAACTCATTATCGACATGAACTGCAATCTCGACAGCGCAGCCCCCGAACTCGCCTACATCCTCCCCACAGTCATCAACAACTATAACCTTATCGTCACGCGGCCCACAACTCCAATCCTCGAATCCATCAAGGGCACCTTACAGATAAAGATGATTGGTTATAAGAAATTCACAAGCAGAGGAATCCGTCTGATAAAAGCGTTACAACGCGATCTTGGCCCCCGCTATGAATCCGTCATCGAATCCGACGGAACCGACCATACCTTGAAAATCACCTATACCGGGAAGCCTTGGGACAACGAGCATCTTTGCAATTTGCCCGTTCTTGAAGCATGCCTGCGCGAGCGCACGGACCCTGCCGTCCTCATGTCCATCATACACCATACCTCGGGATTCCAGATGAACTATCAAGGCAAAAAAAACATGTCCGGATTACTTGCGCTAGACACAGGCAAGGGTTTGGAACAAATTTCAATCGGAGCCCACCGCCTTAAAATAGCACTTGCAACATCCCCCTCGCTCGCCGATGCCGTCGCACAATTCTACCCCGAGGCAGAACACCGCAACCGTTTCGAGAACTGGCGTAAGGACCCGCAAAAACATTACTGGGTAGGCCAAGTTCTTACAGACATCCAATACTACCGCAGCAACGGCATGACGCTCAAGCCGAGAAAAAGAGCGGAATAAACTTAACTAGATCCTTCGACTCCGCTCAGGATGACACGTCTAAGTTCTAAGCTCTAAGTTCTACCAACTAATCCAACTTGTACTTATCTTTCGCGGCTTCGAGTTCGGCACTTGCCTTTTCCCAGGCGGCATAAAGTTCTTCAGTCAGCTTTTTGTTGTCGTCCATGTCTTTTGCGATGGCGGTAATGGCGTTGCCGTCACCCGATTCCGAAGCGGCCACAAGTTTCGCTTCAAGTTCGCCGCCGAGCGCTTCTGCCTTTGCGATTTCGGCTTCGAGGCGTGCAACTTCTTTTTCGAGCGGCTTGATGACCTTGCTGCGTTCGGCAATATAGTCGGCACGCGCCCTGCGGTCTTCCTTTGTACGCGGCGTCGAACTTGCAGGCTTATCGTCCGTCACGTCGATATTCGAAACCTTGATGTTTGCGGAGTTCGCACCGCCCGGCTTCTTTTCGGATGCCCAGCCCACCTTTTCCAAGAAGTCGGCATAGCTACCTTCGAACACGCGGCACTTGCCGCCATCAAAAACAATCAAACGGTTCGCAAACGCATGCAAAAGTTCTTCGTCATGCGTCACGACGAGAGCCGTACCTTCGTAATCTTCGAGCGCGTCAATCAAACTCTCGATGCTTTCCATATCAAGGTGGTTCGTCGGTTCGTCGAGCAAAAGCATATTGCTTTCGTTCGCCAAAATCTTGCCCAACAGCACGCGACTGCGCTCACCACCCGAAAGCACCTTGACCTTCTTCATCGCGTTATCGCCGCTGAACATCATAAGCCCTGCAAGGCTACGGGCACGGCTCTTCTGCGAAACATCCGCAATCGCCGTCGCAATTTCTTCTTCGACCGTATTTTCAAGATTCAGGCGGTTGATGTTCGTCTGTCCAAAGTAGTTTATCTTGAGGTTCGGGTTGTAATTGATCGTCCCTTGAGTCGGTTCAAATTCTTTGGCAATCAAGTTCAAGAGCGTCGTTTTACCGCGACCGTTCGGGCCGATAATTGCAATGCGGTCACCCTTGAAAATTTCCATCTCAAGGTCGGTAATCAGCTCCGGACCAAATTTCTGCACAGTCCCACCGTTTTCGTCACGAATCGGGTACGCAAAGGAGAGCCCGTGTATCTGGAGCATGCGCTTGCCCGGGAACTCCGCTTCCTTAAAACTAAAATCCAAGTTGCGTTCGTGCGTGAGGCGCTCGCCCGTCGCAAGCTTTGCCGCCGCCTTAATCTTTGACTGCACCATCGCAGCCTTTGCCGCCTTGTAGCGGAAGCGTTCTATGACCTTCTCGAGCTGTTCCTTTTTGCGCTGCTCGTTTTCCTGAGTGCGCATCGCGACTTCTTCTTCTTCGGCAATCGTCTCGCGAAGCTTTTCGACCGAACCCTTGACCTTCCTCATCTTGTGACGGTGAATCCCCACCGTATGCGTGCAGACCTCGTCCATAAAATGGTGGTCATGCGTAATCAAAAGCACTTCGCCCTTCCACGCGCGCAAAAAGCGGCTAAGCCAACGCATGGAGACAATGTCCAGATAGTTCGTCGGTTCGTCGAGCAAAAGCATGTCCGGTTCGCTCGCCAAGACCTTCGCCAAGTTCAGACGGATCTGGAAACCGCCCGACAAAAGCATCGGGCTCTTGTGCATCGACTCTTCGTCAAAGCCAAGGCCAAAGAGAATCGCCTCGACCTTGTGTTCTTCGAGCCAGCCGTCCTCATTCACCTTGAGAACGCTGCACGCCTCTTCGTGAACCGTCGCATGCGTAAAGTTGATGTGTTGCTGCAAATAGCCAATCGTATAGCCCTTCGGGATGTCGATGTTACCGCCATCAATACACTCCTGGCCGAGAATCATCTTGAAAAGGGTCGATTTGCCGCAACCGTTGCGGCCGACAAGGCCGACGCGTTCATGGTCGGCAACAAGCATGCTCGCATTGTCCAAAAGGACCTGCATGCCAAAAGACTTGGAAACGTTCTGAACTTGAATCACGAGAGCAAAGATAGATTTTTAAAAGGGAGAACTTAGAGCTTAGATCTTAGAACTTAGGTAATGTGGCGAACACCTCATACAAAAAAAGCGACCCCGCGTAACGGGAGCCGCTCTATTAAATCATTCAAAAATAAGGGAGCCTCTAAAAAAATGCTTTTAAATTTTTTTAAGGCGACCGATAGATTACTTCCAGTCGAGAACTTCGCGGTTCCAGGAAACCGGCGAACCCGTCATGATCAAGGCCTTGTCAAAGCCGCTGCCATTGCTCATCTGCTTTGCAATAAAGCCAGACTTGTACATGGTGGCCTTCTTGCCGTCCTTGTTCTTGCCGTCATAGACAATGTCAAATCCTACCCATCTGTAAAGGACAAAGCCGAAGAAGTTCCTGCGGTATTCCCAAGAATCGCTCGTGATGATGAGCTTCTTGACCTTGTAATCCTTCACGAGAGCCTTGAGTTCCTTTTCAATCTTCGGGCCCTTCCAGGTCTGCTTCGGGAGGTCAGCCATCTTGACCGGAGTCGGGCCACGCTTGATAGCTTCCTGTACTTCTTCGATCGGAGACTTGCCCACGATTTCCTTGAAGTCCGTCACTTCAACTTCGTAGAACTTTTCCGGGAAAGCCACGCCCTTGTAAACGCCCTGGTCGATATAGCCGTATCCTTCCGGCACATAGAAGAACTTGCCACCCTTCTTGTAAACGAAAGCCATCGCAAAAGCGTTCTTGTCGTTATACTTCGTGATGGAGCCAAAGCGGTAAGCGCGCACGAATTCGCTTTCGCCCTGTTCCTTGTCCGACGGGCCAATCCAGCGGGACTTGAGATTTCTGATGTCGTTGTCCTTCGTGATCATGTAGACTTCGGCCGGCAATTCGCCTTCGACCATCGTCTTGGTGGTATCGTCGATTTTCTTCGGATCCCAGTCATACACGAGGGCCTTCGGGGTATTCGGGGTCGGGCCATCGACAACCGGCTTGCCAAAGCACTTGACGCACTTTGCAACATGGTCTTTCCAGAAAATAACATTGTTGTCGGCATCCCTGTAAAGGATGTCGTAGTTCAACTCATCCGGTTCGCGTTCTTCGGCAAGTTCATCCGTGTGGACAAACACCTTGATGATGCCCTTTTCCTTGTTGTCCTTCCAGTGATAGAAAACGCGTTCGAGGTAACGGTTAGAAATATCGGCACCCACCGGGAGTTCGCTTCTAGCCATCGTCGGCTTGTCAGATGCCGGGGCCAAAGCGGCATCGGCAGGGACATCATCCTGAGCATTCGCCATGGAGAAGGCGAAAAGTCCTGCTGCAAGGGACTTCAAAATTAGTTTCATTCCATACAACCTTGCGGGTTACAAGTGTCGGCTACATTCCTGGCGAACCCGCATTAGCCAAAAATGCGCAATTTTCAGGGCAATGTAAATAAAAAAGAAACAATTGGCAATGTATTTTATAACGGATTTTGCCAAAAATTCTTCAAATTTTTGAAAATTTTCAACATCTATCAACACCCATTGTAAATAAAACCTGGACATAAAGAAAACCCCGCATGTAACCCGTTAAGTTTCAATGAGTTACTTTTTGCGAGGCCTATTCTTAAATTGTTGATAAGATGTTTGTTCGTTCTTTTCTAAGTTCTACCAACTAAGTTCTGCCATCTGCGCCATAGGTGCGTTTATTTCTTACTATGGCGGCGAATGCCGAAGTTAAACGTCTCGTCCTGCTTTCCGACAAGATTCCCGTCCGAGATAATCTTGAACTTGAGTTTCGCGATATAGGCACCCGTCCCGACAAAACGCCCCTTGTTGCTACGGGCATCCCACATCAGGAACACGTTGCCCGGATTTTCCACGCAGTCCGTTCCAAAAACAGCCTTGTCGTTACATGCCACTTCACCTTTCTGCGAATTGACGAACTGCCCAAGCGTCGAGAAATATTCCACCTCCCACTTGATCCGGACCTTCGCTAGCACAACATCCCGGCTCTCGTCGGAATTCAGCAACAACGACTTGCCGACTTCGCTCAGGTCGAACGAAATCAGTTCGCCCGGGAGCCCCGTCTCGGCAATAATATCTTCTATCTTCTTCGACACATCAACACGGACCGCAGTGACATCGTCCTTATAAGGCCACTTTTCCGGAGTCCAGTCCACAGGATCAATCCCGACGACAGTCGGAGTCTCTACGCCTACGCGCTGCTCCCCTTCGATGCGACGCCACGGATTGTTCACATGCGGCACATTTCCGTTCAGGTCCGGCAACACCCCAGGAATCAGGCGAACCATAAAGCCCACTTCTGGGAGTATCGTAATGTCGTTCTTCTGGAAGAGCACGTCATAGTAATTGCTGTTCTTGCTCGGCGTGAAAGACACCATCGATATAAGCGATGGATCCACCAACTGACCCGTCTTATCCTTGAATTCGAGGAAAGGCATGCCGTTGAGCGTGCCCGCCTGGACAGCTTCGCTGATATAAACCGTCAACTTGTTGACATTGTCGGAAACCGGCTTCACAATCGGCTTGTCGACAAGAATAGCCCCAATGCGGTCTTCAATCGCAAGACCATCCAAGCCAAGCTCCGTCATTTGTCCCGTCTGCTTGTCCATATAAGTATAATGGTACCTGAAGGACCCTTGGTACAAATCCTTCGCACCACCCGTAAACACCTTGTTTTGCAGGCTGTCCGCTTGAATGGCAAGACTCTTTTCGTCTTGCATCAACAACGCGACTTCTTGCGAAGAAGCGACCGTACGCCAGTCGTCACTGCCGAAAGTCCATGCAATCGTATCCGGGATGGTCTCGTCAAATGGCTTGTTGAACACAATGGCAATGCTGTCGAGCACGCCGTCACCGTTACGGTCAAACGCCTCGCCCAGATTCGCAAACGGCACAGGCGGTTCCTTGAAATGGATCTTGCCCCAAGAAAGGGAGTTCGCCACCCCGCCTCCGGAAACCTCGAAGCTCGCATCCGTCACCGCAGAATCACCGACAACATAGAACTTGATGATTCCAGTCGAATCGGTAATGAGCTTGTTCGTCCTCTGTTTTTTCTCGTCCAAGAAACTTATCGGGAACGAGGTCTTCAAATCCAGAACGGCAAAGCAGTCCTTACAAAGATTCGACATATAGAACACACCCACCTTGAGCGGCACCGTATCCGGGTACGCCACATGCGTGAGGAGCGTATCGTTCGCGCTGCCGTCAAGCGGGAGCCCGCGCAGGCTTATCCCCGTAGGGTCAAACACATTGGACAAATTCGTACCGTTAAATACATCGATAAACGAAATATCCGGAAGCGGATACGCCGGCACCGTGAAATAAACTTCGCTGGACTGTGTCGGATCGCTCGCCAAGGAGAACTGCAACATGTAAGACCCCGGCGCCAACGAACGATTACGCACAATCGCGACCGTGTCGATTACAAAGCCCGCCATGTTCGCATCGATTTCGATTCCCGCGATGGTTCCCGGCAGAATTTCCATGCCATCCGACGGGATCCGCTCGTCATCGCCAAACAGAACAAACGAAGACTGCGCAAGCGTCGTATCGATGTGAGCCGTGCTGGACACGTCGCAGCTGATGGATTCGTCCATCAGGAGCTGCAAAATGGTGAATTTGATTGTCCCGTCAGTCGTCGGCTCTTCCACCGGATAATAAGTCTTTTGCGTCTGCAAGTTGATGGACGTGCGCATCTTGAAGTTCGAGCCCGTCGCGTTTCGTTCCGAGAAGAAAATATGGAACGGGTATTCGCGCCCTTCGACAAGCTTCAACGACGGATCGCGCTGCCCGATTGTATCCAAGTTCACGCCACCCTCGACAGGATTATGGCACCCGCCGATATCCACGACTAGGCGGTTGTTGATATAGACCCACACGTCATCGTCTCCGCGGAATTCAAAATACTGCCCTTTCACGTACTTGAACTGCGCCGAGACCTTCATGGCGAAACTGTAGTTATGGCGGCAGCCGCTAATATTCCAGTCAAACTTCGGATTCGGAACCTTTCCTGCAGAATCGAGATACTTGAAATCGTCAATCGGATAAAATCCCGGATTGACGGTATCGTTGCAGTCGCCTTCCTCGTTCGTAAAGTCCGCCTGCCAAAAACCTTCTTCGTCCAGCGACAAGCTGATGTCTCGACAAACGCCGTTCTTGTATTCGTTGCCCGCCGCATCCTTTGCAACCACTTGCGGAATGAACCACTTTTCAATTTCGTGTGCCGCCGTGCACAAGTGCCACGGATATTCCGAAGAATCCTTTCGGGCAGGAACTCCATTCACGAGCGTATCCACAACCATGCCGGGCACGTGTCCCGAACAAATTTTCAGCGAATCCATTTCCCCGTTCTGATTGCGCCCGTACATAGTCGTATAGGGGTTGCCATAAACAATGTTGCCAAAATCGACATCAACGCTGTCGTGATACGATTCACCGGCCCAGTCCACGACGAGCGCCGAAATCTTCAGCGACGGACAAATGCCAAGGATGCCCGGATATTCCGTCGTATCGCTTGGCATGTAGCTGCGTTTCGGATTCGGATAGACCCAGACCGTATCGTGGCTCGCCATCAGGGAATCCAGCGAAATCAGGGAATCGATATTATCGTACTCACCGACGTTTCCCTTGCCTCCGTAGCGCTCCATCCCGAAGCTCTGTTTAAAATAAACTTTCCAGTCATCCGTATGCTTATAGACCGTTCCCGTGTACCAACCGCAAGTATCCGCAAGCGGTCCCATCTTGATGATATCGCCCGTAGATTCCACGACCATGGAGGGGGACATGTTCTCCCACGGGCTTTTCAAACGCACCACCTTCGGTTCCGGCGGGTAGAAAACGATATCTAGTTCCCCGCTAGAATTTGTATAAAGCCATGCTTCATAGATACCCGTCGGGAAAAGATCGCTTGCTCGCGGCCGGGACGTTTCCGCAAAGTAATTACGGGGCGGCCAGTCATTCTTGCCACGGGAAATCTGCATACGCGCCATCGCGGAATTCCACTGCGAAGAGCCTACAAGCGTATCCGCGAAATCGATATGGCGCCAATACTTGTATTCGCCCTCGGCGCTGAGACCCGTCGGATTATTCAAGATGTTGTTATCAATCTTGATATAGAACGTGCTGTCGCGATAAGTAGAATTTGTCCGCCACGGATGATAAACATGCAAACGGCGGGTCGCATCGAAGCATTCCCCCGGAGTCCCTATTTCAGTAGACACTACAGGCTTTTCAACCGTACCGTCAACAAAGAGCGTATCCTGCGTATTGATGGTCCCCGCAAAATCCACAAAGGAATCCTTTTCCGCCGGAACAACATACCACGGCGCCTTGTAGCGCACAAAATAAGCACTCAACAACGGATTCGAGGAAACCATCGAAGGCGTAAGCGCTCCGTAAAACCAGCCGCACTTGCTCCTGTCACCCTCACTAAAGCGCATCAGCACGGAATCCGCACCGAAAATCATCTGGGGAAGCACCTTGTTTCCCCACGGGCTCTTGAACCAGACAATCTTTGATCCCGGAGCCATGAACGACTTTTTATAGGATTTGTCCTTTGTATCCGTATAAAGCCAGATTTCCGTCTCGGTACCGAAAAACGCCGTAATCCGCGTCTTCCCGCCCTGAGTCCACGAAACGCAATTGTTGTTATTGTAATTGTTGTCGTTGGTGTTGGGGCACGCCCTGAACTCGAAATCCTGCCAGTCCTGGAAATCTGCAATAGTCTTGCCCGTCCATGTATAGACGTACCAGTCATCGCCTTCGCTTGTCATCATCGTTCTGGACATGGCTCCAAAACCCGGATTGTAATCCGTCACGCCACCGATAATATGCGGAGTATATTCCGAAGCTGTCGCGTCATCGCGAAAAGGAGACTGGAGGTGGATCGTCAAATCCGCCCAGACAGAAACATTAAGCAACAATAAAGCAAGAAGACCCAAACAACGGAGTTTCATTCATTACCCTCTTTTCCCACACTTCGGTTAAAAGATATATTCAAAAGCCCAAAAAACAAAATGCAATAAGGAAAAAAAAGTGTTTTTATAAAAGTGGTCGTAGGTCCGTAAACAGGCTTATTCAAAAACAAAACCCCGCCCGGAGGCGGGATCGAAACAGCAAACGCAAAAGTCTTCAGTCTGCACTTGCCGCAGAAAAAGACTTGAACAAACTAATTCACTTTCTTGAAACCGGCTTCGTACGTTTCGTCACGGCGGATACCGAACGTGAACGTCTCTTCGCCCTTGCCCACGACATCCTTGTCAGAGAAAATCTTGAACTTGAACTTCGCGATATAGACACCCGTTCCTACGAAACGCCCCTTGTCGCTTTGGGCGTTCCACATGAAGAACATGTTGCCCGCGTTCTGGATGCAGTCCGTTCCGAAAATCTTCTTGTCGTTGCAGGCGAACTCGCCCTTGATCCAGTTCACGTACTGCCCAATCGTAGAGAAGAATTCAATATCCCAGCTGACCTTGACGCGGCTCAAAATCTGGTCCCTGTTCGCATTATCGGCCCCCAGCAACATGGTAGTCGCATAATCGCTCAACTGGAACTTGACCAAGACCCCGGGCAGGCCCTGCTGTTCAATAACTTCCTTGATGGTGAGATCTTCATCGACACGGATTGGAGCGACATCGTTCTCGCCGCCGACCCACGGATTGTCTTCGTTAAACATGCCGGGCTTTACCGTCACGACCTTCGGGCGCTCCGTCTCCAGCGGCTGTTCGCCTTCGATTCGTCTCCACGGGTTATTCACATGCGGCGTATTGCCGCTCTTGTCCGGCAACACTCCCGGAACAAGGCGAATCTTGAAGCCCACTTCCGGCACAATGTATTCCAGAGACTTTCTGAACAGAAATTCGTAGTAATCGCTCTCGCCCACCGGACTATAGCCAACAATCTTGTAGCTGGACGGATCAAGCAAATTGTCGTTCTTGTCCTTCAATTCGATAAAGTTGACAGCATCGAGACCCGTAGAATTGCAGCTTTCCGACAGCTTGATAGTCACCTTGACCACATTGTCGTTCTGGATCTTGAGCATCGGCTTTTCAAGGACAATCGCACCAATCTTTTCCTGAATCTTCGTAAACAGCGTTTCCGATTCCTGAGTCGATCCGGTCGATTCGTCGAGGTAAATGTAATGGTAACGGAAACTCCCTTCAATAACGGTCTTTACGGCGCCCGTCAAGACAGAATCCAGCAAGTGGTCCGCCGTGATGACAACCGCAGAATCCACGATCATGTTCGCAATATCTTCCATCGAAGTGAAAGCATGCCAATCCTTGCTGCCGAAGCTCCAAGCAATCGTATCCAGATCATGAGCTTCGAACGCATTGTATTCGAAAGGCACATAAATGCTGTCCGGGATACCATCGCCATTGCGGTCGTAAATGAAACCCGTCTTCGCGAGAGGCACCTCGGGATCCCTGAAATTGATGTTGTCCCACTTCAGCTGGTTCTTGACACCGCTAATGCCGACAACACCGAACGACGCACCTTTGAGAGCCCCTTCACCGATCACATAGAAACGAGCCCGTCCTGTTTCGTCCGTTTCGATTGTATTGACTTGCTGGTCCATTTCGTTGTAGAACGTCAAACGGGCATCCGACGGCTTCAAATCCAGGACGACGAAGCAGTCCGTGCAAATTTCTCCCATATAGGTTACCATAACCTCGATATACGTCATTTCAGGATAACGTACATGCGTCATCAACGTATCGTTCACGCCCGGAATAATCGTTTCGCCCCTCAAGGTCTTGTTCGTCGGGTCAAACGGAACCAGCTTGCCGCCATTTTCACTGAACACGTCAACAAACGAAATTTCAGGCGTCGGGTATTCCGGAACCGTAAATTCGTAGGCATCGTTCAGGCCCATGTCGCTTTCCAAGAAATAAAGCAACACATACGTACCGGGGTTCAACGAACGCTGGCGAACAATCTCGTCAATATTGATTTCAAAACTGGACTTGTCCTCGTTAATCAATATGCCGCCATAATTGAGGCCCACCTTGAGTTCCGTCATCTCGGAGAAGTTTCCGCCATCCAGATAGAAGACGGACGGTGCATCGGTCGTATCGACCTGGGTCTGGGCACGCGGATCGCAACTGATGGCCGCTGCATCCATCTTTAGCTTGAGGATACCCGTAATCTTCTGTCCATTTTCAACAACAGTAGGCAAATAAGTATTCTGTTTCTGCAAGTTGATGGACGTACGCATCTTGAAGTTGGAACCAGTCGCATTGCGTTCCGCATAGAAGATATTGAACGGATATTCGCGACCTTCCTTCAAGGCAAATCTCGGATCTCCCTGACCAATCGTATCCAGGTCAACGGCACCTTCCACCTTTTCGTGAACGCCACCGATATCGACGACGAGTCTATTATTGATAAAGACCCACACGTCATCGTCGCCACGGAATTCAAAATACTGGCCCTTCACATACTTGAAACTTGCAGAAACCGCCATGGCGAAACCATAATTGTGCTTGCAGGTATCGTTCCCCTTGGCAGTAGTCCAACCGGTAACATTGCGGTCATACTTCGGATTCAGAATCGTCTTGGCCACATCAAGATACTCGAAGTCGTCCAACGGGAAGAACCCCGGACTGACAGGATCGTTACAGTCGCCCGATTCATTCGTGTAGTCCGCATACCAGAAACCGTCATTATCCAGCTTGAGTTCGATATCCTTGCAGACCGAGTTCGTCAGGGAATCGCCGGTTGTCGGATCGAGACCAAAATACTGCGGTTTAAACCAATTATCAAGGTCATGAGCCGCAGCGCACTTGTCCCAAGGATAGACCGTCGAATCCACACGAGCCGGCAATCCCTTGACAAGCGTATCCCGAACCATGCCAGTTACAGTCCCTGCCTGGCAGGATCTATACGTTTGACCGCCATGCGAAACCGTCGTATACTGGTTACCGCTGAGGACGCGACCGAAATCCACGTCAATGCTATCGTGATGGCTTTCAGAAGCCCAGTCCAGAAGCATCGCAGAAATTTTCATGCTCGGGCAGTCGCCAAGGCGACCCACCGGATACGTCGATGAGACTTCCGGACGGTTGTTAGTCTTGCTCGAAGGATAGACCCACGCCGTGTCATGAATCCTCATCAACGAATCCAGATTGATAAGGACCTCGACCGGACTTCCTTCCCTGACAACGCCTTCCATCGCATATTTTTCGAGTCCAAAACTCTGTTTGAAATAGACTTTCCAATCAGGGGCGTGCTTGTAATAAGTCCCCTCGAACCAGCCGCAAGTATCCTTCGAGAACGTTGACATCCTCACGACATCGCCGGTCGCGTCAACGACAAACGACGTAGGCGTATTTTTCCAAGGGCTGAGCAAACGAACGACCTTGCGCTCAAGCGGAGCGTATGAAAAATCAATCTCTTCCATCGTGGAACTGGCAAAGAACCATGTCTCATAAACGCCGGACGGGAACAAATCGCTAACCGCAGGACGATTCTTTTCGCTGAAATACACAGCCCTGATGTTTCTTTCTTTAAAGCTACGGGTGATCTGCACCTTCGCGTCTGCAGAGTTCCACGCCGGAGTCGAAACGATCGAATCCGGGAAAGTCATGGAAAGCCAGTACTTATAACCCTTATCGAAGGAAAGACCCCGGGTAGAATCCCTCCACACGCCATTGACCGTCACGTAAACGGTGCTGTCTTGATAGACGCTGTTATTGCGCCATGGGTTAAGGACATGCAATGTACGACTCGTATTAAAACATTCCCCCGTCGTTCCCATCTTGATTCCAACAGAAGGAACAGCCTCGGTCCCATCGACATAGATGGTATCCCTTTTCGACAAAGCCGTGCTCAAATCGATAATCTGCTTTCGGTCTTCAGGAACAGTAATCCAGGAAGCATTGAAGCGCGTAAAGAAGGCCGTATAAAGGACACGGTTTTGCAACATGTTCGGAGTAAGCGCTCCATAGAACCAGCCGCACTTGCTCTCGTCGGCCACATAGTGCATCAGAATCGTATCCTGCTCAAAAATCATTTGCGGCAAGACATTGTTTCCCCAAGGACTTTTGAACCAGACAATTTTCGAACCCGGGGCAGCGAAAGATTTCGTATACGTTCCCGCAGCAGCGTCCGTATAAATCCAGACCTCCGTGCTCCCGTCATAGAAATCGCGAACATTAAAGGCATCCCCCCAATCGGCGCACGTACCGTCGGTAGTACTGCATCCCTTAACGGAAAAAGTATCGGACGCCTTAAAATCGGCAAGAGATTTCTTCCACGTATAAGAATACCAGTTATCGCTCTCGGCCGTCATGACCGTAGTAGACGTAGCGCCAACTTCCGGAGTAGCCGAATTAATCACAATATGCGGAACAACTCCAGATGTAGCATCGGCGCCAAACGGGGACTGCAAATGAACAGTCACATCAGCGAAAACATTTGACGCAAAAGCGCCCAAAACACAAACAGTAAAATAGAGGTGCCTCATACAACACTTACCCTCACGTTATTCCACACCCTTTTTGTAAAAATATATCTTTTTAATGTAAAAAAACAAAAATATAAAAAAAAAATCAAATCTTTTCAAGAAAAATTATATATAGGGGGCACTATTTTGCCAAATGTGCAGAGAGCCTGCTTTAAAAAGCATCATAATGATACAATTTTAGATGCAAAAAAAGAAATAAAGTAACAGCCCCAAAGCCCCGGATACCACTTTAAAAAGAACTGCGAAAAAATTAACGAGCTACCGAAAATGTAATCCTATCCCCATTATATCCGAGAGCATTTAATCCCTTGATTAAAGGAGCGACATCTTTCATCAACACATCCTTTTTAAACATTAACATCACTTGTTTTCCGGATAAATCCTGAGCACATCCTTCATCTTTTTCGGGATTATTTCGATTTCGCGATTCTACTCTGGAATGGACATCCGCTATGAATTTCCACAAGTCCGCTTCGTTTTTAAAACTATAGAAGTTGAATCCATGAAACGAACTATTTTCTTTCAAAGCATCTTCGTTCAAGCTGACAACATAAGTCATGTCATCTTTTGAACCATATAGCGTCAATAACAAATCCAAAAATTTATAATCTTTAAAACACTCTATTTCAGTCTCTCTCTGGTGATTGTCGGCACTCAAAATCTCATTAAGCAACAACTTTGAGCGATTACGTCCATGCTTATACCTTAAAAGAGGCACATGTCGATGAGTAAAAAAGGTACAATAACAAGGACTGGATCTTGTAGGTAATTTCACGTTATAAACATCCTTGAAATTTTCCCCGATTGCATAAAGAATAGTCGAATAACCAATAAACCCCATTGTAATGATGACTTTAAAGAAATCCCCGTAAGAAAGATTTTCATCGACATGTAATTTTCCTAAACCAAATTCATCAGACGGTTGGCTGTTTTTTAAAGCATCCCCTTGTTCAAATTCTCTTTTCTTTTTTAGCTCATTATCAATAGGCTTAATCAGCAAATCATCAATCGCAGAAATATCGGAATCCGTTTTACCGATAACGTCTCCGTTCAACGAGTACTCTTCGGTGTTGACACCTATGACAATCTCCCCCTGTTTCGGGGTCATGAATTCCTTTTTGGCGCTGTCGCATGCCGCAAGGAGGAAAAGGGAGAAAAACAGGATGTAAGTAGAAAGTCTAGACATTTGTACGGAATATACAAAAATAGTCATTAGCCGTTAGTCAATAGTTACTAGGGCTTTATAGCCGGGCGTGTAGCAGTCGCGGGACACGAATGGCGATGCCGTCCCCATTTGCGGATCATGACCACGTAAGAGCTAAATAGCATTCAAGGCGAGTGTCGCAAAATCAAGCATACTTGATTTTATGATCGAGCCGAAATTGTTGACACGAAGCGTCAACCGCAAGTGGTCAAAGAGATCGGTGTCCGGCATGACAGCGTACATGCGCGGGCGGCATATAAAAGAAAGGCCCCGCTCGCCGTATTCCGGCAAGCGGGGCGTGAATCCAGCGGCGACCTACTCTCCCGGATCCGAGGACCAGGTACCATCGGCGATGCGAGGCTTAACTTCCGTGTTCGGGATGGGAACGGGTGTG
>Ga0310696_10003901_pt1 | contig 18443 bp, 9 predicted proteins | sample AusTroGonzalo_MG_4_FD_203885 | JGI IMG/M metagenome (GOLD analysis project Ga0310696, IMG submission 203885) | Bovine rumen microbial communities from tropical cattle in Woodstock, Queensland, Australia - Gonzalo_02 (v2) (version 2) | ecosystem: Host-associated > Mammals > Digestive system >...
TGGGCCCGGTCGAGGAGTTCAACCTGATGTTCAGGACCAACATCGGTCCCGGCAACGCCCGCGTGGGGTACATGAGGCCCGAGACCGCGCAGGGTATCTTCGTCAACTATTCCAACCTTTACCGCTACAACAGGGACAAGCTCCCCATGGGAGTCATCCAGACGGGAAGGAGCTACAGGAACGAGATCGCGCCCAGGCAGGGAATGATCCGCATGAGGGAGTTCAACCAGATGGAGGTCGAGCTCTTCGTGGACCCCGACGACAAGGACTGGGCCAGGTTCCCCGAGGTCGAGGACGGCAAGCTCGACCTGATCCCCAACACGACGCTCGAGCTGACCACCATGACCGTCAAGGAGGCGGTGGAGAAGGGCGTCATAGCCAACCGCGTCCTGGCGTACTTCGTGTACACCACCAAGCAGCTCCTGCTGTCCCTCGGTATCGACGAGAAGAGGCTCAGGTTCAGGGAGCACGAGAAGGACGAGATGGCCCACTACGCGGCCGACTGCTGGGATGCGGAGGTTCTCCTGTCCTACGGCTGGACCGAGATCGTCGGCATCGCGGACAGGGGCAACTGGGATCTCTCCAGGCATGCCCAGTTCTCCGGACAGGACCTCACGCATTTCAAGAAGTACGACGAGCCCAGGGAGACCGAGGTCGAGAGGATCAACCCCAACGGGAAGGTCCTCGGACCGACGTACAAGGCCAAGGCAAGGGCGATCTCCGAGGCCATATCGGCGATGCCCCCGTCCGCCATCGTGGACGGCAAGCTGAAGGTCACCGTGGACGGCGAGGAGATCGAGCTGGGAAGCGAGTGCTTCGAGGTCGTCAAGAGGGTCGAGAAGGTGGCGGGAGAGAGGGTCATACCCCACGTCATAGAGCCTTCCCACGGACTCGACAGGATATTCTATTCAGTTCTCGAGCACGCCTACAGCTACGATGCGGAGAAGGACTACGTCGTCCTCAGGCTCGCACCGGCCGTCGCGCCCATCAAGGTGGGCGTCTTCCCGCTCATGGAGAAGGACGGCCTGGACACCGTGGCCAAGGAGATCTACGAGAAGGTCCACACCAGCAGGGTCGAGGCCTACTACGACGGATCCGGTACCATAGGTAAGAGATACGCCCGCATGGACGAGATCGGAACCCCCTGGTGCATCACCGTCGACTACGATTCCCTGGAGGACGGCACCGTCACCATCAGGGACAGGGACTCCACCGAGCAGAAGCGCATCCCCAAGGACGATGCGCCCAGGATCGTCGACGAGCTCCTGGCCGGAAGGCCGTTCGCAGACCTTTGAAACCCAAAAATCCCTTCGGGACTTAGGGTCCCCAAGGGATGAAACTTATTATACTACCTATGAAACCGAGGTAACTTTCCGTTTTTATTACGACCCTTCGCACCCTGTCGATTGGTCAAAAACAGGCATCGCAGGGCCCCGCAATCTATCCTTCGAATACCGAAAAACGCACCTGCCAGCTACCTTTATATGCTCATTAATCCGATTCATAATACGAGGTGTAAACATGGGTGTAAAGGACCTAGAAGATCTGAAGAAGCTATCCATGCTGAGATCACAGATCGACGGCATTTCCGTCGAGAAGATTATGTCCACAGATTTTCCGACCATCGATTCTGACTCTACCATCGCCAACGCCTTGTCGGTAATGAAGGAGTCGAAATACCAGGACCTTCCGGTGCTGGAGAACGGATCATATGTCGGAGTCGTCACATATTCGGCGATCCTCAGGAAGAAGAGCGTCTCTTTGGATGCGAAGGTCAAGAACCTGATACGCAACATCCAGACGGCTACCGTCGATTTGGAGATCACCAAGATCGCCGAGATGTTCATCTCGAACAACTGCAGGCAGATCCCGGTATTGAACGGGAAGAAGATCATCGGAGTGGTCAAGAGGAACAAGATCATCGACATAGTAAGGGACATCAAGGCCCTGAAGGAGATCAAGGTCTGGGAGATCATGACCAACCCCGTTGAGGCTGTCAAGCAGCACGATCTCATGGATGACGCACTAGAACTGATGATAAGGGAGGACATTAGGACCCTCCCAGTGGTGGACGAGACCGACCGCGTGGTCGGAGTAGTCGGCATGAAGGAGATCATTGACAACAACTGGAAGAAGGACAACAAGACCATCGGCGACCTGGCCAAGAGCTCGAGGTCGCAGATCACTGTGGAGTCCATTTCGACCACCTCCGCGAAGACCGTAGAATGGGATTCGGACGTGGCCGAGGCGGTGTCTGTCATGGTCGAGAACGGATTCTCAACCCTGCCGGTAATCGAGAGCAACGCTCTCGTGGGAGTCATCACCGAGTATGACGTCCTGGAACTCATATCCGCATGCAGGGAGAGGGACATGCTGTTCGTCCAGATCAGTGGCCTGGAGGATGATGAGAAGGATTACACCGATGCCATCTACAAGGACATCGAGAACATGGTCGCGAAGGTCTCCAAGATATACAAGCCGGAGTCCCTCAACATCCATGTCACGAGGTACAACGAAGCCGGTGGCAACCCCAAGTACAGCATCACCGCGAGGCTGTTCATCAACGGAACCGGTCTGATGATGAAGGAGGTCGGATACGATCTCACCAAGACCATGTCCGATCTGATCAAGAAGCTGGAAGCGGCCGTTGTAGACATGAAGGAGTCCAAGGTCTCCTTCCGCAACAGGAGAAAGAACTGAAACTATCCGCCCCCCGAAAGGGGGGAAACCCCTTACCTCGTTTTTTCGAATTCCCATGCAGCTGGATACCCCGCGTCTGGTCCTCAGGCCATGGGAGGATTCCGATTCCCGGGTTCTATACGAACTGGCCAGCGACCCTGCCGTGGGGGAGATGGCGGGCTGGAAGCCCCATGGTTCCGAGGAGGAGAGCCTGGGGATCATAAGGACCGTATTCGCCAAGCCCTCTGTGTTCGCAGTCGTCCTGAGGGCCGCCAACCGTCCGATAGGATGCGTGGGCCTGGACAGGGACCCGCAGATCCTGAGGAAAGGGCCCAAGGACGCAGAGCTGGGCTATTGGATCGGCCGCACCTATTGGAACCAGGGGTATGCCACGGAGGCCGTGTCGGAAGTCATCCGCTACGGTTTCGAGGAGGAAGGCATAACGAAGATCTGGTGTCAGGCCCTGGACAGCAACAGGCAGTCGGCCAGAGTCCAGGAGAAGTGCGGTTTCAGGTTCGACCACAGAGGCGTTTTCAGCAATCCCTATGTGGGCGAGGTGGTGACCTCCGTGTCCGTCCTGTCCAAGAAGGATTGGCAGAGGTCCAGAAGACGATCCTCCTCTCAGTCGCCCGTGCACGGATGACGGAGTCGCGCACGCACGTACCTTATATATAGAATCGGGGACTACCATCGACCGTTAGCCATGGCATACGATTCAGCTTCTATTGAAAAGCACTGGCAGGAAGTCTGGAGGGACGACAAGCACTACCGCTTCGACCCCAAGTCCGACAAGCCTGTCTTCAGCATCGACTGTCCCCCGAGATACACATCCGGACCTCTCCATCTCGGACATGCGACCGGATACTCCATGATCGATTTCGCCGCCCGTTACAAGAGGATGAACGGATTCAACGTGTTCTTCCCCCTCTGCTTCGACGTCAACGGAACCCCGATCGAGGTCAAGGTCGAGAAGAAGCACGGTATCAATAAGCTCGACACTCCCAGGCAGGAGTACAGGAGGCTCTGCGAGGAGTTCGCCAACGGCTTCATCGCGCAGATGACCCACGATTACGAGATGCTCGGGGAGTCCATGGACCCCAGCATCTACTACCAGACCGACGCTCCCTACTACAGGAGGATAACGCAGCTGTCGTTCATCAACCTGTTCAAGAGGGGACTGGTCTACAAGGCTAACTTCCCAGTCAACTGGTGCCCCAGCTGTATGACCGCCCTGGCGGATGCTGAGGTGGAGTACAAGGACAACATCAACAAGCTGAATTACATCAAGTTCTACTTCGCCGACAACAAGGACGAGTACATGCTCATCGCCACAACCAGGCCCGAGCTGCTCTGTACCTGCAAGGCCGTGGCCGTCCACCCTGACGACAAGGAGAAGGCGAAGCTCGTAGGAAAGGAACTGGTCACACCCCTTTTCGGAAGGAAGGTCAAGATCATCTCCGACCCCAAGGTCAAGATGGACTACGGAACCGGGAACGTCATGATCTGTACCATCGGAGACAAGGACGATCTCGAGTGGACCATGAAGTACAAGTTCGAGATGGAGAAGGGAATCGACGAGCAGGGCAAGATGACCGAGCTCGCCGGAAAGTACTGCGGAATGCCCGTTTTGGAGGCCAGGGAGGCCGCCATACAGGACCTCAAGGACCAGGGATTCATGGTCAAGCAGGAGGACAACCCGCAGCAGGTCTCCATCTGCTGGAGGTGCCACACCCCCATCGAGTTCCTTCAGGTCCCCCAGTGGTTCCTGAAGACCACCGATTTCAAGGAGCAGATCCTCAAGAGGGCGGACGAGATCAACTGGTTCCCCGAGTTCATGAAGGTCAGGCTCCAGGACTGGACCAACTCCCTCAGCTGGGACTGGGTCCTCAGCAGGCAGCGTATCTTCGCCACGCCCATCCCCGTGTGGGAGTGCGAGAAGTGCGGACATGCGGTGTGCGCCACCGAGGAGATGTGCTACTGCGACCCCACTCTGGACGATGCCCCCGTGGACAAGTGCCCCAAGTGCGGAGGGAAGATGATCGGGTGCACCGATGTGTTCGACACATGGATGGACTCATCCGGTTCCTCGCTGTACAACACGTTCTGGGGCAGGGACGAGGAGCTCCACAAGAAGCTGTTCCCCATGAGCCTCAGGCCCCAGTCCCACGATATCATCAGGACATGGGCTTTCTACTCTATACTCAGGGCGGACCAGATCAAGGACTCCATCCCCTGGGAGAACATCATGATCCACGGATTCATCATGGCGCCCGACGGCACCCCGATGCACTCTTCGATAGGGAACGTCATCGACCCCATACCGATCCTGGAGAAGTACGGCGCGGACGCGCTCAGGTACTACGTCACCACATGCTCGCTCGGAATGGACACCGCCTTCAGGGAGAAGGACGTGATCCGCGGCAGCAAGATATGCAACAAGGTCTACAACATCGGCCAGTTCGCATCCAAGTTCATACACGACGTGCCGGAGAAGTGCGATTCGCTCAGGCTCTCCGACAGGTGGATCATCAGCAAGTTCTCCAAGACCGTGAAGGAGGTCACCGACTCCATGGAGGTCTACGAGTTCGACAAGGCCATGAGGGTCCTCGAGGACTTCATCTGGCACGAGCTCGCCGACAACTACATCGAGATGGTAAAGGGAAGGGACGACGACGCCGTCAGGTATACGATCTACAACGTCCTGCTCGGAAGCATGAAGCTCCTGGCCCCCATGATGCCCTTCATCACGGAGGAGGTCTACCAGTCTCACTTGAAGCAGATAGACGGCGGCAAGTCGATCCACCTGACCAGCTGGCCCGAGCCCATCTTCATCGACGAGCAGGCCGAGGCCGACGGGGAGAAGCTCGCCGAGGTCATCGCGCAGATCCGCGCATGGAAGGGAGAGAAGAAGATCCCGCTCAACCAGGAGCTCGCCATGATCGAGTTCGTCGGCAAGGACCTGAAGTTCCTCGAGAGCTCTATACAGGACCTCAAGGACACCACCAAGGCCAAGGATGTCAAGGTCGAGGCCGAGGCGAAGCTGTCCGAGGAGGTCATCGCCGTCAAGCCCGTGCACGCCAAGCTCGGTCCCGCATACAAGGGGCAGGCCAAGGCGATCGTCTCCGCAGTCGCGGCGATGGACGTCAAGGACGCCGCTTCGAGGCTCGAGTCCGGCGCATTGGAGATCGAGGCCGACGGAGAGACGCTCACCGTTCCCGCCGAGTTCTTCCAGCTGGAGAAGGCCCTGATGCTCGAAGGCAAGTCGGTCGAGACCATCCAGATCGGCGACGTGCTCGTGCTTATCGAGCAGTGAAACATTTCAGCCGGGGGAGGCCCCGGCCCATTCTATGATAATCAACACAGGCGGAAGGACGGACACTGTCCAGTACTTCACGCCATGGCTTCTGAAGAGATTCGATGAGGGATTCGTCCTGTCCAGGAACCCGCTGTTCCAGAACAGCGTGAACCGCTACGAACTGACGCCGGACAAGGTCGACTGCGTGGTGTTCTGCTCCAAGAACTACGAGCCGATCCTGAAGGATCTGCGCAGGATCACTGACAGGTTCAACACCTACTTCTTCTACACGATCACCGCCTATGGGAAGGACATCGAGCCCGGGGTGCCGTCGATAGAGGAGAGCATAGGGATTCTGAAAGAATTGTCGAGCATCGTCGGGAAGCAGAGGCTTGTGTGGAGGTACGATCCCGTCCTGCTCACCGACCGCTACACCATCGAGGTCCACGAGGAGACCTTCTCCAGGATGGCAAAGGAGATAGCCCCGTACGTAAGTCGCTGCGTATTCAGCTTCGTGGAGATGTACGAGAAGCTGCAGTTCAACATGCCGGAGCTGAAGATGCTTTCCGACGAGGACATGGAGACCATAGCCGCGATCATGGGAAGGATCGCGGCCGAGAACGATCTCCATATCCAGATATGCGGTTCAGAGGAGGACTACGGAAGGTACGGGATAGGGCGCTCCGGCTGCATGACGCTGGACATCCTCGGCGAAGCGAACGGCGTGGAGTTCCGCAATCTGAAGCACAAAGGGATGAGGAAGGGCTGCCACTGCATCGAGAGCAGGGACATCGGATGGTACGACACCTGCCTCAACGGCTGCAAGTACTGCTATGCGAATTCGAATCCCAAGAAGGCCTTCGACAACTACGCGCTCCATGACGTGGATTCACCTCTGTTGTTGGGGAATCTGAAAGAGGGCGATGTGGTCCGTCAAGGCAATCAGGATTCGTATCTGAAGAAGAAGCCTAACATCATAAGGCTGGACGAGTTCTGACAGCGTATAATTCCGATTGAAAAAGATCCCGGTGCCGGAGCACCGGTAAATGAGATTCAGTCCTGGATGACGCGGACGGTGATCCTCTTGGACTTGTACTTGGCCTTGGTGAGGTCCATGGTCATCCTGTTACCGAAGTCCTTGTGGACCTCGACTATGGATGAGTCGTCTCCGAGCTCGATCTTCCCGATTGAGACCTCCCTGACCCTTGCGTTGCGGATGATGAAGTCGGCGAGGCTGACCTTCTTGAATCCGTCGTTCTTCCCGAGGTTGATCTCGAACTTGCACATGCCGAAGACATCGGAGATCTGGTCGTAGTCCACGACCTTCTTGATCGTGTCTCTGGTGCCTTCCTCGGCCTCGGGGACGTCCCTCTTCTGGATGTCCATTCCGGTACGCATCTCGAACTCCCTGACGAGGTGCTTCTCCTCGGAGGTGACGAAGGATACGGCGGTACCTTCCTTCCCGGCCCTGCCGGTCCTACCGATGCGGTGGATGTAGGTGTCGATGTCGTCGGGCATGTCGTAGTTGATGACGTACGTGATGTCATCGATGTCGAGACCCCTTGCAGCGACATCTGTAGCTATGAGGACGTCGACGCCCTCTCCCTTGAAGTCCTTCAGGACCCTCTCCCTCTTGAACTGGGGCATGTCGCCGTGGATGGCCTCGATCTTGTAGTCCAGGTCCTTGAGCCTCTCCTCGAGGACGTCGACCATCTTCTTGGTCTGGCAGAAGATGAGGGCCTTGGGCTTGTCGATATCGAGTATCCTGCAGAGCGCCCAGGACTTGTTCCTCCTTCCGACGGAGATGTAGTACTGCTTAATGTTATCGAGAACGACCTCGTCCTGCGAGACGGAGATCTCCTTGGGCATCTTCATGTAGTCGTACGCAAGCTGCTTGACGTTCTCCTGCATTGTGGCAGAGAACAGGAGCGTGTGCCTCTTGGAGGGCATGGCCTTCATGATATACTCGATGTCCTCGATGAATCCCATGTCCAGCATTCTGTCGGCCTCGTCAAGGACCATGGTGGTGATCTCGCTGAGGTTGAGCACCTTCCTGTTGATCATATCCCTGACGCGCCCGGGGGTACCGGCGACTATGTCGCATCCCTGCTGGAGCTTCTTTATCTGAGCCTCTATGCTCGCTCCTCCGTAGATGGGGAGGGTGACGTGGTTGGTGTACTTCGAGAGCTTCGTGAGCTCGCCGGCGACCTGGAGCGCCAGCTCCCTGGTGGGGACCAGGACTATCGCTGAGGGGACCGCCTTCTGCGAGGGGATCGTCCCGAGAACTATCGAGCCGTAGGCACCGGTCTTACCTGTACCGGTCTGTGCCTGGGCGAACATATCGAATCCTTCAAGGCCCATCGGGATGGCGCTCACCTGGATGGGGGTGGGCTCCTTCCAGCCCATGTCATCCATTGCCTTTGCTATTTCCTCCGATATGCCTATTTCCATGAAATCTGAGATCATTTCAATCACTGATCTGAAACAACTGCCTGAGACCGACTCAGACAACCCTTTCTTTTCTGGGTTGCCGTACCTGTTCTTTATATATAATTTATATGCGGGACCAAGTAAGGCACGCCAGCATCATTTCTTGGCTAGCTTGTCCTTGCATCTCTCCTTCTGGGGAGCGTAGGACGCCTTGACCTTCTTTCCGTACAGCCTGGACGAGTTGACCGCCCTGATGACGGCCTCGGTGTGCTGGGATTCCACCTCGACGAAGGACGCCTTGGACGATATGCCGATGCGGCCGACGGAATCCTCGCCGATCCCGGCGACCCCGGTGATGAACGATACGATGTCCGTGCGGTTCGCGCCCTCGGCCTTGCCGATGTTCAGAGAGAGGACGACCATGTCCTTCCTTATTACGACGTCTTTCCCTATGGTGGCGGAGACCTTCTTCTTGTGGGAGACCGTGGGCTGCTCCCTCTCCACCTCATCGGCATGGAGGGCCTTCAGCTCGGGGTTGTCGATCCTTATCTTGGACAGCTGCTTCCTGGTTATCCTCTCCACGGGAACGCCCATGAAGGCCTCGTAGGAGGGGATCCTGCGGTCCTCGCTCGGTGTGACGAATGTGATGGAGACTCCGGTCCTCCCGGCGCGTCCCGCGCGTCCTATGCGGTGCGTGTACGTCTCAGGGTCCACAGGGGCGTCGTAGTTGACGACGCATTCGATGTCATCGATGTCCAATCCTCTTGCGGCCACATCGGTGGCCACCAGGACGCCCATCCTGTTCCTCTTGAACCCTTTGATCGTCTTCTCCCTCCTCAGCTGGGGCATGTCGCCGTGTATGGCGCCTATCTTCATGCCCTCCTTGCTGAACCCGTCGTACAGGTCATCGACCATGAGCTTGGTCGAGCAGAATATCAGCATCTTGGGGCTGCCGTTGGCCATTATCTCCCTTAGAAGGTCTATCTTCTTGTTGCGGGCGGTCTCGATGTAGTACTGCTTGACCAGGTTCGTCACCGGGGCATCATGGGAGACGGAGATCTCCAGCGGATCCTTCATGGACTTCTCGGCGATGCCCCTGACCTCGTCCGACAGAGTGGCGGAGAACATCAGAGTCTGCCTGGTCTCCGGAGTGAGCGCGATTATCTTCTCTATATCCTCGATGAATCCCATGTCCAGCATCCTGTCGGCCTCGTCCAGGACCAGCTCCTTGATCTGGCTGAGGTCCAGGATCTCCTTGCCGTGGAGGTCCAGTATCCTTCCCGGGGTCCCGACGACGACGTCGCATCCGGATTCCAGGGCATCTATCTGCTTGCCGTAGGAGGCCCCGCCGTAGATGGCGGTCACGCTGTGCCCGCTGTACTTGGAGAGGCTCCTCATCTCCTTGGACACCTGGTCCGCCAGCTCCCTGGTGGGGGCGAGGACCACTGTGCTGGGCTTCTCCTGTCCGGATTTCGTCCTTCCGAGGACGATGAGGGAATAAGCTCCGGTCTTTCCGGTTCCGGTCTGGGCCTCGCCGAAGAGGTCCCTCCCTTTGAGTCCTTCGGGGACCGAGCGGAGCTGGATCGGCGTGGGATCGCTCCATCCCATCTCTTCCACTGCCTTGCAGAGTTTCTTGTTGATGCCTAGCTCCACGAATCCGGTCATACGATCACTGGGGAATCCCTCTGGCATTGCCCTATACGAGGCCGTTTATAAACATGCGGTCGGCCAATCCAATAATCTTATATGCAAGCATACAATCCCTGGCATGCTGCGATGGTGAGCTAGCGGTTAGACTCCTACCTTGCCAAGGTAGGTACTCGGGTTCGATTCCCGGCCATCGCACCATTTCTTTTCATCCTGACTTTGAATCAAGACATATTGACGTCTCAGAGCTTATCGATCATCTCGCTCCATCCCAGAAGCACCTTGAAGTCCGGGATGTCCGTGAAATTCGATGAGAAGAGCACGTTGTCGCAGTATACGGAGACACGGAGCAGCTCGTCCTTGGTGGCCTCGTCGAAGCAGCCCGCCTCGAAGGCACGTACGATATAAGGGTCCAGGGGGCCGACAATGGTCTTCTCGCCTAGCATCTTGCACAGCTTCTGCCCCATCTTCGTCCTCATCTGATTCGCGGTGTATATCGCCTTCGGGCTGTTGAAAGGTATGTCTCCCATAGGATCACTGGACTCATTATGGCTAATCCTATGATAAGCTTTGCCCGCCTGAGCCATCGATAGAGTATCAGGCATCCGTCGAGAAGTCGAAGGTCGTCCGATGGTCGTAGGGCTGACCCTTCTTCAGGATGCAGCTGCCGAATGAGGGGTTGTTCGGAGCATCCGGCGGGAACTGCGTCTCGAAGCACAGTCCGCTGCGGGTTGAGATCCCCATGTCTTTCTTCCCGACGGCATCCTTGAGGCCGTCCCCCGTGTAGAACTGCAGCGCCGGCATGTCGGTGGAGACGGTCATCTTGATGCCGGTACTCTCGGAGCGGCATACCGCGCAGCCTTTACCGTCGGAGAGCATATAGTTAAGGTCGTACGCGGCCCCTGAGGACATAGAGGCTGGATGCCTGAGGTCGATGTGCCCGGAGACGCTCTCAATGGTCCCCAGAGGGATCCCGGAGGGATCCGACGGGGTGTATCTGTCCGCCCTTATCATCACCGAATGATCGGAGATGTCGCCTTTGCCGGACAGGTTGAAATACGAATGGTTGGTGAGGCTGCAGACGGTATCGCGGTCGCTCACAGCCTCGTACCTTATGGACAGGGAGTGGCCCTGCAGGGAGTAGGTTACCCTCGCTTCCAGATTCCCGGGGTATCCCTCCTCCCCGTCCGGGGAGCGGTATCCCAGGGTGACCGAGGAATCGGAGGAGTCGAGCACATCCCAGACCTTCTTGTCGAATCCCACGTTCCCGCCGTGTATGTGGTTCGGGGGCCTGTTGACGCTGAGCTGAACGGTCTCTCCGTTCAATTGGAACCTTCCGTCCTTGATGCGGTTCGCATACCTTCCGATGACGGCGCCCATCCTGCCGGAGAGGCTCGCGTACTGTTCGATCGAATCGTAGCCCAGCACGACATCGGTCATCTTCCCGTCCCTGTCGGGAACGCAGAGGGTGCGCAATGCGCAGCCGTACGTCAGGACAGAGCAGGATATCTTCCCATTGTCCAGAAGGATCTCCTCGACCTCCTTTCCGCCGAATGTGCCGAACGGTATGCGTTTCATCGCCGGAGCATCGTGTCGGCCATACTAAGATTCTATCATCGGAAGGATTCAAAAGGAAGGGGTTTCCGCCCAGCGGGCGGTAATGAGTTTGTAATCTTTCAGTGCTTGCCCTTGGCAACGAACACAACCACGCCTGCGGCCGCGATGATGACGATCACAGCGATGGCGACGTACAGGAGGGTGTTGTCCGAGGTCTGCGGGACGGGCTTCTCTTCCTCGTGGATGTAGTCCACGACGTAGACGGACATGTGCTCCAGGGTCATGTACATGACGCCGTTGGAGAACGCGGATTCGACCGGGGTCTTCACACCGTTCTCGTCGACGTAGAACGCCTTGAGCTCCTTGCCCTGCTGGTCCTCGGTGGGCTGGTACTCGAATGCTATGGTGACCACTCCGTTGAGCTCGTGGAGAGGCCTGTCTCCCGAGGTCAGCTCCAAGGATAGCGCGTACAGGCCGCCCACTGCTTCTTTCTGGGCATCGTTGAGGTCGTCCTCGCCAGCGGCATCGGCGGTGAGCCTGAGGGTCTCTCCCTCTCCCACGAGTCCGGACAGCACGCTGGTGGGCATGGACACAGTGGCGTCGCCTCCCTCGAAGGTGAGGGAGTCGAACAGTCCTGCGAGGACCTGGATCCCGTCCGAGGATACGCTGAGTTCATCGGAGCTGACGGTCAGGGTGTTGGATCCCGTATCGATTCCACCGGTCGCCTCGTCCGCCAGTGCCATCTGCTCGGCCAATGCCGATACCACTTCAGGGGTCAGCGCACCGACCGATGACTCGACGGAGACGGTCCTTCCGCCATCTACGCTGGACAGCGTCACTGAACCGTCATTGGATACGATCCTGAGGGTGTCCAGGGAGGTGCTCGCGGTTCCGTCGGCGTTCACCACGGTGGTCTTGACGATCTCCGCGGTGTTCAGAGGCGAGCTCACGGTCTTGGTGCTCTCGGTGGTGGTGATGCCGTCGGACACCGTGGTGTTCTCGACGATCTTAGTGGCGACATCGTTCACGGTGGTCATCGTGGTGGTGACCGTGGCCTCGGAGAGGACGTTGCCGTCAGCATCCTTGGTAACGATGTTCTCGACCTTCTCGTAGTTGCCGGTCAGCTCGATTCCGTTCCTGGTTATGGTCTTCTCCTCGACACCGACGACCTTGCCCGAGGCATCCTTGCTCACGGTCTTCTCCGTGGTCACTCCCTTGACGGTAGAGCTGACCTTCTGCACGGTGGAGCCATCCTGGTTCTTCGTGGTCTCCGTGGTGGTGTTGCCGTCCTTCACGGTCTTGGTGACGGAGCCGTCCGCGTTCACGGTAGTCTCCTCTACCGGTACCTCGGGAGGCTCGGGTACGTATATCTCGTGGGCGCTGAACACGGCATAGTATGTCATGTCGTGGGTGATGGGCCCGAGCGCCTCGACGGTGCTGGATCCCTTTACGGTGGTCCATCCCTCGAAGGTGTATGTGTAACTGCCGTCGGCGTTCTTCGAAGGGGTCTTGCCCGGATAGGACGGGGTCTTGTCATATCCGCAGAAGCTGGTCTGCTTCTTGCCCTCGACGTTCCATTCAATGGTGTACTGGACCTGGCCCTTTACCTTGTCCATCAGATCCTCTACGTTGTCCATGGCTTTCGTGAGGTAGCCGTACAGGGAGACCAGTGCTTCGATCACGGTCTCCTTGTTCTGGTCGTAATAGTCCTGGACCTTCTCGGTGAATTCCTCGGCCTCTTCCTCGGTCATGTAGTTCGAGAGGACGTTCCCTAAGACGGGCATGACGGTCGCCGCGAGGTTGTCCGCGTACGCCTCGCGCGCTTCCTGATCCTCCTCGGTTGCTAACGGCTCCAATATCCTTGATATCATCACCGTAAAGGGATAGTATTCCTCATAGGCCTCTATGGACTTCTTCAGCAGGTCGTTGTAGGATGTCTCCGCCTCGCCCGCGCACTTCTCGATGTACAGCTTCAGGCTGTTGTAGAGGTCCTCGATATCGAGTCCCGACAGGGATTCGGTCATCTTGTGGATGCCCTCGGACAGTTTCACTTCGGAGGTCTGGATCAGGACTATGACATACTGGTTGATCCCGTTCTCTTCGATCAAGGGGATGGCGGGCTCGATCATCCTGATGACCGCGGGTATTTTCACGAATATGTCCGATTCCGCCTTCATCTTCTCCAGAGCCTTTCCGATGTCGACGGTGATCTTGGTCTTGTCGTATTGGGAGAGGGTGACGATCTGCGGTCTGACGGATTCCCAGGTTTCCTTGATGGCCTCGGCCATCCATTTGGACGTTGCTCCGTCATTTCCTTTCAGCGAATCCGTGAGTGCCGTGATCCATCCGTCTATGAGGCTCTCGATGTCCTCCTTGCTGTAGCTCTTGAGCAGTTCCGAGAAGTCTATCTCGATCGCGGAGTCCCAATTGATTTCCTTGATGGCCTCTGCTACGGTGTTGACCGTTTCTGAGATGCTCGTGATGGCTGCCGAGGACTCCTCTAAGTAGGATACGGTGTCGGCGGTGAACTTCTCTCCGTCGACATACTCCTTCGCGGCATCCAATTCTTCTATTCCGCTGCTGATCGATTTCTTGAGCCCGGAGCTGATATCGGCGACCAGGGCGTCCCTGCTCTTCGCGACCAGTTCGGAGAATCTCTCCTTCAGCTCTTCTTCGGATTTCTCTTTGATCTCCTTGTCGTAGAAATCCTTCAGTTCCGCCAGAACGGATTCGATCTTCTCTTGATCTTCTTTCTCCAGATAGTCCTTGTTCTCGTCGTAGAATTGCTTCACGCTGTCGTACATGGATTTGGCGCTGTCGACGAGCTCGGGCAGATCCATCGCGTCGATCAAGCCGTCGTGTAGAGCGGCGAGATCCAATTCTCCGCCGTTCTTGAGATCCTCGATCTCGGACTGCAGATACTTGCCGCAGTTCAGGATACTGGTCAACGGGGTCTTCATACTGTCCGGGACGAACGGATGTTCGAGGACATCCTCCATGCCGTTAACGAACTCGTCAACTTTGCCGGACGACATGGCTAGGATCATTCCGACCAAATCCTCCGGGGTATCGTAGAAACTGATCATAGACGGGATGAGTCTGACGTAGGAGTTATTCAGCAGGTAGCCCTTGCTTTCGGCATTCTTTGCCAGCTCGGCATCGATCTTCTCGATGGCGTAGGTGAGCGGTTCCAGGACGGAGTCGCCCTGTTCATCCGTAAGGACGGCCTTCAGCGCTGCCAGGTCTGCCCTTATCTTCGCGATGTGATCCACCTTATCTGCGCCCAGATAACTGGTCAGCATCTCATTTATCTCCGCATAGGTGCGGAGTTCGTTCTCATCGTTCACGAAGCAGTCGATGAGCGCATCCATATCGTCAAGGTTGGCATCGGCCATTGCGATCGCATCATCGGACAATGTCCTGACTGCGGTGAGGAATTCCTGGTTCTCTTTGAGCCCTGCAATAGTGGCGGCGTAACCGTCCAGTTCCTTGGAGAGGTCGGTCAGGGCCGTGACGCCTTCGCCTTTGATGTAATTCTCAACTTTGGCAGGGATCTCCGACAGTGTCTCGGTCAGGTTCTCCCATGAGTATTCCTCGAGGATGGGCGCGATGGCCTCTAGCCTCTCCTTCACCATTTCCTTGGTGAGGTTCGGATTGTTGCTCAGCTCATCGGCTGTGTCCAGACAGGTCTGGAATTTAGCCTTGTTCTCATCGGACAGGCCGTCCTCCAACGAGCCGTATATCTCCTTGACGTACTCGCATGATACGTCGACGAATTTTTCCAGGTCTCCATCATCCAACTGATCGATGTTCTCGATGAAGGTCTGGAGCATGTCGTTGAGGTCGGCGATCGTCTCGGCAAGGTTCATGTCCGTGTAGTAATTCTTCAGGATGCCCTCTGCTTCCTTCAGTTCGCTTGACAAGTAGGTGAGGAGCTCATCATGGTTCTCGCCTTCGGCCTCCTTCAGCTGTTCGTCCACATATTCCAATGCGTCGTGGACGGATTCGATGGTTCCGCTGATGAGGGCTTTGTACTGGTCCATCAGATCGGTCCAGACGATCCTCACTATGAGCCTCAGTTGGACGGACAGTTTGCTCTCGGCGAAGGACGCTCCGTCCTCGGCCTCGGCCAGTTCCTTCAGGGAGTTCTCCAGGGCGGTCTGAACGGACTTCAGGCGCTCCGCCAGGACGCTGGAATCATCCTTGAGGGCATCGCCCATCTTAGTCCCGATCTCGTCGATGATCGCAGTTATCCTTTCGGCCATCTGCTCCTTGGTGAGGCCGTCCATCTCGGTGATCAGAGAGGAGAGCTTCGTCTGTATGGAGCCGATGTCCTCTGCGAACTTGACGCCGTTGACGATGGTCTTGATGTCATCTATGAGCTCCTCGTATTCCGCCTTCAGGAGCTCTCCGGAAGATATGCCGGCCCAGTTGGTGTTGATGTAGCTCACGATCTCATGGATCTTTGCAAGCAGCGCATTCACATCGGTGACCTTGTCGCTCCAGATTGTTTGGAGTTCCTTGAGTCCGTCCAGGATGCCCTCGTCGAATCCGCATTGGCCGATGGTGTCGATGATATCGGCAATCTCAGTGTATTTCTCCGGGAGGGGTCCGCCCGCTTCGTATGCAGCCTTGATGGTTTCCCAGTCGCTGACGATCAAGTCAATCTTAGATTTGAGGTCTGCCAGAAGGCTGTTGACATTGTTATCGACTTTGGTCGTCCAATTCGTATCCAGATCCTTTATCGCATCATGGATCATCATGAAGAGCGCGCTGCCATTTTCGCCGAGCTCTTCCTCATGCTGCTCGCGGTACTCCGTGTATTTTTCCAGGAGATCCTGAGTATTCTCGATTGTCTCATTGTCCAGGAATGCGGGCCATCCTGAGCGCTTCTCGAGGACGCCTCTGACCTCCAACTGGTTCTCTACGAGGGAATAGACGTACTCATGTCCCGAGGCCGATGTGTGTATGGATTCGTTGACCACGAACAGGACTAGGCGGAATATGCCCAGCTCCGATCCGGAGATCTCCATCTTGTCGGTTCCGTCCTCGATCGCCAGCGATCCGTCCATGTTGAGACTGAGCTCACTGGTGTCCGAGGCCAGCATGGTGACGGCCTTCCTGATCTTTTCCTGGGCATCGGTCACTGCTGCACCGATCCCGTTCTCGGCTGACAGGAGGTAGTCCACGGAGACGGTCCTGGACTCTGCCACCGCATTCAGGAACAATGTCAGCTTCCCGCCGTTGTTGAGGTCGTCATAGAGCTTGTACGATTCGGGGTCTATGTATTTGTCATAGGGGGCGTTATCGAGCATGTCCTTGTATTTCTCCACCAATCCCTCCGGCAATACGCTCGAATGGCCTCCGTATATGGAATGGATTACCGCATTCTTGGCATCCTGGTCCTGATCCACAAGGGCGATAAGGAGGGCGGCCTCTAGTTCCTCGTAGTCGCTCTTGTCCACTTTGCCGTCGCTGTTATAGTCGTCGTCCAAGGTGGCCTGTATTTCGCCCTCGATTACTTGGCCTATTTCCTGCAAGAGCTCCGCTCCAACCTCTTCGTTGTATCTTGGAATGCTCACGCTGTATCCGCCGAACCCGAGTTCCGGTTCGAACGCATCGCTTATGCTGTCCGCTGGCCAGTCGATATTGACGTGGTATGTCAGCATTCCGCCCCACGGGGATATGTATGCGGCGTATCCGTTGCAGATCTCGAGGACGTCTCCCAGCAGGGCGCCTATGTCGATCTCCGCTCCGGCGATGCTCATCTTCACGTCATAGAGGGGGTTGTAGGAATCGATGACGATGACCTTGGCATTGGGATTGGAGGTGAATATGGATTGCATGTTGCGGTCGAAGCTGTTGCAGTAGGAGACCACCGAATATGCGACGACGTTGGATACGATCCCGACGTATTCCAGAACCTCTGAGGCCTGATCCTTCTCGATATCGTATTCGGCCAGCATCTCGTAGAGCTTGTCGGCCACGAAGGTTCTGACGCTCTCGAAGAAGTCGATCAGCTCCTGGTTGTACAGGGCGCTGAAGTCCGGGTCGTAGAACACGGTGTAATCGAATGCAGGCTTCTTCCCGTCTTCCAATGCCTGCATCGCGTAGAAGGCGGGCATTATGAAGTCGTTGTAGAAGCTGTACGTGATGAGATCGGCATCCGCGATCGAGTCCTGGTAGAACTCTTTCAACCCGGATATGTCCTTGGTGTAGCCTTCCGGAAGCCTGTCCACGACATAATTCAGCACGTTGGGGATGAAGAGGTCCTTGGTGATGGCATCCCCTTCGAAATCATCATCCAGAAGGAATCTCAGATCGAGGCTGCGCATGGAGGCTATGGCCAACTGGCTGGAATCGACCTCGTAGTTCCTGCCTTCCAGGTAATCCTTCAGCAGCGAGGGGTACGTTCCCTCGACCGATACCAGGAAGCCGTGCGCATCCTTTTCGTTCTGATAAAATCCTGTCAGCCCATACCCGTTAGTCATGGAGTCGCCCAGAGAGACGTATCTGATCGTCTCCTTGTCGCCTGCATCGGACTCGTCCATGGGGAATGACGCGAATGCGACCATGTTGGCCATGAGCATTATGCCCACGAGCAACATCGAAATCGCCTTGATCTTTGTTCCCTTGTTCATAAATTGCCCTCCTCTTCGGAATACCGAATTCCTAGCAACTAGTTTTCTGGTATCTTTCACGCCTTATTTTATTATAAACTTGTAGCCGTTTTTGTCAGCGAGTTTACAAGGAACCTTAATTTTTGTGACATAAACGATGTGCCACATCCCCGCAGAACGACAGTTGTCGGACATACGAGCTCGGAACAGGCTTC
>Ga0310696_10003902_pt1 | contig 18441 bp, 20 predicted proteins | sample AusTroGonzalo_MG_4_FD_203885 | JGI IMG/M metagenome (GOLD analysis project Ga0310696, IMG submission 203885) | Bovine rumen microbial communities from tropical cattle in Woodstock, Queensland, Australia - Gonzalo_02 (v2) (version 2) | ecosystem: Host-associated > Mammals > Digestive system >...
TTTCGTTGCACTCGGGAAGGTCTTCCTTGGTGGTGTAAGATTCGGCCTTGAGCACCTCGTTGTTGGTGACATCGTCGCCGCAAGCCATCAACAAGACCAGAGACGAAAGGCTAGAGATAAGAGATAATGTCTTCATGTTAATCTTTTTCATTGTTTAGCCCTCCTTAATTTTGTCCTTGGTTCTTGACGCAACGGACAGAACGACCATACGAGGAAGAGCCGACATAAAAGTCGACAAAGTTATTGGGAGCATCTATGTACAGATAATAGGCACGATCTACCGAAGTTTGTTGGATTGAACTCCACATGTACATGCTGTTAACGTCATAAACTGACGTAAAGTTTGTGTAGCCTGCGGGCACCGCAGAGAACCCTAGCCAGTTGTCGGCAGAGGCTGCCAAGGCGCGGGCAGAAAGCCAGTAGTCCTGTTCCAGGGCAAAGTAGGAGGTTCTTACCAAGGTCTCTATTTCTTCCTTGGAAGGGAGGTGCCAACCATCGGGGCAGATCCCCTTGACGGGGGCGGTTGCTGTACAGGCGGTGTTGTATCCGCAACGCTTGCTGGCATCTGCGCTACCCGTACTATCTTGGTAAACGGTTGCGGGGTTGTAGAGCCCTACGGAGTCCATGGCGGCAGCCCAGCTGTAAAGGCAGCCCTTGGAAACGAGTTCATCGGGGGCTGTGGGGCAAAGGGCCATGGGTACATCGTCCGATGTTCCCGGGGTGCCATCAGCACCGACAGTTTTAGCATCGTAAGGGGCCCTCAGGTTCTGGGCCATCCAGGTCTGGTTACCGATGGTGACGGTTCCGTACTTAACGGGGTTCAAGGGGTCGCGGTCGTCAACAAGGCTGTCGGATGCGGAAGAGGTTTTTTTGGCCCATTCTTCCACGTCGTTTATGGTGGTGCCGTTGCAGCGCTTGTAGGCTCCCAGCTGGTAGACGGCGAACTTGTTGGTGTCGGCGCCAACTTCCGTGGTACCCAGCGCTTTGACGAATATCCTTTTGACGGACTTGTTGAGGTTTTCTTGCTTTACTTTTTCCAAGCTGTCGGGGATAAAAGCGGTAGCGAGGATGTTGACCGTGGTTACCTTGGACGCTGCGGCAAGCGGTGCCCGGGCCACGTTGTAGTAATTGTCGGTAAGGATTAGCTCCATGGGCTTTTCGGAAGTGTAGGTGAGGCAAAGGCCGCCCCATGCGTAAAGATCCTTTGTGGAAGAGAAGGTTGCCATGACCCCTACAGACGGTTCCAGGTGGTATGTAGCGTTGAGCCCGGCGTTTTCAACAACGGTAAGGGAGGCTGTCCCCCCGATGAAGTTGTTTTTGCTGATTTCTTCTAGAGTTAGGGTAGCTCCGCTGGACCAGGCATCGTCGTCTTTCCAACGGACCAGGTTGCCGTCGTTTGGGCCGCTTGCTGCACCGGGAAGGTAGACGGTGGATATGGTTCCAATGTTGGAACCGTTGCTGTACAAGGCTGTATGATGTTGGAGGCCGTCCCAAGTCCTCAGGCTTGCCGTAAGGGAGCTCAAGTCTTCCATGTAGGTCTCATCGGCGCAGTTGTAGACGACTACGTTCTGGCCTTTATAATGGACGCTGCACTCGTCAAGGGCCGGCTTGAAACTTGCACCGTCGGAACCTTTGGTCCCGTTGGTGGCGTTTGCGCCTTGTTTGCCCGGGGTGCCTGTTGCACCCTGGTCGCCCTGTAGGCCCTGGCTTCCGTTTTTCAGGGTGGTCACGGTTTTGCCGTTGCAAACAATCTGCACGCCGTCGTCGCTAGTCTTGCCAATGCAGCCCGCGGTGTTGTCTGAACCTGGGGTGGAGGACGCCATGGTCTTGGCAACGCTTTCCCAGCTGCCCTGGGTACAGACGTAGATTTCTCCCTTGGGGGAGACGGTGGCCAGCATACCGTCATAGGCCTTGTTGCACTCGGGGAGCGAGTCAACGTCGGTGACGGTACTTGCATTCATGATATCGGTGTTGGTGGTCTCGTCGCAGGCGGTAAACAGTGCCGTGCACCCTGCGGCAAGGCTTAGAGCCAAAAGCCGTTTTTTCATTTTGTTCTCCTTATTGTGGACCCAGGGTCCCATTTATATGCAGGGGAATGTAGTAAAATAGGGGTTAGGGGCTAGGGGTTAGGGGGCAAAACCTCGGGTGCGGGGCGCGAAATGTGACTGTTGGTACGGCATGATGTAAAAATTCGTTTACAAATGGGTTTTCGCAGGGCCATTATTGTCTTTTTTGGTGCAGAATTATAGATTTTTGCCATGGATTTGCTTGAATTTTTAAAACCGGTGCCGGTGGTGGGAATCCTTAGGGACATTCCCCGCGGCTCCGAGGAACAGTGCGTAAAGACTGCCGCCGCTTGCGGGCTCAAGGCCATCGAGGTCACCATGAACACCCAGGGGGCCACCGACATCATTGCCGCCCTCAAGGAGGCCGCCGCACCTTTTGGAATGGCGGTGGGTGCCGGCACGGTGCGGCACAGCAGCGACTTGGACAAGGCCATTGCCGCGGGGGCGGAATTCATTGTGACGCCCAATACCCGCAAAGAGATTATCCGCACCTCCAATACGGCGGGCATCCCGATTATACCGGGGGCCCTTACCCCTACGGAAGTGCAGAAGGCCTTTGACCTGGGGGCCGCCGCCGTGAAGGTGTTCCCGGTGAACTGCGTGGGCGGTCCCGAGTACATCAAGGCATTGCGGGGGCCCTTCCGCGATATTCCGCTCATGGCGTGTGGCGGTGTGAACCCGCAGAACGCCGCCGCCTACCTCAAGGCGGGGGCAAACCTGCTGTCTTTTGGCGGGAGCATATTCAACCCGCAGCTGATGGCCGCGGGCAACTGGGACGAAATAGGGCGGCGGCTGAAGGAACTGCTGGCCGCCTGCGTCTAGACGCTGGAGAAAGGAGATGCCCCATCAAGTGGGGCATGACAACCAGCGCTAGGCATGACAACCCCGCATTCCACATTCCACATTACACATCATCTACCGGCGTGCATCTCTTTTTTGCACTCGTACATGGAGGCGTCTGCGCTGTGCAGCATGTCGTCCATGTCCTTGTAGTCTTCCGCCGAATGGGCTATGCCATAGGCGAAGGTGACCTTCTGGTCCACGATGGTGATTCCCCCTACCGCCTTTTGCATGCGTTCCGCACAGATGAAGGCGCCCTTCTTGTCGGTGTCGGGGCAAAGCACCATGAATTCGTCGCCGCCCATGCGGAACAGCACGTCGGATTCGCGTAGCAGATCCTTGCAGACCTTTACCACGGAACGCAACAGCAGGTCCCCTGCCTGGTGGCCAAACTTGTCGTTGATGGTCTTGAGCCCGTTCAGGTCAAAGTAAATCATGGAGAAGTGGGTGCCGTAGCGCTTGCTGCGGGAGAACCATTCGCGCAGCGTGAACATGGCGTGCCTGCGGTTGTAGCTCTGGGTCAGGTCGTCGGTAAGGGAAATGTCCCTGAGGTACCGCAAGGTCCTGGAAAGCCGGATGTGGACGTTCACCCTTGCGAGCAAAATCTCGGTAGGGGCCATTTTGCTCACAAAGTCAGACGCCCCGGAATGGAACCCCTTGGTAATGCTGTCGGAATCTTCCCTGCTGGTGAGGAATATGATGGGGAGGTCGTCCAGTGCGTGGTCTTCCCTGATGCGGAGGCAGACTTCGTAGCCGTTGAGGCTGGGCATGTTGATGTCCAGGAGCACCAGGTCAAAGTTGTCCCGGTTCAAGATGTCCAGCGCCTCTTCTCCGGAGTGGGCGGTAACGACGTTGTAGCCCACCTGGCTCAACAGCTCCCTGTTTTTGCCCAAAACTTCGGCACTGTCGTCGACAATGAGGATTTTTTCTTCAATCATGGCTCCCCCTATAAAAATTCCAGGGCTGGTGCCTGCGGGATAACGCCTAGTTTTTGGGCGTACTCGAAAAACACTCCCAGGGATTTTTTCCTTTCGTCTGTAAAACGATAATCTATAATTTTATAGTAGTCAAGAATGGTTTTGCGGTCAAGTTTTACGGGATAACGCCGCAACCAGCGGTCCAGGGCCGCAGTCGGGGATTCCCGGAAACTTTCAATGCTTTTTTCGGTGGCTTCCAGGTATTTTTCCAAGGTAGGCCGGACTTGGGGTTCAAGGGCCGCCTTGTGGACAATCCATGCGCCAAACACAAAGGGGAGCCCCTGCCAGTCTTGCCACAGGGTTCCCAGGTCGTAGCTGTAGGGGAAACGGCCCCGGGCGCCCTCTTCCAGTGCCAGGTCCCCGATTAAAAGGCAGGCGTCGTCCGTAGGTTCTGCCGCCAATCCCTGGGTATAGTCCGGCTTTACCTGGAACCGTTCCTGGAGCAATATTTTCAATAAAGTAATGGAGGTCTTGCTTTGGGAGGTGAGCCGTACTGTTTTGCCCGTGAGTTCCTCTATGGGGAACCTGGAAAACAGCCTTACGGAACGGACCTCGAAGGAGCAGGAGGTGCATAGCCTTGGGGAAAGGACAAAGGCCCCCGGCATTTGGGCAAAGGTAATGGAAGATGCGGGGGACAGGTGGATGGTTCCGTCTACGAGTCCCTTGCTTTGCACGCTGGGCGGACCGTCAAAAAAGTTTACATCGGGGTATTTCCCCTCACGCCCCAAAAATTCGTGAAAGAAGGGGGCGCAGACCAAAAAAGGGATTCGACCGACGTTTAGAGCCATGAAAAAAAATTAACTTTTAACAGTGGCAGTTTGTGGGCCACGAAAAAATAAATCGAAAATAAAAGATAATGGCTAAGGTATAATGGCTGTATTTCATGTGAAAAAGACTTCCCTGGGCGAAGACCAGACCAGTCTTGTGTTCAAGGGTAAGATTATCGAAGGCCCTATCAGCAAGGGCATGACCATTGAGATTCCCGTGACCGGCGAGGCCGTGGTCAAGATGAAGGTTTACGACGTAGTCCATTTCGAGAAGCAGAAGGACGAAGACAAGAAGGTGGGCCTGGTGGTGGACTTTTACAACCTGCCCGACGACATGGAAGTGGTCCTTGGGTTGAACATTGCCGACGAAGACTTGAACGTCGTGGACGAATAGTTTTACTGCTGCCAATCCTGGCGGCTTAACCACAGAGAAAAAAGATGAAAAAAGAAAGGCTACGGGGAGTGAATTTGGGTGGCTGGTTCAGTCAGGTGGACTGTATCGAGGAAAAGGATCCCGTAGGTTTTCCGGGGCTGGTGCCCCACATCAAGAGCTTTCTTGGTAAGGAAGATTTTAGGCGCATCCGCGAGGCGGGGTTCAACCATGTGCGCCTGCCAGTGGACTATTTTAACTTGTTTGAAACAGAGTCCCTGAAGCCCGTGGAAGAAGTGTTCGCCCTTTTGGACAAGGCGCTTACAGAAATCCAGGCGGCAGACCTGGACGTGATTCTGGACTTGCACAAGTGCCCGGGTCACGACTTTCACTTGGGTTGTTCTGAAGAACAGTCCTTCTTTACGGACCCTGCCGCCCGTGCGGGCGCTTGCAAGGTGTGGGCCTACATGGCCGAACGCTACAGCGGCGAGAGCCGTGTGATGATGGAGCTTTTGAACGAGCCTGCCGGCAGCGACTCCAAGGTCTGGGACAAGGTGAAGGACGAACTGTTCTGGGCTATACGCAAGCACGCCCCCAAGAACACCATCGTGGTGGGCAGCAACAAGTGGAACAGCGCCAGGGAATTCCAGTTCCTGACCCCCATGGATGACGACAACGCCATTTACAGTTTCCACACCTACACTCCGGTGACCTTTACCCACCAGGGTGCGGCCTGGATTAGCGACCCCTTCTTTAAGATTGAACGCCCGTGGCCGGGCGATTATGCTCCGCCGGAGCAGGGTGCTACCACACGCCTGGACGTGGAGTACGGCTTGTGGGACAAGGCCCGTTTGCAGGCCAGCATCCAGAACGCCTTGGATTTCAGGGCCAAGTACGACCTGCCGGTGGCGTGCAACGAGTTTGGCGTGTACGTGCAGGTGCCCCGTCAGTACCAGCTGGCGTGGATGCGGGACTTCCTGGATATTCTGCGTGAAGCGGATGTGGGCTTTAGCTACTGGAACTACAAGAACCTGGACTTTGGGCTTGTATCCAAGGGCGAGTCGCTGCACGACAACTTGGCGCAGTACAATAATCCAGAACGCCTGGATTCCGAATTAATGGAAATGCTTGCCCGCGGCTAACCGCGGTTAAATCTCTATCAGGATTCCGGCCTGCAGGTAAACATAGCCTTTGCCTGCGTGGTCCAGGAATTGGTAGCCGCCCGTAAGCAGAATGGAGGAGTAATCCCCGTTCTTGATGTCGAACCCGCCGCCCGTTCTCCAGAACAGCTGGTGTTCGCTGCCGAACAGGTAGCCAATGTCTCCCGTGACCACCGGTAAAATTTGACTTCCAATGGGGAGCCTTATCCAGAGGGCGGCGCTCACGGGAACCAGGGCGGAATTGTCGATTTCCTGGTAGCCGCTACCCACGCCCACAAAGACCATCTGGTCTATGCGGTACCACAGGTGGCCGAACACGTTCAGGTTGAATTCGGTAAGTTCGCTGGCATGGTTTACCACGCCGCCTTGCACGTCCATGGTAAAGGCGCTTGCCTGGGAAGCAAACGTTAGCGTGAGCAAGATGGCCAGTAAAAGTCGTTTCATATACCTGGGTGTAAATATAGCTCTACTGTTATTCGTCGCTGCGGGCTTCGCGGGCCCAGCCGCCGGATTTTTCCCTGCAGAACGAGAGGAAGAACCCTTTGAGCATGGCCATGTTCATGGACAAGAAGTAGTACGATCCCGGAATAACCTTGGTGAGGCTTGCCAGCAAGGACACCACGGAGAACGCAAGGGTCAGTTGGTAAACCCAGTGCTGGGTGACCAAAAGGGCGTTTGCGACCAGTAGCAAAACAATGATGTGGGGCGAGAACCACCGCAAAATCTTGTGGGAAAAGAACAGGTAGGCAAGCAGGGGCCTAAAGGGACTCAGCAAGGGCAGGTAAGATATCAGGTAGTTGAAGTTGGCGCGGCCAATGCGAACCTTGCGGCGGTATTCGCCAGAGGATTCCTTGGAAGTCTGTTCGGTACCGATAGCGGTGGAAACAAAGGTGCTGCAGTAGCCCTTCTGCAAGACCTTGGTGGTCACGAAAAAGTCGTCCATGACGCTTTTCTTGACGGGCAGGTCGGTATAGAGGTCCCTGCGAATAGCGTAGAGGGCGCCGTTTCCGCCAATGAGCAGGTCCATCATGCCCTCGAACTTTTTGATTTCGGATTCCAAATCCCAGTAGGAGCTTTCACCCTGACCCAGTTCCGTTCCGCTTTTGTCCGTGAGGATCAGGTGCCCGCAGGCACAGCCGATCTTCTTGTCTTTGAAGGGGTCGGTAAGCTTGCGGATTACGTTGGGGAACAGCATGGTGTTGGCGTCGCAAAACAGCAAAATTTCCCCAGATGCAATTTTATGCAGGCGGTTCAGCATGGCGGCCTTTCCTGCATTTTGGGGAGCCTTGACCAAGGTGATACCTTGGTCCTTGTAGCGTTCCACGATTTCGGCCGTTTTGTCGGCGGAGCCGTCGTCGCCAATGAGCACTTCCAGTTTTTCCTTGGGGTAGTCCAGCTCCAGGATGTTCTGGATTTTGCGTTCGATAACCGCCTCTTCGTTGTAGGCGGAAATGAGGATGGACACCTTGGGGAGGTTTTCCGCGCCCGTGTCCGCGGAACGCCTGCGCTTGAAAATCTCGCTTACAAAAGGCAGCGTTATGGGGAACAGCAGGTAGCAGTGGACCAGCAGGAACAGCAATATCCAGAAAAGAATCTGCAGGTAGAATATGGCCTGTTCGCTCATCGTTCAATCCACTCTTTTTCTTTTTCCAGGAACTTGTCCAAAAGGGACATCATCTCTTGGGGGGACATGGAGTCCGTTACCGTCAATATAGAAAGTCCCTTGGGGGCCACAAGCACAAAGGCGGGCAGGGCGTAGAGTTCCCACACCTCGCTAAAGCATTTTTTGACGGTATTCCTTTTTCCGTCGCAAGAAATGGTGTCTTGGGAATCCGCATCCAACTTTACGGCATAGAATTTTTTGTTTAGGGTATTGGCCACAGTGGGGTTCATGTACACGTTCTTGTCCATGACATGGCAAGGAACGCACCAGTCGGCGTACAGGTCCACAAAAATCAGCTTGGGGTCTTTTTGCGCTTTTTCCAGGGCATCTTCGTATTTTAGCCACTGGACCAAGGAAACGTTTTGCTTGTTCGCTTGGGCCTTGGGCGGGTTTGCCGAGTGCGCAAAGCAAGTTGCTGCAGCAAAGGCAACCGCAAGAGAAATTTTCACCAACGTGGCAATGCGGGGCATGGGCTAGTCTTCTCCCCGCTTGCGTTTGGGCCCCTTCTCCTTGTCCTTGTTGCCCTCTTCTATGAGGGAATCCAGCCGTGCAACGACCGCCCTTTGAAAGGGAACCCACATGTCCCTGTCGTCTAGAATGGAGTTTGCCTTTTTGAGGAACGTTTCCCGGGTGTAGCCGGCCTCTTTCAAGATGTTCTGGCGCTTGACCATGGCGGTGGTGGAACTTTTCCCGTACATGTTTTCTGCGACCAGCATTTCTACGTAGGCGTTCACAAACTTCTGATCGACGGAGGGGGCCTTTTTTTCGCAACCGGCGGCAAGGAACAGGAGGGCGGCGCAGGCCAGGGCCCACAAGGCGCGCCTTAGGTTGCAACCTGCTGCCAAATGCAGGTCGCAGGACTCGGCGACTTGCGCATGGTTTTGAATTTTGTGCTGCCCGCTTGCCATGGTCTTTTAGGAATTGCTGTCCAGGGCATTTTCGAAAAGCCCTTCCACGTATTCCGCCTTGCTGAAGGGGACCAGCTGGTCGATTTGTTCCCCCATGCCTACCCAGCGGATGGGAATCTGCAGGGAGCTGGCAATGGAGAGCACGGCGCCACCGCGGGCGGTACCGTCCAGCTTGGTGACCACCAGCCCCGTCAGGGGGAAACTCTGGTTGAAAATCTTGGTCTGGTTGATGGTGTTCTGTCCGGTGTTGCCGTCGATGACCAGCCACATGTCCTGCGGGAAGTCCGGGTTCACCTTCTTGATGACCCGCACGATTTTCCGCAATTCTTCCATCAGGTAGTCCTTGTTGTGGAGGCGGCCTGCGGTATCCACCAGCACCACGTCGCAGTCACGGGCCATGGCCGCATTGCAGGCGTCAAAAGCTACCGCCGCCGGGTCGGAACCTTCCTGGTGCTTCACGAATTCGGCGCCGCTGCGCTGTGCCCAGGTTTCCAGCTGTTCGATTGCCGCCGCGCGGAAAGTGTCGCAGGCCGCAATCATGACTTTCTTGCCCTCGTTCTTGAGGCGTGCGGCCAGTTTTCCGATAGTGGTGGTCTTGCCGGCGCCGTTTACCCCGATGACCAGGATAACATGGGGCTTGCCCTTCAGCTCGAAAGGCGGCGGGTCCTTCAGCAGGCGTTCCGCCTCGCTCCTCATGATGTCCAGCACCTGCTCGGTGGTAAGGGACTTGCCCAAGGCGTTTTCCCGGAGGGCGTCGGTCAACAGGAATGCGGCCTCTACGCCCACATCGGCCTTGATCAGGTGTTCTTCCAGTTCTTCCAGGGTTTCGTCGGTGATTTTACCTGCTCCGACAATGCCCTTCAATTCGCCTACCAGGGCGTCGCGGGTTTTGGCAAGTCCGCTCTTGATGGCAGAAAAAAGTCCCATTGCTTTCCTTTAGATAAGGCTTTCGACCTTGTCGATAAGGCCGTACTTCTGGGCCTCCGTGGCACTCATAAAGTTGTCGCGTTCCGTGTCCTTGTCGATTTCTTCTTGGGTGTGGCCCGTGGTTTCGGCAAGGATTTTGCCCGTAATGTTGCGGATGCGCAGCATTTCTTCGGCCTGGATCTGGATGTCGCTGGCCGGTGCCACGATTTCGCCGTGAATCAGGGGCTGGTGGATCATGATGCGGGCGTTGGGCCAGGCGCAGCGCTTGCCCTTGGCACCAGAGGTCAGCAAAACAGCACCCATGGAGGCCGCCTGTCCGCAGCAAACCGTGACCACGTCGCTCTTGATGGCGTTCATGCAGTCGTAAATGGCAAGGCCAGAGGAAATCACGCCACCGGGGCTGTTGATAAAGAACACGATGTCTTCGTGGTTCAGGGAATCCAGGTAAAGGAGTTCCTTGACAATGCGTTCGGCACTCTCATCATCCACTGCACCCCACAGGAAAATCCTGCGTTTGGAGGTCAGGTATTCTTCGGCCTTTTTCAAAAAATCGGGAGTGGCCTGTTCTTTTTTTTCTTTGCAGTCTGCCATATAGGTATCCTTTGTATTTACGGGGATAATTTAGAAAAATACGCTTTGGCAATTTATTATCTTTGTGCCTATGTTCGGCAAGAAACAGAAATATTTGGCGGGCCTTGTGGACCCGGAGGTGCTTTCCGCTATCGAGGCGGATTCCATGCACCCGGTATTCCTGGACTTGCAGGCCTGTTCTGCCCTGGAAATCCGTTACGATTTTTTTGATGTTTCCCTTTGGCCGGGGCTTTCGGGCCGCGTCCGGAAAATTGCGCCCCATGCCATGCAGATAGGGACTGTGAGGCTCAAGCGGGACGGTGGTGTTTTTCAAGACAGCAAGGCCGGCGAGCGCATGCCCCTGTGGAAGGCGCTTTTGGAAGCGGAGCAGGTGCCGGACTGGCTGGACCTGGAACAGGACTGCCTCTACGATTACGAGATTTTGGACAAAGTAACAGACGACCGCGGGGTAAAAATCCTGGTGTCCCAGCACAACTTTTCGCGGGTGCCTACGGCCTTGGAACTGCGGGATTTTGCCCGGGACGTGGCCCGCGTGGGGGCTTCTGGCCTTAAAATCGCCGCCATGTGCAACATGGAAGAAGACTGCGAACGCCTGTACGACTTTTGCCGCAGGTTTGGCGACGATTTTGAACTGTTTGCCGCCTTTGGAATGGGAGACTTCGGCCGGGTGAGTCGGATTTGGTCCCTGAAAGAGGGGGCGAACCTGACCTACGGGTCCATGGGGCGCGCTGCCGCTCCCGGGCTTATCGAGGTCCCCACCATGGTCCGGGCCCTGGAAAAATTGCCCGAATTCCATTCCCAGTTCGAAATAGCCACTTTTTTGGGTGGAAATTGATACAAATCCCGTTTTTTTTCTAAATATCTAGACGAGTTACGAGGTTAACCATATGCGTCTTTCTGAACGTTTTGTAGATAATTGCATTTTGATCAATTCTCCCTGCGAGACCAAGGAAGCCATCCTTAACGAGTTGGTGGACACCCTTTGCAGCGCCTACAAGCTGGAACATCGGGACGAGATTTTTGAGGCGGTCTGGAACCGCGAAAAGACCCGGTCCACCGGTATTGGTTGCGGCCTGGCCGTGCCCCACGCCAAGATTGACTACGTGGACCGGATGTGCATGGTGGCGGCCACTGTGCCCAAGGGCCTGGATTTTGACTCCTTTGACGGGGAGCCCGTTTACCTGCTGATCCTCATTGTTAGCCCCGGCAACACCGTGGGCCCCCACCTGAAGGCCCTGTCTTCGGTGAGCCGCCTTTTGGCCGACGGCAACGTGCGCAAGGACCTGATCGGGGCCAAGGACCCGGCAGAGTTCCTGACCATCCTCCGCAGCGCAGAAGACAAGTACCTGTAGCCTTTGCCCTTGACAAGGGCCGAGCCGTTTTATATATTTGCTCGCACCTTTGGACGGTTAGCTCAGTTGGTTTAGAGCGCTGCTTTCACACGGCAGAGGTCACTGGTTCAAATCCAGTACCGTCCACTCAAAAGCCCTGCATCGCAGGGCTTTTTCGTTTGTGTTCGGAGTTTTTGTGGGACCGCGCGGGATTGCGCTGGACTGCGCGGGTTATACCTGCGCGAAGAACACATCGGCGAGGGCCGCCCGGAACTGGTTGATGCGGTCGGCGCTTGGCTCCCGATGGGGCCAGGTGAAGTTGCTGAGTAACACGGCCGCGGCTCCCTTTTCGGGGTCGGCCACAATGCTTGCCCCGGTAAAGCCGGTCTTTCCAAAAGTGCGGGGGGAGCGGCGGCTCCCCATGAACCTTTCCGCGTTCAGTTCCCACCCCAGGGCGGTTTCTGCACCGACCTCGGCCGCGAAGGCGTTGTGGCTGACCAGGTCCAGGAGCCCCGCAGGGGCGACCCGCTTGCCCTCGTAAAGCCCGTCGTTCAGGACCATCTGGACGAAGCGGAGGAGGTCGGGGACGGTACTGAACATGCCGGCGGAACCTACCGGGAACAGCTTGCGCAATACCCAGGCGCTTTCGTCGTGGATTTCCCCCTGGATGGTACGGCCCCTAAATTCGCATTCCTCCGTGGGCATAATCTGTTCCTTGGGGAAACGGTCCAGCGGGTCCCAGCCGGAGCGCTCCATGCCGAGGGGTTCAAAGAAGGTTTCGCTGCCCAGCTGCTGCAGGGACTTGCCCGTAAGGCGGTTCAGCACGATTCCCAGGAGTACGCTGGGCGGGTTCCCGTAGTTGAATGCCTTGCCGGGTGGAATCTGGAACTGGTAGGTAAAGAGGGCTTCCAGGATTTTTTCGGGAGGCAGGGTCCGCAGGGTCTTCATGGGGACCCGGTAGTCCAAGCTGTGGGTCAGCAGGTGGAAAATGCGGATGTCGTCCCGGTAGTTGGTTTGCAGTTCGGGAATGAAGTCCGCCACTTTTGCGTCCACATCCAGCTTGCCTTGCAAAATGGCACATAAGGCAAGGGTAGAAGTGGGGCAGACCTTGGTAAGGGAGGCGATGTCAAAGATAGTGTCTTCTGCCGTGCCTAGGGCCACCAGCCGCCGGGAGCCGTCGGGCAGAACAAATCCTGCCACCGCCTTGCTAAAGACGCCCTGCGCCTGGCCTTGGGCCAGCAGGTTTTGGATGGCTTCTTCCTGGAACAATCGCAAAATCCTTTCTAAAAAGGCGATGCCCGCTCAAGGCGGGCATGACAAGAGGGGAAGTTTATAATTCGATAACCCTGTCGTTCTGCAGCAGCTGCTCAAACGTCTGGCGCTCACGTACCACCTTCAGTTCGCCCTTGGTGTACATGGTCTCGGCGGCATAGCGGCGGCTGTTGTAGTTGCTGCTCATGGCCGCACCATAGGCGCCTGCGTCGTGCAGAATCAGCAAGTCGCCCACCTTGGCCTTGGGCAGCTTGCGGGTCACCACGAATCCGCCCTCTTCCTGGGTGAACACGTCGCCAGATTCGCAGAGGGGACCTGCCACAACGGCATCCACCGTCTCGTTCAGTTCGCGACCGTCACGGGCGATAATGGAAATGCCGTGGTAGCTGCCATAAAAGCTGGGGCGCACCAGGTCGGTAAAGCCCGCGTCCAGCAGGTAGAACAGGTTGTCGCCCTGCTTTTTCACGGCGCGGATTTCCGTCATCAGGTAGCCGCTCTCGGCCACCAGGTAACGTCCGGGTTCCACTTCCAGGTGAACCTCGTGGCCGATGCTCTGCTGGATGTTCTTGCGGGCCTTGTCCCAAAGGTCGTAGTAGGCCTGCATGTCAATGCGGTTCCCCTTGTCCTCTTCGTGATAAGGAATGGGGAGGCCGCCCCCTGCACTGATGGTGCGCAGGTGAGAGCCCAGGCGGCGGCTAGCGTCGCACATGGCGTCGCAAACCTGGGAAAGGTGCTCGAAGTCGGAACCGGAACCGATATGCATGTGGAGTCCGGTAATCCACATCCCGTTGGCCTGTGCCAGCTTGACGCAGTCCTTGATTTGTTCATGCCAAACGCCATGCTTGGAAAGCGGTCCGCCGGTGTTCACCTTGCTGGAATGGCCGTGGCCAAAGCCCGGGTTCACGCGCAGGGTCAGTTCCGACTTCACGCCGAAATCCGCCAGCTGCTGGATCATGTCGGGGGAACCAACGTTCACCGCGATGTCATACTTCTTGACCAGTTCCAGAGCGTCCTTGTCGAATATGTCGGCGGTATAGACGATTTCGGGAACCTTGCCCTTTTCCTGGCCGCCCTTAAAGCCTGCCTTGAGGGCACGGACGATTTCGCCGGCAGAGACTGCGTCCACCACGCCGCCCAGCTTGCGGACCAGTGCCACCACGGAGAGGTTGGGGCATGCCTTCTGGGCAAAGCGGACCGTGTCGAATACCTGGACTTCCTTCACCCGCTTTTCGATGGTCTCGCGGTCATAGATCCAGAGGGGGGTGCCGTACTGTTCGGCGGCCTTCACAAAAACTTCTTGAGGTATGGAGTATTTCATGGGGTGAAATTTAGAAAATAGCGAAAGCAACTGATGGCAGGGAACCTGTGGCCTGGATGCTTCGTCGCGCAGCTCCTCAGCATGACGAAAAACAACTTTACAAAAAACGAAAAACGCCGGGCAAGTGCCCGGCGCAATTCTCGCGAAAAAGCGCAATTAGACGTGCTTGATCTTGTTGTCGCCTTCGTCCCAGTACTGGCCGTCGCAAACGAACTTGTATTCGTACTGGCCAGCGTCAAGGGCAACCTTGCCGACCCAGAGACCGGTCTTCTTGTCCTTCTTGAGCATATCCTTGTCGATAGCCCAGTTGTTGAAGGAACCGGCAACGGACACGGTGGTGGCCAGGGGGCAGTTGGCTTCGAACACCACGGTCACCTTCTTGGGGGCGGCAGCCTTCTTGGCGGCCTTGGGAGCAGCAGCCTTCACGGCCTTCTTTTCGGCGGCGGGCTTAGCGGCCTTGGGGGCGGCCTTCACGGCCTTCTTGGCAGCGGGCTTAGCAGCCTTGGGAGCGGCCTTCACGGCAGCCTTCTTGGCAGGGGCCTTAGCGCTTTTTGTAGTAGCTTTTGCCATTTTTTTTCTCCTTTACTCTTTGTGCGGCCCAAAGATAGTAAAAAAAAGTTTAAATGGCTAGTCCCATGGACGTTTTAAACCGTTTTAGCCTTTTTTGGTCTGTTTTTGGCACTTTTGTCTAAAATACATTGTAAAAACCGCCCTATTAATCTATTTTTACTCCCAATTAACATTAAAGGAGATTTCCATATGAAAAAGGCCCTATACCTCATGTTTGCGGTTTCGGCTGCTACTTTCTTCGCCTGTGGCGATAGCTCCAGTTCCGACAACGGAGCCGGCGCTGGCACCTACACCGAATCCTATTCCGGCTCCATCGAAGTGGACGCCGAAAACAAGACGGTCACACAGGTGTTGCAGCAGTCGCAAAGCTTGTGCGTCAAGGACAATATCGATTTGAGCTATTCCTGGAAAACGTTGGATTTTAAGGCCGATACCAGTGCCTTTAAGTATGGCTTTGTGGGTGACACCTTGGTCATTTACGATGAAGACTACTATGGGGACGGATTTGATACCATGGGTGCTATGTATGTGGGCGGTTCCAATGGCAAATTGGATGGTACTTGGAAGTCCACACTGTGCTCCTATGATTCCGAGAAAAAGAAAACCACTTGCTACGAATTTTGTACCGAGGATGAGGAATCCGAGGCTGGCACAGTGGATATCACCGAAGAAGAACTGGAGTCCATGACCGAAGAAGACATTATGCGCCTTGCTATGTCTATGGCGGAACCTGCCTGCATTGATGAAGAAGATGCCTGGGATTATCCAGATGTGACGCTGAAAATTTCTGGAAATAGCATAAGTGCCACGGCGACCTACAAGACGGATGAAGATTATAGCTTTGACGATTACACCAATTCCAAGTTCATGACCTCCCTGATTAGCGAATTGATGAGCCGCGATGGCGACGTTCCCAGCATGAGCAAGTTGTTCAAGCAGGACTCTTCGAACATGAAAAAACTGGCTAAGGATTACAAGAAGTATTCTGTTGAAATTACCAACCAGACCAAGAAGAGCATCACCATTAAGATTGGCGAAGAGTCCGTGACGGTGAACTTCAAGACGGTTTCACACAGTGATGACTTTGCCAAGCTTGCCTTCGATGTGAGCGGCAATAAAACCACGTGTCCCTATTCTGGCGAATATGGCGTGGTTACCAAGAGCGATTGTAAGGAAGCTAACGGCGAATACTTCCATATGTACGATGTCACGGATGCTGACGGGATTAAGCACTCGGTCGCCGGCGACTACAGCAAGGACAACGAAAGGGGATTCTCCCAGTGCGTTGAAGAAATGATGGATTCCCTGTTTACCAAGCTTACTCCGTCCAAGAATTCCAGTGGCAACGACGCCTGCGATTCGTATAAGGAAGCCTATACTCAATGTGTAGCGGCGATGGGCGGTGAAGATTACTGCGAATCCTACCTGTACTATTACGAATCCTGCGTGGAAGGCGGCGAATACTCTCACTATGGCTATGAGGATGATGATGCCGAAGCCGAAGATTCGGGAGTACTCTTCAAGAAGGCCAAGGCCAAGGCTGTTAAGGCTTCCATGGAAGAGTTTGTCAAGAGGGCTCGCAAGCTTGCCAACAAGCTGCAGAAGATGAGCAAGTAAGCCTTAGCGGAACAAACGCTAAAAAATCCCGGTTTGCGTTGATGCACAACCGGGATTTTTTTTGTTTTGTCATGCCCGGCTTGACCGGGCATCTCCTTAAACAGTCTTATGAATGCTTGGAAATTTTCTTATAGACTTCGATTTGCCGCTGGATGATTCCGTCCCAGCTGAAGCATTCCGCAATGCGCTTCTGGGCGCCGTCCAGAAGTTTCTGCACCAGCGCGGGGTCGGCGGCCAGGCGCTTGAAGGCGTCGGCTAGGGCCTTGGGGTCTTTTTCGGGAACCAGGATTCCAGAGGTTCCGTCCACCACCACGTCGGGAATTCCCCCAACGTTGCTTGCCACTACGGGCAGACCCAGTTCCATGGCCTCGATGAGCACCACGCCCAGGCCCTCGGTATCGCCCTTGCTGTCTACAATGGCGGGCAGCGTAAAGACGTTGGCGGACTTGTATTCGTTTGCAAGTTCCTCGGGCGTGAGTTTACCCGTGAAGATGATTTCTGCAGGCCTGGATCCTGCTCCTTCGAACCTAACGCGACTATGGGGCTGAAGCCCCAAGTCTTGTATATCGTGGCTGTCGCCACTCAGGATGACGTCGCTGGAGACATCCAGTCCCGCAGCTTGTTCCTTCAGTTTCTCCGTCAGGTCGCCCACGCCCACAATGCGGATTTCGAACTGTTCCCGCGGCAGGTACTTGGCGGCCTCTATCAGGTAGCAGATGCCCTTGCGTTCAATATGACGGCCCACGAAAAGGATTTTGAATTTGCCCGAGTCGGGGCGTTGCGGGGTGTCCCCGCTAGAGGGGGTAGCGGATGACGCGGCAGCGGCAGGAGCGAGGGGGAGGCTTCCCCCCTTGTCACCTTCCAATGTGGTTCCGTACGGACTCCACTCCACAGGTACGTCGCGCAGCGCCTTGATTCTGCCTGCAGTAAAGCTGGAGTTGGCGAACACCGCCTGTGCCTGCCCGATGGCGAATTTGAGCAGCGGGCGCACCCACTTCTTTTTGCGGATAAGTAGGAGTTCTGCACCGTGAAAGTTTAGCGCCAGGGGGATTCCAAAGAGTTTCGTCGCCCCAAGCGCGATGTAGGCGTGAGGGAAAGGCCAGTGGGCGTGGATAACGTCGGGGCGCCACTTGCGGCAAATGCCAATGCACTTGAAGAATCCGCTAATAATGTAGGGTATGGCCAGCAGTTGCAGCCAGGGCTTGCCCGCCATCTTGCTTGGGGCGCCTTCTTCGTGGGTCAAGAATTCCAAGCTGGCGGGGGCGTAGCGGAAACGGTTCACCTGGACGCCGTCTATCTCGTGGTTCTTCAGGCCCTTGTAGGCGGGTGCAAGAACTTGGATGTCGACGCCGGCGCGGCCCAGGTGCGCCACGGAGGTACGCAGCCACGGGACTTCGGCGTCTTCGGGGAAACGCGGGTAAACGGAGCCGATGACTAGGACTTTCATGGTTTAGATGGCGGCGCTAGTGGCTTCGGCGGCACCCGGTTCCTGGATACAGGCGGGGTAGACTATGGGGCGCACGGCGTTCATCAATATCAGGGAGGCGGCGCCAAAGTCCTTGGTCATGGCAATTTGCTCAATGCGCCCGCGGACCCGGTTCCAGCCCTCGATCTTGGAATCCAGAAGCAGCATTCCCAGCCCGGTGTTGTTTTCCAGGAACCCGATAATGTCGCTTCCGCGGCGGTTCTTGGACAGGGCTTCCATAAAGACCTCCCAGAACATTTCGTTCTGTTCTTCGGTCTTGAACATGTCCTGTATGGTCTTGAAGTCAAATTCCAGGTAGACAAAGGAGGACTTGTCCTCATCGCTGCGGATGATTTCTTCTTGACAACGCCTTTCAAAGATTTCCGCCGTGTAGATGGAAATGTTAAAACGGCATTTTCTAATAATATTGAAGAGCAGTTCCTTCATCATTTCCCATAATTTAGTCTATTTTTAGGGTATGCAAAGATTGTTGAAGTTGAAAAAAGTGCTGAAGGCAAGCGATTTGACATCGCTGGCCGAAAATTTCAGGGCTATCAAGGCGGCGGGCGGTAAATTCCGCAACCTGACCGCCGAAGAGG
>Ga0310696_10003903_pt1 | contig 18434 bp, 16 predicted proteins | sample AusTroGonzalo_MG_4_FD_203885 | JGI IMG/M metagenome (GOLD analysis project Ga0310696, IMG submission 203885) | Bovine rumen microbial communities from tropical cattle in Woodstock, Queensland, Australia - Gonzalo_02 (v2) (version 2) | ecosystem: Host-associated > Mammals > Digestive system >...
AAAGCAACGCTTTCGCGTTGCCTCTTTGGAGATGATCGGGAGGCTACCAAGATTTGCAAGTTGTTTTAGCATATATATTTATAAAAATCATGCTCGCCGCATGCTCCCATTATTCCAACTATATTCAAAGTTTGATATAGACTTATTATTTAAAATAGTTGTAATATATACCTGCAAGCGGAGGTGCAATGGACTACGTCACAACGTACAAGCAGCTGATTAGCCCACTATTCAAATCAGAGATAACAGTCGAGAACATGGCTCAGATTGCCGCTTACTTTTACAGAGAAGACACAATTAATAACACCGTAAAGCGGCCTCCCCTTCCATATTCTTTACGACTTGGTAAAAATTTTTTTGATGGAATTGATGAAGAATTATTAACTGATATACGACGTCGCTTTATATCAATTTTCCCAAATATTTTCACTTTTATACGATGCGTCTTCTTTCCTGTCTTTTCCGATTTTTCTTTGGCTGAAAAATCCTTAAATAGGCTTGGGTTTAATAACGTTGATATCAACCGAGAGTTTGTACTTATCTTTGTTTTTTATTTTCTTAAAACAAAAAGAAAGGATGAGTTTGCTCTTTTTGAGACTCTCAAAAGCGAATTACAGATTATACGCAGGGACAAACTTCTAACTCGTTCAATCTATTCTGATTTACTTGCCGCTCACCACGGGTATTATTTATATAGCAAAAACAACAGAGTAATATCAGATCAGATTACAAGCAATGATGTAACGTCCGCTTATGACTCAATCGATATCCTTAAAAATGAACTCAAGATTTCTTCTATTTCTGATCAGATGATGATTGTTGCTGATTATTATGATGGGAATACTTCTGCAACCAAACTTCAAAAATGTATTACAAAGAAGAGCTATCAGTTTTTAGATCAAGGCAATAGAGATCAAAAGACATTGCTTGATTGTTGTCTGAAGTTGTGTCGTATTCTCAGATACACATCCCCTCATCAGATTCTTGAGGCATTTTACCAGAAAAAGAAAGAAACTTCGATTGACGGAAACAGAGACGTAGGGGCTTTAATAGAATGTAGCCTGTTGTATCATCGCTTTAGTTGTCGTTTAGAACCATCTGACAATGTTTTATTAGTCTGTCCTACGCCCTATTTCATTAGAAAGTATTCTTCAGATGATGTCACAAAAGAAACATATACAATAATAGTAGTCCCCTCTCAAGGTGAAAAGCGTCTCTGGACCCAGGACTACTCAAGAAATGAAAAAAAGACTTGCAACTATAAGTTTTTTACGATTGATGAATTTATAGAAGAAAGAATTAACCAACCAATAAACGCTATTGTCGTTAATGCACTTCCTGATGAGAGCACTGATTTATACACTGGAATGAACAATACATTAAGCTCTTTATCTGATTATCTATGTAAAACTTTTGATAAAGCTCTGGTTTATTGTTTATGTTCTGACAAATCCCTTTCCTATCCTGATTTCTTTTCATATAGCTTCATACGGAATCATAAAGAAATAACGAGCATGCTATTTCTACCTAATGAAACAGAAAGTAGCACAAGCAAAAAGAAACTTTTTTGGATTGGTCGCAACAGTAATAATTCGACTCTTACTCGATGTTTCAACTCCTATTTTGAGAAACATGCAGAAAAAACAATTCTTGTTTCGGATAGAAAAGAAATTGCAACCTTTGATGCAAAACAGTATTACGAAAGCTTCCAGGCAGGAAAGCATTTTTCGATAAATAGTTTCATAAAGAAACAAAACACCATACCACCAAATACAACAAGAAACAAACCAATTCGTTTTGAAGTCACACCTGAAATATCCATTTATTATACAGTTTCTCAACCAAAGAATTATCCGGAAAAGGTAGATGTCAGAGCCTACTACAAACAGAAGTTTATTGTTGACGGGACCGAAATCTTTAAAAGATTGGACAAGGACAAAATAGTTTCTTGGCTGAAGGATGGATATCTATTTGAAGAGATCAGTAAGGGAAAGCAAGATTCGATTAAAGTACGAGACAAAATTGCTACCGAAATTCAAAAACAAAAAGCCGGATTACCATTAAGTCTAAAGACATTTGTCTATATCTATACAGAAATAAGAAACCAATTATCCGAAGAACAGTACAGCAAATTGGAGGATATTGCCTTTAAATCGGATATTGGAAATATAAGCATTGCTAGTATCAGTGAAGAAGTTTTAAGTGAAGCATTATCGGTGAGTTATGATTTAAATGAGCTCTCTGACATCTTTAGCATTGTTTTTGATTATGCAAAAACCAAAGAGCACCTTTCTTATAATCCATTTAATGATGTAACTGACAACAGTTCATTTACACAAGAGCATTATTCACGATTGATATTATCAAGCGTCAGATCCAAGCTTGCGAAGAAAACATTTACAACTTCTGAATTTAAAGAATTCTATAAGCGTGTAATAAATAAGATAGAGACAGAACACGATGTTAGATATATTGCTGTTTTGTTGAAAGCACTTACAGGACTTGAGGCCTCCCCTATTTCAGTATTGCAATGGCAAGACTTTCATAAGATTCCAAGATATGGAATCTACCAACTTGATATTTATAAGTATCAAATTAAGCAAAAAACAGATGAAGCACTTCCGTTTGAACTATTCAGCAATGATGCCAGGTTCAGAAGTATCCCATGCTGTCAAATACTGACACAAGTATTGCTCGAAGAGAAAAAACGAAAGAACCCTGAAGCAACTGATTACATTTTCTCTGAAGATGGAAAGACCCCAATAGCACATAAAGAAATTACAAAAACTTTCAAAAATATTCTTAATGATATGAATTTGCCACAAATAGCCGAGCAGACAATAAACGAGGAAACTTTGTCTCTATCAGATTATGGTGGAGATTTTTTGCGAGAAAACTTCCGTTTCTATTCTATCGACAAGGCTGGATTAACAAACGATGAAATAGCTTATTTGCTAGGTAACGTTCCGCCAACCACTTTCGGACATTATTACTGTGATTTCTTCAGTTCTAAAGCTCAGTACTTATTAATGTTAAAACTCAACCGGCTTGCTGCCATCTTAACAAGGGAAGAGACATTTGAAAAAAAAGATTTCTCACAGAGTTTGGAAGGAAACCATGATTACTCTTTTGAGAGTAAAGCATCAGTCTTCCCAATACAGTTAAATATCAGCGCAAAAAACAAGAGTAAAAATGAACAAATAGAATTGACAATCACAAGTGATTTTGGCCTTAAGTACTACATCCATCAGGAGCCATTTGAGAAATGAAACATAGAACATATGACGACCAAGGAAGAGTAAAAAACTTTTGCGAAGATTATACAGAAAAATCCTCAAATGGTTTGAACTTTTTAGATTGCTTAAGGAAGTATCTTGGTAAAGAAGTACCAAAGTGTCCGGTTGAGAGCAGAACAATCAGTTGGAATTGGAGTACTATTGTCTTTAATAATTACATTAACAACATCTATGAAAAACGAATTATCCCAAACATTAATTTGTCAAAACCTTTATCTGATTTTACACAAGATGACATACAAATAATGTTGGAAAAGATTGAGAGAAAGGAAACAAAAGAAACAAAGTCCATACTGAGCACTTGCGAACGATTGTTTAACCAAGTTTATGTAGTCTGCGTAATGCGAAAAGAGTTTGAAAACAAACTCGGACTTCATATACCGTATGAACGTGAAACTAAAAGTGAAGAGTCCGAACAAAAAATAAAGAAAAGAAGACTATCACGTAAATCTTTAGACCTAGACGAAGAGATAGCTCTCGCAACATATTTCAAGAACCTTGACTTAAAAAAAGCAAGCGGAGAAGACCTAGGGGTATTGTTAATGCTCTGCTTAGGTCTCAGAAACAATGAAGCTGCCGGATTATCCTTTAACAATATAACGCAAATAGCTGATAAGAATTTTTATGTTGCATTCGTGTTAAAAAGTACAGTTGGTGACACCAATGTTATAAAGGCGGGCGGAAAGACTTCAAATATGCCCAGAGTACTCCCATTGTTTCCGTTTTTATTTGAAATTCTCGAGAAAAGAAAATTGGCAATAATTAATACAGGAATAGCAGAAGCAGAAGTAAATGAGTATCCGATTGCGTGCGTTGGAACCGATTATAAGAAACGCTGCACCAGGGATGATATCACAAACAGAGCCAGATTCTTGTTCAAAGAAGTTACAAACAACAAAGAGAAAGATGCTTTGGATGATTTAAAAAGCAAATTAGAAAAATACGATATTGAAGAAAAGGATAGCACAGCATATTTGCTTAGACGAAACACGGCCACTCATTTGTATGCGCTCGGTTTGACACCCGGACAAATACAATACTATATAGGGCACGAAATTGAGAACGATAACGATTTGAGAAGTTTTTACGTAAGCCCTGACAGATTAGAAGACTTGTATAAGATTCTGTTGAATCACCCGCTTAATGTTTTGTTTGACAAGCCCCAAGATGATATAAAAATCACTATAGATCCTAATAGTTCATGTTATATTCGTATTGTTGGAAGCGAACCGGGACAATCAATTCATGTTAGAGCGAACAAACTTAACTCACAACAATCACTTAAAGTAGTACAATCATCAGCTTCTTTAGACAATTTCGATCGGTACATTAATATCCGTAAAAAGACAGATGAAGTGTATATGTCCCTAAAGAAAGCAAAAGAAGACTAATCATAAGTCTCAAACTTATTAAACAGAGTATCGCTCATCAGCTTTATCTGAGAAGCTAAAGAAATGTGTCCCTCCACTATTCTTATTTTCTCATTTGAGAACTTACGATATCTTGTTTTGGACAATTCCCAGTTACATAAAATCAAGTATTTTTTACCTGGTACATATGTATTCTTTGTTGCATAAATAACGTAGTATAAGCTGGAATCTGTATCATTTCCTAAAATGAAAGGATCACGAAAGAAAACTGTCTCGGCATCTGCAAGCCTATATGAATTAGTCAGTTCCTGAACAATAGCATCATTTTCATATAAGGCTTCAGCTATAACTAAAATTGGCATGCCGTATTGAAAGACACCGTTTCTAAAGTACTCGGTAGTATCTCTATTAACCAAGCATTCACCGAACTTATAGTTACCTCCAATTCCTTCAGCACCTACTGGAGTCATTGAATCAAGGCTGATTCTACGAGTCTGAAAATAATACTCTTCCAAATTTGATGGTTGGACAACTTCTGGCATAGGAAAAGGAATATCGTATTGACTCTCATATAGAACAATTTTGTCTTGATAATCGGCTTTCCTATTTTTTCTATCTAACAAAAATGAAAGAAAAGAACTTGGACTATAAACTACTGTTGTTGATATTGAGTTCAAATAATCTTCAGGAAACAGATGCTGATGAATTTGTCCTCTTTTTGTCCTAAAGAAAAATCGACCCCTTTCTTCATATGGTTCTAGTTCGGCTTCACAACAAATCCTTTTCTTCTCATCGCAGACAGGACAAAGGTAGCGGTATTTTCTATTTGAAGATGTGTCTTTCTTGTCGAAATAGAAAGCTTTACTCGCATCCATAAGAAAAGACCATTGTTTATTTGTTTCTAAAACCCTGGCTTCTGTAAATCTATCTTGAGATGGCGGAATGTTGTACTGCTCAGTTTCTTTTGCCACATATACATTATAGATAGAAAATAAATACCTGCCACACATATGCAGCAGGTACCACGTCAATCGTCAGATGTTTCCTGGCTTTCTTTGTTAAGACTATCGAGGGTGTTGGCAATATCATTTTGGACATGTGGAAACATATGGGAGTATCTAAGTGTAATTGACTGAGATGTATGTCCCACTCTTTTTCCGATTGCCACTGCAGAGTATCCCTGGTGAATAAGTAATGACACATGTGAATGCCTCAGATCATGAACACGAATTGGCTTTACTCCTGCCACTACGGCGTACTTCGAAATCGCTAGTCCCAACTGGGTCTCACTAATCGGAAATACGAAATCTTTGTCATCCATGTCAGGTTTACTGTCTATATACTCTTTCAACTTGTCTGACAAAAACTTTGGCATCATTACTTTGCGATAAGAACCAAGAGTTTTCGGAGGAGTGAGTTTGAATTTTCCCCCAGGTTCACGAAACTTGGTTTTGTTGATTGTTATCTCGTTTTTTGCAAAATCCAAGTCCGTCTTTGTGAGTGCAAGCATTTCTCCACGCCGAAGGCCGGTCCAGTAAAGCACATCAATTGCTATTGCTATAACCGGCTTTTCGTATGCTATAACATTTGAGAATTTCTTATACTCTTCAAGCGTCCAAAACTTCATTTCCTTGTTTTCTTTTTTTCGAAAGTTGCCAACAAGCTCTGCCGGATTCTCCTTCAGTCCATAGAATTTTTTAGCGTAAAGAAACACCATGCTCAGCATCTTGTGAGCATTCTGCAAATAAACAGTTGTCCTGGGTCTGTTGTATCTTCCGTCTTCTACAAGTTCTTTGTTCTGCCAAGCTCTTACCATACTGGTTGTGATTGACTCAAGTCCAAACTGCCCAAAATACGGAACAAGATCGCGTATTACAATTCCTTCGTAGTTTCTATAAGTTGACTCTTTAACACGGAGCTTCATATCCGGAAGAAACACACTCTCGCAGAACGACTTGAAAGACATATTTGTTGATCCTTCATTAATTCTCTTCTGCTCATGTTCAAACTCAGAGGCCTCCCTTTTTGTGGGGAATCCACGCTTCCAGATTTCTCTCTTTTTCCCAGAAGCATCTGTCACTTTGATCCTGACGTACCAAGTGTTTCGTTTCTCATCTTTCGCGACCATATTCACCTCCATTGCCATATGTTTTTTCTATGAAATATGTAGCTGGAACCCTTCCGGAAACCACAATATATCCGTCTTTTTTCAGCTGTTTATTTAGCTGCTGCATAACTTTGTATGCTGTAGGCACGCTGACACCCATGTACTGTGCTACATCTGTAGCATTGAGATAATGCTTGTTAATATCCATTTGATAATTCCTTTTTTTGAAAGAAATGGCCGCCACCCCTACTCTGGTAGCGGCCAATAAACGTTAGAGATTACGGTTTCCAATACGTTCTGCTTCTTCGATAAAATGTTTTGCAGAAGGTGAAACCCTAAACATGTCTTTTGTCACTTTTTTCGACAATGTGAGTCCTTCCGGATTACGTACACGACTGAGACCCATATACAGGAGTCCAGGCTGCGGCACGTTTGAAATGACAAGATGAGCTGACGGCAATGTAAGCCCTTGGCACTTATGGTAAGTAAGCGCATAACAAGCACGCAGAGGAATCTGCATTGCCGAAGCAAGTGTTACAAACTCGATCTTTTTTGTCTCACTATTACGTCTGAACTCTCCGTCAGAAAACTCCATTCTTGGGACAAGAAACTCTCTTCCGTCATCTGCTTTTACAATAGGCAGAGGGATTCCGTCTGTTCCTTTCTCAAAAGCAACAACTTCACCGATTGTTCCATTCTGAAACACAGGAGTACCATATTCGTCATAGTGATTGCGAGTGCACATAACGCGGCTACCAATGTAGATTTCAAGATGGTCGTTAAACGAACAATCTCTTATTGAGTCTCCGAATGTATACTGAGCATTGTATATATACGGAGTTTCTGTTTTTGCAAGCACCTCAATGTGTCTGCGGTTTTCCTCATCAACTTGAGCATTCGTAGAGCAAATCTGGATGTCGGAAACCTGAGATCCTACTCTCGAATTGAGATACCCAAGATCTTCATCTGTAACTACACCAAGCCTGATATCAGACAGAACCTTTTTGAAAACCAAATCACTCTGTCTGTAAACCGTCTTAAGTACGAAAGCCTCAGGGTTCATTTTCTTCAGTTCTTTTGAATTGAAGAATTCCCAGTGTTTTTCAAGTTCCGGATGATCTTCAAGAATAGGCCCAAGTTTGTCACGCTGAAACACTGGGCCAAGCTGAAGAGGATCTCCAAAAAGCACCACATGTATTTTTGAGCTTGCACTTCTTCTGTTTGTGTTGATGAATTTAACATGCCTGAGTATGGTATCGAGCATGTTTGAGTTAACCATACTTACTTCGTCAATAAGCAGCATAGTCTTAGAAGAAAGAGATTCAACAGTCTTAGCGAAAAACTCATTCTCGCCGTAAAACGGTTTCAGCGGCAGTCCGAGAGCACTGTGTATTGTTGCTGCTTCATTACCCGCAACTTCAATATTGTGTGATGCTACACCTGTTGGTGCGACACACAATGCTTTTTTTCCGTATGATGCACTAAGCATCTTGAGAATCTCTGATTTCCCAGATCCACCTGATCCGATAACGATTGTTACAAGCTTTTCATCGTTGAAACACGAGAGAAATGCCCTTGTGAAAGATTCATCATCAAATCTAATGTAATCAAAACCCTGAGGTCTAAGTCTCAGTGCCTTATTAAGTTCATAATTGCTAACCATAAATAATTCCTTTGCCGGTCCTGAGACCGGCTTTTCTGTTGAGGTTCTTTTCTTTTTAGAGAAAACTAGTTATCAGAAATAACCGTGTGAGAAATTCTTAAGTGTGATAACCCCGGTGTATTCAGGCGATTCAATATTAAGAATCACTTCTTCATCCTCTTCTTTTACATAAAGATTGGAGTGGATTTTTTCGAAATCAACTTCATGCTTTTCTTCAGGGTTGATGTATAGTTTGAAGAAACCATCGATGAGGGTTACTGGGATAACGCATGAAGACATCAGGCAGTTCCTAAGATAAATGTTCAGACAAAGCCTGAAACCACCATTTTCTGTTCTAAAAAGGTCCAGGGCAACACGCCTATCGTTAATCATTATGTTTAAATAAGTGTAGATTTTTATCATTATTGTTTCCTTTTTAATATATTGAGTTTTATCTATTTCGACAGAAATCCTCATGTGATGCATCCAGTCATGAGATTTCTGATTGTTGTTTTCACAGGACTAAGGCAGCCGGGCTCAGCCCGCGCCTTTAAGACTATTTTCTATATGCTATAGCTGCTAAGAAAACAAACATTTCGTAGAGTTTTATTTAACGGCCGCAGGCCGAACCTTAAATCCAGTTCACTTGAAATGACACCAGCCGTAGGCTGCATCATCTGAACTCGTAGGACAAAAAAAATGGCGCTCAGCGCCAAAATAGAAAATCCTATATTTGAGTATTATTTAGCAACAACTGGAAATACGTTCTGTTTGCGGGGATGGGCGGGTGGGAGCAAACAGAACAATCTACCATCATCTAATTCAAATATTTCTTTCTGTACTTTTAAGAGAATAATTAAATGACTCAAGTATTTTGCTTAAAAAACGCATTTCGAAGGAACGGTTTTTTCACACTTGGTTTTTAGGATAATCGTCATAGAGGTAAAAAGATGTGTGAAAAAAAGAAGCATTTTATTAATAACCGGTTAGACCCAAATATGACATTTGGTAACCATATTGTCGGTAATGAGAATCAACTCGCATATAATGTTGCATTGGAAGTATCTGAGCATCCAGGTAAGATTTATAATCCTCTTTTCATTATTGCAGATCACGGAATGGGAAAAACACACCTGCTTCATAGCATAGGGAACAGATTAACCGACCAAGGCAAGTCAGTTCGCTACATCACAGGTGAAGGCTATATGGATGAACTAATTGATTCCATTAACAACAAAGTTGAAGTTGAGATGCATAACAAATATAGATGCGACACATCTGTCCTTCTTTTTGATGATTTTCAATTCTTAAATCACAGGGAAGGAATCACGTTAGATTTTCAAAAGACAATAAAGTTTTTATGTTCTTCGGGAAAACAAGTTGTTATTGCTTCATCGTCCCCAATTGATGATATGGATATAAGTGATTCACTTAAGTCAGCTATAAACGGTGGTCTTGTATTATCAGTGAAACTACCAGGATATGAGTTGAGAAAACGATATCTGATTCATTTGATGGATAGTCAAAATCTTCCCATAACTTCTGAGATTATTGAGTACATGGCAAAGACTATTACCGGAAGTTTCAGTGTTCTCAATGGTGCTGTCAAACGGATGAAGGCTGCTACGGATTCTCTGGGAGAAGAAATATCTGCCGACTTAGTCGACAAGATTTCAATCAATATCAAGGGAAACAACAGGATAGAAACCGGTATTGATGATTCAGAGTCCAATATGAAGGCCATCGAAAAAAAGATAAAAAGAATTAAATCATGCTTATCTATTAGTGAGGTAGTATCACCATATCTCCGTCTTGTGTCTGGAGGAGGAAGACATATAGGGCTTTGTCCATTTCATCATTGCAATAGTTATTCATTATTCGTAAATGATGATGCTGAAGTATTCTTTTGTACCATATGTGGAGAAGGAGGCGGAATGATTGAGTTCGTAATGAAGATTGAGCACCTTACGTTTATGGAGACTGTTGACATGCTTGCAAGAAAAGCCGGGATGGAACTATAGTCCATTCATTAAGACCAAGTCTTATCAAAATGAACACCTGAAACTTCGCACAGTTTCTCCCATACTTTAACCATTGCAAAAGTATCAAGTCCACAATACTTGAAAAGGTGTCCGCGCCATTCTTCAATCTCTTTATCATTCATGCTCTGCATAGCTAGAAATGCTCCGGAAGCCTCACCGCCATTATGAACACCTTCAAGGTTGTGATAGTCCAGAGTCTCTTCATTTGGGAACAATGCAGGAAGAACATATTTGATTGAATATGACCCTTGCATGGCCTTGGTGTAATACCACTTCTGCTGGAACGGAATCATTAAATCACAAATATGGTCATGGATATCCATGAGATGGCATTTCAAATCAGGAAATAGTGAAGCCATTTCCCTGATTCTCCCCTTTTCAAATCCCATATTGTATGCTGTTGTACAGACGCCGAGAGGAATGTCTTGGCAAAGATGTTCTGCCAAAGCTCTTCTGGGATCTGATCCGGGATATGCAAGAAACTCAGTGTGCTTAAGCTCTCCACCCTCATGTTCTATCCAATGCAGTGAATACTGAAATGGAATCTGCTGATATGGAGAAGAATCATCATACAATGGAATTGCAGGCTGAAATGTTTCAAAATCCAAAAAGTATAATGGGTACGAGAGATTTGCAAGAAAACTTGCTATCGATGGTTTTTCAATATAAGGCTGTTTTTCATATATCTCGTAAGCAGCCTGCAACTGTTGATTGTCATTCAATACACCTGCATGAAGAAGATCTTCAAATGTAATCAACCCATCATAGTAAAATTGCCATTTCTTTTTTTGATTAAGCCTTCCTCTCATGTCAAAAACATTCGGAGACGGCAAGGCTCTTGAGCAATAACCCCAGAAACCACAATCATACGGATTACTGCATTGTGGCCCTATTTCTATCAAAGGTTCTGCTGTCTGGTTCATGTAATCCTTAAGGTATGCGATTCTGTCTGATACTTCCTGATACTTCTCATTCGCCTGAGTTGTTACATCTTCAATCGTGAAGAGTTTATCAAGCTCCAAATCTCCATGACGGACATATTGGCTGTTGATATGAACTATGCTGACTTTCGTGACATTAAGACCGCATTTTTTCAAAACCCAGTTTTGGTATGCAGCATCATGGATATAGATATCAGAAACGCTGGTTGAGCTCTTAACCTCATAAATATCATATCCGTTTGCAGCTTTCTTGAGAATATCAACAGCGCAGTAACAGTTGTCGTTTGAAAAAGAAGCCTCACAGATAACAGGGGTATCTGAATCCAAGAGTTCCTTCGTCTTATCAATCATAGTTGAAAGGTTTTTGTCAAAAGGAACTTCTGTATACTCGCCGAACAATCCCATAGCCAAATCACCGACGGCATTACCGGTATCAAGAACAGTCTGATTCATTACGGATTCATCAAATAATTCCGGCTTATTCTTCTTAAGCCATAGCATCTTGGGACATTGAACTGCACTGCAGTATTTTGATTTTGAAATATAAAGAGACGCCATATTATGAATTCAATTCTATACCGTCTTTAAGAGCCTGAACCACAGCATCCCTCAAACTATCAGGTTCCAACACCTTTAAATGAGGCGTTCTCTTAAGAATGTACCTCTGAACATCAAACACAGTCCTGGTTGTCGCAGTCATTACTGTGCCATTCTCTAAATCTTCAAAGACAACCTTCCCTTTCGGCCACTGTTTCTCTTTCTCAAAAGGAGTCTGATAGGAGTCTATAAACAGCTTTACCTGATAAGGCTCTGACTCACAGCTGATACCAAATGGGTCAGAAAGCAAATCCTGAAGGAAAGCCATATCGCATGAGGGCTTACTGTCCTTATAGCTACCATTGATACAGAGAATACGGTCTACAGCAAGCATGCGGATTTGCTGTTTGGTATTAAAACCATAAACGTAAGGATTCCGATGGGCAACAAACACCAAAACCGGATAGAACTCAGTGTCATACGTACTGTCTGAAATAATCTTGTGATATGTCAGCTTAAGCCACACTTTATCAGCAATGGCTTTCAGGAGTGTGTTTATCTTCCTATAGAGTACCTTGTTGTCAACACTCTTTGGCACAATGGTCTGAGCATTAAGTATGGGAACAGGTTCGTTTGCACCACTCTTAATTACAGAACCTCTTTCAGCTGCCATAAGCGTGAGCTTATTAAACAACCTTCTGGTCTGAAGCTCCAATGAAGGAGTCATATCCGTGCTTCCCTGAAGCATCTTGAATACATTCTTATCTTCTTCAGAGAATGTCATATCCGGTAGGAAGAATTCTGATTTGGAAACACTCAGAGTTTTGTACCTCAGAATCTTTCCGTTATATGGATCCGGGTCACTGTAAATTGGAAGAACATAGTTAAGCTCTCTCAGTCTGTTTCTCGCAGTCTTTACATCTTTCTCCAAGGCATCTGCCATTTCGTAAATGGTAGCGCCTTGAAATCTGCAGATGAGTCTGGTCATGACAATGTATTCAGGAAGATGGTCACTCATGGATTAATAGTAGCATTTTCAATTTTGCTGGGAAAGGTTTTCTTATACCAGCAAATTGTAGTTTGCTACAATATACGCTTTCATGTACGCAACACGCATCTCACACACCATATGACTCTTGCAGTACAGCTTAGGTGCCATCTCTGAAAGGAATGAGTAGACAGCTGAAATCTGATCCTTGCTGTGGCCAAGAGCCTCTGCTCCTTCATAGAAAATCGGAATAAGAAAACCCAAGACCTTCTTTTTCTGGAACATCTTTCTCATAGAGTTTGTATCGTACATACGCATCCCTGAAAATTCATGAATTATTGTCATTAGCTGCTCCTGATAAATCATTACTCCATGAGTTGAGCTAAGGATTTTATCAATGCAAGGATCCAAAGATTTCGGAACATACAAACCCTTTTTTGCCTTCATGTAATAAGGAAGAAGAGAATCAGATCCAGGCCTGCACATTGAACAGATATCTGCAACCTCATCCCACGTTTCAGGCTTGATTTTCATAAGCCACTTTCTGACTTCACTGTCACCTAGGACGTCTAAACTTTCATACTCTCCTTCCACCACCATCTTCAAGGTAGCGGAATCTTTCTCAGGGATTTTGTCTAAAGAAAAATCAGGATGATTCTTTATTATTTCTTCTTCTGCCTCTTTGAGCTTAGTAAGAGCAGGTGAACCAAAGACATCGTATTTTACAACTCCGTTTGCTTCGAGATTTTCCCATGCATACTGAGTTGTTTTAATAGTCTCATTCATATATGCAAAATTGAAAACCGGTACATGATTTACAATATCGTCTCTTGAAATTGCCACACCTGTAGAATGTGAATAACAAGAGTCCTTGATACGTCTTATCTTCCATGTATCAATTAACGGAGCCAAAGAGTCATCATCATTAACTTTTTTGTCAAACTCCCATATCTCAGATGTTGGCAGATTACCAAAACTCACAACCTTTGCTGTTCTTTGTTTGCCATACTTCTGAATGATGTAATTCTCTACTTCGTTTTCTCTGGCTCTATCAACATCAATTGCTATATAGGGGATAATGCACTCTTTAAAGAAACGTTCAAAAACCAGACCGTGTTTAATCGGGTCAACATCAGTTATTCCAAGACAGTAGAATAAAAGCGAACTTGGAGAGCTTCCCCATCCCGGACTACAAAGAATTCCTTGAGATTTGGCCCAATTAGTGTAGTCCCAGATAATCAAGATGTAGTTAGCTACGCGATCCTGTTTTTTGAATTCTCTGAGTTCGTACTCAAGGCGATCCGTGTATTCAGATGCAGTAAGTGCTTTGTCTTTCAGTCCTTTGAATGCAAGAAAGATTAAATAGTCAAAAGCATCATTATAACCCTGAGGAATATCAAAGTCTGGACAATCTGGCCCCACAAAGTCTATTTCAAACGAACAGCGTTCAGCTATCTCAAGAGTAGTTGAGAGTGCTTTTGGATAGTCTTTGAAAACAATTTCCATCTCATCCGGAGCTTTCAGATAGTATTCATTCGTCTCAATAGGAGTTTTTGAGAAATAGTCGTATATGACTGAGTCTTGTTTCTCGCAATATCTGACATCATTTGTTGCCACATACCCCACTCCTAATCTCTCTGCCAGCTGCACAAGAAGCGGAAGCAATGCTGCTTCTTTTTCAGTATTGTGATTCATAAGCTCAATGTAGAACCTGTCACCAAAAGTTGTTTTGTAAACAGATGCAATTTCATATGCTCTTTCAATCTTTCCTTTAAGCAAAGCCTTATGCATTTTATTGGAATAAGAACCTGAAAGACAGATAAGATCATTGCTGTATCTTTCTATATCCCCATCTTTGATACCGCTTGTAAGCTGTAAAGAGCTTAAATTCATCAGGTTGTGATACCCCTCATTACTCATTGCAAGCAAGGTAAGTTGATCACCGTTTGGAGCTTTGATCTTACAGCCTATTAACGGATTAATCCCCACACGACTACACTCATTATAGAAATCCTGAACTGCAAACATGTTTCCATCATCGGCCACACCCAGATACTTCATATCGTTTTCATCGGCCAGTTTTACAAGCTCTTCAACCATAGCAAAACTTTTTCTAAACGAATAATCAGTCTGAACATTAAGGTGAACAAAATCTGCCATAGCATTTCTCCTATCTGAGCTCAATCTTGGCATTCATGTGTGAAAAAACCTTTCCCAGGAAAAATCTTTTTCGGAAAGGTTATATCAGGAATTCAAAGCAGAAATAGAAAAACCCTTATCTACAACATCAACAAATAACATGGTATATTCTCCATAGGAGAAATAAATGAGCCTAAAAGAAATTCTTTCTGCTTTATCTTCAAAGCCATATCAAAGGTACATAGATTTTCATAACAATAACATTTTCTCTATTACAAAGGTATCAAGACAAGAACTCTTTCACAGCAATTTCCTTTCATGGCTTTTTAACTCCAAAGAAAACCATGGCCTTGGAATCTTCCCTGTAAAACGATTATTATCATTAATTGCTTTTTCAAAAACAAAAGAAGAAAACGAGAACAATGTAATTAATGAAAAGGCAAGACTTGAAAAATCACTAGTTATTCCATTTCTTTCAAGTTCTTTTGATATAACAACATCTTCAACAACAAGAGAAGAGGCATTTTACCAGCAGGATGGAAAATTAAGGTACATTGATCTCATTGTGGAAATAACAACAAAAGAAGGGAAGATTTTGCCTATCGTAATTGAAAACAAAATCAACTCCCATGAACATTCTGAACAAACAAAATCTTACTTTGATTATTCAGAGGCGAAATACAGAGATACCAGACATTTCCTTGAACCAATCTATATTTATTTATTACCTGATTTCAATACTTCAAAATGTACTCAGAAAGAGTTTTTAAAAGTTAGCTATCAGGATTTACTTGATTATGTATTAGAGCCATGTTTCTGGAAGTGCCAAAATAATACAACCAAATACTTCATAGAGCAGTACATCAAATGTATGTCCTATCAAGATGACACTAAAGTTGGAGGAGTTATTGCCATGTGTTCTGATGAAAAAGAAATAATGAGGGATTTTGTTGAGAATAACAAAGGATTTATTGATTCATTAATAAAATACCTTATTGATGACCCAGATACAGATAATACTGCAAAAGAAGCCCTTATCAAATATCAGAAAGCTTCAAAAGACTATTCAAAGTATTACTACAATGGGAAGAAATACAATAAACGTGGACTTGTATATGCTGTCATGAGTGATTATGTAAATACGCAGAAACCCAGCAGCATTGATGAAATTCAAAAAGATTTTAATCTGAATAGAAGATGGATTGCTCTTGCTGATGAAATAAAAGATGAATCCCGATACTATCCGAACAGATTTCCAACAGGAGATGGAACAGAATTTGTAATCTCTAACCAGTGGGGGAAGGATAGCTTAAAACCGTTTATTGATTGTGCAAAGAATCTTGGTATTTCCATCATTGAAGAACATAATATGCTACAATAATCACCCGCATTTCTGAATAACAATTACATTCATGTCATAAACACTGGCTTTCTTTGATAGCCAGTGTTTTTTTCTAGGAAAGGTTTTTTCCTACCACACACCTATCATTCAAACATCAACAGGAGATTTTGGATGAGACTAGAGAGCTACAAGGGTGCTGGAATGATGCTTTTCAGGAACCAGAACGGACGATTTGAAGTCCTGCTTGGAAAGCGGTCTGTAAGACACGGATACGGCAAATGGGCAATCCCAGGCGGAAAGATGAAGAAAAAAGATAACACTTTCTTTGATTGTGCAGTCCGTGAACTTAAAGAAGAGACAGGTATTGATATCTACACGGTAAATCATAAGGTCATAGACTCACGGAACATCTCAATCCCCTATTTTCACTGGTCAACCTTTCTTGTTTATGTCAGTGGTTCGCTTTCCCAGCTTGTCCCAAGCGAGTTCTCCGAATTGAAGTGGATTCCTCTGGAAGACGTTGAGAAGCACGAACTGTGGATCAGTTTGAAAAAAGAATTACACATGTTTCAAAAGTTGGAGGTAGAAAATGAAAACTAGTAAGTGTTTTCAGAAGTATGGAAAAGAATGGAGCAAAGAACTTACAAGAACCACAAGAAACTATTTTGAGTACATATTTGCTGGTTATGTGAAACATATTGGAGGTAAGGGCTTTAGATATGCAATAGACAGGGTAATTCTGGAAATGAACGGAGATACCTCCTTGGTTCCTGAAGATGAGATGAATAAAAAGATATTCCTGTTTACTCTCTCGGAATCGGACACACTTGGACATCAGGACATGGCTTTTGATGTGGCATATGACTCTGCGGACGACTTGGTTGATGATGGCTGGGCAATAGATTGATGTATTTGTTTGAAGAGTATCTGAACAAGGCCGTCATTCTTTACACCAGAACATTCAAATTCAAAGGTGTTCTTATTGAGCATAATGGAAATGAAGAATACCCGCTTATATCTGGCCATTATTCACATTGCCTATTATCAACATCTGACGGAATCATCGAAATACCAGACAAAGATATTGTGGGCATTTTCTGTGAGAATGAGTTCTTTTGCTCTCTACCAAGCTAAAGGAAAGAACCTGAAGAGGTAAATATGATAAGTGGTTTCAGCAAAGAGTTTGTCAACTACTTCTGTTTGATGGAAGAAGCAAAGAACAGTCTTCCATCCAAATCTTTGAAGGCGTATCTTGACTCAGATGAGTACTGGGATTGTTTCATTGCTAATCACGATAAAGGTTGGAACTCTTACCCCTCATGGTCCAGTCTGCAGCTGCTGACAATAGCATTCGACTTTATGTCTTCGCGTAGGAGAGTCCGCTTTATACGGCGTATTGCCAAAGAGATGGATTGTTCTCCAGAAGAGAAAGTCCTTGCGCGGATGTGTGCCCGTGATCTTGCCAAAAACAAGTACAGGGGAAATATTTCAGGCATAACACTGAAATTTTACGAAAAGTATTTCTATAAGATCCACAGCGCAACGTTCCCGTTGGAAGAACTGCTGTTTCTGCCTGTCATATTTAAGCCAGGCGATGTTGTGGTTTTCCGATACAAGAGAGAAAAACCGCGATATTGCATCGTACTCACCTGTCCTGATTACAAATCAGGTTTGTTTATTGATCATACAGACGAATCATACACAGTGCTTGAACTTGATGGCGGTAAAGAACTGCTAGATAAACAGAAATACTTGGACTGGCACAATCATTTCAACCCGGAACAACTTGAACTTGTACCTGACAGATTCATTCCCAAACAATATCAGGTTCTGGTGGAAGAATTACGACGAAGACACAGGCTTAAAAACCGTACTAGAGAAAATGACCTCCCCGGACTTTTCTTTAAAGAAGAGATGAGAATCCGCGCTACGGAGAAACTGAAACGACATAGTCAGTTGTTTTGCGACATCATGGCAGGCCTTTCAGAAGTCAAATGGAGAATTAAGAATGAAAAATGATAGACCAGAGT
>Ga0310696_10003904_pt1 | contig 18430 bp, 20 predicted proteins | sample AusTroGonzalo_MG_4_FD_203885 | JGI IMG/M metagenome (GOLD analysis project Ga0310696, IMG submission 203885) | Bovine rumen microbial communities from tropical cattle in Woodstock, Queensland, Australia - Gonzalo_02 (v2) (version 2) | ecosystem: Host-associated > Mammals > Digestive system >...
CCGGGACTGGAAAAAAGCACTACAGATCAAATCCGGATTGAAAACGGAGAAATACCGGAAGAAGCCGTTCGTGAAGTGCTTGTGGGGCCCTGTCAGTTGTTTCTTCCTTTCCAACCTGATCAGAAAGAAATATGACTAGTACTCCGCTGATGATTGTCATGACCCCGGTCCGGAACGAGGCCTGGGTCCTGCCTGCTTTCCTGGAGAGCACCTCCCGGTGGGCGGATTACATCATCATCGCCGACCAGATGTCTACTGATGGAAGCCGGGAGATTGCCCGGTCCTGCCCGAAGGTTATCCTGATTGACAATAATAATCCTGAGTTCAACGAACCGGAGCGGCAGGCGATGCTGGTGGCTAAGGCCCGCGAGGTGGCGGCCGGCCGCGATACGCTCCTGTGGGGGTTGGACGCGGACGAAATCCTGGCTGCGAACTTCCGGGAGACGGAGGACTGGCAGAAGATCCTTCACTCCGTGCCCGGCGACGTGTTCTGGTTCAAATGGGCGGAAATCTGCCCGAACCAGAAGGAATACTGGATTTCATCCAAGACCTATTACCCCTGGCTCTTCCACGACGACGGGAAGGAACCCCACGGAAACTATGTCCGGAACATGCACTCGATGCGGATTCCCTATCCGATCGAGGAGAAGCAGATGTCCTATGTGGATGATTTCCGCGTCCTGCACCTGGCCTATCTGAATCCCTTCCGGACCCGGGCCAAAAGGCGGTTCTACTGCTTTGTGGACTGGGAAATGAACCGCCGGACCCCGATGTTCCTGGCCCGGTCCTACGCCCATTTCAAGAAGACGGACCGGGTGGAGCCTTTGCAGGAATCCATGTTGTATTCCCGGGAGAAAGACGGTTTCGACCTGTTCTCGCTCGTGGATACGACGGGAGAGAAGAGTTGGTTCGATGACTATATCGTGGAACGCCTTCCCCGCCATTCGGCGAAGGAGCTTCGGAAGCTTCCGATTTGGGACGAGGAATTCTGCAAGAATTATGGACTGAAAGATCCGAGAACTTGCCTCGACAGGTGGGTCCATCGCTATGCCGAACGGACCAACCGGAAGAGCGGACGCACAGTTGTTCGGGCGATTGACAAGATTTTGAAACGCATATACCGATAGTTATCAGCATGGCAACAGCAATTGAATTTGACCACGTAGGCAAGCAATACAGGTTGGGTCTCGTAACCACCAAGACCCTGTCACACGACCTGAACCGTTGGTGGCAGACAAGCATCCTGGGCAAGGAAGACCCTTACCTCAAGATCGGTGAGACCAATGACCGGTCCGTGGCGGGTAACAGCGAGTATGTCTGGGCTCTCCGCGACATCGACTTCAAGGTCGAACAGGGAGATGTCGTAGGTATCATCGGCAAGAACGGGGCAGGGAAGAGTACGCTCCTGAAGCTCTTGTCCAAGGTGACGGGTCCGACGGTCGGTACCATCCGCGCCCGCGGGCGTATCGGCTCCCTGCTGGAGGTGGGAACCGGCTTCCATCCGGAGATGACAGGTCGTGAGAACATCTACATGAACGGAGCCATCATGGGCATGACCAAGAACGATATCACCCGAAAACTGGACGAGATCGTCGCTTTCTCGGGCTGCGAACGCTATATAGACACCCCCGTCAAGCGGTATTCTTCCGGTATGACGGTCCGGCTCGGTTTTGCTGTCGCCGCCCATTTGGAACCCGAAATCCTGGTGGTGGACGAGGTTCTGGCCGTGGGTGACGCGGAGTTCCAGAAGAAGGCGATTGGCAAGATGCAGGATGTGAGCCGCGGCGAAGGCCGAACGGTGTTGTTTGTGAGCCATAACATGACAAGCGTTAAGGCCTTGTGTAAAAATGGCGTTTTACTGGAAAATGGTATGGTGAAGTACACCGGAACAATTGATGAGACTATTTACCGGTATTTAGCTGTTGATTCTTCTAAGGTCGGTTTTGATTCTGATCTGTCTGATCGCTCAGACCGTAGTGGAAGTGGAGCTATTCAAATGGTTTCGATTTCCTTCAAGAACTTGAAAGGGGATATAACATATGAGGCTTTTTACGGTGATTGGCTAGAAATAGAGATGCATTTCAAAAAGCATGATGACCGTATTAATAACAAGGATATAGTCGTTTCTTGCGGGTTCGAGGATAAGTACGGAAATCGACTGAATGAGTGGGTCTCTGATGAAATGAAGCATGAGTTTTCGGAATGTGAAGATGTGATTAGGTTAGTTGTTCCGACTTTGATTCTGCGTCCCGATACTTATTTCTTCCATTATAAATTAATGTTGTATAATACTGGAGAAGAGAATATATGTGATCAGATGCATTTTGCGAAAAAGATTTATGTGAATTCGCTGATTTCTGATGACTTAAGGCTAAAAAACGGAAGAGGGTCGGAGGTTTTCATGCCTGCTAGTTTTAAGTGAATATGGGTTTGATAAAATATCTTCGTAATGTGATCCACCACGATTCTAGTACGAGACGACGCTTGGATCAAGGCTTGAGAAAGTTGGAGGAACTACAATCCCTAGTTGTGGAGAACCGGCTTCTAGACAGAATAGAGAGAATCCGTGAAAGAACTTTGCATTCATGCGAGCAAGGTGTTTCGGAGAAGCGTCTCTGCGAAACGGACGTGGTTGTTTCTTTGACATCTTTTGGGAATCGAGTTTCTGATGTTCATCTTGCAATTGAGACAATCATGCAGGGAACAATCAAACCTAATAGGATTATTCTCTGGCTCTCCGAATCAGAGTTCTCTTCTAGAGATATTCCAGTCACTCTTCAGCGACAAGTTACCCGAGGGCTGGAAATACGTTTCTGTAAAGACATCCGATCGTACACAAAACTAATGTATACCCTTAAGGAGTATCCTGATTCTTGTATTATTACGATTGATGATGATGTTATCTATGAATATGACATTATTGAACGTCTGATTAATACCCATAAGCATCATCCTCAAGCAGTATGCGCGTGTCGTGTGCATAGGATCATTCTCGGCAATGATAATAAGCCCAAGAGTTACATGGATTGGGATTGGGAGGTTGAAAGCCAAGGTAATGAGAATCCTTTGTTATTCCCGACAGGTGTAGGTGGCGTGCTTTATCCTCCCCACTGTTTTTCTGACGAAGTGTTTAATGAGGATATTTACATGACAAAATGCCCATATGCGGATGATGTATGGTTTTATGCTATGGAGCTTTTAAATGGCACACCTGTTGTCCAAGTATATACAGGAATGCCTACCGGCTATTATTCAGAATTGCCATCAAGTCATTACAATTCTCTTCGTCACCAAAATACCAATGCCGTTTGTTGCCGAAATGATGTTCAAATCAAGGCGGTTTTCGATCACTATGACCTTTACAAAAAACTCTGTTAGCTTTTTATAATAGTGTCAGATTTGGCGACTTTCTCAATTCTTATTGCCAATTACAATAATGGTCGTTACCTCCAGGAAGCCATTGACAGCGTCCTGGCGCAGACGTATGGTAACTGGGAGGTGATTCTGGTGGACGACAAGTCCACGGACGATTCCAGGGCAATTTATGAGAAGTACGTGGCTGACAGCCGCTTCAAGATAGACTACAACGATGTCAACCGAGGCTGCGGCTATACGAAGCGCCGTTGCGCCGAGCTGGCGACCGGGGAACTGTGCGGCTTCCTGGATCCGGACGACGCCTTGCTGCCGGAGGCGCTGGAGACGATGGTGAAGGCCCATGCGGAGCACCCGGAGTGCAGCCTGATCTATTCCACTTGCTACCGCTATGCCGGAGACCGGACGGCGGAGATGCCGGTCTGGGATTTCATCGGCCCGATTCCGGAGGAGTCCGATTTCCTGATATACCGGAAAAAGCTGGTCTCGCATTTTGTTTCCTTCAAGCGCAGCGCTTATCGAAAGACGCCGGGCATCGATGCGACCCTGAAGGCGGCTGTGGACCGGGACCTGTATTACCTGCTGGAGGAGCAGGGGGCACTCCTGCATATTCCCGTCCCTTTGTACCTTTATCGGATCAACAATGCGCAGTCCATCTCCATCGGTTCGGAAAAGGCTGACCAGAGGGCCTATTACAACTGCGTCAAAAGCGAGTTGAACGCTATCTGCCGACGGATCGGGACGGATTTGTTCCGTAGGAACGAAGCTCAGTATCAGCATTATATGCGGAAGATTCTGCGGGTGTATTATGCCTCTCCTCTTTATAACGGGAAGGATTTCCTGCGATTCGGGACCTGTTATGTGAAGGCGCTTCATTATTCTCCCCGCGCGCTCAGTCATTTGTATAAAATTACGAAAGGAAGATGAACATACCGGTCATTTTTGCCATTGATAAGAATGTGGTTGTCCCGTGTGCAGTAACGATTACATCCTTATTGTACAATGCGGCTCGGGATACGCATTATGATATCTTCATCCTTTGTGAGGAGGGTTCTTTACCGCAGGCGGACAGGAATCTGATTACGAATGCATTCAAGGACAATCCCCACGCTGCGATCAGTTTTGTGGATGTCGGCGATGCTTTCTCCGATGTGCCTGAGATGAAAAGAGTCACGAAGGCGACCTATTATCGTCTTTTGATTCCGGACTTGTTCCCGCAGTTCGACAAGGTTATCTATTCAGATATCGATATCATATTCCAACGGGATTTGTCCTCGACTTTCGAGACTTCGTTCCCGCATGATGAACTGGTTGCGGCCGTTTTGGATCTTGCGATCAACCGCGAGTATTTCTTCCCGTCCAATCTGCCCAAGAGTATCGGAAAGAGCGTCGAGGATTATTTCAATGCCGGATTCCTGATCATGAATCTGAAGCAGCTCCGGACGGAGAATAAAGTCGAAGAGTTCCGAAGACTCTCCAAAATCAAGCATCCCCAGAATGACCAGGATGTCTTGAACATCGTCTGCAATGGCAGGGTCCAGTGGTTGGATTCTTCCTATAACTTCCAGACGAACCATTACTCGAACTATATGTGGGGACGAAAAGAATCGGAGATCGATTTCTCCAGTCTCGTCAAGACAGCCACTTTACACTATACCTTCAGGAATAAGCCTTGGAGTACCTTGGAATGTACGCTGGACGATGCGTGGTGGCATTATTACAGGATGTCTCCCGTTTTTGACAATCAGTTCTATTTCAAGCGTCAGTACGACCAAATCGAGGCTTGCAGGAACGATTACCACAATAAGCCGGCAAGGATCTTGATCATCAACCTGTTAGGCCGCGTGAAGAAGTCCCTCCTGAAACTTTTTGGCAAGTAGTCATGCAACGATTGAAAATACTTACCCGTCCTTATTGGCACCGGAAGTATGTCAAGTTCCTGGAAACGGTTCATTCCAAGGATCTGCCGTTCGAGAAGACCAAGGAACTTTACTATACCATGACGGGGAAATGGCTGGATTATTCGAATCCGACAGATATCAACCAGAAACTGATGTGGTTGACCCGTTATTGGCGGCATCCCTTGAAAACAAAGTGTGCGGACAAGTATCTGGTCCGGGATTATGTGAAGGGAGTCGGGCTTGAGAAGATACTGATCCCGCTGGTCGGCGTGTGGGACCGGGCGGAGGATATTCCATTTGACGATTTACCGGATCAGTTTGTCTTGAAATGCAATCATGGATCCGGTTTCAATGTCATCTGCCTGGATAAAAGTACGCTGGACTGGGAGGAGACGAAAAAGACCGTGAATGAATGGCTTGACACGGATTACTCGGCGCTCCTTCATGAAATCCATTACAAGGATGTCCCTCGCAAAGTGGTCTGCGAAAAGTATATCGGGGAGGGCGGCGTTGCTCCGACGGAGTATCAGTTCTGGTGCCTCAATGGGACCCCTGAATCGATCCTGGCATGTCGGAAGAATTTGGACCAGACTTACGATGCCGTCTCTTACTCTTTGACCTGGGAGCGGTTGTTCGACCGGATCGGAGAGGATGAGACCGTCTCCCTGGCAAAACCGGCTTGCGGCTTGGAGCCCTTGATCGAGTATGCAAAAATACTGGCGGAACCCTTCCCTTTCATCCGTGTGGATTTCTATGTGGTCGGGACGGCCATCTATTTGGCCGAGATGACCTTCACGCCTTCGGCGAATCTCCTGACCAATTACAAGCAGAGTTTCCTGGACCGGCTTGGAGATAAGCTGGTGTTGCCCGAAAAGTTGTTGTAAATGATCAAGTTTTCTTTCATTCTTCCCTGCTACAACGTCGGCCGCTACATCGGAGGCTGTCTGGACAGCATCTATGCGCAGGATATGCCCGAAACCGATTTCGAGGTGATCTGCGTCAATGACTGTTCGACGGACAATACCCGCGAGGTCGTCCTTTCCTACGCTGCCAACCATCCCAACTTGACACTGATCGACCATACGGAGAATCTGACGGCGGGCGGAGCCCGGAATACCGGCATCCAGGCCTCGAAGGGAGAATACATCTGGTTCGTGGATCCCGACGACGCCATCAAGCCGGACTGCCTGCAGGAGCTGTATGCAAAGGCCTTGGAAACGGGAGTCGATATCCTTTTCTTCAACTATGACGACGCGGACGAGAATCTGAAGGTGCGCCGGGAAGACAAGACTTATCCCGACAGCGACATTTGCAATGGGCAGGAGTTTGTCCTCAAGTATTTTAAGGACAAGTTCGCCACCTTTGGAATCATCTGGCGGGAAATCTACAGGGCCGCTTTCCTGCGGGAATCGGGCATTCGGTATCCCATCATGCGCAAAGCGCAGGATGTGGTTTTCCTTTGGAAAGTGATGCTGCGGGCGGAGCGTGTTTGCTCCGTTTCCAAGGCGTATTATACCTATCGGAGCAATCCATATTCCGTGACCAAGCACCCGACCGTCGCTAAAGTGGCTTTCTCCGACAGGATCCTGCGGGCGGCCGAAATCGTCCGGATGCTGGAGAAAAACGAAGTCCATCCTGCCCTCGCCAAGGATATGCTCCGGAGTGTCCGGTGGTGCGCGAATTCCAATCTGGAGTTGGTGGCGCAGATGCCGGAGGAAGAGAGGGAGCGGTATTACGGAGAGATGGTGCTGCATCGGGATGCCATCGCCGTCGTGCGGCCTCATATGAACCGGTTGCACCGTCTTTTGTTCGGGATGGCCTTTGGGAAGCTGTTCTGGATGGCCAAGGCGGCCTGGCTGTGTCGGCTCGACCAAAAGAAGCACGCATGAAACAGAACTTCTTTCAACGGTTGAAGCATCTTTGGTCCCGGATCTGGCTCCATCCGATCCAGGTCTTCGTGTTCCATCAGGTCAGCGACGTGTTTGAACCGGAGACCATGTGGGAGTGCGACTGGACCCAGACCGATGCTTTCAAGCGGCGGATCCTGGCCTTGAAGAAAAAGTATACCTTCATTTCGTTGACGGAAGTGCAACGTCATCTGGCCCAGGACAAGTGGCGCTTGAGGAACTATGCTTCCCTGACTTCCGATGACGGCTGGGCCTCCCTGACCAATATTCTTCCCTGGTTGGTGGAGCAGAAGATTCCGGTCACCCTGTTCCTGAACCCTTCCTGTCTGGACGGGAAGCATTGGAACAGCCGTGAAACGGATAAGCTATTGACGAGAGAAGAGGTTGTCCGGTTTGTTGAGCAAGGAGCTCCTTATATCACCATCGCTTCCCACGGATGGACGCATAAGAGTAGTTTGCACATGACGATGGAAGAGTTTATCGAGAGCGTGGACAAGTCCGAGAGAGCGTTGCATGAGATGCCTGCGAAAGTTCCGTTCTTTGCCTATGCTTCTGGATTGTCAGCAGAAGGACAGTTTGGCTATTTGAGGAAGCAGGGGCTGACCCCTGTCTATGTGGACAGGAGAGTCAATGAAAAGGATCCGACGCTCATTCATCGGTATTGCATAGATGGGGGAATCAACCATGAATAAAGCACGCATCATCCAGCTTCCCAAGAACGGTGACCGGCGGGGGAATCTCTCGGTCATCGAGCAGTTGGACCGGATCCCGTTCAAGATCGAGCGGGCGTTCTGGATCTATGACGTTCCGGGCGGTGCAGCCCGGGGAGGACACGCTTACCGGGAATCGGAAGAGTTCATCGTTGCCCTTTCCGGCAGTTTCGACGTCGTTATCGATGACGGGAATGAAAAGCAGGTGTTTTCCTTGAACCGGTCTTATTATGGACTGTATGTCCCGAAAATGATGTGGCGTGAGATGGAGAACTTCTCCACCAATTCGCTGGCCCTGGTGTTGTCGTCCACGCCGTTTGACGAGGCGGACTACATCCGGGATTACGAGGAATTCAAACAGGTCAAGCGATGAGAAAGCCTACTGTGGAGGATTGCAGGATCATTGATCTGGGCAAGATCGAGTTCGACCGGGGAAACTTGACCGTGGTCCAGGCCCGGGAGACGGTCCCCTTCGATATCAAGCGGGTGTTCTACCTGTACGACATCCCCGGCGGCGAGGCCCGCGGGGCGCATGCCCATAAGGAATGCCATCAGTTCCTGGTGGCCGCCAGCGGCAGTTTTGAGGTGGTGCTGGATGATGGGCACGAGACACGGACCGTGTACCTGAACCGTCCTTTCAAGGGCCTGCACATTCCGCCGGGCATCTGGGCCGCCGAGCAGGAGTTTTCTTCCGGTGCCGTATGCCTGGTGCTGGCTTCCGAACCCTATGACGAAGCGGATTACATCCGCGGTTATGATGATTATTTAGCTTTTGTCCGATGATCCATCCTCTTTCCGACTGTCAGGCTCCGATTCCGGATTCTACGAATATCTGGCAGTTTTGTGTCGTACTCCCGGATGCCAAGGTGGGAGAAAACTGCAATGTCTGCAGTCATTGTTTCATCGAGAATGACGTCGAAATCGGGAACAATGTGACTGTCAAGTGCGGTGTCCAGTTATGGAATGGCCTGCGGGTGGAAGACGATGTTTTTATCGGGGCGAACGTGTCCTTCACCAATGACCGGTACCCGCGTTCCAAGCAGTATCCCGCCGCCTTTGAGAAGACGGTCATCCGCAAGGGCGCCAGCATCGGGGCCGGCTCTGTCATCCTGTGCGGAATTGAAATCGGGGAGAAGGCCATGATCGGAGCAGGAAGTGTCGTGACGAAGGATGTTCCGGCTGGAGAATTGTGGGTGGGGAATCCGGCCCGTTTTGTAAGAAAACTGGAAGAAGAATGATCCTTTATTCTGACTTAAAGCAAATCACGGCCCTGCACGCCGACGAGCTCCACGAGGCGGTCAGCCGCGTGGTGGACTCCGGCTGGTACTTGCAGGGCATGGAAAACAAGCGGTTCGAGCAGGAATATGCCGACTATATCGGCACGAAATACTGCATCGGCGTGGCCAACGGCCTGGATGCCTTGATCTGGATCCTCCGGGCCTATCTTGAGATGGGCGTGATGCAGAAGGGGGACGAGGTCATCGTCCCGGCCAATACCTACATCGCCTCCATCCTGGCCATTACGGAAAACGGCCTGACGCCGGTTCTGGTGGAACCGGATATCGAGACGCTGGAGATTGATGACCGGTTGATCGAGGATGCCATTACCCCCCGGACCAAGGCCGTCATGATCGTCCATCTGTACGGCCGCTGCGCCTATACGGACAAGATTGGCGACATCTGCCGCAAGCACGGGCTGAAACTCATCGAGGACAATGCGCAGGCCCATGGCTGCCGCTTCAAAAGCGGCAAACGGACGGGCTCCCTCGGCGACGCCGCCGGCCACAGCTTCTATCCGGGCAAGAACCTCGGCGCCTTTGGCGACGGCGGTTCCGTCACCACAGACGACGAGGAACTCGCGAAGGTGGTCCGGACGCTCGCCAACTATGGCTCGTCCAAGAAATATGTCTTCGACTATTGCGGCCGCAACAGCCGGCTGGACGAAATCCAGGCCGCCATCCTCTCCGTCAAGCTCAAGCACCTCGATGAGGACAATGAGCTCCGGCGGCAGGTCGCCCGCTACTATCTCGAGCACATCGACAATCCCGCCATCACGCTGCCGCAGGTGCCGGACTGGAACGCGAACGTATTCCATATCTTCCCGGTCCAGTGCGAACGACGGAATGACCTGCAGCAATACCTGAAGGACAACGGCGTGCAGACGCTCATCCACTATCCGATCCCGCCGCACAAGCAGAAGTGCTATGCCGATTGGAACGGATGGTCTTTCCCGGTGTCCGAGAGGATTCATCGGGAAGAATTGAGCCTGCCGATGAGTCCGGCCCTGACCCGGGGGGAGGTGAATACGGTTGTGGACCTTTTGAATCAGTGGAAATGAACGAAGCGCCGCTGGCATCCATCGTCGTCATCACGTACAACCAGGAGAAGTCCCTTCCTGTAACGCTGGACTCGCTCCTGGCCCAGAAGACGTCGTTCCCTTTCGAGATTGTCGTCGGAGATGACTGTTCGAAGGATGGAACCCGCGCCGTGATCGCTGATTATGCGGCACGTTTTCCGGAAATCGTCCGGCCCATCTACAATGAACGGAATCTGGGTATCCTTGGGAATTATGTTTCCACCCTGTCCCAGTGCCGGGGGAAATACCGTTCGGCCTGCGCCGGGGACGATTTCTGGAACGATCCGGAAAAGCTGCAGCTGCAGGTGGACATCATGGAGAAGGATCCGGAGGTCGGCGTGGTTTACACGGACGTGTACATGGATTCCGTTACGACGGGGGAGAAGGGCGTCCGGAGATGCAAGAATCCGCAGGAGGACACTTTCACCCAGCTCCTCAAGGGTTGTTTCATCACGGCTCCGACGGCTTGTTATCGGGCGAGCCTGCTGGAATATGTCGATTTCGACGAGTTCCAGCGGCTGGGTTTCATCATGGAAGATTATCCCATGTGGCTGACCTTCAGCCTTCACACGAAGTTCTATCGCTTGAAGCGTCCCACGGTCACCTACCGCATCGACCGGGATTATATCAACGATCCCAGGGCGGTCGCCCTCCACGCCTGCAAGTTCGATGAGGGCACGACGGCAGTACGGCTTCATTTTCGGAACAAGTATCCGGACCGGACCCCGTTGACCTCGGAGGAAATCGAGGATGCCCATTACAAGATGGGATATCTCGCCGGATTGAACATGAATGACCGGAAGTTCACGAAAGCGTATGTGGACAGGATCCATGACCGGACGCCGTATGTTAAACGCCTGTCCCGGATCTGTGCCTCGCCGATGCTATTCTGGCTTTATCTGGCTTATCGGCGGCTGACCGGCAAGACCCGGACGCCGCTGCAGATGTATTTCGGACAATGAAAACGCCTGTCCTTCTGATTACCTTCAACCGTCCCGACCACGTCCGTCGGGTCCTGTCCGCCATCCGTGATGCGCGGCCAGCCTCGCTCTATGTGTTCCAGGACGGCGCCCGGGAAGGCAATGCCGTTGATGCGGAGAAATGCCCGGAAGTCCGGGCCGTCGTGCAGGAGCTGGTCGATTGGGACTGCGACCTGCACACCCTCTACGCGGACCGCAACTATGGCTGCGGCGCCGGCCCGATGACCGGCATCGACTGGTTCTTCCACGAGGTGGAGGAGGGGATTGTGATGGAGGACGACTGCCTCCCGCATCCGGATTTCTTCGGCTATTGCGAGGAGCTCCTGGACCGCTATCGGAACCATCCCGAGGTGATGTATATCAGCAGCACGCTGTACGACGACCGGTGGAAATGCGAGGCTTCGTACGATTTCTCGCATTATATGATTACCGGGGCTTGGGCATCTTGGGCGCGGGCGTGGAAGGGCTTCGACCTGGACCTCCTGACCCTGGATGCAAAGCAGTTCCGGCGGCATTGCAAGAAGCTCCTGTATTCTCCCGTGGAGGCGGACTGGTGGTACTTCAAAGTGCTGGAAATCCAGCGCGACCAGGAGAAAAAGAGCTATTGGGATTTCCAGATGCAGATCCATCTGTTCAAGAACAGCGGCCTGACGGTCCATCCCCGCGTGAACCTGGTGAGCAACATCGGCTTCGACGGGGAAGGAACCCATACGCTGGCGAACGAAAGCGGGATGGGCGACCGGCCAGTCTTCGGCATCCTCCCGCTGACGCATCCCACCTCCATGACGGTCGATACCCGCCGGGATTATGTGTGTTTTGCCAAGTCCCATTCCCGGGGCTGCCTCAAGGATACGGTCTCCCGCGTTTACAAGTCCATGTTGTTTGACCGGGGCGCGCTCCATGGGGCCTTGATGGCCTATAAGAAACTGAAGCATGGGAGATAAGATCCGCGTCCTGTCCGTCAGTACGTCCGATTCCTCGGGCGGCGCCGCCCGTGCCGCCTACCGGATCCATCTGGCTGTCCAGGAATACGGCATCGACAGCTGGATGTTCGTCAAGAACAAGGGAACCTCGGATGAACGGGTGTCATCGGTGCGCGATTTCGTGCCGCACAATGCCCTGTATCGGGCCTTCGACTGGGTTCGCAACAAGGTGAAGAACAAGTGGCAGCACTATCAATGGGGGAAGTACCCGAAGAAGGGCCCTTACTTCATGTCGGACCTGCGGTCGACGGATATCGGCGGCGCCCTCCGGAAGATTGATTACGATATCCTTCATCTGCATTGGGTCAACCTCCGCTTCCTGCCGCTGGACCAGCTTCCGAAGGACAAGCCGATTGTCTGGACCCTGCACGACAGCTGGCCTTTCTGCGGCATCTGCCATCTTCCCATGGACTGCCCCGGTTACGAGAGGGAATGCGGCGATTGTCCTTCCCTCTGGTCCAATGATCCGAAGGACTTGAGCCATCAGGTCTGGAAAAAGAAGCTAGGATATTACCGGGGGCTGGACCTGCATGTCGTGGCGCCGAGCCGCTGGTTGGCAGACTGCGCACGCAAGAGCTCGCTCCTGGGCACCTGCGACATCCGTGTGATCCCGAACTGCCTGGATACGGAAGGTTTCTGCCCCGGAAGCCGGGAAGAGGCCTGTGCGCGGCTCGGTCTGGACTCGGAGAAGCGCCACATCCTGTTCGGCGCGATGAATGCCGTCGAGGACCGGAACAAGGGATTCGAAGAACTGGGCGATGCGCTGAAACGCATCGCCCCGCACCATCTGGAAGATACGGACCTGGTGATTTTCGGGACGACCCGCCTGGTTCCGGACCGGCTGGGGGCGCTGACCGTCCGCAGCCTGGGCATGCTCAAGAAGCAGGAAGACATCGTCGCCGCCTATCGGGCCGCGGACGTGACCGTCGTCCCGTCCCTGAGCGAAAACCTCAGCTGCACCATCCAAGAAAGCCTTTCCTGCGGCACGCCGGCCGCGGCCTTCGCCATCGGCGGAAACGGCGACCTGATCGACCATCAGGTCAATGGCTACCTGGCGCGCGAAAAGGATTGCGAGGACCTGGCCCAGGGCATCCGCTGGTGCCTGGACCACGCGAAGGATCTTTCCGCAGCCGCACGAGGCAAAGTCCTCGAGAACTATACCCCGACGGTGGTCGGGGAAGCATATGCTGGGTTGTACCGGTCGTTAATTGAAAGAATATGATCTTGTCGATCATCACCATCAACCGCAACAACGCGGCCGGTCTGGAGAAGACGATGCAAAGCGTCCTTTCGCAGACCCGGGCGGATTATGAATACGTCGTCGTGGACGGCGCCAGCACGGATGACAGCGTTGCGGTCATCGAGCGCCTGGCACCGGCCTTCGGCGACCGTCTGAAATGGATTTCCGAACCCGACAAGGGCATCTACAACGCCATGAACAAGGGCATCGGGATGGCTAAAGGGGACTATTTACTTTTTTTGAACAGTGGAGATTACCTGGTTTCGGAAAATGTAGTCAAGAAGGTTTCTTTGGCATTGGTAAAGGAAGGCTTCCCTCCGATCATGTACGGAAATCTAGTCATGGTTTCTTCGGACAGTCAAACGAGAAGAATTTCGTCATTAGGGAATGATGGAATCACTTTCAGGACTTTGTACTCGACCTCACTTCCTCATCCATCTTCTTTTATTCGGCGTTCTCTATTTGACAAGTATGGACTCTATGATGAGTCCCTCAAGATTGTGTCCGATTGGAAGTGGTTTATCCAGGCTATCGTCTTTGGAGACGAGAAACCCGTGCATGTAGATATTGACATCACCTTTTTCGACTTGATTGGTATTAGTTCGACGAATATGTCATTGCGGAATCAGGAGACTTTATCTGTGTTGAATTCATTGATTCCCGCGAGTATCTTGGCCGATTACAAGGCAAACGTCTTTGAAGAAAAGCAAATTAGGCGGTTGAAACGCCACCCGTGGGCATACAAACTGGTCTGGTTCCTGGAGCGTTGCCTGTTCAAATGGGAGAAATGGAGGAAACCGAAAAAAAAATAAGCAAGGCATGGTGTTGTCTATGATCACCATCAACCGCAACAACGCGGTCGGTCTGGAAAAGACGATGCAAAGTGTCCTTTCCCAGACCCGGACAGATTATGAATACGTCGTCGTGGACGGCGCCAGCACGGATGACAGCGTGGCTGTCATCGAACGGTTGGCACCTGCCTTTGGAGACCGCCTGAAGTGGATTTCCGAACCCGACAAGGGCATCTACAATGCCATGAACAAGGGCATTGGGATGGCGACGGGGGAGTATATCCAGATCCTGAACAGCGGGGACAGCCTGGTTTCGCCGGATGTGGTGGACAAGATGTATGCGGCCTTGGAAAAGGAAGGCCATCCATCCATCTTGTACGGGAACATGCTCAAAGATTTCCCGGACGGGCATGTCCATCGGGACAAAGGTTTTGCCGGCGAAGACATTACGCTGCTGAGCATGTACATCGGGACCCTGAACCATTCCCCGGCCTATATCCGGCGGCCCCTTTTCGGCAAGTACGGCCTCTACGACGAGTCTCTGAAGATCGACTCGGACTGGAAATGGTACCTGCAGGCCATCGTCTTTGGGGAAGAGAAGCCGGTGTATGTGGACATCGACGTCACTCTGTTCGACATGACTGGCATCAGCGAGACCAACACGGCGCTCGCCAAAGCCGAACGGTCGCAGGTTCTGAAGGAACTCGTCCGTCCGACCGTCCTGGCGGATTATGACGCCTGGGTTCCCTCCATCCGGCAGATGCGGCGGATCAAGCGACATCCCTGGGCCTACAAGCTCGTCTGGTTCCTGGAGCGGGTCCTGTTCAAGATTGAAAAGCGGAAAGACAAGAAAGTCAACGGATGAAACTGTCCATCATCGTTCCGGTCTACAATGTCGAGGCGTTCCTGAAAAAGTGCGTCGACAGCCTGTTGGCTCAGGATCTGCCGAAAGAGGATTACGAAGTCATCCTGGTCGATGACGGTTCCACCGATGGCTCCGGCAATCTATGCGACTCCCTCGCGGTGGAACACGGAAATATCCGCGTCATCCACCAACAGAATCGCGGCCTCAGCGGCGCCCGGAACGCCGGCATCCCTACCGCTTCCGGAGACTATATCCTGTTCGTCGATTCGGACGATTATCTCTGTCCGAACGTCCTGGGAACGCTGGTCGGGCTGATGGAATCCAAGGACTTGGACATTCTCCGGTTCAATTACCAGAACGTGAATATGGACGGCGCGGTGTTCGAGCCGAACAAATATGTGAAGCCTTTCGTGGACTATTCCTCCGAGGTTTGCGACGGCGAGACGTTCCTCAATGAACGTTTGGGGTATGCCTGTTATGCTTGGCAGTTCCTGGTAAAGTCCTCTATCCTGCAACAGGAGGGGAACGGATTTAAGGAAGGAATCTATTTTGAGGACGTCGAATGGACGCCGAGGATCCTTTTGCAGGCCCGGCGGGTGGCATCAACGGATACCGTCGTCTACAACTATCTTTTCCGTACCGGCTCCATCGCCCGGAACAAGGATAAGGAGAAGAAGCGGAAGGCCATCCGTGACAAGATGACCATCTTGGAAGGGTTTGCCGCCTGGAGGCCTCAGGTGAAAGACGACCGCTGGCTCCGGGGTATGAGTTCCCAGATTGCCCTGTCCATCCTCGATACCGTCGGCCGGTTCTTCTATCCGGAACGGAAGGAGTATGTCCGGCATCTGAGACAACGGGTCCGTTTTCCTCTTTCGACCTATCACGCCACGAAATCCGCAAAAAGGAAGATCTGGCTGGCCAACGTGTCGCCTTTCCTGGTTTGCCGGTTATACCGACGCAAGTAATGAAAGTCGCTTTTTTCCTGGGCGGTCTCCGACACGGAGGCGCAGAGTCTCTCGTTTACGACATCTGTCGCAAACGGGCCGAAGCGCCTTTCGATTTGTGCGTCCTCTATCGGAAAGACGATGATTTCTCGGATGCGTTCCGTTCGACCGGCGCCGAAATGATCCGGGTCCGGCGGACCGGGAACATGCTCAAGTACATGCGGGCGCTGCGGAAGGCAGTCCTGGACCATCACATCGACATTGTCCATGCGCAGACGGCCTCGAATGCGATGGTCAGCATCCTGGCCTTGCTCCTCACGAAGGTGAAGGTGGTGACGACCTTCCACGGTTTCTCCTTCTCGAATGCCCCGAAATGGTACCGAAAACTGGTCTATGGCGGCAGCAAGCGGATGGTTTGCGTTAGCGAGTTTGAGAAAAGGCATTACGAACGGAAGTGGAGGTTGCCGGCGGACAACAAGCTGCGGGTCATCCATAATGGCATCGACTTTTCCAAGTTGGACAATCCCCAGCCGGACCTGTCCCATCCGGTTTCTGTCGATGACCAGGTGCTGAACCTTGTCATGGTGGGCAGTTTCATCGAGGGACGGGCGCAGCCTTTCGTTTGCCGGATCCTGCGCCGGCTGGATCAGCAGGGCGTTCCCTTCCATATGTATTTCGCCGGGCGGAGAGACGATGCCGAACCCTGGCGGTTTGACGACTGCGTCGCTTATTGTCGGGAAAACGGCCTCGCGGACAAGGTCTCCTTCCTGGGGAACCGGTCCGACATTCCCTGGCTCCTCCGCCAGATGGACCTTTTCCTGTACGCCACCGATCACGATACTTTCGGCATCGCCGTCATCGAGGCCATTGCCAGCAGCCTTCCCGTCATCGTGAATGATTGGGACGTGATGAAGGAGATTACGCGGAACGGGGAATGGGCCACTCTATTCCAAACCGGGAATGAGGAAGACTGCGTTTCCAAGATCCTGGCATGGACTGAACGCCGGACCGAAGCTCCGGCGAATGCAGTCCGGACCCATTACAGTATCGAGAACCATATCAAAGCCTTGCATCGCATCTATGAAGAGGCCTCTCTATAACGCCGTCCGGAGTCTGTTCCGCAAGCCGCGGCATTTCCTGAGTGCACTGTGCTTCAGGCTCAGTTTCCTGTTCCCGGACAAGGTGTACTTGAAGCTCATCCATCGCCTGGAACTCGGGAGAAAGCTGGATTTGAAGAATCCGAAGACCTACAACGACAAGTTGCAGTGGCTGAAACTCTATTGCCACCGGCCCGAGTTCACGATGATGGCGGACAAGGTTGCCGTCAAGCCCTTCGTGGCGGAACGGATCGGGGCGGAATATGTGGCGCCGCTGATCGGTGTCTGGGACCGGGTCGAGGATATCGAGTGGGACCGCCTGCCGCAGAAGTTCGTCCTGAAGACGAACCACGACGGAGGCAATTTCGGTGTGGTCATCTGCAAGGACAAGGATACCATCGACCGGGCGAAGGCGGAGAAGCGGTTGAAGGCCTCCCTGCGAAGGAATACCTATCTGCTGGGCCGAGAATGGCCGTATAAGAATATCCCCCGCAAGGTTTTTGCCGAGGAGTATATCGAGGACCCGGGGCGGGAAGAACTGTTGGATTACAAGTTCTACTGTTTCGACGGGAAGGTCCGGATCGTGTTCATCGCGAGCGGCCGCCAGTCTGGGAAGGAGGTATGCATTGACTACTACGATACGGACGGCAACCATATCGACGGCTTGCGCCAGTCCCATCCCAATGCGCCGGTGCCGCCCGCCAAGCCGGTTCATTTCGGCTTGATGAAGGAGCTGGCGGAAAACCTCTCGGAGGGGATTCCGCATGTGCGCGTGGACTTTTACGAGGCTGGGGGGAAAGTCTATTTCAGTGAATTGACCTTCTTCCCGTACGGCGGATGGACGGCATTTCATCCCGCAGAATACGATACGATCCTGGGAGATTATCTGAAATTGCCGTAGATTCACTATCTTTGTAAGTTTATTACAGGATCAGAACATGAAGATTCTCATTACCGGCGGCGCCGGATTCATCGGCAGCAACCTGTGCGAGCACTTTGTCGGGAAAGGTCATGACGTGACCTGCCTGGACAATCTCTCCACGGGCTTCCTGCGTAATATCGAGCCCCTGAAGGAAGCTCCGAACTTCCGCTTCATCCAGGGCGACATCCGTGACCTGGACACCTGCCGCGAGGCGGTGAAGGGGTGCGACGTCGTGCTTCACGAGGCTGCACTGGGTTCCGTGCCCCGCAGCATCAACGACCCGATCAACACCAATGCGAACAACATCGACGGTTTCCTGAACATGCTGGTCGCGGCGCGGGACGAAGGCGTGAAGCGCTTCA
>Ga0310696_10003905_pt1 | contig 18428 bp, 20 predicted proteins | sample AusTroGonzalo_MG_4_FD_203885 | JGI IMG/M metagenome (GOLD analysis project Ga0310696, IMG submission 203885) | Bovine rumen microbial communities from tropical cattle in Woodstock, Queensland, Australia - Gonzalo_02 (v2) (version 2) | ecosystem: Host-associated > Mammals > Digestive system >...
TCTATCTATTGAATCTTCAATTTTCAATCCTCAATTTTCAATAATCTTCGTAATTTTGCACCATAAATAATTAAAACTATGCGTAAAACTCTACTTTTTCATGGGACTTTGGCCATGCTTATGTTGGTGTCGTGCGCACCTAAGCACTACCAGCTGACCAGTGTGGAGCGCACCCGAATCATTGTTGACAGCCGTTTTGACCAGAATCCCGACGAAGCTGCGGCACAGTTCCTCGCCCCTTATAAAAAGGTAAACGACAGTATTATGTCGCCCGTCGTGGGGCGTGTGGCCCACAACATGCATCCAGAGCGCCCTGAGAGCGATCTGTCTAACCTCTTGAGCGACATACTCGTTTGGGCTTCAAAGGATTATAACGAGCAACCTGTGCTGGGTATCTACAATATGGGTGGTATTCGTGCCGATCTCGTCAAGGGCATCGTCACTTACGAGGATGTACTCTCGATTGCACCCTTCGAGAATAAAATCGGTTTTACAACACTCTCAGGCGAGTCGCTGTTGAGGCTCTTCCAGCAGATTGCCCATAGGGGAGGAGAGGGCGTGAGCAAGGGCACAGAACTCGTCATCACCAAAGACGGAAAGCTCGTTTCTGCCCGTCTGCATGGTAAGGAGATCGATCCCAAGGCTGAGTATCGCGTTGTAACGATCAACTACGTTCTACAGGGCAATGATGGTATGACGGCCTTCACCGAAGGCAAGGACAACGTGAGTCCTCAGGAAGCCCAAAACAATAGTCGCTACCTCATCATGAACTACTTCAAGGATAAGTCTGCACGTGGCGAGGTGGTCGATGCACAGGAAGAGGGACGAATAAAGATTGAAGATTGAAAATTATGAAACGATTACACCTTATTATATTTATAGCACTTTTGTCAGGAGCATCTCTCAGTGCTAAGAAGCAGAAGCAACTTGTGATTCTGCATACCAACGATACCCATTCCACTATCATGCCCCTGAATAAGAATCTCGACAATAAGGATCTGGCAGGGCGTGGCGGATTCCTACGTCGTATCAACATGATCAAGGAGCAGCGAGAGCAGCATCCTGACCTGTTGCTCTTCGACTCAGGCGACTTCTCGCAGGGCTCAGGCTATTACACGCTCTTCAAGGGCGAGGTGGAGGTAGGGCTGATGAACCTGATGGGCTATGATTGCGTTACCATCGGCAACCACGAGTTCGACTTTGGCCTCGACAATATGGCAAAACTCTTCCGAATGGCCAATTTCCCCATTGTCTGTTCCAACTACGACTGCAGGGGTACGGTGCTTGAAGATCTGGTAAAACCCTATATCGTACTGAAGCGCAATGGATTGAAAATCGGAGTCTTCGCTCTGGCTCCTGCTTTGAAGGGCCTCGTCTCTGATAGCAACTGCGAGGGCGTCACCTATCTTGATCCAGCTGAGACGGCTCAGAAGTATATTGATATCTTGCGTAAACAGGAGAAGTGCGATCTCGTGATCTGCGTCTCCCACCTCGGATGGAACATCGAAGGCGACTGCGATGAGAGTTTCCTGAGCAAGACGGAAGGTTGCGACCTTGTGTTGGGAGGCCATACCCATACCTATATGCCCGTACTGGAATATGCGCCCGACAAGAACGGCAAACTCATTCCTGTCGATCAGAACGGCAAACACGGTGTCTTCGTTGGCAAGCTCGTTCTGAATCTGGAAAAGAAATAATTATTCGAAATAGAACGTCAGTACAATCATCTTGCTGTGGCTACTAGTCACAGAATTTGTGTACATACGAAGATTGGCATCTTTCAGTTCGTCTGCATGGCCTTTGTCGAGGGCGTCACGAAGACTATAGCAGAACTTTAACTCTGGAATCAGTTTGAAGAAAGGCATGTAGAAATCGCAACCCAGTCCTACCTCGAAAAAGAGGTCAGAACGCTTCAACTGTATGTATTCCTGGTTTTTACTCGTGAGATTGACCATCGGATTCACACCAGCCATGACGTAAGGACGGTAGTTGTTCCAACGCTCAGCACTGAACTTAATGTCGAGGGGGAACGAGATGTAGGTATTCTTCATATCCTGCGTCACTTCCGTGGGTTTGCCCTCTGGCGTCAAGTCCGTCAGATTGCGGAAGGTCAGGTGCTTGGCTCCGAAATGCATCGTGGGCGTAAAGCGTACATTCAGGTGATTGCTCAACCTGATGTCTGCGAGCACGCCCACGCTGAAACCGGTATTCCAACGATCAGCATCGCAGAGAATGGTCTTCTCTTCGGTTGTTTCGTCCTCGAGCGTAATGATCTGAGGACCAATATTCTTGAACTCGATATCCTGCATGTTCATGCCCACGAGAATACCGAAGTGCATAGGGCGCAAGTCGATATACGGCTTGTGCTGGATTTTGCGAGTCTGTGCCTGACTGCTTACAGCCAGGAGCAACAAGAGGATGGTGATGATACAATTCTTTTTCATCTGTAATTAATAACGCAGAAAAAGCCAGGATATTATGTTTACGTTTATTTCGACATCGTATAAATTATTAAAAAAGATACCTAAAGTTTGGTATATTCCGAAAATTGTCTTATCTTTGCATCCTAAAATGTGAGTAATAACATTATTAACAACTTAAATAGTTAGAATTATGGCATACGTAATTGGAGAAGATTGTATTTCTTGTGGAACATGTGCAGGTGAGTGCCCCGTTGAGGCTATCTCTGAGGGTGCAGAGCGCTACGTGATCGATGCTGATGCTTGCACAGAGTGCGGCACATGCGCAAGTGTTTGTCCTTCTGAGGCTATCAGCCTTCCCTAATCACTTAGGACATCATAAGAAAAAGAGGCGTTTCCGAAAGGAGGCGCCTCTTACTTTATCCGAAGAACAAGTCATCCTTAAAAGTAAAACAACTTGTTTTACTATTGAAGGAGGCATCTTTTACCAATGAAGAAACGTCATCTACGAAGGTAAAACAAGTTGTTTTACTAAAAAAGAGGTATTTCCATTCGGAGATACCTCTTTATTGTGATATAAATAACAAACTTACTTCAGGTCTTTGATCTGCTGTGCAGGTGCATAATCTGGGTCGATGGCCAGGATCTTGTCAGCATATTCCTTAGCCAGAGCCTTGTTCTTGCCATAGAGGAAGGCATTTGACATCAGATAGTGATAGCTGTACTTCAGCATGGTGTTCTCACTATTGTCACGATCAGCCTTGTTCTCAAGCAGAGATACAACCTTCTGATAGTCGGGCTTTGCAAGTCCCTTCTCACCAGTCTTGTCGAGCTTGTTGCTCATCGTAGCGCACTGATAAGCTGCATAGATGGCCTGGATAGGATACTTCTCACCCATAGCACGATAAGCCTCGATGGCCTTGCCAATGAGCTCTTGCTTGCGAGCCTCGTCGTTGTCTGCCCACTTTGAGTAGATCTTGGCGAGACCTTCCTGGTCGTCAGAGTTCAACTCGGGCTTGTTTGCGAGATAGTCCTGATAGTACTTAATGGCGTTATCAAATGCCAGATCCTTCAGATAAGAGTCGGAAACGCTCTTCAGGATGGCGTGGCGCTTGATCATAGAAGAGTCGTTAACCAAAGCGAGAGCTTTGTCATACTCTGCGTACATGTTGGCCTTGTCCTCCAGAGCCTGATAGATCAGGGCTGTGTAGAAGTGGTCGTACTCAGAGAACTTGGCGCTATCGGTCTCGTTGAAGTACTTGTGGATGTAAGACTTAGCAGCATCGTACTTCTTCAACTCGTAGTTGGCGAACATGGCCAGACGGTTGAACACGGCGTTACGCGGCTCGAGTTTGATACCAGCCTCAGCAGCACGGAGAGCATCCTCGAAGTGACCTGTGAAGTAACTGGAGCGTACGAACTCGTTGAGACCTGCCTTGTCGAGTTTGTTAATGTCGGCCTTGGCATAGTTCTCGTAAGCCTGCTTCTCATCGCCTGCCAGCATGTAGATGTGTGCAGTGATGGCGTCAACATCCTCATTGGGGCAGTTCTTCTTCATGTCCTGCAACTTGGCAGCGGCCTGAGTAGGACTGATTTTACGATACACCATGGCCCACTTCTTATAACCTTCGGGATTCGTGGGATCGAAGTGAATAGCCTGATTGTAGTAGCTGGCGGCCTTACCACCATCTGTACCGTAAGCTGACTCAATGTCACCCAACAACATGAATGCCGGTGCGTAGGCGTTTTTAGGCTTACCTGCCTCGTTGGCGTAGTTGGCGAACAAGGCTGCGTTGGCAGTGTCCTTCTGCTCATAGAAGGCACGTCCAATCTTTACAAGAGCTGCTGCGTCTTTCTTGTTCTTCTTGTAAGCGGTTTTTGCTAACTCGGCTACGTTAGGAGCCTTTGACTTAATTCCCTCGAGAGCTGCATTGAGCTCTGCTTCCTGTGCGGATGCGGTTGCGCTGAAGCCTAGCATCAGAGCAGCCATTACTAAATATTTAATTGCTTTCATAACTCTCTTGTTTTTAAGTTACACATTTTGTTCTTAGTCTCTCGTTTGTATGACGTTTGTAACCCCGAAAGGTTTAATCATTCTTTTTTAATGATGACATCCCTCACATTCATATTGGCTGATCGGGGGAGCAGACCATAACGGAGGATGATCTTCTGACCCTTGGGTAGCTGAATGAAATGGCAGAAGCCTGAGGGAACCCCATTGCGCGTATCGTTAAGCAGAGCATAGATGGTGCGACGAAGGGGGTAGTTGCCATTGTATAAATAGTACTGGTAGGGCTTCCAACTATTGAAACTCCTGGCAGAGTCCATTTTGGAGACGCCCATCACGGATATATTCTTCTTAAAGGTGACGTTGGTGGTGTCGCGCTTGTCGTTGAGCCAGTTGCTACCGATGATACCGAGTGAGTTCTCGTGCTTCTCAACATAGTCGATAACGGCGGCACTGGTCTGTACGGCTCCGATGTTCTTGGCACTGAACTGCTGGCCTCCGAGGATAGAGTCCACACACCAGCGGACGGTGCTTGACAGGGGATTGTCGAATACCACGTCGATTTCGCCAAGTTTGTTTTGTGGATAGAGTTCGCTCCACTTGGTGACCTCGCCCTTGAGCACACGTGCAAAATCCTTGACGGTGATGCACGAGTCGGGATTGGCGTTGTTGACGATGATAGCCAGACCGTCGTACGCGATAGGAACCGCTCTTGGCATGTACTTACGGTCGATGAGGTTCTGGCGCTCCTTCTCTGTGAAATCACGGGTGGTGAAGGCCAGCCACGTCTCCAGCTTCATCAGCTTCTTCACGGCATCCTGCTCATTAATATAAAGAGGTGTAATGGAGTCGAGCGTCTGATTCTGGAAATAGTAAAGCTCCTCGTCAATGATGGGGTAGAAACTCTCATCGGCTGCCAGCACACTGGCGGCTTTCTGATAGGCTTCCTCCAATTCAGGATTAGGCTTGTTCCCACAAGCGAGGAACAAGCCTAATATAAATGTTAATCCAACGAATTTGTTGAATGCGTTCATTTCAATCTGTTAGCGATTACTGAAGCTTGAAGGTTACAGGTACGGTGTACTTCACACGTACTGCAGAACCGTTCTGCTTACCAGGAATCCAGTGTGGCATGGACTTAACCACGCGCTGTGCCTCCTTGTCGAGTGAGGGGTCAACGCTCTTCACAACCTTCACGTCGGTGATAGAACCATCACGCTCTACGACGAAGGTTACGATAACACGACCCTGTACACCGTTCTCCTCGGCTACTACCGGATACTTGATATTCTTCGACAGATATTCGAACAGAGCTGAGGGACCGCCGGGGAACTGAGGCATTTCCTCTACCACGTCGAAGACCTTGGTTTCCTCAACCTTCGGGGGCTCGGGTTCTGCAATCACTTCCTTAGCCTTGAGCACCTCACCACCAGTCTCGTCGTTACCCTCAACGTTGAAGGCACCGATGGCGGTGTTGGTCTCCTGGAGTTCTTCCTGAGACTTCATCTCCTGCTCTTCCTTAACCTCGTCGTCCTTCTTAATCTCAGGAACGGTGAAAGCTACAGAGCTCTTGACGCGCTCAATCTCAATCTTCTCAACCTCGGGCTCGTCTTTCTTCTCAACCTTAGCTTCCTTCTTCTCTGCCAAGCTTGCCAGCTCAACATCAGCCTCGATGGCAGCATTCTGTGAAGCAATGTAGTTCTCGATAGAGACCTTTGCATACACGATAGCAGCGATGAGGGCGAAGGCTGCGAACATGACGATAAGTGCCTTGACGTTACGAACACCTGTGTTCTTACGCAATTGATAAGCTCCATAAGCCTGGTTCTTACCTTCGAATACGAGGTCGACCCAGCCATTGTCTATAAGATCTATTTTTGCCATAGTCTATCTACATTTTAGGGGTTAATCACTTGACACCTGCCTTTGCGATGAGATCCTTGTCTTCCTGGCTCATCTTATCGACATTGTCAATGACGTACTTATCAATATTGCTAATCAGCATCTCATCAAGGGCTGATACCATATTCTCATAGGTAGCAGAGTTGAGAGGACGGATGATGACGGTCATCGTAGGAACTTTCTCACCGCTGGGGAGTTCACCCTTCTTCAGCTTCTTGAGCTGCTCCTGATACTGCTCGTCGGTCATCTTTGAGCCATACTCATTCTTCTTGGCATCCAACTCCTTCTTTGCCAACTTGATCTTGGCGATGGGGTTGATACCTTCCTCAGTGGTATGCTCGTTGAGAACCTTCTCAATACCATCCTTGCCATAGGAAGTCTCTTTCACGCAAGAGGGATCGTCGTAGTTGGGCAGACCAGCTATGTACCATACCTTGTCGTTGCTTCCCAGATAGAGAGTGATAGTGTGAGAGGCTTTCGTTACCTGCTTCTGCTCTTCATTCAACTGTGATGTGTCGTCGTTCGACGGCATGGTCAGCTGCATAGCCTGCGGCTTGGCCAGTGTAGTACACAGCATGAAGAAGGTAATCAGAAGCATCATCATGTCTACCATCGGCGTGAAGTTCACGCGGGTATCCATCTTTTTCTGCTTGGATAGATTTTTCTTTGCCATAATACTACTAGTCGTTTAAACGTTTAACATCGAGATTCGTGATGAGCTGGAAACGGTTCTCGCTCATGTCCTGTAGTTCTGACATCAACAGCTTAATAGCTGAATAAGGAGTCTTAGAGTCGCACTTGATGGCGAGCTTGATGTCAGGGTTAGCTTCGCGGGCCGCAGAGACCCACTCCTGGAATTCACTCTTGCCTCCGTTGATACTATCGAGCGGAAGACCGAGCTTCTGGATTGCCTCACCCATCTTCTCGGTTTCGAGATTGAGGTAATTGGCAAGCTGCGACATGCCGGCACCTACCATTGCATCCTCGCGGAAGTGCTTGATCTGGTTGGCGTTGAGCTGAATACCGAACTTGTCGGTCATCGTCTCAAGCATAGCCTGCATGTTGTTCTTGTTCTCAGTACCACAGTAAACACGGCCCTCTGGGGTTACCAGAATGTTGAGCACGTCCTGCTCTGGTATCTTGAGTTCTGACACAGAGTTAGGCGCGGTTACTGCTACTGGTTCCGGTGTTAAGAATGTTGATGTCAACATGAAGAAACACAGAAGCAGCGTCATCACGTCTGACATAGGTGTCATGTCAATCCAGATGTCTTTTTTCTGTATCTTAATTTTAGCCATTCTCTAAATGCTTTTAATGGAATTAAACGCTTATTAGATGGTTAAGAATTAAGCCTCGTTGTGATTAGAATCGTATGTTGCTGCGATGGTATAACCAATCTCGTCGAGTGCGAAGGTCAGCTTATCGATCTTGTTTGAGAAGAAGTTGTAAACAACGGTAGCAACCCAAGAGGTCAAGATGCCAGATGCTGTGTTCACAAGGGCCTCAGAAATACCGGCAGACAGAGCCATAGAGTCAGCACCACCACCTGCAGACAGAGCCTGGAACGATCCAATCATACCGAGCACAGTACCGAACAGAGCGGTCAGGGTACCCAGAGATACGATTGTTGCAACCATCGGGAGGTTCATCTGCAGAGTAGGCATCTCAAGCTGAGTAGCCTCCTCGTGAGCCTGCTGGATCTTAGCGATCTTGGCAGCCTTCTTCAGAGTGTCGTCACCCTCAACGGTCTGGTACATCTTAATAGAAGCCTTTACGACATTTGCTACAGAACCCTGCATCTTGTCGCAAAGCTTGTCAGCCTCGTCAAACTTCTGAGCCTTGATAAGATCCTTCACCTGAGCAGTGAACTTAGCCAGATTGATCTTACCTGATGCTGTACGGATAGCGAAGAAACGCTCGATACCGAGGCAGATAACGGTGAAGAGAAGGGTCAGGATCAGACCTACAACGAAACCTCCCTTATACACTGTTCCGAGAAGGTTTGCGGGGTGACCCTCACGGTCGCCACCGATGAAGTTGTCGGGGTTACCCATGACGAAATACCATACACCATAACCTGCAAGTGCGCAAATCACGAGGATAATCCATGCAGCTTTAATACCACCAAAGCCCGAATTCTTTTTGGCTGGGGCTGCAGCCTTTGTTGTTGTTGCCATAATGTAATAAGTTAATTTTTTAGTTATTAAAAATTTTAAGTTTGTAAATAGTCTCTTTCAAAATCACCTCGCAAAGATACTAATTTCACCCGTTATAACGAACGAATTAATATCTTTTAACTATGAATTTATTGATTTATTTCAATTTCGCTAAAGTATCTTTAATACGCTTCATAGCTTCGATGATGTTTTCATCACTCGTGGCATAGCTCATACGGAAGCATTCTGGATCGCCAAAAGCATCACCTCCAACCGTTGCCACATGACCTTTTTCGAGCAGGTACATTGCAAAGTCGGTAGAATTATTGATAGTGGTTTCTCCATCGCTCTTGCCAAAGAAACTGCTGCACTTGGGGAAGAGGTAGAAAGCACCTTCTGGTACATTGACCTCCAGGCCTGGGATGTCCTTGGCCAGTTTGACAATGAGATTACGACGACGCTCAAAAGCCTGGCGCATGTCTTCTACGCACTGCTGGTCGGAGATGTAAGCAAACTCTGCTGCTTTCTGACTGACTGAACAGGGACCGCTGGTGTATTGGCCTTGCAACTTGTTGCAGCCTTTGACAATCCACTCTGGAGCTGCTATATATCCGATACGCCAACCGGTCATGGCGTATGCCTTCGACACACCGTTGACAATAATGGCGCGCTCCTTCATGCCTGGGAACTGGGCAATGCTTTCGTGCTTGCCGATGTAGTTGATATGCTCATAGATCTCATCGGCCAGCACAAACAGGTCGTCATGGCGCAGGATAACCTCAGCCAGAGACTGAAGCTCTTCCTTGGAATAGACACTACCTGTCGGGTTGCTCGGAGAACAAAGGATAAGCATGCGGGTATTGGGAGTAATGGCAGCCTCCAACTGTTCGGCTGTCATCTTGAAGTTCTGCTCAAAACCAGCTTCCACGATAACGGGATTACCTCCGGCCAACAGCACCATTTGGGGATAACTTACCCAATAAGGAGCAGGGATGATGACTTCTTCACCGTCGTTTACTAATGCCATGACGGTGTTGCAAACACTCTGCTTGGCACCGTTTGATACAAGAATCTCTGCAGGTGTATAGTGCAGATGGTTCTCGCGCTCCAACTTGCGGGCGATGGCCTGACGCAGGTCTGGATAACCAGGAACAGGTGAGTATCTGGAATAATTCTCGTCAATAGCTAATTTGGCCTCCTGCTTAATGTGGTCAGGGGTATTGAAGTCGGGTTCTCCCACACTCATATTGATAACGTCGATGCCCTGAGCCTTCATTTCAGAGCTTTTCTGTGACATTGCCAGCGTGGCTGATGGAGCTAAGCGCTGCAGACGATTGGATAATTGTGCCATATATATACTAATTTTGTGCAAAAGTAAACAAAAAAAATATGAAAGCGAAAGGAAAACGCCACTTTTTCACGATTTGGGCTCAAAAAGTGACATTCTGCCTTTTATTTCAGGTGGAGAGTATGTCCCATACGGTTCTTTTTCGTCTCTAAATAACGTAGATTGTATTGGTTGGGCGTCACTTCAATAGGAACATTCTCGATAATCTCCAGTCCGTAAGCCTCCAGTCCCACGCGCTTGACGGGGTTGTTGGTCAATAGGCGCATCTTGTGAACGCCTAGATAGCGCAGCATCTGAGCACCACAGCCATAGTCTCTCTCATCGGGCTTGAAACCCAGGTGTACGTTGGCATCCACCGTGTCGAGTCCTTCTTCCTGCAGCTTGTAGGCTGCAATCTTGTTCATCAGTCCGATGCCACGTCCCTCCTGTTGCATATAGATAACCACACCTTTACCTTCTTTCTCGATGGTCTGCATGGCTTTGTGGAGCTGTTCACCACAGTCACAGCGCTTTGATCCGAGGATATCGCCCGTCATGCAGGAAGAGTGTACACGCACCAGAATGGGCTCATCTTCCTTCCATTCTCCCTTGATAAGTGCCAAATGCTCCAGACCATTGCTTTTCTGGCGGAAAGGAATCAGTCGGAAATGACCATAGTCGGTGGGCATATCCACCTCTTCGCCAACCTCTATGAGCGATTCCTTCTTCAAACGGTAGGCTATCATATCCTTGATGCTGATGATCTTCATATTCCATTCCTTGGCCAGTTGCATCAGTTGGGGAAGGCGAGCCATCGAGCCGTCTTCGTTCATAATTTCCATCAGAGCCCCAGCAGGGAAGAGACCAGCCATGCGGCAGAGGTCGATAGCAGCTTCGGTGTGACCACTACGGCGCAGTACGCCATTCTCCTGAGCATAGAGCGGGTTTACGTGGCCTGGACGTCCGAAGGTCTCTGGAGTAGAGGCCGGATCAGCCAAAGCCTTGATGGTTTCGGCTCGGTCATGAGCTGAGACACCAGTCGTACAGCCTTCGAGTTTATCGACGGTTACCGTGAAGGGAGTGCCCAATACGGAGGTATTGTCTTGTACCTGATGAGGCAGATCCAGTTCCTTGCATCGTTCGATGGTAATGGGAGCACAAAGTACACCCCTGGCATATTTCAGCATGAAGTTTACTTTTTCTGCCGTAATCTTCTCAGCGGCGATAATCAGGTCGCCCTCGTTTTCACGGTCTTCGTCATCGACGACGATCACAAACTCTCCGTTTCTGAAATCCTCGACGGCTTCCTCTATGGTGTTCAGTTTGAATTCTTCCATATCTCTATTATACCTTATTATATATTTAAAGGAGCTCAGTGGCGCTATTCTTTTCTATAGAAAGTTCCTGTATTCTGGAAATAATCTTGTCGCTGGTATGTCTGATGACACGCAGATCATGATAAAGACGCAGCCGGAAACGGATCATCCTGATGTAGAAGAAGGCACCAATAGGCAACAGGAGTCCAGTTACGACATTCAGCCATTTTTTGCGGAAAGGACGAGTATGGGCACGTACGGCAATGATCGGATAATTGTTGAGCTCAGCAAGTATTATCTTATCGCGCGAATATCCCAGATCTTCGATGGCAGTTTCCAGTACACTGTTGATATGCTCAATCTCGTGGTCGTCGCCAGCATGGAAGAATACATTGATGGGATTAGGCCATCGCAGTAGCTTGTGGTTCTCGCTGTAGGCTTCGATCTCTTGGGATACATTTTGCAGCATATCCACATCTTTCATGTATTGCGGATCTTCAATGATAACCTCCTTGCGGAAGATATGCCTCTTCTCGCGAAGACCGAGGGCGCGCATAAAGATACTCTTGTAAAGATCAATGTTGAATACAGTAGAATCCCTATTCGCCTTGTAGGTGAAGAAAATGGCAATAGGGGTAAGGACTATCGTTGAGATGGTTTGTCCGAACCATACTGTCCATTGACCATCACGTGCCATTTTCATGCCAGAGTTGTCGAAGATGAAATAGACAATGAACACCAAAACGGACACAATAACGGGTACACCTAATCCTCCCTTACGGATGATGGCTCCCAGAGGGGCTCCGATGAAGAAGAATATGAGGCACGACAGGGCAAGAGTGAACTTTTTGTAGGCTTCAATCTGATGTCGGCGATAGTTTCGATGCAGGTAGCTGACATATTCCAACTTCATATCCATATCAGTAAGAGCACTCTGTACACTGGAGAGGGCGCTTTTTACTGCCATCTGTTGTTCTCCAGGTTTCAGCTGCTCGTAGATGGAGTCGTAGGGCGTGGTATCCTCAGCTACCGCTTTCACTACTTTCAGCGAGTCTTGCTCACTGAGTGAGGGTTGTCTGAAGGTATAACGCTTGGCATCAAGATAATAGGCTTTGCCAACGCTATCGTTAAACTCCTTGATAGAGTCCATGTCGTGCAAAATGGTGCTCAGGCTCTTGGCACGGGCATCACCTGCCACGTCATTCATATCCGCCATATTGAAACCTCCGTCGAAATCAAGAACAATTCTTTTGCTGGCGAATGTCTCTCGGCGATAGGGGATATTTGCACTGTTGGCGATATCAGACGATCGCATATTCTCAAACCATTCTCCACTGTAAAGATTCAGCACCAGATGTTTCTTTTCTTCCGTCGATTGCATCATGCCCGAATCTGCCAAAATGATGGCCTGATCTTCGAAACTTCCCGTCTGGCGATAGATCATGATGCCATAGAGCATACCAGTATTCAGATCCTTTTTCTGCACATAGATGTTTGAGCCAGGGATGCCGTCGTAGAAGATACCCTCGGGAATCTCCAACTCAGGACTCTTCTGTTTCATAGATATCAGCAACTGCTGCAGATGAAGGTTAGATCTCGGACCGATATTATCCTGAAAATAATAGGATATGCCAGCTATTAGAATCACGATGAAAATAAGTGGACGAAAAGCCTGCATCAGTGAGATGCCAGCAGCCTTGATAGCTGTCAACTCAGAACTTTCACCCAGATTTCCGAAAACAATCAGCGAACTCAGCAGAATGGCCAGCGGTAGGGCTTGAGGCAGCAGCATCAGTCCCATGTACCAGAAGAACTGGGCCATGACATCCAAAGACAAGCCTTTGCCTATAAGCTCATCAACATAACGCCACAAAAACTGCATCATCAGCACGAACTGACAGATGAATAGAGTTCCTATGAACAGCAGACCGAACTGCTTGGCGATAAAGATATCTAATTTCTTGATCCGGAACATTCTGTTTGCGCCTTACGGGCTGCAAAATTACAAAAAAGAAGTGAAAAGTGATGAGGGAATGGTGAAAAGTTGCTATACCTTATTATTTTTTCACTCTTTACATTCCGCTGGCTCGATGCAACCTGTCGAGGTTGCTTTCCCACAGGATTTTTAACCCATCGACATCATCGTCATCGGCGAAGTCGGTGATGAGGAGAGTCAGATTGTTCGTCAGTTCGCTTTTTGCGATGCGCATTTCCCAATAAGTATCATCGTTATCCTCGTCATCATCCCATTTGAACTTGATGTGGTTGAATTTAACAAACTCAATTAACTGTGCCTGCCGAATATCATGTTCTGCCCATGGTTCTCCCCAGGTGAAGGTGAATACGTCATCTTCTTGTGTAACGTGGTCTGCCAACCAGCGTTCTAAGCCATGGGCACTGCTGATTTGTTCCCATACGATACTTGGTGACTTGGTCGTCAAAGGGTATTCAATGTCAATTCGTTGTTTTCCCATATGCTTCAGGTGAGTTTTGATATTGGTTTGTAGTTATCTACGCCACAAAAGTAGTAAAAATCTTCGAAATAAAAAATATTTTGCGGAAAAATTTTGGTAGTTCCAGAAAAAGTAGTACCTTTGCACCCGCTTAACAGCAAGATGGCGGGATAGCTCAGCTGGTTAGAGCGCATGATTCATAATCATGAGGTCGCCGGTTCAATCCCGGCTCCCGCTACCAGAAAGAAGGCAACCAGTGAAGGTTGCCTTCTTTTGATATTATAAGGTAATTGGTTCATAAGGCAGATTAAAGACATCGGCCACAGCCTTGAAAACCACCTTTCCATCCACAATGTTCAAACCCTTGGCCAAAGCGGAATCTTCCTTGCATGCCTTCTGCCAACCCTTATCGGCGAGGGCGATGGCATAGCGTAGCGTGGCATTCGTCAGGGCAAGGGTAGAGGTGTTGGGCACAGCTCCTGGGATATTAGCCACGCAATAGTGCAGAATACCATCTTCCATATAGACCGGATCACTATGGGTTGTAGGCCGTGAGGTCTCAAAACAACCGCCTTGATCGATGGCTACATCGACGAATACAGTGCCTGGTTCCATCAGTTTCAGCATATCACGGGTAATCAGATGGGGCGTTTTGTCGCCAGGCACTAATACGGAACCGATGACAATATCAACTGTTGGCAATTGTTGACGGATATTGTGTTCTGATGAATAGAGCGTATGTACATTAGCGGGTGTTTCAAGGTCTAGTTGGCGCAGACGGGGCAGTGAGACATCTGTGATGGTCACCTCGGCACCCATACCGGCAGCCATCCGAGCTGCAGCTTCTCCCACGACACCACCACCAAGCACTAATACACGTGTTGGAGAAACGCCAGGTACACCGCTAATCAGTTTTCCTTTACCGCCTTTGGTCTTCTGGAGATAGTAAGCACCATTAAGGGTTGCCATACGTCCTGCCACCTCACTCATCGGCTGCAATAATGGCAGTGAACCATTAGGTAACTGTACGGTTTCATAGGCCAGACAGACAGCTCCGCTCTTCAGCATGGCATCTGTAAGTTCTTTCTCGCAAGCGAAATGGAAATAGGTAAATAGCAATTGACCTTTGCGCACCAGATTGTACTCAGGCTCAATGGGCTCCTTCACTTTGACAATCATCTCCGCCTCACGATACACATCCTCTATAGCAGGCAGAATCTTTGCCCCAGCCGCCACATATTCGGCGTCGGTGAAGCCGCTACCCTCGCCAGCAGTGTGCTGTACGAAAACCTCATGTCCACGTCTTGTCAGTTCTGCAACTCCCGCTGGGGTCATGCCCACGCGGTTCTCATTGTTCTTGATTTCCTTGGGAATTCCTACCTTACACATAATCATATGGTTTTTAGTTGTCATTACTATGCAAAGATAGTGAATTTCTTTCAATTATCAATGGCCTTATACCTTTTTTTAATATAGTTTTATGTTTAAAAACTGCATGTTTCTTTGTGGATTCAAGAATAATCCTTATTTTTGCAGCCAATTAAACAGAGCAAAATATGAAAAAACTATCTTTACTACTGCTGGCAATCCTTTCTGTCAGCCTCGCTTCGGCCCAGACGAAGTCTGTGTCTATTCTGGGTGATTCGTATTCAACCTTTGAGGATTTTGTGACGCCTTCAACCAACGAACTGTGGTACTACGGCCAGAATCCTGAGGCGAAAACCGATGTTAAAAACGTACGTCAGACATGGTGGCATCAGGTGATTAAGGAAAATGGTTGGCGACTTTGTTTGAACAACTCCTATAGTGGTGCTACGATCAGCTATTCGGGCTATGACGGCAATGACTATAGTGCTCGTTCCTTTAATACCCGCATGGACAACCTCGGACAGCCTGACATTATCTTCGTTTTCGGAGCTACCAATGATAGTTGGGCTGGTTCTCCTGTCGGTGAGTATAAGTATGAGAATATCACGTGGGGAGATCTCTACCAGTTCCGTCCGGCTCTTGCCCGTATGCTACAGTGGATGACAGATCGCTATGTTAATACGGAGATATACTTTATTCTCAACGATGATTTGCGTGACGAGATCGATGAGTCGGTAAAGACCATTTGTGCCCACTATGGTGTGCCTGTCATTGAACTGGCAGACATAAATAAACTATCTGGGCATCCTTCGGTAAAAGGTATGCGCCAGATAGCTGATCAAGTAAATGCTTTCCTGAAGACGAAGAATTAATCGTCTGGATTGCGTCTGTAGTGGAATTCCTGGATGTTTGGGTTTTTACCAAGGTCGGTGTCAGGTATAACGCCAGTCCTGATCAGTTTTTGGTCATAACCTTTGTGCATCGGGCCTACACGCAATAGGAAATCATTGAAATTCATAGTTGGAACAACGACACCGAAAGCACCGATACCTACTCTTGAACCCTCTGTGAGAATGTTATTATAAACATACGCAGTGGTAAAGAAGGTGTGACGGTAGATCTCGACTCGGTTGTACTTGTCGAAAACCTCACGCCATTCCTCTCCAACCTTCGTGGAGTCAGCAGATGTGAAGATGAATCCAATGTTGTGTACAAAGTCGTCAATTTGATCGCCTCTGATACTGTCGTTCATCTCCATGCACTGCATGATGTCGTCATTGATTTCATCTCTCATCTCCTTCTCGTTGGGAGCTGTGAAATAAGCAACAAACAGAAGGACAATGAGAACACCTGCTGCGATGAGCAGTTTTCCAAGACAGCTGTGGTAGAAAGCCTTTGCAATTGACTCGTCTGACCCGCTGTAATTGATTCTGTTATTCGTTTGATTCATCTTGGTTAAATTTGGTTATTATGGATTAAGTTCATGAATTCTTGCCTGGTTTTGGCTTGGTTGAAAGCACCACTGAAATCGCTCGTAGTCGTAATGCTGTTCTGTTTTTCAATGCCCCGCATCTGCATACACATGTGCTTTGCTTCGACGACGACCATCACACCAAGGGGTTTCAGTGTATCCTGGATACAGTCTTTGATCTGTTGTGTCATGCGCTCTTGAACTTGCAGACGATGGGCATAGATATCAACCACACGTGCAATCTTCGACAGACCTGTGATGTAGCCGTTGGGAATATATGCTACATGGGCTTTGCCATAGAAAGGTAACATGTGATGTTCACAGAGTGAGAAGAAATCAATGTCCTTTACGATGACCATCTGTGAATAGTCTTCCTTGAACAAGGCATCAGTAAGCACCTTATGAGCATCCATCTGATAGCCGCGAGTGAGCACTTGCATTGCCTTAGCCACACGCATCGGGGTCTTCAGCAGTCCTTCACGCTCAGTGTCTTCACCTAAAAGTCTGAGCACCTCCTTGTAGTGTCCAGCCAGTTCGTCGAGTCCTTCGCGGAAGGAATGATTGTCGTGGGTCTGAATGTCTATTTCTTGATTCATTGATATTGAACAGTGATTTTGCCTTTAACGATGATAGCCGACTGGTAGCCAAGGTTTTTTACTCGGTTTAGCACTTCATGGGCCTCTTCGTAAGTACGGTAGTTACCCATTCGGCAAATCCATCGTGGAGAGTAGAAATGTACATAGACAGGAACATCAGGGAAAAGCGATTTGATTTCGCTACCAATCCTCTCCGCCTTAATTCTGTCGTTGCGCGAATTGCCTCCAGCGAACACCTGTACACGGTAGCCATTTACTTTGTAACCCCTCATTACCTTTTTGTGATTGTCTTCTGCAGAGTCGGATACATCAATGGAATCGCGTGTTTCTGATTGGCCTATAATGTTTTTGATATCCTTTTTGTCTTGTTTTGTCGCTGTCTGCTCTTTCTCCTGTTGTTTGCGGCTTATTGTTGTCTGCGACTGCGATGAAGAAGTACCGTTAGTTGACCCGTTGATGAGGTCGTCGATTTCCTTACTCTGTTTCACGGTGACCTTACCTTCACCCTGATTGCTTTGCTGCAACCTTTGTGTGAAAGTAGATTGTGCGTCGGCTGTAAAAATACAACCGACACACAATGTCAATATGATGAGTAATCGTTTCACTTCTTATTTCTTCCAAGCGTCGATGATACCCTTGAAGTCAGCAGCCTTCAGAGAAGCACCACCAATCAGACCACCATCGATGTCGGGCTTTGCAAACAGCTCAGGAGCGTTGCTGGCCTTGCAAGAACCACCATAGAGGATAGTGGTGTCGTCAGCAACAGCTGCACCATACTTTTCTGCGATGATTGAGCGGATGTAAGCGTGGATCTCCTCAGCCTGCTCTGCGGTAGCGGTCTTACCAGTACCGATGGCCCAGATGGGCTCGTAAGCGATAACGATCTTACGGAAGTCCTCCTCAGAGAGATTGAATACAGAACCCTCGAGCTCAGCCTTCACAACCTCGTTCTGCTTGCCTGCCTCACGCTCCTCCAGACTCTCACCGATGCAGAAGATCACCTTCAGATCGTTCTTCTGAGCCAGCAGCACCTTCTCTTTCAGGATCTCAGGAGTCTCCTTGTAGTACTCACGACGCTCTGAGTGACCCAGAATCACGTACTGAGCACCAGTGCTCTTAACCATCTCAGCGCTTACCTCACCAGTGAAAGCACCCTTCTCCTTATCTGCGCAGTTCTCAGCACCCAGACCAATAATGTCCTGATCGAGGAACTGTGCGATAGAAGCGAGGTGGATAAACGGTGTGCAGATCACTACACCACAGTTGGGCTTGTCAGCCTTCAGAGTCTCATTCAGCTCCTTTGCCAGAGCGATACCATCCTGGAGATTCATGTTCATCTTCCAGTTTCCTGCTACAATTTTCTTTCTCATAATTCTTTTTTCTTTATTTAATGGGTTATTATTTTCTGTTT
>Ga0310696_10003906_pt1 | contig 18427 bp, 10 predicted proteins | sample AusTroGonzalo_MG_4_FD_203885 | JGI IMG/M metagenome (GOLD analysis project Ga0310696, IMG submission 203885) | Bovine rumen microbial communities from tropical cattle in Woodstock, Queensland, Australia - Gonzalo_02 (v2) (version 2) | ecosystem: Host-associated > Mammals > Digestive system >...
GACGCTGGCCAGATGACTATCAAGGAAGCCAAGAAGCAGTATGGCCTAGACGAAGTCATTGTGGACGCCTACGAAAACGGCCTGTTGAATAGCCAGAACCTGAGGCACTACCAGAACGGTTCTCCGTCCGACATCCAGCAGATTGTTAGCTCTGTGGCCGACAAGACCGAACTGCGTTACGAAGCAATCTACTATTCGAGCCTTGGCCACTACGTGAACAGCCATTCCGGCTCTATCACCTGTAACGCCGACATCTTCAAGGAAGGTGGCAAAAAGAACTGCCTCGATACCGACGGAAAGCTCTTCTTGGCATGGAACATGCGTACCGATGCCGGTCGCCTGGCCTCTACGGGTGTCTATATTGCCCGCCTCAAGTTCCGTATCAAGGTGAACACCAAGGTCATTACCGACCGCACCCAGGACTTCCTATGGGGTGTGCGCCGTGGCCAGGTGAACGCTATCGACCTGGGTCTGTAGGCCCCAAAATCACACTTTTTTACACAGCGCCCGCAAGGGCGCTTTTTTGTTCTCAAAAAAATTCCCCGCTTTTTTCGGGAATTTTACCCCCAAAAAACGTATTTTACACGATTGTTTCTCATAATTAACTGATTTCGGTTCTCGCCTAGTTGATTTTTGTGCAAAAAAAATTTATTTCTACTATATAATATATAAGTACGTACGATGGGCCTATGGCCCGGGAGAGATGTGGATGAGGTGCAATTTATTTAAGAGAGCAACCGGGTTGCTCGCTTTGCTTGTCCCCGCGACTTTCGCGGCGACGTATACGCTTACAACTACGTTTGAAGGCGACCTTTACTACGCTATTTACGACAATACTGACGGTACCTGGGCTAAGGATTGCGCCAGGCTCTCAAGAGACTTGAGATTCAACATCAATAGCCGTAGGGATTTGCCTAATTACGAGCTCAACGTCTATACCGACGCAGCTTGCCAGAACCACTTAATTGCCGATGGCGTTTCGTTTAGCGATTTGTACCCGACTTCTCAGCAGGCACGAATCACTATTTCGAACGATGGTACTTGGTCATTTACCAGTGGCCGTACTCCCACGGGTCCCGGTACGAATCCGGAAGGCCCGGGTGGTGGAGATAACCCGGGTGGCAACAACCCCGGCGGCAACGACCCAGGTAAACTTGCCGAAGGCATGAAGGTCATTAGCTTCTTTACGCCGTGGACCAACACGAACGCCCAGGTATTCGTAGACGGTGCCCCCACCGCCATGATTCCGCTGGATAACTACTGCGGATGGTTCATTGCGGCAGTCAAGGCCCCGACTGAAAACTTTGGCGTCTACTTTAAGCAGACCATTGGTCCGAACTATGTCGGCTCGGCCGGTCTCACCACTACCGAACCCACGATTGCAACCGAAATCAAGATCGATTCTGTGGCCGCCTTGAGCGACACCATTTGGATCAAGGGTAACCAGGAAGGCGAACCCGGCGTTTATGCGGAACACCCCGCAGGCGTTTTGGGTGACTGCCCCCTGAAACAGCTCCCGGTCATGATGTTCGACTGGTTGCATGGCACTAAGGGCGATGGCGTGAACGGTAACGGTAACCCCGAATACGGCGTGAGCGCTGACTTTGGTTCTGGTGGCTGTAGCGGTAGCCCCATGCGCGGCATGGTCGAAACCCAGTTGGGTGCAAACGGCGTGCCGGTTCCTGCAGCAGACTTCCCCGAAAATTGTCGAATTACCGAACATCTGGCCAGCTGGTTCCTTCCGGAATCTTTGGCAGTAGATGCCGCAGGCAACACGCTTACCAACATGACTTGCCGCGACCTGTACATCTCTATGGATAGTGCCGGTTTCTGGCTGGCTGAAATTTCGAAGGATGCTATTTCTAAGGGTAACGAAGCCAACAAGGGCGGCATGTTCCTGTTGGATGACTTCAAGTACCTTGACGAAGCTGGTACCATTCCGAACCCCTACTACGATCAGCAGCGCGGCGGTAAGGACAATAGCAACCATAACTTCGGCTTTACCATGAAGGTGCAGGCCACGTTTGAATACATTCCTGGCCAGTACTTCGACTTCTTGGGCGACGACGACGTTTGGGTGTTCATCAACAACAGGCTGGTGGTGGATATCGGTGGTCAGCACGCTCAGGTGGCAGGCGCCGTGGATCTGGATACCCTCGGCCTTACTCCGGGTGAAACCTACCCCTTCCATATTTTCTATGCCGAACGCCATACGAGTTCTTCGAACTTCCGTATGCATACCTCGATCGACCTCAAGACCGAAGCTAGCATCTTGCTCAAGAACCCGAATAACGACCCGAGCATGATCGACAGAGAAGTCTGGCAGAGAATCCGTAAGAACAAGCTCGCTTGCGACTTTAGCGAAGGCGAAAAGGAACTCTTGCTGGAACGCGGTCCTTCCATCTTTACGCTGTTCGGCGGCAACCTGCCCTCTAACGGTGTGGAACTCGATACGGCCGGCATGTGGTTCGGCGGCATTACCGTGAACAAGGAATTCGATACCTTCAGAATCGACAAGGAATCTATCAAGGATAACCGCGGCCTTGCTCCGGGTGTGTACTACCTGCGCGTAACGCTGCGCTCCGACAATTCTCAGTACAAAGACGTGTACTTTGTGGTGGGCGCCTACGCACTCCCGAACATTGTGTTCGCCGACTCTCTTGGCAAGAGCCTCGGTTCTACCGTTCGTAGCGACACCCTGCCGCTCAACATGAAGAAAGATGTGACCATGTGGGTGGGCCAGTCTTACAAGGTGTACGTGCAGTACGGCGAAGATTGGGCCAATGGCGACGATGTGGTTTACCCCTCTACAAACGACGAAGCTTTGATCCCCTGCGATTCGCTGGGTAACCCGATTACCGAAGTCAAGCTCGTGAATGGCAAGGGCTCGTTCTACGTGAAGGCTGTGGGTGAACTCTGGGGTGGTACCCTGTATGTGAAGGGTCAGGCCTCGGGCAATACCGCTGTCTGGAACGGCATTAACTTTGCTCTGCCGCCTGTACCGCAGATTGAACTTGCTCAGATCTTTGACCGCGATGGCGATGGCCGTGGCGACAGTATCTTGATTCAGTTCGATGGCACTCTCGGTGGCAAGAACAGGCTTGACTCTGCCAAGTTCACCTTTGGCAACAGATTCAATCAGGCTTACAAGTTAAAGTATAGAGACGGTGGCACCCATGCAACTATAGTTGCCGATGGCAGCGGGTTCGGTGGCTCTGTCTTTACCGGTGGAATCGACAAGGTTTACACGGGTCAGATTACCGTGTGGTACACTTACACCGACAACGGCAAGACTTCGTTCTTCCCGGCAGATGGTCAGTTGCAAGACCAGATTGGCCCGGTCATTACCGCAGCTGAAGTGTCTTACATGAGCGATGGTAACACGCAGCTCCTGCTCACCTTCAGTGAAGGCCTGCAGAACAAGGAAAAGACCTCTGACATGTTCCAGTTCCATGTCTGGAAAAACGGCACCATGAGCACCGACGTGAAGCAGGCAAGCGACATTTCGGCCTCTGCCGCAAACCAGTGGAAGCTGATTTTCCCGAAGGGTACCGATACCGACATTATCCCGGCCGTGGGTGACTCCGTGCGCTTTACCGCACCGCCGCAGGTCTCGGTGGTATACGACCTGGTGAACGTGCCTCCGCATGCGAACAACCCCTGGATCCGTATTACCGGTGAACAGCGCGTAACGATTACCAGCCCGGGCGTCGTGACGCTCAATCCGGGTTCTCCTGCATACGACAGCGCAAAGACCATTATCACGAGCGAATCTGCCACCGTGCCGAAAATCGTTCAGGATCCGTCTGTGCTTACGGCAGAACAGGCCGCAGCCGCATACGGCACCCAGGGCCACTTCTTGGGCGACCTGAATATGGCTGAACTTGTGGAAAACGAAATCGCAGACATCATGAAGGCAATACAGGGCAACCCCGTGTATACCGACAAGAAGGCTGACGCTTCGAAGGGTGAAAAGACCACATACACCATCGAAGAAATCATTGCACAGGTCAGCAGCGGTCAGATGTCGATCAACGAAGCCAAGAAGAAGTTCGATCTCGACCCGATTATCGTAGACGCTTACAAGAATGGCGTGCTCAATAACGAAAACGTGGACAACTTCTCTCGCGGCACCGAAGCCGACGTCAAACAGATTGTGGAAGCCGTTGCCCAGAGTACAGAACTGCGCTACGAGGCAACCTACTACTCGAGCCTCGGCGAATTCGTGAACAGCTATTCTAACGTGATTACTTGCAACAGCGACGTGTTCAAGGAAAATGGTCAGGGCACCTGCCTCGAAAACAACGGCAAGCTGTTCCTTGCCTGGAACATGCGCGCAAAGAGTGGCAGACTGGTTTCTACCGGTGTGTACATTGCAAGACTTGCCTACCGAATCAAGGTCGGCAGCAAGACCGTCGTGAACCGCACGCAAGACTTCTTGTGGGGTGTGCGCCGCGGCAAGGCCAACGCTCTTGACCTTGGAATCTAGCCCAGGTTCTATACAAAATATCTCTCTCGGCAAAAAGAAGACCGCACCTTTGGGGGTGCGGCCTTCTTGCTTTGTGGCGCCTTTTGCAGCTGGCCTTGTTGACAAACTAAGCTTTTCTATGTAAGTTTATCGTATGTATGCGGTAAGCTATTATCGTACACCTATCAAATAGAAGGGAATGGGATATGAAACTCAAAAGCAATTTTTTGAGCATCTTCGCTGTGTTCGCATTGAGCATGGCGGCAACATCAACCGTATGGGCAGCACAGAGGGAGCTGACCTCCGATGGTAACGGCGGCTACTACATCAATATGCCGGCTACGGGAACAGATGAATTGATTATCCCGGAAGGTGTAAAAAACTTCAATATTTATAGTGATGGGGGGAAGGATGGCTTCTATACCCCGAATAGTGATGGAAGCTTGTTGATTACGGCTTCGGCAGGAAGAACTTTTAAATTGACAGGTGGTGTATATGGGCGTCCTCTATCGAAGTACTCTCAGGGCTACTTGTCGGTCTATGATGGCGTTGACGCAAATGCAAATGCGTTGGTGCTTGATCAAAACGACAGAATTAATATAAAGAAGTTTAGTTCCGGAGAGAACATGTTTTTCCGCTTTTGGTCTTCGGATTTGCCTGATGGTGAATATTCCGGTCCTGTATTAACCGTGGATGTTCTTGGTCCTAATGACCTGTATGATGTTTCAGTTAATTCTAATGACTATGGCTCCATGACTACTACGGAGTCTCAATACACGGCGGGGACGGTCGTCAACTTGGTGGCAACCCCAGATGAGGGGTACATCCTGGATAACGTCCGCTATTATAGCGATTATGAAAATATCGAGGTTTCGGGTGGCAAATGGTATTCCGATAATAAAGCCTCTTTTGTCATGCCTCCTTCGGAAGTTTTTGTTACGCCCGTGTTTAAAAGTCTAGAAGAAGATTTCAGTTTATATATGGAACAAACAGGAACGAATACTTATAGTATTCCTTCTGGTATATCTTCGTTCCGTATTTTGGGTGAATCTGGTGATAAGGACACTTATCTTGTACTAGCCGCTCCTGAGGGAAAAATATTCCAGGTGATGAATTCTGGGGTGAATAGTGATTCCATCTATGTTTATGACGGTGAAGACGCAAATGCTGCGCTGATTAAAAAGGGTACGGTGTCTGGAATGGGGCGCATTGTCGGTTCATCTCAAAATATAACGCTGCATTACAAGGGGAATAGAACACTAAGTGGTGAAAATGGGATCCGCGTTTTTGTGTTGGATCCTAATGAAGCGCACAACATTGTTGTTGCTAGCAGTGAGGGGGGAAGTGTCTCGGCCTCTGTAGGTTCGGCCATGATTAATACAACAATTAATTTGACTGTAAACCCAGACGAAGGTTATATGCTCGATTATATAAATGTCGTGGATTCAAATGGTTTGGCGGTAGATGTAACAGGTAGAACATGGTATGAAGGCGGAAACATCTCGTTTAAGATGGTCGGTACAAAAGTCGATGTCACGCCTGTATTCGTTCGTGTTGCAGATGGCCCCAGCATTAATATGCCCAAGACGGGTGTGGTTGAGCTTGTTATCCCGGAATCGGTTACAAAATTTCACGTATATGATGATTTAGGAAATGGATATGGCTATAGTGCAAATTGCAATGGTTCACTGTTGTTGACTGCTCCGGACGGAAAACGGCTGCAGGTGGAGGGGGCATTAAGAACACCTTATAATGTGGCTTCAGGAAAAGGATCCCTCTACGTTTATGACGGCATGAACAGCTCTGCAACACGTCTCTTGTACAAGGACGGTAATACCGAAATTCCGCGTACGCTAAGCTCCGGTGAAAATATGTATATCAGTTTCCAGACGAGTGCAAATCAGTCGTCCGGTTATGAAGGCCTGAACTTGACCGTGACGGTCGATGACCCGAATGGGCCGCATGAGATTGCCTTTGGTGATGCATACAACGGAACCATAAATAGCTTACTCTCTGAGGCTACTCCTGGAACGCCGATTATCATCACGGCAAATCCTGACGAGGGCTACATACTTAATGGGGTCACGGTGTTGGATTATTCTGGCAATGAAATTGAAGTCGATGGCGGAAAGTGGTATTCTGGCAATGTTGCGTCCTTTACGATGCCGCAGACGGGTGTGACGGTGAATGCATCATTTGCGAATAAGGAATACGGTTCATTTTATATTGAAACGACCCAGTCTGGAACCCGCTCCTTTACAATTCCGTCGGGGATAAAGCAGTTTACGTATCGGGTTGGTGAATCTGAAGACGTCCTTGAAAGCGATGTCGTGCTTACGGCACCTACAGGAAAGGTTCTTCTGGTGACCGGCGATTTCCGTGTTCGTGGAGACCTAGATTCCCTGTATATCTACGATGGTGAGGATGCTGCTGCTGCTGAAATTCTGAAGGTGGGGGCGAGTGTTGGTGTTGGCCCCTTGACCAGTTCGGGGCCTAGCCTGTTCATCCATTTTAAGGAAAATGCGGAAAATCATAATCCCGGATGGTGGAACATGTGGCCGCTGGACTTGAAAGTCTTTGCCGTAGACCCGAATGAAAAATTTGCTGTTGATATTGACCAGGATTTTGCTGAGGGCTGCCTTATTGGCGGAAACAGCGAACTTTGCAATATCGATATAAGCCTGCCGTCGGCGAGTCTTGATGAAACGGTTTCCTTGACAGTTTCTGCTCCCGAGGGATGCGTTACTAACGGAGTTTTCGTTTATGGTAATGCGCTCGGTGATATTGATGTTGCGGGAGGAACGTGGTATACTAGCAATGTCGCTACATTTAAGATGCCTCCCGAAAATGTCAGGGTCTCTGCGACGTTTGCCTGTGACATGACTGCTGAAGGCGGCCTTAACGTTGCCATGCCTACAAAGGAACCTCTCAGGATTTCTGTTCCCAATACGGTAGAATCTTTCAATGTGAATGCCAGTAGCTGGGATAATGAAACGTTTTTTGGACAACCACTCGTTTTGACTGCTCCTGATGGCTACCTATTCGAATTGTACGGAAACTATGATGGGTATGAGTATGGTTTCCTTGCTTATGATGGAGCGGTGACCGATTTGACCAATAAGAAATTTTGGGATGTCTCCATGCAGCCGGTAATCGGCGGTGTCAGTTCGGGTCAGGTTGTGACCATTTATCATGTTCCCGCGGAATACGCAGAGGGCGACATAAACGTAAAACTAATCCAAAATAAAGAGCATAATATTAGTCCTTATGATAACAATGAAAGTACCGTCACGATTAGCCCTGTATCGGGTAGTGCCTATGCGGGAGACACGGTCAGGCTGATAGCGACTCCGCCGGAAGGTTATGTGCTAAAAGCTATGCATGTGGGCTGGTTGCTGGGGAGTGTCCCTCAGGAAATCCCGGTCATAGGGGGGACATGGTACAATAACGAGGCTAAGTTTGTAATGCCTTTTGCAGATGTCTATTATATGCCTGAATTTGTGAAGCCTGGGGATGTGAATTATGATATAGTCCTTCCGAAAAACGGCGCACTTAACTTAGAGATTCCGGAAGGCGTGAGTTCTCTTAACATATTTGTTGATGCAGACGATAACAATAAGTACTATGACAATAGCGACGGAACTCTCACATTGACTGCTCCCGAAGGATATGTATTCAATGTGTTTGGAGAAGTTTATACTAATGATGCGGCAGACTCTTTGACTGTTTTTGATGGAAATAGCATTAGTGCAAAAAAATTGTTGAATGTGTCTGAAGATGATATTGATGTGTATAGCTCTAGTCGAAGCATTACCTTGAGATTTAAATCAAATGAATCGGGGCACAATACTGGCTTTGCTCTCGAAGTTTGGGTTGGCTCGAAATCTTCCACATCGGCTATAGCTCTCAGTGAATTTGATGATGGCGATTGGATTTTTGCCAGCATCGATGGCAACTATGCCGGAAAGGATGCGGTGAGCATTCCTGACGCCGTTGAAGTAAATGCAATTGAGTTCGTTCGTGAATTTACTCCGGGGCTGCCTGCAACAGTTGTGCTGCCGTTCAGTTTGCCGGAAGGAGCTTCAGTCAATGCCAAGTTCTATCAGCTTGAAAGTGTTGAACAAGAAGGACGCTCTTGGGTTGCCAATATGAGAAAGATTGGTAAAAATACAACTCCCAAAGCAAACACTCCGTATGTAATTATTCCTGAAGACTCTGAATTGCAATTTGAGTTCAGTGGAACGGCAACTTTGAGAACTGAAAAAATAGAGATGACATGGAGTTCTGACGGTAACTGGTACTTTACGGGAGCTTATGTCTACAGGCCTTGGGTCGAAAACGATGAAGTGCTTGGCCTTGCCTATGCCTTTGCTGGTAGCAACGAAGATGAAGTTTCTACCGGAGAGTTCGGTAGAATGGGAGAAGGCTCGTACGTTGTTCCGATGCGCGCTTATTTGAGCAAGGCAAGTGCTGACGTAAGGCTGCGTCGTCCGCTTGCTGTAGGCGAAGTAAGCTCTACCGAAAGTATGCCCGAAACAATCGATGTTAAGTTCGTTGACGGTGAAAATACGATGGCCATTGGCCGCTTGAACACCGTAACGGGTGCAATTAAGATTGACCGCTGGTTCGACCTCAAGGGCCGCAGCACAAACCACAAGCCTACCACTAAGGGCGCATTCTTTAACAAGAGGGGTATTGTCAAATGATGCAGAGGAACGCTAATATGAATAACGAAAAGAAGCAATACTGCAAGCCCCTGATGGAAGTGGTTGAAATGGATCATCAAATGGACCTGCTTAATTGCAGTGGAGATGACTGCGTCGGTCTAAGATTACTAGATTCATACCTAGACGAACAGGAAGAAGGCGACTAGGATCAAATGAAAAAAGAATATACAGCTCCCGAAATCAAGGTGTTCCCTTTGGAACACAGGGCAAACCTGTTGCAAAGTAGCGATAACGACAAGACGCCGGTGATTCATGGGCCGATTGGCGAAAATTTGGTTGACGGACCTGACCCGCTGGTCTAACTCTAAGATTGGCATAAAAATAGCTGTATTGTAAACGGAAGTTTACTTGACGGATTGTATAGTAAAAATTAAGTTTACTATATGATTATGGTAAGTTTATTTTCATGTTGTACGGGTATGATCTTCCTGACCATGCTTAAAACTTGCCATATGGCAACTTTTTCGACACACTCTCATAACGGGGTGTGCCTTTTTCATAAAGAAGGGAAAATACTATGAAACTCAAAAGCCAATTTTTGAGCCTTTCTGCCTTGCTTGCAATGGGCATGGCAACAACAGCCTGGGGTGCAGAAGTCAATCTTGATACCGATGCTAATGGCGTTAAATATGTGAATATGCCCTCACCGGTAAGTGATGCGATTGTAACGAATACTTTGGGTATACCTGATGATGTGAGAATATTCAAGGTGTATGATGATGCTGGCGCAAATAATTCATTTACTTCAACGCCTTGTGGAACATTAAAGTGTTCTGAACGTCTAATAATGACGCCTCCGGATGGATTTTTTCTTCATTTGTCGGGTGATTTAATTTCTAATGGAAGCCAAACTAATGATAATAATGGTGCACGCGCTTATTTGTACGTTTATAACGGAACTTCTACTAGTGATGGATTATTATTGTATGCAAAGGGAACAGAAGTTTCGATGAACGCATGGACTCGTCATGAGATGCTTCTTGATTTTTATTCAACCACTTGGGGTGGCACCAATGCCGAAGGCTTGGACTTGACCATAAATGTTGCTTTGGATATCGGTGCAGATGGATTATTTGATGAGTATTCGTTTATGAATGGCGAAGACCATCTTGAAATGCATGCATCGTCTGCTACAGGAAGCAGTTTTGAGAAAAAAACTGTCTTGACGGCTCCAAGCGGCTCCTTTATGTATCTGACATTCAATGATACGCTTGCAACAGGTGACTCTGTGTTTGTTTTGAATGGAGACCAGAATAGTACCGACACACTTTTAAAGGCATCAGATGTTAACAATGATACTGTATACAGTTCTAGCAATAAATTGACTATTTGCGTTAAAGCAAGTGAAGATGGACTGGACAAAATTGTGAGAGCTACTGCGTATGTCTTAACGAAGAATAATACACTATCCACTGCAGGAGTTGATTTCTATACAAATGAAACCTCTGGTTATACGGTTGCTAAAATCAGTGATATTGCAACCGGTACGGTAAGCATTGCAAGCCCCGTTAATGTGGATGCCATTGTGTACGACCGTAAGTTTAAAGCAAACACCAAAGAAACTATTGTGCTGCCATTCCAGCTGCCTGAAGGTGCTACGACAAATGCCAAGTTCTACTATCTCCAGAAAGTTGTTCAGCAAGAAGGTGCTTGTGCATGGATGGCAACCTTGAAGAAAGTTTCCTCTCCTAAAGCAAATAAGCCTTATGCGATTATCATCGATAACGACGATACTGAACTTCGAATTGACCTCAATGGTGGCAAGGCTGTTTTCCAGACTGATGAAACTGTAGAATATCTTGATCAAACTGAAAAATGGATTTTCAAGGGACTCTATCAAAACAAGACTTGGGGCAATAATGATGAAGAACTTGGACTTGCTTACGCACTGGCTAAAGAAAATGGTACTAATTATGTTGCCGGTCAATTTGTAAGGATTGGCGGAGGTGCTACCGCTGCACCGATGCGCGCCTATATGCGCAAGATAAACTCGTCTGTGCGTCTTAGCCGTCCGCTGGCCATGGGCGAAGTAAGCTCCATTGAAAACATGCCCGAAGTAATCGATGTCGAATTCATCGACGAAGAAGAAAAAACGACGGCCATTGGTCGTATGAACACCGTCACCGGTGCTATCAAGATTAACCGCTGGATTGACCTCAAGGGTCGCAGCACAAACCACAAGCCTACCACCAAGGGCGTATTCTTTAACAAGAAGGGGATTGCCAAATGATGCAGCAGGAATTTAAAATGAATAGTGAAAAGAAAGTGTACAGCAAACCCATCATGGAAGTCGTCGAAATGGATTACGGCAACGCCTTATTGGATTGCAGTGGTTGTGATGACGGTGTTATTGGCGTTAATGTTGATGATACTGTTGGCGACGAATCCTCCGAACCTTAGAAACCATAAAACCATATAACAAAAAGCACCGCTTCGGCGGTGCTTTTTGCATATCAATTGTTTGTGACTATTACTTGATGGCGACGGCCTTTGTGGCTCCGCCAATGGAAATCAGGTAGCGGCCTTTGTTCGGCAAGGTGATTTCGAAATTGGGTGCAGTGATTTTTGAATTTGCGATGCCTGCAACTGGAATGCTACGGCCCTGAATGTCGAATACATGGAATTTCGCTCCTACGCTCGCGCCTGCAATCTGTACTTTGGTGCCCTGGGTTGCGACTGAGAACGAATGGGCGATTGTTTTCGTGGCAATGGCGGTAAGGCCGCCGTTATAGCCTTCGACTCCGGCGCCATTCAACAGCGGATACGGATCAGTGCCCACCTTTTGCCCCCATACGTGACCGTCTACGCCATCGGCGCTGTAATTGTACAACTCCCAGGCAATAGAACCGTCAGCGAATTCTTCGGGCGAATTCTTGCTAACTGAACCTTCGCAAGTCGATTGGTTGCGGAAAAAGACATTAGCCATCTCTTTGGGAAGCGCTTGGCAAACGTCGAAAGCATTTTCGCTCATATTGTAAGAATTGATGATGGAAAGACTTTCCGTTTTTGTTGAGAATCCACCACCCTGTATGGTTTTCTTATTGTATGAGTCGTAGATTTCAATCTGGCCTATATTGTACGAATTGATTATCGAAGTATTTTCATTAATACCAATTAAACCACTAGCATTGCACCTAGATGCCATACTGTGTGAATCAGACTGAGTTTGAATTTTTCCATCATTATGAGAAGTCGATATAGTCAGTTTGTAGCCACTTGCTTCAGCAATAAGGCCCGATGCAATGTCGGCGGTAATTGAAGCACGGTTATAAGAACCAGATACTTCCAGTGAATCGACAAAAGAGAGACCTAATAAACCTCCAGCCATATTATTGCAATATCCCCCAGAGCTCAAGTCGATATCTCCCACGTTGTACGAATTCGATATTACCACATGCCTGGAAGCTATTCGACCAATTAATCCTCCGACCTCTCTTCCGGCGGAATATTCGTTATATTTGTTTCCAGTTATTCTTGCCGCATTGTAGCTTTTGTCTATAGTAAATGCAGTCATTTTTTCCGCAGTTCCTATCAACCCGCCTGCATCGACCAATATATAATCCGCGATATCTATAGTTCCCTTGTTATTGGAATTGGATATGGCAATGGATGATTCGCTTCCGGCACGTGCCATCAAGCCACCCATAATGGCTTTGTCACGAATTGATGAGTTAGGATACATTTTCCCTGAATGATAAGAATGGTCAATAGAGATTTTCACGGAATCATTATTTCCGCCTACAAGCCCGCCAATTTCGCGTCCAACAATGGTCATGTTAACATACGAGTGAGTTATAGACAAATTCGTCTTTTCTACGACGGCACCAACAAGGCCTCCTACATGATCATTTCCTTCAATGTAAGAATCGATAAGGCCCACGCTGTCAATAGAAACAACCTGGTTTTCTGCGCTTTGTACTTTGCCAAACAAGCCGACGTCGTTTCCAGCAGAATTCTTGAGGTAGAGCCCGCTAATGGTGTGGCCCTTGCCGTTGAATTTTCCCATAAAGGGCTTGGCAGCCGTTCCAATCGGTACCCAGTACAGCAAATGGTCGGAGTCCTTGCGCAGAGAATCGGTTGCAGTCAACACGCTCTTGTTCACGACAATGTCGGCCGTGAGCTCGCCGCAGGCGTTCTGTTCTGTTTCGTAGCCGTCTTTTCCGCTAACAAGGTAGGCGAAGCCGTAGAGCTCGTTTGCGTTGCCAATCTGGTAGCATCCGTTGACCTTTTGGGGAATCTTTGCTTCGAACCATTTGGCATACATCGTGACGTTTGCGTTATGTACTATAGAAAGCGGTTCCATAAACATGGCGAACGGAATAAAGAACGTATCCTGAGCGTCTTTTTCTAACATCCAGCCTTGGAAAATATGGCCGTCCCAATGTGTTGAATCTTTCCAAAGGTAGCAGTTGTCGAAAGACGAACAGTAACGGTCAAAGTATACTCCGGGGCCGCCGTTCATGTCTGCAACAACGGCGTAACAGTTGTAATCGAATTCTGCTTCCAACAAAAGGTTCATGTCGGGCATTCCAAACACGTACACGCTGTCTTCTGTCGTAATCTGCGTTCTTTCGGAACCGCTGCGGTCATACCAGCGTTTCCAATGGTAGCGTTCTGCCGGCTCGGGAGTCAATTTAACGGAATCGCCAACAGCGGCCGCAAGCAGGAACTTGGTCTGTTCCATATCGGTTACAAGGGCGTAGCCGTGAACAATGTTCTGAAGCCCGTATCCTGTTTCAAACCATGAAATCTTGCGGACGTTTTCGGACTTTGCAAACTCGGCATTGAATGTCGCGTTTCCCTTGATTTCGGCAACGCAACTGTCGGGAACGCAGTACTTGATAGAAGACCCGTTGCCCGTCAAAGAGGCGCTTGCCCAAGTGTATCCGCTGGGGCTATTGCACTTGATGGTGACAATGCCTTCGGTTCCGCTTGCTGAACACGAATTGCCTTGTGGGTTGGTGGTATAGGTGATTGTATATGCGCTTGCGAATACGGCAAACATCAAAAGAATGAAGATGGATATCTTCTTCATATTTCCTCCTTTTCTCCCCTCAATATAAAAACTTATTTCTTTTTATCGAGCTTGGCGTTGATCTTCTTCTGCAGTTCTTTGAGCTGCCAGCGACCACGCTTGTCTTCAAGAAAGTTGTTCGTGCGAATGCCGCGGGAAAGGCCGCGGTCAATAATGTTCAATGCGTCGGCATAACGCTTCTGGTCAAAGCGGAGCTCTGCCAAAAAGTAATAGTTGTACAGGTCGCGCGGGTTCTTTTCGAGCGCAAGGCTCAAGTACTTGTCGGCAAGCTTTTTGTCGGGCCACGAAAGCACCAGCGGCACGTAGGGCAGCACAAAGTGGGCGCGGCCAAGCACCTGATAGTCTTCGGCCATAATGGCAACATCGCGCACGGTGGTGGCAACGCCTTCTTTAACCGAGGTCAGGGCGCCACGTTCGTTGCCCCACATAGAAAGGGCGCTAGCGTACACGTGGGCAATTTCCCTGTTCTTGGGGAACTTCTGGTAGGCGGCTTCGCTAATAGTCTTTAAGCTATCGAGCTTTGCCTTGCGCTGGTGCTTTTCAAAGTGTACAAAACGGAAAGAGAAAAACAAGCTCTTCACGTAGCCTTCGGTGGCCTTTTCTTCGACAGCGGGGTCGCTCATGGCCTTGTGGTAGCTTTCGATCATGAGCTTAGCGTTCTTGGCGTTTGCCTTGTCGCCAATGGCTTTTTCGGCGCGCGCTGTGTAGCAGGAATCCGCAATGCGCAGGTTTTCGTTTGCAAAAGCTGCCCCGCATAATGCAAGCGCAAGCAATGTTGCCAAGAATCGTTTCATTTTCCCCTTTTGCTATACTACACTTTCCAGTTTTGCAAGACTTTATTCAGCTGTGCGATACGTACCTTTTCGTCGTCGGTGCCGTGGTAAGTCTTGAATAAAAGATAGCGATATTCCATGAGTGCAGTACGGATAAGGACTTTATCTTCTTGTTTTAGCATTGCTTTTTGTTTCCTCTTTATTTGTGACCAAACATCGGATCTCGGGCCTATTTCCCCTTGCCCTTGCCCGAGAAGTAATCTTGCTGGCGCGTAATACCAAGTACAGCGTGCCACAAGGCTCCGTTCGGGTTAATCTTCTTGCGTTCGTTTACAGCGTATTCGATAGGTACGTGCGAGAACGCGTTGTTCATGCTGCCAACGACCATGTCGGTCTTGCCTGCCATGCCTGCATGCACGGCGGCTTCGGCGAGTTGAAAACAGAAAATGGCGTCGGTACCCTGAGCCGGAATGCTACGCACCATGTAGCTCGGGTCAAAGTACTTGATATTCACTTCTTTGCCGACCTTGTCGAAATGTTCCTTGATCTTGCGCGTCAGGAATTCGCCAATGTCGTTCTTCAAAATGTTTCCGCTGGCGTCCCTGCGTTCGGGCTGGTCCTTGAACAGTTCCTGGCCGGCACCTTCGGCGACTGCCACCACGGCATGGGTCTTACCGCTGCTGTAGCGGCTTTCCAGAGCCTTGAACAGGCCGTCGAGCGTAAAGGGTACTACGGGTACCAGGCAAATGTTTACCACCGTTGTAGCAAGGGCTGCGTAGGCGGCAATAAAGCCGGAATCGCGACCCATGAGCTTTACAAGGCCAAGGCCGTTAAAGGCACCGTTGGCTTCGTTATGGGCGCTGGTAATCACGTCGGTTGCGCTGAGCACGGCCGTTTCGAAACCGAAGGTTCTGTCGATCAGGTTCAAGTCGTTGTCGATTGTCTTCGGAATGCCAATCACGGAAATCGGCTGCTTGCGCTTCTTGACTTCTTGAGCAATGTCGTGGGCGCCGCGGAGCGTACCGTCACCGCCAATGCAGAACAGTACGTTAATGTTCAGGCGCATCAAAGTATCGACCATCACCTTGGCGTCCTGGTTGCCGCGGGAACTGCCGAGAATGGTGCCGCCGTCTTCCTGAATGGCGTCGACCACGTCGGGGTTCAAAATCATGGGCGAATAACCGTAGGCCGGGTTCAAACCGCGGTAGCCGTACGGAATACCGAAAATGTTGCGGACGCCGTAGTCAAACCACAGCACCTGCACAAGGCCCTTGATCACGTTGTTAAGGCCAGGGCACAGACCGCCGCAAGTCACAATGCCTGCGCGGGTCCAGGCGGGGTCATGGAAAATCGTTTCGCGAGGGCCTGCCGCTTCAAGCGACGGGATTTCAAGACCGCGCTTGCAGAAATCTTGAATGCGGCTAACGTCTGCCGTAAGGCTCACTCGGTCCGCTTCCGATACGAACGGAACTCCCTTCATGGGGGATTTTAACGTTCCCTTTCCGACCGTTTCAATGGAAAGGTCGTATTTTTCCGGATTATTCAAGATGTCTTCTTGCGTCATGATTTGCTCCTCGTATTACCATTAGAATACATCTAGGCACCTAAAAAATACTAAAAAATACAAGGGGTAGAAGTATAATTAAGTTTAGATAATTGTTACTTAAAACAATTAAAGATGCTTGTTTGAACGAAAAAACAAATAGTGTAAAATAAAATGCCGGATTTGTAAATCCGGCATTCTAAAAAAACAGATAACTTTCGATTAAGACGCTAAGATATCCAGCGGCGGGAAGTGAATTTTTGTTCTAAGACCCGGGCCTGCGTTTTCGATATCGATTTTCATGTTGGTGAGCGTGCAGAGCTTTTTCACCATCGAAAGGCCGATACCTGTTCCGCTTGTAGAGCGCGTCATTTCGTTTTCTACGCGGTAGAATTCCTGGAACACCTTTTTCATTTCAGATGCCGGAATACCGGGGCCGTAGTCGCGAACCGCAAGGTACATGTCGCCGTTGTTCACGCGCAGCTCGATGCTAATCATCTTGTAGCTTGCGTTCTTCGAGAACTTGAGCGAGTTGTCCACTAGGTTCATCAGAATCTGCATCACGGCGTCGCGGTCGATCAGGAGTGCCACGTTGTCGGCATCGGTGTCGGTCGAAACAGTGAGCTCGAATCCTTGCTTTTCGATGTTCTTGCTGTAGGTCGCTACAAAGTCGTCAAGCACGGCTTTGGGGCGTTCCTTGCGCAACTGCACATTCCAGCGGTTACCATCGAGTTTAGACAAGTTAAGCACGTTCTGAATCAGGCGCGAAAGTCTGTCGGCTTCGCTTGCAATCTGGCCGTAGTAACGCTGTTTCTTTTCTTCGCTTGCCACCCAGGAATTCTGCAACAGTTCTGCATACATCTTGATAGCGGTCAACGGAGTTTTAAGTTCATGCGTAATGGCCGACACAAAGTCCTGACGTTTGGCGGCAAGCGCCACCTTGCTTTGCGTAAAGCGGTAAATGGTAATCAAGCATACCGCAATCACAATCAAGAGAATCAGGCCGCTAAACAGAATGGTCAAGTCTGCAGATCCGCTGATTTCGCTGGAGTACATCTTGAACATAATCTTGTCGTAGGGCGGCGGCAGCGGGCGCTTGGACCTTAATTCGTATTCGGCGTTGTTCTTGCCAATGGTCAAGAGCACGGTGTCTTCGTACACCAATTCAATGGCGTAAGGCAACCTGGCGTAGGCGAGCTGTTCTTCCTGAGTCATGTAATTCAGGTAGATGTTCTTGTCTACGACAAAGCCCTGCACAATCGGGAGCATGCCGATGTAGATCGTACGGAAGAACACGATGTAGTCCGTCGTCATACGAATCTTGAGATCGGTAATATTGACGTTCGTGTTGCTACCGGTGAAAATCGGAATGTCGGGTGTAACCGTCGTGTCGTTCTTGGCCGTTTCAGCCATGTAAGTCAAGGCTTCTTCTTCAGACGTGAGTTCCACGCGGGTGGGAATCTGCAAGTCTCGAATTTCGTCGTACAGTTGGTCAATGGCTTCGGTCGAGTCCACCGTCTGCACCGTGCGTTTGGGCAGGCCGTTTCGAATGTCGAGCTTTATGAGCAAGTACTGGATCAGGTCGCGAGTCTTTTTGCGCTGTTCCTGGTCGTCGAACGAGAAGTTGTCCCACATGGACTTACCGATACCGGTACTGGTGTCGGGGTAGAAGGGCGTCAACAGTTCGCCGCTATGCGAAATCTGAAAGTGCCCGAGCAAACCCTTGCGGCACTGGCGGAACAGAGAGTCAAAGTCGCAGTACGGTCCGCTAGAATCCGGGAACGAGAAGAATTCCGAGAAGAGTCGGCTGTTGCCGCCAATCACGGTAATCGAGTTCAGAATACCGTAGTCCTTGTAGGAACGGCTATTTTCCAGGTTAAA
>Ga0310696_10003907_pt1 | contig 18424 bp, 32 predicted proteins | sample AusTroGonzalo_MG_4_FD_203885 | JGI IMG/M metagenome (GOLD analysis project Ga0310696, IMG submission 203885) | Bovine rumen microbial communities from tropical cattle in Woodstock, Queensland, Australia - Gonzalo_02 (v2) (version 2) | ecosystem: Host-associated > Mammals > Digestive system >...
TTGTCTGTAGTAGGATATCCTGGTTTTCTTTCTTTGCTATCTGTGTCTTTGTCAGATATCTATTATCGACAAACAGATAAATAAAGTTAAACGTATTCAAATACAGTTCTTTTATTGCTGTCTGTGGCTCCGTTGGGATATAGTCGAAAGCGTAGGGTAGAATATACTCGTTTAACCAGGCTTCTATCTGCTTGTATTGCGGATCATCTAAAACGGATCCGTCAAGCAAATATTTACTATTTTCTTTCCCTACGTTTTCGACAAATGCCTTAATGATTGTGTTTTGAGTGTTGGCGCTGGTATCTTCGACATTGATATATAAATCTGCCCACTTGTATAGCGCCAGGTTCAGATCTCTTTCATCTTTGTAAGTTTGTAAGAGATTGATAAGGACCTGTAAAGCTGTGCATAGTCGATCGTCTCCCAAAACCTTAGCTTTAAAATATAGAGTTTTAGCGTAAACAGCTGCTACGCTATCAGACGCTTTTATAACTCTTTCCTCTTGCACTTCTCCAACCTCTACGCCGGAAAGCTTCGATATTTTAGTAGTGTTCATGATATCCTTTTTATGTTTGTATTTAAGTTCTTCAAACACTGATACGCCTTTCTGGATCCGTGCTACTGTATCGACTGTTATTTTTTTGCCTTTCTCATCTATCGCGACTGTGTAAACGTGTGTATATTGTTTGTCGCCAGTGTATGATACAAATCTGAAGCCGTTTTTAATTCCCAGGTTTGAAAGTGCAGCACACACAAACAAACTAAAGCTTTTACAGTCTGCTTCGCGATCTTTTAGCAAGCGCGCCGGCGTGCGGATCCATTGCTCGCCGTCAGGATCTACGCGATATTTGAAATTATTAATAACATACTCTGCTATATTGTTGCACGTCTCGCGGACCGTATCAGCTTTAAAACTCTGTGAAAGTTCCTGGATCTGTTCTTTGCTTTCCTCAAAGACAGATATAACAGAAGATATGATATCTTCCGTTTTACCTTTCTGATACATGATCGTCTGTTTATTCTCTGCCTTTGGATCCATACTTTTATTGATTGGCTAAATTAGTGATCGCGTTTTTCAAATTAAATTCGTATACGTTCAGCGATGGGATAGGGACCAGGACGCCATTAAATCGAATTGATCCGGCTATCGTTAAATGTACACTAGTAGAAGTCAATAAGAAAAGATTCCACCATTCCTGAAATACTTCTCTATAATAGATTTGTGCAGCTATAATTATCTTTGTTTTCTGCCCAGCTTTTAATACTTGTGTGTATGGGATAAAACATCTACCGGCATAACTACTATTAAGATAGCAATTAAGCGAGCTGCTTTTGATTGTGATATCCTCTTTCGTTGGGTTGTCTACTTCGATATAAAAAGATAGTGTTAGACTTGTACTAGACTGCTGATCATAACTAAACTCTTTGTACTTAAATGTAAGCTTTTGAGCCAGTTTGTAAGCGTTGTTATATTTAAATCCTAAATAAACGGCGCCAGCTGCTAAACCATATAAAATAATATCCTTATCCATAGCTACTAATTCAAATTAAGTCTATATACCGGCGTAGTATCTATTTTTTCGATGTTTGTATTATATCCTGATTGTACATAATCAGCCCACCATTCAGAGAATAAGCCGCGCTGATCTCGCGGTTTACTTTCTGCGTTACGCACTACTCCGAATCTGGTATTTGTACCAAGTGCGGATCCGTCATTAATGATTGTGTCCTCTTTGATATTCCAGGCGCTAAGACATCGCCAATTACAAAGCCTAGTTTCTTCGTATTTGATACGAAAACCTATTGTCAGCGCTTCAAAATCATAGTTAGGAAAATTAACGCTTTCCTGGTCGTTAAGATCCGGATAATAGTAAAATGATATTTCAAACAAATTAAAACCAGATTTTACTTCTTTCCCTACCATTTTAGCGCCTAATTGCTGAAGCTGTGATTTGTCGCATACATTCCAAAATTTCTGTGTGAGATCGTCGATATATTGTACCGCTTGGATATCGTCGAAAAAGACATCTTCTATTTGTAGTCCTCCCAGGCTTGTATTTGGAACATAGATAGCCATTAAGAAAGATATCTTAGCAATAGTATAGTATTTCTTTTCTGGTACATAATTAACCGGACGAGGGTTTTTGATTTCTTCAAAGTAAAATTTATCGCTGATTTTTTCTATAACAAAAGACGATGGAACAATAAAAGGTATTACATCAGATCCGACTACAGAAGTAACTCCGTTGTTTTCTTCAAACTGGTAGTCGTTCAGATCTTCTACTATGTTACCACTATCTGTATTTGGTTCGCTGCTGTTTGGCGTGTTTGTTACGATGGTTTTCTTTTTACTACTCAATAGTAACAACAAGCCAGCACCAGCGGCCACAATAGGCAAAATATTGCTTTTATTACGCTTTTCTACCATAGTTCTATAATTTTTCGACAATTATAGCACATTTATATTTGTAATTTTCAGGCTTTTATAAAATCGATAACAAACTATAACAAAGCATAACAAACTATAACAAAGCATAACAAACTATAACAAACTATAACAAACATAACTTAGAATAGACTAGAATAAAATAGACTAGAATAGAGTAGACTAGAATAGAATAGCAAAATATAGAATTAAAGGGATAGATTTAAATAAAAGTAGATAAAAAAACATTAAAAAATCATATAAAACCGCGCGAAAAAAAAACGGAAAAAACACTAAAAAAACATATTAAAAACAGATTATTTTAAGGTTATTTTCGCATTAAAAACAGATTATTTTAAGGTTATTTTCGCATAAAAAAATTTTTAAAATTGTGATAGCTTCCAATATTGAGTATTTTTGTGAAGTTTTAAAATAAAATTTGTGTTGTATCAGCGCACAAAAAACAGCTGCAAATGTTTTGCGTGCGTTGTTCTCATAATGCGAAAAAGAAAAAGGCGTCCATCGTTGCGAAACGGTGGACGCCTAAATTTTATTACTTACTTAAATTATAGATATTCAAATTCTTCTTTCAAAAAGATCCTTTTTCTATATAGATAGTCTTTTATGATTTTAAATACTTCGTCTCTAATATCTCCCTCTAAGTTGATACATGGATCAGCTTCGTTTTCATCTTTCACCCTATCATCAGTCCAGGATATAAAAAAACACGAACAGTCTTCATTTATACTGTTTATTTCATTGATTATTCTATCTATTCGATCCATTTGTCTTTTAAGCTTGTTGGCTCTTTCCAAATCTTCTATATTCATATTATTTTAATCTAAGTGTGTTTGACTTGATCCTGTTATCTCATATTCTCCGTTTTTCTTTCTTATAATATTATCTGCAAAATTATTCTTCCTATTTATCCATCCATACTTTAAGATCTTTTTGCCAGATAATAATATATATCTTATTTCTCCATTCTGTAGATAGCTGTCTGACATATCTACATTAAAATATTTGAGTAGTTCCAGGGCGTTAACCTTAGTTTTAAAAAAGCCGTCATTTGGTGATATCTTTTCCTGGTGATACGATCCTAAATATACCAGCTGGACGGTTATAACATCATCAGTCATGTTATTTACATATAACGTGACGTTATAATCAAACAAATTACTATAATCTGCTTTTTGTTCTGTGTACTTCTGATCGTCGTCTTTACATGATCCTAATAGCAGCAGCACTAAAAGGAAAGAAGTTTTAAATAAGTGTCTCATACGCGAAAAATTTAAATTATAATATTTTACTTAATTTGTTCTGTGTCGAAAGATATTCGCCCATCGTTTCGCCTGTTCTTCCAGATGGTAACAATACAGGCGCTATGTAAGTTTGTATTTCTTGTTTGTTGTTTGATATGAATTTAGAATTTAAATTAAAATTAAATCTATCTATATAGCCTACTTCAATTCTTATAATATCTATAAAATTCTTCCAGCTGTACATAAAAGTATTATCGTGAAACGATTTATTATATATATAAATGTTTCTTTTTCTATCTCGATAAGTCATTATCATAATAATAAAATTTAGTTGTAAATATAAATTAATATTATTCTCTGCGAAAGTTTTTTGCCGTTATTGTGTAGTAGTTCGCCATCGCCTGGATCCGATCCGCAACGCGCTCCCCATACTGTGATATTATAGCGTTATGATTAATAGGATAGTTCGATGTAAACGATGTAAAGGTATATTTAAGGTTGTCGTATCTTTCTGTGATAATTTCTTTCAGTGGCTCCAGCTTGTTACCCATATATTGAATTTCTTTTGCCTGTCCGATATCGTCTACAAATAAGCTACTACGCTGCATAAATTGAAAATCTCCTGTTTTCATATATTCCTTATTAATCGATAGCTCGCTTACACATATAGTATTATACTGGTATATTTTATCCGGATAATAAAATTTTAGTGCGATACTGGAAAGCGTTTTGAATAAGATTTTACAAAGAGTTGTTTTGCCTGTTCCTGTTGGCCCGGCTATATATATTCCCTTTTGCCTGTCAGCGTCTGAAGCTTCTATATATTTGCCTGTGCAAGGATCTACTTTGTAAAAATATTCTCCCTTAATCTGTCTGAATACATTAATAAGAATCATCTTAATTTCTTCTGTCAGTTCGTAGCCGGATACATAATCGTTAGCAGTCGATAAAAAAAGGTTTTCAAAGTCTTTATAAAATTGAATATCAATATTTAAAAATTCTTTGATAAGCTTCTTTTTTTGTGTGTCAGATATCTTTATCTCCGGGGTGATAGGTTGAGTAAATATTTTACCTTTCCTATCTGTTTTTATTTGTTCCATATTTTATCTATTTCGTTGTTATTGTTGTTTTCCCTGGTTTTATAACTTCCCTCATACACTTTCGTAAAATTCTGATCGTCTCGTATCAACCAGTCGAAAGTTATTTGCCAAAGGTTTTCGTTATGACCTCTTAGAAATTCACTAGCGCGGATCTCTTCAAATACCTTAGTGAAGTTTTCTAGAGTGTAAGTTTTTAGAAGCTGTGACAGGTTGTCCTTTCGTTCTTCTGTCAGCTTCTTTACTTGTGTCAGCTGTAGATCATTCCAGCCGGCTATTATCGTCATGAAATTTTGCTCTTCCTCTTCACTGTAGTTCTTAGTCTTTCCCCATCGCGACTCCATGCCCTTACGTCCAGCTTCAGATCTGCTTCTCTTCATAGATAAATAGCGCTCCGTCGTTTTGTCGATGGTTGACTTAATCGCGATAAATGCCGGTTTAAATTTTTGCGGCACTTTTTCGACTTGGACCTTTTCGTCTCCTAGGCCATATTTAAGGATGATCTTTAAAAATTTCAGCTGATCCTCTTCTAGTGGATAGCTTTCTATAACGTCCATGTATTCCTTAAAAAATATAGTGCTGTCTGATTTCATTCTGCTTTCAAATTAAGTTCGTCCAAATAGGGATATAATAACGTAGGGATAGGGGTACGTTTATATTTATAGTTGTAATATGTATATACCGATATACCTAACTTATGTAATAATTCGTCGCGTTGCTTAACATCTCGCTTTTTGCTTCGCTTCCTTGTTGTTTGTTTCATATTAGTAAGTATATTTAATGTAAAACTTTATTTCTGTCTCACTCTCTTTTATACTGTTAACAGTATAACTTTTCCCTTTCAGTATACGCTTTCCTTTGGCTTCGTCTACTTCCTGGTTATTGATGATGTATTTAATTTTCTTTTTCATAATAATATTTCAGTTCAAACACAAACATTCTATTTCTATGTGTGATAAAAAAACTGTCTGGATCTAGTTTGTCATTGATCGTTTGTAACAGTTGTAAATCAAACCTGTATTTTTGATTTAATGTAACTATCAATACAAAACCAATGTGTTCACAAGTGTCACAGTTAACAACGTCTACAGTTGTTAAATTTTTTATCACATCAGATTTAATGTTAAGCTCTTTAATAAGTTGCTCAAATTGATTTATAGCGTTATTTTTTTCCATATTCACAATTTATTTATTCGTTCTATCATATCCTGTTTGCATTCCTCTTTAGTTTTAAATAGCTTAAAATCGTATTCTTTACTGCCATAATCTCCGGTTTTATCTTCTATAGTATATAATGTATCTTCTGTAACTTGCGTCGACATTTCGTCAATTTTATATATTCGGATAGAAATATTTACAATTCTATACTCGATTATATTTAATCCGGTTGACATATAGACGATATCGCCAATATTGTATTTTGTTTGTATCTGCATAATTTATTAGTTTGATTAAACATTAAAAAATAGAGTAGGGGATCAGATCTTTTTATCCTGGTTGTTTTTATCCTGGTTCTTCATGTATTGAATAAAATCGTCAAGCTGTCTGATATCGTTTTCAACCTGATTAATAAAATTAAGATATTCAGTTAGAAGATCTCTATATCTGTACAAGTCTTTTTTATACTCATTGATAAGCTCGAAGCGCTTTTTAATGATCTTATTAATTTGGATAGAAAGAAAGAATACTAAAGCAGCGCTGGCAAATAGTAAACCGTTCACAAAAAAAGTCATGTTCATATTTTTAGAATTTAACCGGGAGCCGGGCGCGACGCCAGGCTCCCAGGTGATAGTTAATATACATTAAGAATTAAGCCGATATAAAAGATATCATTTGAGATCCAGACGTTTGTATATATTTCGTCGCTAAGGTGTTCAGTCTTTTTTGCTTGTGTGTAAAACTCTTCCTTAGAAACGGGCCATATAATACCAGACGGACCGGACAAACTATATAAAACTTTTGTAGTCATGATCTTATTACATTCAGTTTAACTTCTATTTCTTTAATAGCTTGTGCTATCGTCATTCTAGTTGGATCTTCATACATGATTGTATTTTTTTTAAGTTCTATATCTGTCAGATCTAGATCTCTATGCGGCGGCAAAGTTGTTTCTTCGTTGCCCCAAAATACAGTATAAAATCCTCTTGTACTTCTTACCGTTGTTATACGATTTATATAATGTTTCTTTTTCAAATACATATCTTAATAATTATATAATGACCTATTTTTTTAACTCCCTGAAATTCGTCAAATGATTTATAGAAATTAATTAAAAACTGTAAATTTTTCTCTTTAAACATATTATCTATAAACTCATAGTCGATAATATCCGGTGAATCTTTGAATCTGAAAGTTTTCTTTAAAACTATCCTCATGCCACTATATTTTTTAATCTGTCCCGGTTCTTAATGTTTCGCCGACTATTGTTCACTGTCTCATTTGGGATCAAATAGATATCGATCCCGACTAATACCATCAAAATACCGTATATTTCAAACGGAAACGTCTCCACAGAATCGTTTTTCAGCACCTTATAAATAGGGTAGTTGTAACCTAAAGCTTTCATTTGGCGCTGAAGATCGCCTGTTTTAATCTTCTTCTTTTTGATTTCTCTTTCGACAATGGATCCCAGGCGCGTTCTAAATTCGTCTACTCTGTGATCGTTGATCGTCTTAAATTCGATTGAAAATCCTTTACCCATAGTTTTAAAATTTAATTTGTTAGCGAAAAAGTTTTAATAAAATCTGTGTGTTAAAGTATGACATATTTTTTTGATCGCGTGTACTCTGTTATCAAAACATCTTCCAGCTCCGATTTGTAACAGTTAAACTTTACGCAAAACTCGCCAGTCTTTAACATTCTTTGAAATACCGTATACGACAAATTTTGTAAAGTGTCGTTATCGTCGTTTTTAAAATTAAAGTTTGTGAGTACGTTTGTAAATAATTCGTTATACATACATTATAATTTGGTTAAATAATTCGGTTCAGGATAACCATTATTTAACATAATATAAATAATGGGTCCTAAAACTGGTTGATTTTTTTACAAAAGTAACTTTTATTTGTAAAATTACAAATAAAATTACAAATAAATTTTACAAAAGTGTAGGGTAGGGCCAAAAAACAAATAAAAAGGGCCAAGTTTTTGGCCCTTAACTAACAAAAAAACTTAATGGTAAACTGAAAACGGCTTATTTTCTTCATAACTAGAAGTCGTTTTGATCTGCGAAAATCTAAATTGTTCGGTGAGTTGTTCAAAAGTGTATTTGAAATAAAAACATAGTAACTATAATATTATCCTGGTGTCTGGATAGCTCCCAGCTCCAAGCTAGCTAATTTTTACGTTATACTCTAAAATTGTTTGCGTTCCTGGATCTGCTACGATTTTAACTGTCAGCTTCACGCGGCCAGTATATACCAGCGTCACTGTATTACCGCGTTTTGTCCGGCTGCTGTAGTCTTGTGGCTTGTAGGGAAGATCCCAGAAAGCGAAGATATTATTTAACAGCAAAAACATAATATTGTTTAAATAGTTGTTATCCTGTTTCATGGTGATGAAAATTTTAAGCTGTTATTATTATTGCGCCAGCTGGTTTTACGCTGTCTATTAGGTTATATGTTATTGTGTCGCTGTTTCGTAGGTAAATAGTAGTTAAATTGTTGTCACTTTTAAACAAATCTGTAACATTAACACTATTAGATAAAATGATTTTATCCAAATTACAATCATTTAAAATCGCACAAGTTGAAAACATACTACTCATATTCGTAACAGCTGCTGTGTTAAAGTTCGATACGTCTATAGAAGTCAGTTTTGAGCAGCCGATAAACATACTACTCATATTCGTAACAGCTGCTGTGTTAAAGTTCGATACGTCTATAGAAGTCAGTTTTTTACAGTCTGCAAATATACTATCCATATTTGTAACAGCTGCTGTGTTGAAGTTTGACACATCTATAGAAGTCAAAACAAAGCAATTCTTAAACATATAAGCCATATTTGTAACAGCTGCTGTGTTGAAGTTCGATACGTCTATAGAAGTCAATTTATAGCAGTTCGTAAACATATTACTCATATTCGTAACAGCTTCTGTGTTGAAGTTCGATACGTTCAAATTATCTAAAACTACACAAGCATTAAACATATTACTCATATTCGTAACAGCTGCTGTGTTGAAGTTCGATACGTCTATAGAGGTCAATTTATAACAGCTGCTAAACATATATTTCATATTCGTAACAGCTGCTGTGTTAAAGTTTGATACGTTCAAATTGTTGCATTTTTCTATACGTTCAAACATATTGCTCATATCAGTGACAGCTGCTGTGTTGAAGTTTGACACGTCTATAACTTTTGCATTTCTGCAATTACTAAACATGTATTTCATATCAGTGACAGCTGCTGTGTTGAAGTTCGATACGTTCAAATTATCTAAAACTACACAAGCATTAAACATATAGCTCATATCAGTAACAGCTGCTGTGTTGAAGTTGGACACGTCTACAAATGTCAAGCTAGAACAGCCGTAAAACATATAGCTCATATCAGTAACAGCTGCTGTGTTGAAGTTGGACACGTCTACAAATATCAAGCTAGAACAGCCGTAAAACATATTACTACAGTTTGTAACGTTAGATTTTACGCCAGACAAATAAATTTTTTCAAAGTTAGTTTTATCTGTAGTATTAAACTTAATACTCGTTGTTCCATCTTCAACCAGTTTGAAAAACCAGCCGTCGCTATCTACGTCTATATTGGTATTGGTTCCGTTAATATTTACCACGACATGATCGCCTGTAAAGCTGTCTATAGTTTTTCCAAAGAAGCCGCCAAATCTGTATTCTGTCAGTGTTCCGTGATTGCCCACGATATCCCAAACATAGGTACTATAATTGTGCATTTCTACATCGCCGGCCATAATGACATCGCCAAAGTCAACCGTATAATTTCCGTCTGGATCTACTGTAAACTGTCCTTTATAGTGCTGCACCACTCCCGGATCAGTTGGGGGATAGGTGATCGTAACGTCGTCTGTTAGTACGCCTAAATCTGTATAGGTATTCGGGTCCAGGTTCGGATCGTCCGATACTTCCATATTAATAGACTGTGTATTTTCTTCCAGGTTCTGAAGCTGTGGCTGTATATTATCTTGGTCGTATTGCTGTATGATCGCTAGGATCTGATCGGCGTTTGTTCCGGCTGTTTTAAATCTTACACTCATAACTATAGATTTTTAAATTCTTTGTAAAAGGTCATTACACAGTTAACCATCTGACTATCGCCAGGCGTCACCGGTGTAAACTCTATTAAAAAATCAGTGTTGATTATAACTCCCGGATCTTCATTAAATGATATCGCGGACCCTGACGGAATAACAATATCATTTACTCTGATCGGTGACTGTCCGATATTATCGAAAGCTATACAGCTGAAGTTATCGCGCTGTATTGTTGTATTCTCTTTTATTACTTTGGTGGTATAACTTGCTTTGTACATGATCTTAAATTTTAAAGGTTAGTTAAAACGACTTTAAAGAAGTAGTTTTTTAGGTCATCGTCTTTCCCCTCTATATTAGTGGATAGGCCCAATATATAACCTACTTCTGTCTCCTGGTATACTAAAGCTACATTTCTGTACAGCTGTGGCGCTACCTTGCTAAAGATCTTCCGGATCTGTCCGGCTGTAAAATAGCCTAATTCAGAAAAATATATCTGACGGTCAAATACTCCGTTATCTTCCATAAGCTTATAATTTATTAGTTAAATAAAGCGCGGATCCAATTAGCAAGCCTAACAAAAATATTTGTTTCGACTTTTTTTTTTGCGGCGTCTCTTTCACGTCGCCTGTATATCCCTGTCTTTTGGCCCAGTTTGTAAAGTAGTTTGTTACTTCAGCTTTACTGATTTGGTTATCCTGGTTTGTGTCAAATATTTTGTTTTGCTTCGCGATCTTCTCTGTTATTTCCTGGCTTAAATGGGAGCCTAATATATAGCTATCAGGCTTCCCTACAGCATAAGGATAGAAAACAGTTAAATATACATCTGTAAGAGTTCCTAACTTGCCTTTATAACTCTTCAGGTACTTATATACAAAATCTAACTGATCGCTCCCGGACATCTGCTGTAATTCGTCTACAGACGTACCCAGATAGTTAGCCGTTGGCCGTGTAAATTGTATTAGTCCGGTTGCGCCACTGGAAGAGTTAACCGCCGCCGGATTCAGTCCGCTTTCAAAAAACATTACAAGCATAAGCCAGTCAGGATTTGTTTTAAGCAGATCCGCATAATTAAGAAGCTTATCTGTAAATAGCTGTTTTTCTGCTGCGTCACCTTTAATTTTTTCCGATAAAAACAATTTACTCATACGCTGAATTTATTTAGCATGAAAAGAAAACTACTTAATAAATAGATCTCTGTCTGTTTGCTTAGCCTGGATCCGTAAAAGCCATTAGCAAAATCTTCACAATTATTTGTAAGTATATTGTACTGCTTTCCGGATTCTTTACACTTCTTGTAATAGTCTGTGATATCCTTATCGCTTTCAAACTTAATCTGTCTTAGTATTTTATTATGTACCTTAAAATCTTCGATCGTTTCGCAAATATAACCTTTACGCCCTGTCAGGTGATAAACTTTTCCTGTTACAGGATCGTAAATCGAACAGTGATACATGAAAAAGCGCGTTATGAATGTTCGATCCCTGGATATCAGAAAATAATACGTCATTCTCTTTTATTGAAAAGATACCAGACAAGCGCGCCACCGGCACCCAGTAACAGCACATTTTTAGTATTACTGAAAAAGTTAGCTGCTTTCGTCCGTCTTACTGCTTTACGATAGTAGCTATCCGCGTATTTATCGATGTAGTTATAAAGATCTTCGCGGACGTCTGGATCTACATTAGCAAGAATTTTGTTAAGCTCCTTACTTTTCCGGCAGTCGCTTTTTGCTTCAGCTCCGTAGGTATAAAACACATACCAGGCCAGGGCCGAAAATATCCCAGTGATAACTACTGTAAGAATTACTATAGTAGTCACTGCTATACTAATAGCTTCGCCGTTTATGATGTTCTGAAGCGCGCTGCTAAGTAGCTGCGGCTCGCCGTACTGGTTATTATCTGAATAAGCTATTAAATAGTCCTGTCTGTTATTGAAACGGCTATATAACTGTTTGATTTCAGCGCGATAGCTGCTACAGTCATAACCCTTTGCTTCTAACCTTTTGACGAACTCTGAAGAGAGCAGAAGATCTTCAAATACAGCTTTGTTATTTGCTATTAGAATTTTTGCCGCGTCTGAAGCTTTCTGTTCGTATGCGCTTTCGCCTGATCCGTTTAAAATTAGTCCGTCTGTAGTGGTCCAGTACGATTTATTATTATAAATATATTGTACCACTAAATCGCCGTCCAGGTTCTTAGCAGTTGCACCAGTCAGGACGCCTAAATTATACGTTACAGTTTTCGTTTGTCCGGTGCCGTCTCCGGTTGTTGTTACTGTTATAACTTGCTTCTGTGCTTTCCTGTTAGCTAGCGCACTGTCTACGCCTGTAACGACGTCCTTTATTTGCTTCTCTATGTATATCGATGGTAACTGCTGCATAACTCTGAAAAATTTAACGGTTCAAAATCATTTGCTTCGCTGTAGAGTACATCGGATCAGAAGTTAAGAAGCTTAATTTATGTATAAGTTCTAAATAGTCTGTGTCCGCTGCTTTCCAGCGTTTTAGATCTTCTGCAAGTCTTTTAAAGTCCTCTTCTGATATATCCAGTTCTTCATCCTGTGCGGCTTCCGGTTCTTCTTCTGGTACTTCTTCCGGTTCTTGTGTGTGTGCTGCGTCAAGTGATCCGATTTGTGCAGCTTTCATTTTACCGCCTAACAGGCCCTGAAGCACCGGACCAACGAAAGGCGTTACTGTCTTAAAAAAGTCGTTTGCCGCGCTGCTGTTTTCCTGTGCTTGCTGTTTGTAGCTTTTCAGATCCTCTTCCATCCTTTCCAGGCGCATTTTAAGCCGTTCATTTTCTAGTTTTGTCTCTAGTTCTTTCTCTGATATATAACCGGCTGGTACGCCTGTGCCCTGAATGGTTACAGGCGTAGCCGGTGCTGGTTGCTGTGGTAGGCCTCTAAAAGGGAGCATGAATTTTAATTCACTGTTATAGCTGTTGCCGTCTTGCTGGACCAAAATAAATGATCCGGTGTTATTATCGCACCAGTCAGCAAAAGTTTGTATTTTTCCCTGGATTGGTTCGTCGCCGTTCAGCTTCAGGGCGTTACCGTTACCGCGTCCGGCTTCGTCCTTTGTCTTGCCAGCTTCAAAGACAGAGAAGTTTTTTACTTTCATATCCAGCAGCCAGCGCGTTATATAGTCAAAATTGTTTACCATAAAGTTTTTAGTTTAGTTTTACTTCTTGTATTCGATGTTAAAGAAATAGCTTTTACCAGCTACAGCGGCCGCTGTAGTTGAAGATACATCTATGTAACTGTTAGAGAAGTCGAATACAATATTTTGCAGCTTGATTCGATCGTATGTATCAGAGTTTTTGAAGAGAATTAGCGGCACGTTCCGGATAAATTTAAAATTACCCTTAACAAGCGTTAAATAGCTGCTCGCTAGATCTGTTCCTGTTACACTTGTTTTGCCGGTTGGCGTAGTGAATGCGTTTGTATTATCATAAACGATAAAGTCCTGTATTTCCTTGTTTACAAGCGTTCTATCTTCGTCGAATAACATTCTTTGCTGTGTGCTGCTAAATTGCGACACTTCAAAGTTTTCTATGTTGGTCTGATCCGCGGCGCTGTACAAGTTAGAGATCTGGATATCGTCATACCAAAATACAAGGAACAGAACAACATCAGAAGCAGAATTATTTTCTATCCAGCTATGGGGAAAATCTACCACTCTGGAAATATTGTCGCGTATTCCTTTGCGCTCGCTGATCTGATAATTTGACAAAGGAACATTTTTGATAAAAATTTCCTGTGTTCCAGATTTAATCAGCGACAAAAATACGTTGTTCTGCTGTCCGGCTGTGATCGCTACGCCGTCGCGATCCTCTATCGCCAGATCGTTAAGACAGTCAATATATTTAATTACCTTTCCTTTAAGGTCTAGGATATCAGGCAAATAGGTTTTGCTGTTTGCCTTTGCTAGTATCGTTCTTCCTATTGCTCCAGCTGCTAACATAACTTTAAAATTTAAAGGTTAAAATGGTATCGTTTACTTTGTTTTGTGTGACAGTCAGATAGCTATTATCCCAGTCTATCCAGAGACTGTCAAAATAAATATCATTGTCTCCGAATTGCCTACTACTGTCTAGCAGATAAAGCGGCATATCGGAAATATTATTTTCGTTGTTTTTTGTCCGGATAGTTATAAAGACATCTTCAGAGTTAACTGTTTCAATCTTTTTAATTAGCTGTCCGTTTAGCTGATATCCTCCGATATCGACTAATTTTATTTTTCCAGCGTTTCCAGCTGGAGCTACAAGCGTCAGGCTGTTACAGGTTGGCGTCGCTATATTGTTAGCTTCGTCTGTGTATACAGCGCAAACAGGGAGATAACAATTTGTCAAAGGTGAGTTTTTCAGCTTTATAACTGACAGGTCAAAATCTAAGATACAGCCAAACTTAAACCTGTTCCGGTTCTCGCTGTCACAAAAAACCAAGTTAAAGTTTTTTGTTTTATAGTCTTTCCCCTTTTCGTATACGTCTATATAGATACTGTCTTTGAATGTATCATCTATTATACCGATTCCGTTAAATGTATGTATTCCGTCCGCGCTTCCGGATTGCTGAAAGCATGGTATAAAATAATTAACGTTACGATCGTCTAAAAATCTTTCCTTTGGGAGAAAGATTTCTTTTGTCTCTGGTGTAACCTTTAAAAACAGTGTATCTAAGTTTTGTATAATCATATCTTTATGTTTTAAATACAGAAGCTGGTTCCTACTGTTACAGAATATAGCTTTTTATATATTCCCTTTACTGTATTATAATTAATAGAGTAGGGGCGTGCCAGTTTTACCGAATTTATACCACATTTATATAAATCTTCATACTCTTAAAAAACAAAAGCTGAGGGCGCTCAAAATCTTACCCATGAAAAAACCGCTTTATTTTTTCGCTTTACAGCTTTTGATGATTGGGAAAATCTGATTAAATACAACCAGCGTAAGGGTTGTTTACGTCTTTCTTGTAGTCGTCGTTTGTTCCGTTTACTACACGATAACCCAACGCTAAGAAGATCAATTTTGATTGATAGTTAGACGTTACGTCGCCGTTAGCGTCTTTCGCCTGTACTGGTGAATAATCAGCAGCGGCGTAGGTTGGGAATGTTACGCGGATCTTGTGGTCTTGCGTTCCAGCGAAAACGACTTCTTCAGCCATTGATCTAAGATCGTTTTCAAAGTCAAATACTTTGTTACGGATCGCTTTGTCAGATGATGATATCGTGATATCGTCTGATTGTTGCTTCAAAAATAACGCCGTAGGGAGATCCTCAAAGTTAACAGTGTTTCCGGTGCTGATATAGACAGATCCGTTATACAGCGCGAAAATATCCTTAGTCGCGAAGCCTGGAACATTGACAGTTACAGCGCTTCCTGACGTGGTAAAATCTGCCATGACAGGGGAGAAGTCAGGTACTGTGATATCTGGCTTGTCTGCGTCCTCGATTCTGGTAGCTAAACCGATAGAGATACAGATAAACAAATCGTTTCGTCTAAGGTTGCTTTCGCTACCGTTCAAAATTTCCTTTTTCAGGTTAAACTCATATAGGCCCTTGCCGTTTACAAGTGGTTGCTCGATTCTCAAAAGAGATAACTGCGGCGCTAAACCTTTCGGACCGTAGTACGAATTTGGTTTTTCAAAGCGGCGGCGCATAAATTCGATGTTTGCTACATTTAATGACATAATCGTAAAATTTAAAGTTGTTTCTTATTACTTTGCATTAAAACACGTTTGTTTTAACGCTTTCTTTCTCTTTTGTTCCTTTCACGCCAGCGATTTTCTTTTGTCCGGCTATAGCCAGCTGACTAGGTAAAAGGCCGATCATACCGATACCGGATTCTTTAGGCGTTTCGTCTTTTGTTTCATCGTCTCCGATTGAAAGCTCCTTTGCTAGATTATATCCAGCTACGCCCACCATGCCGGCGCCGGCTGCTTTCAGTGCATTATTTTTCAAAAATGCAGATATAGCAGCACCAGCTACAGCTTGCACTCCTATCGTCAAATAGTTATTGTCTGAATCTTCCTTTGTGGTGAATTTCTCCACCACCTTAGCGACTACGCCACCGGCTACGCCACCAACAACAGACATTAAATCAAAATTAGCTTTGTTAAACTTCATAATTGTAAATTTTAAATTGTTGTTTCGTATTACTTGCAACCTTTAATCGCGGCGTCGATTCTCTTATCTAACTCTTTAGATTTCTTCTTGTCCGCGATGATCTTTGCGTTTTCTTTTTTGATATCCTGTACTTTCTTCAGGAAAGCTTCTTTTTGTGCAATACTAGCAGAAGCTTTAGGTTTTTTAGGGAATTTCTTTAACTTCACCATGATTATAAATTTTTAAGTTAATAATAGACTACATAAAACAGCTTCTCAAAATGTTTGTTTTAGCTGGTTGTTTTGTTTCCTGTACCTGGTCTTTTGTTTCTTGTACCTGGTCTTTTGTTTCCTGTACCTGGTCTTTTGTTTCTTGTACCTGGTCTTTTGTTTCTTGTGCCTGGTCTTTTGTTTCTTGTACCTGGTCTTTTGTTTCTTGTGCCTGGTCTTTTGTTTCTTGTACCTGGTCTTTTGTTTCTTGTGCCTGGTCTTTTGTTTCTTCAGTATCGACTGTTTCTGTTTTCTTTCGTGCCATAAGCGATAAATTTTAAAATATTATTACTTCTTATCTCCTTTTCTCTTAGCGAAGATGGTCGCGATACTAAAGATAAAGCTAACCACTGCTGAAACAACCGTCTGCCAAAAATCTACGTTTTCCATAAGCAAAAATTTTTAGTTTATAAATAATAGTATAGTGCTAAAGCAGCAGCACCTATCAATAATATTTTAGGTAAATCGTTCCGGCTGTCTCCGTCCAGATCGATATTAAGGAAGTCGTTTTCACTTGGTGAATATCGGTCGCCATTCTGCAAAGATTTACGCGCTTCTGCGCTTAGTTTTGAGCTTCTATAACTAAATACTGAAGCTATCAGCGTACTTAAGAAAGTGATAGCAGCTGCTATGATTGTAGCTGCTGCCGCCGTTAGTTCTCCTACGCCTGTCTTTTTCTTTCTTGCTGTTCTTTTAAGTTCGTTAACAAATTCAGTCGCGTTAGATCCGTTTGTAGACGCCATGATACCAGATTTTATATAATTCTCCTGTACGCTATTGTCTAGCTGGATTTCGCAACCGCTAAGCGCGTTTCTTATTTCGTTCTGTTTCTTTCTCTTCAGCCTTGCCTGACTACTTTCTTTTATAGCGTCTTTACTTACTACTGTATAAGTGTAGCAAATAGCAGACTGCTTAAAGGTTGATATATAATCGACTTCTCCAGATATCGATACAGGCAAAGCGCTTGGCTTCTCCTGTACCTTAGCGCCTGATCGCGGATCTGTGTAGAAGTTTTGATTTATGATGTTATCTTGCCACCATGCCCAGAGACTTTGATCTATAACGACATCATCAGAAACAGTGTAGTTTATACTATCATTGACTATATTACAAACTACTTCGTTCACATGATTGTTTCTTTCGATTTCATCTATATAGATCTGATCGAAAGCTCCATTTTGCAAAGCTTCGTTATATACATAAAACGCATTAATCAAATAGGCTTCGTTATCGCCCAAATTTTCGACGATCTTAGCGATACAGTAGTATTTATCCATTTCGTTATAAATACGCAAAATATCGCTTTCCAGCGTGGCAAAATTCGCGGATTCCTGAAGCAGATCTAAATATGACATGATCCTAACTTCACTTTGTCGCATTTGCCAAAGTGGAGTATCTAACAGAAAAATATAACTATCCCTGTTAACCTCTGTATTTCCTATCTTAGCGCGTTTCATTTCTTATCCTTTTTTTTGTTTTTGATAATCATAACGCCACCAACCACCAGCGCGCCGATCAGCAGATAATTAAAGATTCCTGTATCTGTGGATCCGTCGCTAATAGCCGGCGTAACGCCGTTATTATAATAGTTTGTCCGGCTGCTACCTGTTACAGTCTGCCAAACCTTAGAAAATGCGTTTACAGCTGTATTTATCCAGTTTGTAATTACATTCTGTTTGGATTGTCCGCCGCCTGATTTATAATAGTTTAGTTCTTCTTCGTTTAGCGAGCTGTTTAAATCAGACATGAAATTATCGTTATCTGTTACTATCTCGCCGATCCTGATATTAGCTTCCTCTGCTGGTATCGACTTAAATAAATAAGCTGCTACATTGTGCGGCGTCATTCCGAATTGCATAGTACAGAAGCAAAATATAAGATTTAAAGCGGCTGCCCTGTTTAGTGAAGTATTCGCTATTATTGTCTGTAGTAGGATATCCTGGTTTTCTTTCTTTGCTATCTGTGTCTTTGTCAGATATCTATTATCGACAAACAGATAAATAAAGTTAAACGTATTCAAATACAGTTCTTTTATTGCTGTCTGTGG
>Ga0310696_10003908_pt1 | contig 18424 bp, 17 predicted proteins | sample AusTroGonzalo_MG_4_FD_203885 | JGI IMG/M metagenome (GOLD analysis project Ga0310696, IMG submission 203885) | Bovine rumen microbial communities from tropical cattle in Woodstock, Queensland, Australia - Gonzalo_02 (v2) (version 2) | ecosystem: Host-associated > Mammals > Digestive system >...
GCGAGCAGGGCATCCTGAAGCTCAGCCAGCTGATCCAGACGTATTTCGAGATGGGCGGCATGGAGATCCAGATCAACGTGATCTCCGCTGAGACGCTGAGAAATGCCCAGAAGGATCCGGAATCCTACAAGAACCTGGTGGTCCGCGTGGCCGGCTTCTCGGCCTATTTCGTGGAGCTGCATATCACCGGTCAGAACGACCTGATCTCCCGCACCGAGCTTTCGATGTGACAGGTCCCATGATAAGACAAAACGATCCCCGCCCAGCCGGGCGGGGATCGTTTTGTCATTCGTCGACTTCCTCGTAGTCGCTGTCATCCGGTGACGCAGGGCCTTCTCCGGTCAGCGCGCCTGCCTTCCCGCAGCGGGGGCAGCAGCCGAACCTGTCTCCGAACTCTGCGATGGCACCGGTCTCATACTTGAAGAGGGTGCCGCATTCCGGACACCGGAAATACATCCAGCAGGGACCCCAGCTCACGGCGCGAGACCCAGGATCTGCCGCGCCTCGTCGCTGCTGGCGACTTCGCCGCCGTACTCCTGTACGACACGCACAGCCCGTTCCACGAACTGACGGTTGCTTGACGCAGGCTGTCCCTTGGCGTAAAGAACGTTGTCCTCCATGCCAACGCGGATGTGACCGCCCAGGGCGACGGCTCCGTACAGCATCTCCATGGCGGAGCGGCCGACACCGAAGCAACTCCATGTGGACCCGGGACACAGAGCGTCCATCGTCTCCTTCATGAACAGGAGGTTCTTCATACTGCCGGGGATGCCGTTTGCGCAGCCCATGCAGAACTGAAAATGCAGAGGGGCCTTCAGAACGCCTTTTTTCAGGTAATAGGCGGCATTGGCGATCATGCCGGGATCGAAGGCTTCGATTTCCGGCTTCACGTTCCAGGCCTGCATATTCAGGCCGAGTTCCTCGAGAAATGAGGGACTGTTGATGAACAGAGAGGTGTTCATCCAGTTCATGGAGCCGCAGTCGTAGGAAGCCATTTCCGGACGCAGTTCCTTCAGGTGGATCTGACGGGTCTCGTCGGTCGCGTTCAGATCCCCGGAAGTGGTCAGGTTCAGAATCACGTTGCAGTCTGGATGCCGGGACCGTAGCAGTTCCACGGTCTGGCGGAACTTCTCTTTATCCATAGTGCCGTTGCCAGCGTCATCTCTCATGTGCAGATGGGCTACGGCAGCTCCGCCCAGCCAGCAGTCGTATACATCCTCAGCGATCTCCTCCGGCGTGAGGGGAACGTTGGGGTTGTTTTCCTTTTTCGGCCATGCGCCGGTCACGGCCGCGGTGATGATGGTCTTCTTAGCCATAGATGACTCCGTTCCCGGTTCTTATTATTTCTTGTTGCGGCTGAAGAGCCTCTGCATATACTCCAGACCGCTGTCCCCGTTGCCCTCGGGGAAGCCGTATCCGGTGCCGCCGTAGGCATAGGTGCGGTCGGGTACGCCCTTCACGAGGAGATCCTCGTCGATTTCAGCGGTGCAGCGGGCCATGGAACCGTCGCCCATGTACCAGCGCAGCGGGAAGCAGTTGAAACGGAAGAACACGCCGTCCGGGATCTTGTCCAGATCGCCGCCAAGGTTCTCAACGCCGACGATGCCATGGCCGAGCATGGTCTTGTGGCAGGGCTCCCAGGTGCCCCAGCAGCCGATGGCTTCCAGCTCGCCGAACTTCGCATCATAGGCCTCCTGGCCGTGGATGCGGATATACTCGAACTTGTCGAACTCCGCCAGCGCTTCCTCGCCGAACAGTTCCCTGTACTCCTCAATCAGCGTCTTGCCCGTGGCGCCAAGCAGGTCCATGCGGGTCATGCCGTTGCGGCTCATGGCGGTGTGCATCGGATGGTCCAGTGCCTGAGAGTCCATGGCGACGCACTTCACGCCCTGACGGACGAACCATTTGCCGGCTTCCACGCCGGTGCCGGCGGCATAGTGGTAGTAGGCTTTCGTGTCATCGAACAGACGGTGCATGCCGGTGTTCAGACAGATGATCTTGCCTTTCAGATCGCCATCCTTCAGGCCATACTTCTTCATGCATTCGTCCAGATGCTTGTCGGTGATCAGCCCCCAGGGTTCGATGTCGATCTTGAAGACGATCGCCTGTCCGGTGTAGGCATCTACCGGCATCTCGTGGGTATAGCGGGCCCGGCGGCCGTCGAATTCATACTCCATCACGTGACGCGGGGCGTCGCAGTGGGTGCCGGTATGCATCGTGCACTTGATGCTCTGCGTCAGAACGCCGCCCTTGGCCATGGTGTGGGTGTTGTCGATCACCGGCTTGTCAAAATACGGCCAGCGGGGGATCTCGGCGCTGAAGGGGTGTGTCAGGTCTACGAATACGGTCTTTCCCATTGGTTGAAAACTCCTTTCGGTCGTTTGAATTGTGTGTTGACTATTTTCCGTACAGCATACGGATCAGATACTCGTTCAGCGCGGCGGCGCTGGCCGCCGTCTCTTCCAGCGTCCATTTTCGGAAGCCTTCCCCGGTCTTGAACCCCAGTTTGCCCTCGTTCTTCAGTTCCGTCAGAAGAGGAGAGGGACGGTGGGAGTCTTCCAGCGCACCGAGGATATAGTCGTGTATGTTCCAGGTGAGATCCGTGCCCACCATGTCGGCATTCTCGAGCGGCCCCAGCTGCGGCAGCCGCAGACCGAAACTGTAACGAACCGCCAGATCCACCGTCTCGGCATCGGCAATGCCGTTTTCCACGATGGAGATGGCTTCACGCCACAGGGCGTGCTGCATGCGGTTGGCAATGAATCCGGGCACATCTTTTTTGCAGAGGACGGGCTTCTTGCCGGCATCCCGGAGGACCTCCATCACCGTCTGCGCCGTCTCATCGGAGGTGGCATCGGACCGGACCACTTCCACCAGGGGGATTAGATGTCCGGGATTCCAGAAATGGGTGCCGACGAACCGCTCCCGGTGCATCAGTTCCCGGCTGATTTCAGACGGACTCATCACACTCGTGTTGGTGCAGAAGATCGTATCCTGGCGGCAGCGTGCCTCGAGTTTTGCAAACGTCTCGCGTTTGACGGTCATATCCTCGAATACAGCCTCCACGACGAGGTCGGCGATCTTCACGGCCTCGGAATCCAGATCCTCCGTGAAGCTGATCCGCGACAGCCGCTCCTCCAGTTCATCGGAACTGAGGACGCCTTTTTCCAGGAGCTGGGCGCAGTTGAGCCGGATGCCGGCGCACACGTCCGTCGGACGGATGTCATACACCGTGATCAGGAAGGAGGGCACTGCGGAGAAAACGAAGGCGATGTTTTTCCCCATCATGCCTCCGCCGGCGATGAGGATGTTTCTGATATCGCTGCGCTTCATGTGCCGTGTGTCTCCTTACACCACCAGATATCCGCCGGAGCAGTCGCAGTTGGCGCCGGTGATATAGTTGGAGGCGTCGGAGGACAGGAAGATCGCGTAGCCGACGAAGTCACTGGGTTCGGCCAGCCGTCCGATGGGCTCGCGGTTCAGGAAATTCTTGTACACCTGGGATTCGGGATCGAACATCCACTCCGTAAGATCGCTGCGGAAGACGGTGGGGCACAGGGAGTTCACGTTGATGCCGTATTTTGCCGTCAGGTCGCAGGCCAGGCAGTTGACCATCAGATCGGCGCCGCCCTTGCTGGTGCAGTAGCCGGTGTAGCCGGCCATGCCGCGCTTGGAGCGCTGGGAGGTGACCACGACCATCTTGCCGCCCTTGCCCTGGGCGACCATCTGCTCTGCCACGAACTTGGTAACGATGTATACGCTCTTGCAGTCAGCGTCCATGATCTTCTGCCAGTCTTCCACGCTCTGGTCAAGCACGTTCTGCACCTTGTTGACACCATGGCAGACGGCCAGGATGTTGATCTCTCCGTATTTATCCACACAGGCGCGGATGACGGCTTTTACGTCTTCCTCAATGGCAGGATCTCCGACACAGTATGCGCAGTCGATTCCCTCTGCGAGGAACTCCTCCTCCAACGCCTTCAGCTTGGCTTCGTTGCGGCCGGTCATGAAGACCTTGCAGCCGGCGTAGCCGTATCCCTTGCTGAGAACGCTGCCCAGAGCGCCTGTCGCGCCGGTAACGAGAGCGACCTTGCCCTCTACGGAGAACATGTTGTTAACAAAGCTTTTTTCTACTGGTACCATGACAGTCTCTCCTCCTGTTATTTATCCGGGTAGTTGATGATGACCAGCATCTTTGCCGGCTGGTCCGTCTCGTTCTTCAGACCGCGGCCCTCGTTGGGCGGGAAGCTGATGGATTCCATCGGGCCCATGACGTATTTGTTTCCGTCCTTGTCGGTGACGGTCATATGGCCTTCCAGGATGAAGTAGACCTTCTCCAGCGGGTTGTCATCGTAGGCCCAGTCGGCACCTCCGCCCGGCTCGAATTCCGAGATCCCGATCCAGAATTTCTCTGCCCCGGTTTCCGCTGCGCCGTGATAGCGCTTGCATGTCACGCCGAAATGGCCGGCGGGGAAATAGGGCTCCAGTTCCTCGTACGTGCGTTTGATCATGAAGGACGACCTCCTTTTGATGTGATGATACTATTATAAAATATAGTCAGCAGGCTAACAATCAGAAACTTTAAACACAGTAACTTACCAAAAAGTTACTATTTATGCCTGCTGCCCGTTGTTATCTGTACCCCGGCGTGCTACACTGTCAGCCAGGAGGGGGATCATATGGCAAGAGTGGACTTTACGGAACCGACCAATCCCTATCATTACGCATTGCACTGTCTGGGCGGAAAATGGAAGATGACGATTCTGCACGAGATCCATACCTACGGGACCATCCATTTCAATCAGACGCTGAAAGTGCTTCCCCTGTCGGAAAAGGTCCTCAGCCAGCAGCTCAAGGAACTGGTACGGGATGGCCTTGTCAGGCGCACGGTAAACGGAGACGCATACCCGCCCACTACGGATTATGAGTTGACGGAGGAGGGGGAACGGCTGATCCCGGCGCTGGACATGCTGTATATTTGGAGCATCCGGCAGATGAACGAGCGTGACATCCCCATAGATGCGGATGCATTCGTCGTGCATGCGGCGGAAAAATACGTGCGCGAACTGAAGGATATCATGCCGCCGGACAATCTGCTTCACGGAAGAAAAAGAAAGGGTTCCAGACAGGGGAAATGACGCACTCAGCCGCAGAGGCAGGTGCACAGCAGAAAACAACGACCGCCCAGGCGCAGAAGTGCGCGGGAGCGGTCGTTCTATTCTTTCAATCGATTTTCAGGCCCGGATGACGGCTGCCAGGATCCATGCGAACAGTGCCGCCAGGACAAGATCGATCAGCCCAACAACGAGGATCCTGACCATCCTGTTCTTAATTCTCTGAATGCCAAGATACTCCTGACAGTCAAGATAGTTGCCGGAAAAGAAAACGAGAACCAGGAACATCAGGAGAGCAAGGATACGTATCGTCCATAGACGGCCCGGTTCGGCGCCGGGAACACGCAGGGTCAGGGCCACATTGAAGACTATGATGTAGATCGCAGTGAACAGAAGCATATACAGAGGATGCTCCGTGCGGTAACCGGGGGGAAGGAAACGGCGTATCCTGCTGGGAGCGCTGTTTTCCACGTCCTGTCCGAGATGCAGGGTATCTGCGATGGCCTTAGCCGACTGATAGCGGTATTTCGGATCCACCTGTGCACATTTCCATGCGACGTTTTCCAGGAAAGGGAATCCCGGATCGTCCTGCTGCGCCTGTTCCTGAAGCAGACGCTTCATCACCATGCCGATGGAGTAGATGTCCGACAGGATAGAGGATTCCTTGAAGGAGCGCTGTTCGGGCGCTTCGTAGTCCGGGTCATGCTTCAGTGAGGTATCGGACTCCGGCTGGCCCATGAACCAGCGGGCGGCGTTCATTTCCAGCAGTTTAACAGTGCCGTCCGGCGTGACCAGTATGTTGGACGGATCCACCGCGCGGTGAATGATGGGCGGGGCAGCACTGTGCAGCTCAGACAGGATGAGGCACAGCTGCTCCATCATGTCCCGGATAGCGCTGGCAGTAAAGAGGGTCCCGTTGTCCAGCAGTTCCTGAAGAGTGGACCCTGCAAAATACTCCTCGATAACGGTCAGTGTTCCGTCTTTTTCGATCATTTCATAAATAAAGGGTGTATTTTTCACGGGATGCTGTTTCAGCCACTCGATCACGCCGAAACTGTAGGAGGACATCTCCTTTTTCAGATACAGACGCCGATCTGACGTATTCTGCATCAGAGAGACGCCATGCGCTTCATCCAGTACGGATATGAACTTGTACTGTGCCAGTACGGCGGTTTGATCGTCTGTCATGGAGCATCCTCCTTCCCCGCAGATTTCCTTTCTGCAGTATATCACAGGCACGGAAAAATGGCGAGAGGCGGCAGGCACTATTTTACATGGGATGGTCAGAAAAACGCGACCGGGAATTCTTTCCCGGCCGCAGGGATGCTGTTGATTGCAGCGTTATTCTTTTTCTGTCTCCGTGCGGGTCACCAGTACCTTGTTGACCCGGTGCGGACCGGTTTCCAGCACACGGACGGTCAGATCCTCAAACTGGAAACAGTCTCCGGGTTCAGGAAAACCGTTGAAACGTTCCATGGTCCACCCACCGACGGTGACAGACTCCGTTTCGAACAGATCTTCATCCCTTCCGATCAGCTCGCAGAACTCTCCGATCGTCAGGTCGCCGTCGATCTCCCATTCGCTGTCGCCGTGGGGGACGACCTCGTCGACGACCTCGTCAGTCTCGTCCCAGATCTCTCCCACCAGCTGCTCCAGAACGTCCTCCATGGTCAGGATCCCCAGCGTTCCTCCGTAGTCATCTGTAACGACAGCCATATGTGTATGGCTGAGACGTAGGGTATCCAGCACGTCGGGAAGCTTGGTCGTCTTGTAAACGTAGCAGGGGGTGATCAGCAGATGATGTATATCCGGCTCGGGATCGCTGAGCAGGGCACGGTAGTACCGGTTCAGCGGCAGGATGCCCAGGATATGATCCAGATCCTCATCGAAGACCGGAAGTCGGGAGAAGGTCTCGCGGTCGATCCTGTCAGCCAGGGGTTCAGAGTCATCGCCAAGATCCAGAGCTGAGATATCCACCCTGGGCGTCATGACCTCCTGGGCGGAAATCTCGGAAAAATCCAGAGCGTTCTGCAGCAGTTCGGAAACGTCTTCGTCAATCACGCCGCTGTCCTCGGAGGTCTCGATTAGAGAGACAAGTTCCTCCTCTGCAACCTCGGCCTGTTCCTCTTCATCCGGCTGCTCGCCCCGGAATGAGTACGTCAGAAAACGCACAAGAAGACCGGTGAATTTCGTCAGTGGCAGCAGCAGCGTCATGAGGATGCGCAGGGGATAGGCGGCAAACAGACTGAAGGAAAGGGCACGGTCCTTCGCCGCAATCTTGGGGATGCTCTCCCCGAACACCAGCACCAGTACGGCCAACAGTATAGCCGCGACGGTGGTGTACAGATCCTGACGGGACACGGAGGCAGAAGGTCCGGCCAACGTCAGGGCAAGCATTGTCGCCACACTGGAAGCGAACAGGTTCACTAGATTGTTGCCGATCAGGATAGTGGACAGCGCATCTCCGAACCGATCGTGGATGGCGAGGGCCCAAGCCGCCGAACGGCGTTTGTCAGCCGCCGTCTCCAGACGGAGACGATTGACGGAGGAATAGGCGATCTCCGATCCGGAGAAGAAAGCGCTGAGGATCAGCAGGCCGACGATCACGCCGGCGTAGGCGAGAACGGTCATTCCTGCGTCACCTCCTCCGGAACGGACGGGACGGCACGCAGGGTCAGGATGCGCTGGCGGCGCATCTTTTCCACAGTGAACGTCATGCCGGCGTAATCAAAGGAGTCACCCTCGGCGGGGATCTTTTCCAGAAGGCTGAAGGCGAGACTGCCGATGGTCTTGTGGGCTGTCTCCTGCTCCTGCTCCTCCGTGAGGGAACAGGACATCTCTTCCAGACATTCCTGCGCGGCCATTCCGGCGTCGATAAGGAAACCATCGCCGTTGACCTGAAGGCTTTCTACGGCAACATCGTCCTCGTCCCAGATTTCGCCAACCAGCTCCTCCAGGATGTCCTCTACGGTGACGATGCCTTCTACGCCGCCGTAATCGTCGGTGACGACGGCCATATTCTGTTTGCGGTGATTCAATTCAGCCAGCAGGCTGTCTATGGGCATGCTGCCGTGAACGAAGAAAGGAGCGTCGAGCAGCTGGCGAAGATCGTCAGCCGCACCCTTACGGTAGGCGCGTATGTAATTCCGGCAGGAGAGAATGCCAACGATGGTATCCACCGTGCCGTGATAGACGGGCAGACGGGACAGTCGGGCCTTTTTCACAGTTTCGAGGATCTCTGCACTGTTCCAACCGTCGCTGACGGCGACCATATCCACCCGAGCGGTGAGGATGTCACCGGCGGTCCTGTCGCTGAAATGAAGGGCGGACTGGACCAGTTCACCCTTTTCCTCATCCAGGGCGCTTTCCTCCGCCATTGTTTCTACCATGTCGTGGAATTCATCTTCCGTGACGGCGGCTTCGTCGCCTGCCGCACGGGAGACGAGACGGCCCAGTGAGGAGAGCAGCCAGGAAAACGGCGTGCACAGCACGCAGAACGCATTCAGAAGACCCGAACACGCGCAGGAGAATCCGACGGAGTATTTCTTGGCGAGGTTCTTCGGCAGAAGCTCGGCAAAGAAGAAGACTACCAGCGTCAGGATCAGCGTGGCAACAGCGACGGAGGCGCTGCCGAAACGGCGCACTGCCCACACGGTGGTCACGGCACTGGCCAGAATGTGGGCCAGATTATTGCCGATGAGCAGAGAGGACAGCGTCCGGTCAAAGCGGTCTAGCAGACGGTCCGCGCGCGCGGCCCGCCGGTCTCCGTGTTCCGTCATCAGACGGATGCGGGTCCGGTTGGCAGAACTCAGCGCGGTCTCACAGGCGGCGAACCAGCCGCTGATCACCAGAAGTATCAGCACAAAAAACAAGGACAACCAACTGTCCGGGTCCATGAAGTGATCACCTTTTTCTTTCCATACGATGTTACGTATACTATAATATAACAGCTTAACATTATAATGAGGCTCCGCCGTATTTGTCAATATGACGGGGTAGGGGAGAGTGTGGCCCATGCCGCGGATCGTGGAGATAACAGACTTTGCAGCGCCGGAGCTGGACGTTTACGCCCGTCTGACCGAGGCGCAGCTGCTGAACCGTCAGAATCTGAAGGAGGGGCTGTTCATAGCAGAAAGCCCGCTGGTTATCGGACGCGCCCTGGATGCCGGGTACGAACCGGTGTCCCTGCTGATGGAACGGAAGCATGTGGAAACCGCCGCAAAAGAAGTGATAGCCCGGTGCGGCAACGTGCCGGTTTTTACGGCGGAGATGCCGGTTCTGACAAAACTCACGGGCTTCGCCCTTACGAGGGGTGTGCTGTGCGCTATGCGGCGGCGGCCGCTTTTACCGGCGGAAGTGATCTGTGACGGTGCGCGCAGGGTCGTCGTCCTGGAAAATGTGATGAATCCCACCAACGTTGGGGCGGTCTTCCGCAGCGCAGCCGCACTAGGCATGGACGCCGTTTTGCTTACGCCTTCCTGCAGCAATCCGCTGTACCGGCGGTCGGCCAGGGTCAGCATGGGGACGGTATTCCAGATCCCGTGGACCTATCTGTCGGATCAGCTGGAGGACTGGCCGGAGCGGGGGCTGGCCGCACTGCGGGGCATGGGGTTCGTAACTGCAGCCATGGCCCTGCGTGACGACGCCCTTTCCATCGACGATCCGAAACTGGCAGCCTGTGAGAAACTGGCCGTGTTGCTCGGTACGGAGGGGGACGGACTGACTGACGGAACGATCGCCGCGTGCGATCATACCGTGCGTATCCCCATGTCCCACGGGGTTGATTCCCTGAATGTGGCAGCCGCCAGCGCGGTGGCGTTTTGGGAACTGGGAAGAGGCCAGAACAGAGAAAGAGCAGAATGAGAGAACAAACGAGGGAGCCGGAAACAAAATGCGTGTTCCGGCTCCCTCGTTCTTTGTAGGGTGTCGATTTCTGTCACGGAAGGATGGCTCCTCCGCGCAGCAGTTCCTTTTTGAGTTCCGCATAGGGAACCTGACGCAGATCGGTACCCAGACGGACGGCCAGCGCGGCGGCGATGCCCGCCGCCTGTCCGAGACACATGCAGTGGGGGATCAGATTGAAGAACTCCTGAAACTCATAGTCCGAGGAGAAGGCCCGGCAGGCGACCAGCAGCCCGTCGATTCCCGCGGGAATGAGGGAACGGTAGGGAATGAAGGTGTGGGTGTGAGTCACGGAAGCGTCGCCGCGGTCATTGTCGGCGAAGACGGCGATGGTGTCCTCGTAGGGCTCGGTCCGGTCCAGTTCCATTTCTGACAGGTAGTATTCCCCAATGATCCTCCGGCCGCCGGAGGTCCCCAGCTGAGGGGCGGACAGCATGATGAAACTGTTTTCGAATCCCGGAACATATTTCTTCAGCAGTTCCCAGGAATGGACGGCGGTATGGCGGGCCGTCGTGTCGATATAGGTCATCTCTTCCGGCTCGGTCTGGTGCATGGAGCCGACCAGACGATGAACCCATACGACGCCCTTCTGATGCTCCAGCAGACCGCGGCTGAAGAAGGGACGGCCACCCTCTTCCCTAATCTTCTGCATGAGAGACGGCCACAGTTTCGGATCCTTTGCCGTTGCTTCATCAAAAGCATCCAGATCCACGTTGGCGATCCAGTAGACCCAGCCGAACTGGGCGATGCGGGAGCCGGGACGCATATATTCATCTTTCGGAGTATCCAGATCACGTACCAGATCCCCGTCGCCGGTACTGTCAATGACGATTTTTGACAGCACAGCCTGCGGGCCGGATTTGGTCTCCAGCACAACGCCCCTGACAGTGTTCCCTTCAAGAATGGGACCGGCGCACAGTGTATGCAGCAAAAGCTCGCAACCGGATTCCTTCACCATGACGTTCAGTTCGTCCTTGGCCACCTCGGGATCGATGACGGCGGTGTACAGCACGATCTTTCTGTCCTCCGCATTCTTCCGGATATAGAAATGCGTCATGCCGGCACGTTCATACTTCGACACCAGTACCGGATCGCTGCGCCCCCACTGTTCCTGGGGAGGATAATCCGCCGCTCCGCGGTTTTTCAGCCGCGTGATCAATTCCTGGCAGAAACCACCGATCCACTGCCGGCCCTCGATATCCGCTAGGTTGGGGATGATGTTCACTAGGCCTCCGGTAGCCATACCGCCCAGGTGCCCGTATCTCTCCACCAGCAGCGTTTTTGCGCCTGCTCTGGCGGCAGAGACAGCGGCAGCCGTACCGCCGGGGCCACCGCCGACGACGCAGACGTCGACTTCCCGGGCCACGGGTATGATACGCCCGCCGACTGTTACCGTTCGTCCGCTCAGCGTTCTGTGTTCAAATTCTTCGTCGTGGGGCATGTCGTAGACTGAGATCACGCCCTCGCCGTATTTTGCCATATTATAACCTCCTGAAGAAAAGGCGCCGGATACTGTCCGGCGCCTTCTGTGCTGTTTACAGAGTGCAGGAAAAACCGCCGTCGATCTTGATGTCGGCGCCGTTGAGGTAATTCGAAGCCGGTGAGGCAAGGAAGACCATGCATCCCATCAGATCGTCCAGATTGCCCCAGCGTCCCTGGGGGATCCTGTCGGTAATCTTCTTGTAGTACTCGGGGTTGTCGCTGACGTCGCTGTTCACGCTGGTGGCCAGGAAGCCCGGGCAGATCGCGTTGCACTGGATGTTGTATTTACCCAGCTCGTTGGCGAAGCTGCGGGTGATGCCGATGACGCCGTGCTTGGCGGTCACATAGGCGGGGCACATCGCGTCTGCGGTATAGGAAAGGGCGGAGCCGATGTTGATGATCTTTCCGCCGCCCTGTTTGATCATCACCTTGGCGACCTCATGGCCAAGATAGTAGACGGCCATCATGTTGAGATCCACAACGCGCTTGAACTCGCTGTCCGGGAATTCCGGGAAATCCCGGAAGCAGTTGGTGCCGGAGTTGTTGACCAGGATGTCAATGCGGCCGTACTCAGCCATGCAGGCATCCACGATCTCCTTTATATGCTCATGCTTCGTCATGTCCCCGCGGATGAAGGCGACTTTCCGGCCTTCCGCTTCCACCATGCGCTTCACGTTAGAAACGTCTTCAGTGAAGTGGGGAATAAACAGGTCGGCGCCGGCCTTGGCGAAGGCCACGGCGTAGCCCATTCCCAGATTCTGGTTGGCGCCGGTGACCATGGCTACCTTGCCCTTCAGGCTGAACCGGTCCATGGAGAAGCTGTTGATGCTTTCGATCATGTCCATCGCATTAGTCTCCTTACTTCTTCAGCAGTTCAGCGGTGGTCTTCGCGATGCCGTCGGGATCCATGCCGTAGTAGCGGTAGATGGCATCGGTCTCACCCAGAACGGCGAACTCATCCGGCAGCCCGATGCGCTTGAACTTTCCGGAGAAACCGTTTTCCAGCAGGCATTCCGCCACGGCGCTTCCCAGACCGCCGTTGATGCTGTGCTCTTCCACGGTCACGATGTTGCCTGTCTGTGCGGCACATTTCAGGATCGTTTCCGTGTCAAGAGGTTTGATGGTATGCATGTCGATGAGCTGAGCGCTGATGCCGTATTCCTCTTTCAGTTTCTTGGCACCCATCATGGACCAGTAGACGGGAGAACCGGCGGAGATGATGGTCACATCGGTGCCCGGCAGGACCTCGATGGCCTTGCCGAACTCAAATTCGTAGTCGTTGTCCGCGTAGACAGCAGGGGAGCCGGCGCGGTCGATGCGGATGACCATGGGACCCTGGAAAGTAAGGGACTGGCGGACCGCCTTGCAGCACTGAGCCGCGTCAGCGGGGACCACCACCGTCAGGTTGGGGATGGCACGGTACAGGGCCAGGTCCGCGATGCAGTTGTGGGTAGGGCCTCCGCCGGCCGTCACGCCGGCGTGGGTTCCGATAAGACGCACGTTCACATCGTTGTAGGCGATGTCCGTGTGGATCTGATCCGCGCTGCGGAGGCTCAGGAAGGGACCCATTACCTGACTGTATACCACTTCTCCGGCGAGAGCCAGACCGCAGGCTGCACCAACCTGACCGGGCTCGGCGATTCCAAAGTTGAAGCAGCGTTCTGGATACTTGGCGATCAGCTTTCCGGCGGAGGAGGAGGGGGCCACGTTGTCGGAATAGGTGAAAACGAAATCCAGGCCGTCGTCCGCCATGCGGAGGAGCTCCTCGCCGTAGGCCTCTCTGGCGTTGGACAGCATCTGATCGAAGTCAAAAGTGGTGTTTACTGCCATTTGCTCTGTCTCTCCTTCCAGTTCTTCTCCAGGGAAGCGATGGCTTCCTCATACTGGGCTTTCGCGATGCCGCCGCCGTGCCATTTTACGTTGCCTGCCATGAAGTCCACGTCGTGGCCCTTCTCGGTGCAGGCGATGACCGCGATAGGCTTGCGGCGGGTCTGGCTGTCGGGAGCAGGGATGCCGTCCAGCACCTTGCAGACCTGCATCATGTCGTTGCCGTCCTCAATTACGCGGACGTCCCAGCCGAAAGCTTCCAGCTTCTTGTCCAGAGGATCGATGTTCATGACGGTGGCGGTGGGACCGGTCATCTGCAGCATGTTGCGGTCGACGAACAGGCGCAGGTTGCCCAGCTGATAGTGACCGGCGGACATGAGGGCCTCCCAGTTGCTGCCCTCCTCCAGTTCGCCGTCACCGGTCATCACGTTCACGCTCCAGTCGGCTTTCTGTTTTCTCCCGGCCAGAGCCATACCTACGGAAATGGGGAGGCCGTGGCCCAGAGAGCCGGCGGACACTTCAATCTGCGGGCAGTATTTGCGGTTGGTGTGCATGCCGAACTTGGACTTGTCCAGGCACTCGAAGTTCTCAATCATGTACTCCAGACTGTAGGCGCCGAGATCGGAGAAGATGGAGTACAGAGTCTCGCTACAGTGGCCCTTGCTGAGGATGAAGCGATCGCGTTCGGGATTGTGAGGATTCAGAACGTTGAAGTTCAGATAGCGGTAGTACATGGCAACTGCCACTTCAACCATGGAAAGCTCTCCGCCCAGATGCCCCAGGCCGATGTTGTAGACCAGCGTGAGCAGCTTGTGACGGATGCGGTAGCACGTTTCCTCCAGCTGGTGTACGGTTGCGATGTCGATCGGTTCGATCACTTTGCGATTCATACGGTACACTCCTTTGTTCAGTTGCGGTCATTCGCCTTCAATCTTATTGCACCGGATAAGGATCTTCGGATACTTGCCGGTCACCTGGGCATCGAACGCGGCGACGGCGTCGTCCAGTTCGAACACCTTGGTGGTGAAGTCGTCCAGCTGGAAGCGGTGCAGCAGCTGGGCGGCACGGGGATAGGCGTAGGGCGCTACGTACAGGCCGGTGATGGTCAGCTCATTGTAATAGCAGTATTTGTAGAGGTTCAGAGGCATCTCCCAGTCGTTGGGATACATGGCGGCGTAGATCAGCTTGCCGCCCTTGGCCGTGATCTGCGGAAGAGGATAGGCGGCGCGGGGATTGCCGGAGCAGTCGATCACCACGTCGTAGCCCAGACCTCCGGTCAGCTCCAGCCCACGCTGGACAACGTCCTCACTGATGGGATCAATGACATTGTCCGCTCCGTACTTGATGGCAAGATCCCGCCGGTCGGCGATGGGCTCAATCAGCGTCAGAGAAGCGGCGCCGAACATATGGATGGCCTGCAGGGACAGAAGACCGATGGGGCCGCCGCCGCAGATGGCCACGCGCTGACCGACCTTCATATCGATCTTGTCCATCAGCCGGACGGCGATGGAGATCGGCTCCAGCAGGCAGCCCTGCTTCAGGGATACGTCGTCGGGGAGTTTGTAGACCTGGCTCTCATGCCACACGATGGTCTCGCTGAACCCGGGGTTGTTGGACTCATTGGCGTGTTCGCAGAACTGCTGCTGCCCGTTCTGGCAGTAGTAGCAGGTACCGCAGAAATGCAGGAAATTGCCTGCCACACGGTCTCCGACCTTCAACCCCTTCTTCGTGGCCTTGGGACCGACCTCCGTGATAACGCCGGAAAGTTCATGCCCCATGCCGTAGGGGGGCTCCCAGCCGAAGATGTTTTCCACCAGATGGGGATCGGAGCCGCAGATGGCGCAGTATGCCACCTTGATGCGGACGTCTTCGTCGCCCAGTACCTGTTCGGGAATGTCTACGACCTTTACCTGCCCCCTTGTCTCGGGGTTGGGATCGCGCAGGCTGCCGACCTTGACAACTTGAATGGATTTCATACGCCATTACCTCCTGTGATTGTTTACGGGATGTTTATATATTAATCATTGTACCATAATATGATTCGCTTGCAAAGGAAGAAAGCGCTTGTATCTGCCGGAAAGGGAACAAAAAACCGTGCAGGAACGGGATCGTTCCTGCACGGCAGACGGCAGATGTCAACTCAAACCAAAGTCTCACCCATGGCTTTGCCGGCGAGGATGTGGAAATGCAGATGGGGCACGGTCTGGCCGGCATCCGCTCCGCAGTTGGAGATGAGGCGGAAGCCGCTGTCAAGCTTTTCCTGTGCCGCGATCTTTGCGGCGGCCTCCAGGCAGGCGGCGGCCAGATCACTGTTCTCCGCCGTGATGGCAGCGGCGGAGGAAATATGTTCCTTGGGAATGACCAGAATATGCACCGGTGCCTGAGGGGCAATATCCCGGAAGGCGAGGACCTGATCGTCCTCATACACCTTGCTGCTGGGGATCTCCCCGGCAGCTATTTTGCAGAACAGGCAGTTATCCATGATGATTCTCCTTCCAATCAGTTCATTCTTCCCGCGACGAAGCCCTTTACGGCTGCCAGAGCCTCCGCAGCCTTTTCAGGTTCGCTTCCTCCACCCATGGCGGAATCCGGCTTGCCGCCTCCGCGGCCTCCTACGATGGGGGCGATCGCCTTGATGATGTCTCCGGCGCGCACTCCATCAGCCACAGCCTGCTTTCCGCAGACGGCCTGCAGCGTGACCTTGCCGTCCGTGACCAGAGCGATGACGGCGGCGATACGCTCGTCTTTGTCTCTCAGCGCGTCGCCCAGCTTCCGCAGCGCGTTCACGTCGCCTTCGGTCATTAGTGTCGTCACTACATGGACGCCGGCGATATCTTCGGCATTCTTTACCAGATCAGCGGCACCGCCGGCGCTTTCACGGTCCTTGTACTGGCGGATCACACGTTCGTTTTCCTTCAGCTCGTCCATTATCTGCGCAGCCCGCTTCGTCAGATCACCGCCGTGGCCGGCCTTCAGGATCTCCGCCAGCCTGGCCAGGGTCTCCTCATCCTGATCCTGCAGTTTCGTGGCCTCGCGGCCGGTGACCATTTCAATGCGGCGCACGCCAGAAGCTATGCTCGTCTCGCTGACGATGCGGAAATTCCCGACTTTGGCCGTGTTGCTCAGATGGGTGCCGCCGCAGAATTCCAGAGAGACCTTGCCCATCTTTACCACGCGGACGGTGTCGCCATACTTCTCCCCGAACAGGGCGGTGGCACCGAGTTTCTTTGCCTCCTCCAGCGGGAGGACCATGGTCTCAATGGGATAGCCGGCCAGAATGGACGTCTCCAGAAGATCGCGCACCTGTTTCAGTTCCTCCGGCGTAACGGCGGAGAAGTGAGTGAAGTCAAAGCGGAGATGATCGGGTTCCACCAGAGAGCCGGCCTGGTGCACGTGGTCGCCCAGGACCTTTTCCAGTGCGGCCTGCAGCAGGTGGGTGGCGCTGTGGGCACGGCGGATCGCCGCCCGGCGGATGGGATCCACGTTGGCCTCCACATGGTCGCCCACGCGGATCATGCCGGACTTCAGCACGCCGTAGTGCATGTACTTGCCGCCTTTATTCTTCTGAACGTCTGTCACCTCGAACAGCATCCCGCTTTCGGACAGCGTGCCGTGGTCGGCCACCTGGCCGCCCATCTCCGCATAGAACGGGGTCTGGTCCAAAACGATGATGGCTTCAGCGCCGGCGGTGACGGCATCCCGCAGTTCTCCGTCGGCGACGATGGCCAGTACGTGGCTGTCCGCCTGGATCACGCTGTAGCCAACGAATTCCGTGGCGGGAACGTCTTTGCCGAACTCCACGCCGGCCCAGCCGAGGTCGCCCAACGCCTTTCTGGCCTCTCTTGCGCGCTCCTTCTGCTCCTGCATCAGCTGACGGAAGCTCTCCTCGTCTACGGTCAGGCCCTCGTCGGCCGCCATCTCCACCGTCAGGTCGATGGGGAATCCGAAGGTGTCGTACAGGCGGAAAGCGTCGGCTCCGGAGAACACCTGCTCGCCCTTGGCCTTGTGCTCGGCCAGCAGATCGGAAAAGATCTTCATGCCGCCGTCGATGGTGCGGGCGAAATTCTCCTCCTCCGTACGGACCACCTTGGTGATATAGCTCTGTTTCTCACGTACGTCGGGGTATTCGCCCTCGTTGACCTGTACCACGGTGTCCACCACCTGATACAGGAAAGGCTCGTTGACTCCGAGAAGCTTGCCATGGCGGGCCGCCCGGCGCAGCAGACGGCGCAGGACGTATCCGCGCCCTTCATTGGAGGGCAGCACGCCATCACAGATCATGAAGACGGCAGAACGGATGTGGTCGGTGATCACGCGCAGAGAGACGTCGCGCTTCTCACTCTGTCCGTAATAGGCGCCGGTGAGTTCGGAGACCTTGCGGGTGATGTGCATCACCGTATCGGTGTCGAACAGGCTGTCAACATTCTGAACGACGACCGCAAGACGCTCCAGCCCCATGCCGGTATCGATGTTCTTCTGCTTCAGTTCGGTGTAGTTGTTATTGCCGTCGTTGTTGAACTGGGAGAACACGTCATTCCAGACTTCCATGTACCGGTCGCAGTCGCAGCCCACCTTGCAGTCGGGCTTTCCGCAGCCGTACTCCTCGCCGCGGTCATAGTAGATCTCACTGCAGGGACCGCAGGGGCCGGAGCCGTGCTCCCAGAAGTTGTCCTCCTTGCCGAAGCGGGAGATGCGGTCGGCAGGGATGCCGATGACCTTGTTCCAGATGCGGAAGGCCTCGTCGTCGTCCACGTACACAGAGGGATACAGCCGGTCGGGTTCCAGACCGACGACTTCGGTCAGGAACTCCCAGCTCCACTTCAGAGCGTCCTCCTTGAAATAGTCGCCGAAAGAAAAGTTTCCAAGCATTTCAAAATAGGTGCCGTGGCGGGCCGTTTTTCCCACGTTGTCGATATCGCCGGTGCGGATGCACTTCTGGCAGGTGGTCACGCGGCGGCAGGGGGGTTCCTCCTCGCCGGTGAACCAGGGCTTCATGGGTGTCATGCCGGCGTTGATCAGCAGAACGGATTTATCGTTCTGGGGAACAAGGCTGAAGCTTGGCAGACGGAGGTGGCCCTTGCTCTCGAAGAAGCTGAGGA
>Ga0310696_10003909_pt1 | contig 18420 bp, 15 predicted proteins | sample AusTroGonzalo_MG_4_FD_203885 | JGI IMG/M metagenome (GOLD analysis project Ga0310696, IMG submission 203885) | Bovine rumen microbial communities from tropical cattle in Woodstock, Queensland, Australia - Gonzalo_02 (v2) (version 2) | ecosystem: Host-associated > Mammals > Digestive system >...
CACCACAAGATAGAAATTGATTCCGTAAAACCAGGTGTTTAAAAGAGTTGTCACCAAAAGTAAATAAAAATAAATATCGGCTTTTATATTGCTGCCAAACAAAAAGGCCAACAATAAACTGCTGAGGAAAGAAAACACTTTTCCCACTACACCGAAACTGACTGAAAAAAAAGCCCCTTTCTTAAAACCTGCCATATATGATATTATATTAAATATATGGCAGAAGAGTTTGAATCTATTATAGGACTTGAAATACATGTCCAATTAAATACCGAGAGCAAAATGTTTTGCTCTTGTCCCAGTGGTGCGAGAAAAAATCTTGCCCCCAATACAGCCCTTTGTCCCGTTTGCAGCGGACAGCCCGGGGCCTTGCCCGTTCTTAATAAGAAGGCCGTTGAACTTGCTTTAAAAGCAGGTTTTGGTTTTAATGCACAAATAAATAAAGAATCAGTTTTTGCGCGTAAAAATTATTTTTATCCAGATTTGCCAAAGGGCTATCAAATTTCACAAGATGATAAGCCTATTATAGGTAAAGGATATGTAGAAATTAAAGATGCCCAGGGAAATACCAAAAAAATCGGTATAACCCGCGCCCATTTAGAAGAAGATGCCGGCAAAAGTATGCACGAAGCAAGCGATTCTTTGGTTGATTTAAACAGAAGCGGTGTTCCTTTACTTGAAATTGTCGGCGAGCCTGATTTAAGAAGTCCGCAAGAAGCATATGATTATTTAACAAATTTACGCGCTTTACTTTCCTGGCTTGATGTTTCAAACTGCGATATGGAAAAAGGAGAATTAAGAGTCGATGTTAATGTTTCCGTACGCCCTAAAGGCCAGGAAAAATTTGGGACAAGAATGGAAATTAAAAATCTAAACTCTTTTAAAGCCGTAAAAGATGCTTTAACTTATGAAATAAACAGACAAATTACCGCTGTAAAAGAAGGCCAGCCCTTGCATCAACAAACTATGCTTTGGGATGAAGTTAAAGGCGAAACAAAGGTTATGCGCAGTAAAGAAACGGCGCAGGAATATCGTTATTTCCCCGAGCCGGATTTAAAACCTTTAATTATTACTGACGAGCAAATTGAAGAAGTGCGCAAAACTATGCCTATGCTGCCGGCACAAAAAAGGGAATATTTTGAAAAAGAACTCGGCCTTGCAGCATATGATGCCGGTGTTTTAACAAAAAGCCGCCAAATTACAGAATATTTTGAAAAAGTTTTATCTTGCGGTGCGCCTGCAAAACAGGCTTCCAATTGGATAGGAACAGATTTACTTGGTGCTTTAAATGCCGCCGGTAAAGAAATTGAAGAAAGTCCGATAAAGCCACAGGATTTAGCAGACTTAATAAAATTTATCCAAGATGGTAAAATCTCTATTAAAATGGGTAGAGAAATTTTTACAAAAGCCTTTAAGGAAAATAAAAAAATTGCCGATTTGGTAAAAAGCCTCGGTCAAACCCAGATTAACGATGAAGCACAAATAGAACTTTGGGCTAAACAGGCTGTTGAAGCAAACCCCAAAGCCGTTGCCGATTATAAATCAGGCAATACAAAAGCAATTGGGGCAATGGTAGGTATGGTAATGAAACTTTCAAAGGGAAAAGCCAATCCTGCTATAATAAATAAAATATTAGTGCGCTTAATGAGTTAATTTATAGTAGAATAAAGTTATGAGGAAAATATTTTTCATTTTATTTTTTACTCTGTTAAGCATCGGTGCACAAGCACTTGAAATTTCCGATGGCTTTACTTATAGTAAAGATTTTTGGAATAACAGAATTAGTCTTAACCAAAATATTGAATACTATTTAAATATAGGATTCAGTTTTGACTTAACAGAATATGAAGATATTTCAAATCATATTTATACTTTCAGTTTGCCTATAATGATGAGAACTGAAAATTTCGGTTTATTCTTCAGGCCTTTTATTATTCCTGACAATGCTAATGAAGCAAGCGCACAAGGGGCCAAGTTATCTTGGACTTTTGCTTTTAAGCAAGATGAAATTGAACAGGCTTTTGCAAATTTGTTTTTATCAGTCGGCTTTGCAGACCAAAAAGCCTATGTCGTAAGAGAAGGACATTCCCCCCAAAAAGATAATTTTTATCAACTTGCTTATGAAGCCGGTGTGATGTTAGATTACTATAATATATACTTTTTTGAAATCAGCGGGAATGTTTTCCAATATCTTTCCGGTATAAGTTCGGTGGAAGGTGTGGCAGGTGTTTTGGACCAACAAAATATTGCTTCCTTGGGAACTTTAGATTATGTTTTAGGCCTTCCTAAAGGTTCTGCCGAAGTTAAAGCCAGGTGGACTTCGCAAGCAAGCAAGAGCGAGAATTCTATTTCTTACAGATTTATTGAATTTTATGACAGAGGTTTAAAAGCCCATCATTCCGTTTTATTAACTAGCAGAATTTTCGCAAGCGAAAAACTTTCTGTCTTATTTGGTTATAACCATATCTTTATACAAGGCCAAACAGATAAAGATATTTTTAAGGGAGAAATCTCTGTTAAATTTTAGAAGTTTTTAAGGGGACAAAATGGAAGAAGAAAAGAAATCGCAAATCGCGCAAGATCCGGCAGCAAAATTGCTGGCTTTAGTATCACATAAATTAAAAACTCCTTTATCCATAATTAACGGATATAGCGAAACCATTTTGTCCACTTTGCAACCGGGGGAAATGTCCGCCTTTAATATTGAGGCTTTACGTAATATAAATAAACAGGGACAAAAAATGGCCCTTTTAGTTGATAGGCTTGTCCATTTTTCAAGAATCAATGATTTAAGCGAAACAGATTTAAGAAAAGAAACAATTGATTTATATCCTTTGTTAAATGAAGTTGCCACGAAATGCGCCTTCCGTGATGATGCTTTAAACATAAACTCTTCCGAAGAAACTATGCGCCGCAAAGGGCCCAGCATTGAAATTAAATGTAATGAAGATGTTAAAATTACGGCGGATAGAAGTTTGCTCTTTGTAGCAGTGGAAGAATTACTTGATAACGGAATTAAGTTTAATAATAATATGACAAAACGCATAAAATTATTTTACTATCAAGAAGATGGCCAAGATGTTGTTGCAGTAGCGGATAACGGCGTAGGTATAAAAGAAAGCGAAATAAATAAAATTTTCGGCAAGTTTTACCAAATTGATGACTTCTTTACAGGCCAAATAGAAGGGTGGGGGTTAGGTTTGGCTTCTGTCCAAAGGATAATGACTTTACATAAAGGCAGTATTGCCGTTCGCTCGCAATATGGAATTGGGACAATTATTTCATTAAAATTCCCCAAGGCAGAAAATGACTCAGTTGGAAAATAAATTAAAAAAAATATTAGATGCTACGGAAAAATCCTATAAACAATTGCATAAATACAATGAAGATTTAAAACAATTTTATGCTCGTTTATCGGAAATAGGCGTGCAATATAAAAGAAGGACTCCTATAACAGATACTGCTTTTGAAGAAGAATTTCGCAAAATCATTCAAGACTTACGCACTTTAAGTGATAATACCGCTTGCTTTTGGAAAGAACTCCGCGATAAATATCATAGCGAATATGAAAAATTATTAGCCCCCGAACACCGCTTTTTAATAAAACAAATTATAATAGTTGCCCGTGCTTTTACCCGTCAAACCGATGAACTTTTTACTATTTATAAAAATCTGCAAAGCGTTGGCAAAGATTTACCTTTACGACTTAATTGGTGGGTACTGGAAAACACTACCCAGGATTTTTTAAATACCACAAACCGCATTTTGTTTTTAATGCGGAGTATGGAGAAACATTATGTCTGAAAAAAAGAATGTTATAGAACAAAAAAATATCCCGGAAGTTTACCGCAGAATTAACACCATTTGTTTAATTGTTTTGGCTTCTGTCAGTTTAACTATTGCGCTATCATATACAAAAACAATTTTAATACCTTTGGTTATTTCCATTTTCATTTTTACAATGATAACACCTATTATCAGATATATCAGAGTTAAATTTAAATTACCCAAATGGCTTGCTTTGCTGCTAGGCGGCAGTTTGGTTATTATACCTTTAATTTTTATTTCAATATTTGTAGTGCAATCCATAAGTAATTTTTTAAAAGTATTTTCCAGTTATCAGCAAAACATAACGGGATTTCTTACCCAAATGGGCGATTTCTTTGCAAGGCATAAAATACCTATATCCCAAGATTTCTTTGAAGTGGAAACTTTATCAAATATTATCAGTGTTGATTATGGCGCGACTTTATTTAAAAGTTTCAGCGGTATGACATTAAAACTTGTTTCCGGAACGATGCTTGTTATTTTATTTTTATTTTTCTTATTTATCGGCAGCACAAGCACTAAAATCACACATCCTTTAATAAAAGAAATACAAAATAAAATTTCCGCTTATTTGTTTATCCATGTGATTATGTCCGTAATAACGGGTATTTGCGTAGGTATAGTTTATTATAGTGTCGGTATAAAACTTGCTTTTACTTTTGCTATTTTAACGATCATTTTAAACTTTATACCTAATATAGGTTCTGTTATATCGGTTTTACTACCTTTGCCGCTTGCCTATATGCAATATGGCTTTGGCGCAAAATTTCTTATTCTTTTAATTATCCCAAGTGCCGTGCAAATTATAATAGGAAGTATGATTGAACCTAAATTACTGGGTAATGGTATGGATTTACACCCTGTTACAATTATTTGTTCTTTGGTTTTTTGGACTTTGGTCTGGGGTGTGCCCGGTGCCTTTTTGGCTGTACCTATAACGGCTGCTTTACGCATTATTCTAAGCAAAATAGAACCTACTAAAGTTTTTGCGGAAGTTATGTCCGGACGCCTGCCAAGATAATTAAAAAAAATATTGACTATTAGGCCAAAAGTCTTGTATCATTTATTATTATAAACGGAAGTAGATGTTAAGGAGAAAATAATGACCAAAACAATAAAACTGATGCTTGTTTTTGCTTTACTCGCCGGTGTAACCGCTTGCAGCAAAAACGTTAAACAAGATGCAAAAGCAGACCAAGGTGCTGTTGCACAAGCAACCGAAGTTTATGTAGAAGAAGAACTTGAAGTTGCAGAAGAAGGTAGCGATACAATCTCTATCAATTCTTCTATGCTTGAACCTGTCTATTTTGCTTTTAATGAATACAGCCTTAATGCCCAAAGCCGCAAAACTTTGGAAAACAATGTCAGCATGCTTCAAGAAAGAGGCGTAAACAAAATTACCATTGAAGGTAATTGCGATGACAGAGGCACTACTGCTTATAACATTGTCTTGGGGGACAAAAGAGCACAAGAAGTTAAAAATTACTATGTAAAACTCGGTATTCCCGCAGCAAATATTAGCGTTGTTTCTTACGGGGAAGAAAAACCCGTCTGCACACAACAAACAACAGAATGCTGGGCTAAAAACCGCAGAGCAGACACGGTAATTTATTAAGACTTTTATAAAAGGGAGTTTATTTTTATGAATTTTAGAAATCTATTTTTAATCTTCGTGGGGATAGGCTCCCTTTCGTTTTGCGGATGCGTCGCTACGAGAGATGATATTAGTATTTTAAAAACACAAATTGCCGCTTTAAATAAAACTTTACAAAGCGTGCAATCTAACCAAGCCGCAAATGACCAACAAATTCAAGATTTATCCGTTCAGTTAACTCAGGCTAATGATAATTTAAGAGAGTTTAATTATAAACTGGATCAGGTTTCTTCTAAACTTGATAATATTACAAGCGTCCTTGATTCCCAAGAATCAGCACAATACCAAACCCCTCCTTCAGAACTTTATGAACAGGCAAAAAAACAATTTGATAATAAAAATTATTCTGCCGCTGCCGAAGGTTTTAGCCTTTATATAAAAGCAGCCCCGCAAGGTGCCAATATTGAAGAAGCCTATTTTTATTTAGCAAAAAGCAATTTGGAATTAAAAGATTATCAGCAAGCAGCCATAAATATTGCTACTTTGCTTGATAAATATCCTGATAGCAAACTGACCGCCCAAAGTCGTATTTTATATGCTAAAAGCATTTGGCCCCTTGAGAAAAAAGAAGAAGCGGTTACGTATTTAAAATCCGTAGTTCAGGATTTCAAAAATACCGATTTTGCAAAAGAAGCAAAAAAACTTCTTGAAACTTATAAATGAAATCACTAAAAATTATATTAGCGGCAATACTTTTTTGCCCTTTATTTTGTTTTGCCAGAAATAGCGATGTTTATATTGGTATTTCTTCTAAATATAATCCTAATGCCTTACCCAAAATCGCTTTAGGTTCTTTTAAATACAGCACAGATTTACAACAAGCGCAAGAAAATGCTAATTTGCTAAATAATGTTGTTCGTTCCGATTTAATGAGAACCAGATATTTTGAAATTGAAGAAAATCTTGGTGAGATTGATAACAACAATTTGGCCCGCTCTTTAAGTTTGGCAAGAACAAAAAAGGCCGATTATCTTTTATTCGGAGAAGTTGCCCCCGTAAAAGATGATTCTTGGGAATTTAAAGGTTTTCTCTACGATACGCAAAGCCAAAAGGCTGTTCTTGCAAAAAAATTTATAAGTTCATCAAAAGGGCTAAGACGCTCCGCACATTTATTTACAGACCAAATTATTAAACTTTTATATGGCAAACGCGGTGTCGCAGACACTAAAATTGCTTTTTCAAATGACTCTACCGGCCGTAAAGAAATTTATATGGTTGATTATGACGGCTATAATTTAATTAAACTTACCAAAGATAAAAGCATAGCACTTTTACCGCGATGGAATAGTGACGGAACAAAAATTTTCTATACAACTTACCGCAACAGAAACCCTGATATTTTTTATATTGATTTAAAAGCCGGTACCATAAACCCATTGCTTAAAGGCGGCGGATTAAACTTGATTGGCGGGGTTTCGCCAGATGATTCTAAAATTGTTTTTACTATGTCCAGAGGCGAAAATGCAAGTATTTTTATTAAAGAACTTGATACCGGCAATTTAAGGCAACTTACCGATAAATACGGCGTTGACGGCTCGCCCTCTTTCTCCCCCGATGGGAAATTTGTTACTTATGTTTCCAACAGAGCCGGAAACCCGCAAATTTATATTTTAGATTTACTTACCAAACAAACACGCCGCTTGACTAATTTTAACTGGACAGACACTCCGCAATGGTCCCCGACAGGCGAGTGGATTGTATTTGCAGGCCGCCAATCCCCGAAACATCCGATAGATATTTTTATTACCGATATTACCGGCGCGCAAATAAGACAACTTACCGCTGATAGCGCCGACAATGAAGACCCGACATGGTCCCCCGACGGACGCTTTATTGCTTTTACAACTACCCGTAACGGAAAAAGACAAATTTATGTTATGGACTCAGACGGCAGTGCACAACATTTAGTTGCCAATATTAAAGGCAATTCCTTTACTCCAAGTTGGAGTAAATAATTTTAAAGCAAAACTTTTAACTCCGGCAAAATAAAAAATTTGCCGGAGTTTTTTTGTAACTTATAGTAAACAAGTTAGTATAATATTATATAGAACTTAACTTATAAAGGAGTTTATATGAAAAAAATAATTACTTTAATATTATGTACCGCTTTTATCGCTGCTTGTAGCGGTAATAAAAAAACTACATCTGCAAAAACTCTAGACACATCAGCAAAGGCAAATGTACAAACAACTGCGGCTAAAACCCTAGAACCCATAAAACAAGCAATTTTAGCAAGCGATTTTGAGGCTTTTAGCCAAGAAGCGACCAACATTGATACGACTAAATTAGATTCTTATTTAAATTATGCCGTTGAAATTTGTAATCCTTACAGAAGACAACAAAAAGATGAAACTACAAAGCCCGTATGCCAAAAAGAAAATAATGCCAAAATTATTCAAGTTTTGGCAAATCTCGGTGCAAAATCAGATAAAATCCACTTTTTTGTGGACGAAGGCTATACAAATTATCAAGCAAAAACAATTGTTTCTAATTTAAAAGAGTGGAACCCTATGGCTGTCAGATATGTGGTCGCAAAACTTGATAAATGTTTGGTCGCCCTTACCCAAATGCAAGATGCCGACGATAAGAAAGCAAATTATTATGTTTATGCCGATGTTTGGCGCGATAATAATTGCTCAACTTCAAACTATAAAACAACATACGGCATGAGCACTAAGGAAGATGTAAAATTATATAACCTAATTGGCGCCAGTAAAGAAACTATTCAAAAAGAATATGGTCAAACGCCTACTATTTACGAGCATCCTTCCGAATACCGCGAAATCTTAACCTATAAACAAGCCGTTGAAAGAAATACCGGCACAAATTATTACGTTGAAGAATATCATTATATCTTTACTATTGACCGCGGCGTTGTTACCAAATTGCAAAAAATGCACATTTCTTCTACCGACGGCACTGGGAAGCAAGAAGTTATTGACCAGGAAAAATTAAAAGAATTGCAACAAAAACGCCAGGAAAATTTTAAAGATAAGCCCATCGGAAAACGTGAAAGAATGATGAGGGGTGGAGTGAGATGAAAAAATATTTTTTACTTTTGGCAGTTTTATGTTTAAGCATAAGTGTTTTTGCGCAAAGAAATAAACCCTCTGCTGTTGATCAAATGCATAATGCAGTAACGCAATCTTTAGCCAATACCGAATATTATGACGAGGCCCATAAAAATGTGCCAAATGCCCACGGCGTTGCCACAAGAGAAAATTTAACCGGAGAAGCCGAGTTATTAAGACAAGGTATCGGTGCACCATTTGTTGAAAATAAAGGCGGCAATTATTCTAAAGGAGCAAACCCGGGTAAGGTTAAAGTTTATTTAACACATTCCACGGCAGATCCTAATAATACTATTGCTATGGAAAGCCCTGTAAAAAGCCCAGAGGCAAGCGCTCCCGTTGATGTTTCTGCCGATGATATTGACGCGATGATGTTAAACGCACTTGGCGGAGATGCTGCAATAAAAGCCTCCCAAAACTCAAATTATCAAGGCAATTATGCAACCTCCGTCGGCCAAAAACAAGAGCAAAATTTTGATATGTCCGCACAAATTGCCGATGCCGCACAAAAACAAGCGGCCGCAAAAAAAGCCTATGAACAACAACAAAAACAGGCTCAGCAAAATGCCCAGCGCAATAATTCTTCCGAAGAAGATCCTAGTTTTTGGGGCAAATTGGGCAAAACTTTTGTGCAAGGTTTAGCCAATGTCGCCATAGAAACAACAAATTATAAATACGGCACAAATATTGAAACTATCGGTAATACAAATAAAACTTCAGGCGGAAATAAAAATCAAACTTGTACTTTGGAAGGCGTTACTTTTCGCGGAGATACCTGCACTTATTGCGTTTATAATAAGCCGCGCTCTTCCAGCGATTGCAATAAATGCTGTTATTCTTTTGGTAAAACTTTAATGCAAGCACCTAGTTATTCTGCTACCAGTTCCGGAGGCAGACCTTCCGGTTGCCTGTGCCGCTTCGGTCCGACATCCGGCTATCGTTTCTGATAAGTTTAATATATTCACATAAAAAGAACCACAGATTAAAACATCTGTGGTTCTTTAAATAATTTGATTTGCTTATTTAAAAAGTTATTTGATATAATATATTTACGGGCCTGTAGCTCAGCTGGGAGAGCGCCTGCATGGCATGCAGGAGGTCATCGGTTCGATCCCGTTCAGGTCCACCATTTTAAAGCACTTCTTTTGCAGAAGTGCTTTTTTATTATCAATAATTTTTTCTAAAAAACCTCAAGTCTTATCTAGAGCAAAACCTCTTAATTTAGTATAATTTAATATTAGACTAAAACACCTGGATTTAAAATGGAAAAGAAACTTTTATATATCGGAATAGATGTCGGTTCTACAACGGTTAAAGTTGTGGTTTTAAATGAAAAAGAAGATATTCTTTTTGCCACATACCAACGCCACATGTCCGAAGTGCGCCAAAAAATTATTTCCATTTTACAAGAAGTCCTAAATAAATTTTCAGATTATTCCTTTAGAGTCGCTTTAACCGGTTCGGGCGCACTTGCCTTATGCCAAAGACTCAATTTAAACTTTGTCCAAGAAGTTATTGCCTCAAGTTTAAGTATTAAAAATAAAATACCGCAAGCAGATGTTATTGTTGAACTCGGCGGAGAAGATGCCAAATTAACCTTCTTAACCAATGGCACAGATTTACGCATGAATGAAACTTGCGCCGGCGGAACAGGCGCTTTTATTGACCAAATGGCTTCATTCTTGAATTTAGAAGTACCCGAAATGGATAAACTTGCTTTGCAGGCAAAAACAATTTATCCTATTGCTTCGCGTTGCGGCGTTTTTGCTAAAACAGATATTGTCCCTTTAATAAACGAAGGCTGTGCTAAAAGCGATATTTCAATGTCTATTATGCAAGCCGTCGTAAACCAATTTATCGGCGGACTTGCTAGAGGGCGCAAAATTGAAGGTAATGTTGCCTTTCTCGGCGGGCCTTTATCCTTTTTAGAATCTTTAAGACAATGCTTTGTAAAAACTTTAAATTTAAAGCCGGAACAGGCCGTTTTCCCGCAGAAAGCAGAACTTTTTGTCGCTATCGGCGCGGCTTTATATGCCCTTAAACATACAGAAGAAGAATATTCCTTATCTAAAATAATAAACTCTTTAAAAAATCTCGGGGAAGACAATGATATCCAAAAACTTGCCCCTTTATTTGAAAATGAAGAGCAACGTAAAGAATTTTTAGAAAGACATAAAAGATCAGATGTCAAAACTTTCCCTTTAGAAGAATATGAAGGCCCTGCCTTCCTAGGTATAGATAGCGGCAGCACCACTATTAAAGCCGTTTTAATTGATAATCAAAGCCGTTTATTATATTCTTATTACGGCGCAAATAACGGCGATCCTTTTACTATCGCTTTAAAGATTTTAAAAGAAATTTACTCACGTAAAAAAGAAGGTCTCTTTATCAAGGCCGCCGCCGCTACCGGTTATGGCAGTGCGCTATTAAAAGCCGGTTTAAAACTTGATATTGACGAAGTTGAGACCGTTGCCCACTGCACGGCGGCAACTTTCTTTGCGCCAAAAGCCACTTTCGTTTTGGATATCGGCGGACAGGATATAAAATGTATGTCCCTAAAAAACGGGGCAATTGAGCAAATCGGTTTAAACGAAGCCTGCTCGGCCGGTTGCGGTTCTTTTATTGAAAACTTTGCAAAATCCCTTAATATGGAATTACCTAAATTCGTGGAATCTGCTTTAACGGCAAAAAACCCTGTTGATTTAGGCACGAGATGCACGGTTTTTATGAATTCTAAAGTTAAACAGGCGCAAAAAGAAGGTGTGCCGGTGGGTGATATTGCAGCAGGGCTTTCCTATTCCGTTATCAAAAATGCCTGTTACAAAGTTATCAAAATCCATAATGTTGAAGAACTTGGCGATTGCATTGTTGCACAAGGCGGTTCTTTCTTAAATGATGCTTTGCTTAGAGCCTTAGAACTGCAAGTGGGCAAAGAAGTTATTCGTCCGGGAATATCCGGTTTGATGGGTGCTTTCGGTGCGGCTTTACTTGCTAAAAAACGCGGCCCGCAAGACGGCAAAAAAACGCAATTATTAACTAAAGAAGAAATAGAAAATTTAAAGACTACTACCCGCAATATCCGCTGCCAAGGTTGCACAAACCATTGTATGCTTACAATTACCAATTTCGGCGGAAAACAAAACTTTGTTTCCGGCAACCGCTGCGAACGCGGTGCAGGCCTGCCCAAAAACAAACATATAAATCTGGCAGATTATAAATACAGACGTTTATTTGAATATTATAAGCCGCTTTCTAAACAAGAGGCAAAACGCGGTGTAGTCGGCATACCGCGCGCACTTGGAATGTTTGAAAATTATCCCCTTTGGTTTACTTTACTTACAGAACTTGGCTTTAGGGTGGAATTATCTGATTCTTCTTCCAAAAAACTTTTCTTTGAAGGCTATGGTTCTATTCCTTCGCAAACGGTTTGTTATCCTGCAAAAATGGCACACGGCCATATTATGAATTTGTTGGATAAAAATGTGGATGCAATTTTCTTTCCGTCTATTATTATTCAGGAAAAAGATTTTAAATCGCAGGAAGATGCTTATAACTGCCCTGTCGTTACGGGCTATCCAGAATTGCTGGCAAAAAATATAACGGAAATTGCCCAAAGAAATATTCCTTATTATACCCCGTTTTTACCTCTTAAAGAAAGAGTTTTGGCAAAACGTTTGCAAAATGTAGGTTTATTTAAAGAATTCTCTAAAAAGGAATTAAATAATGCCGTAAAAAAAGCCTTTGCCGAACAGAAAAAATTTACCGAAGATATTCACGAAGCAGGCCGCAAAGCCTTGCAAGAATTAAAAGAACAGGGTAAACTGGGTATAGTTTTATCCGGTCACCCTTATCATATTGACCCTGCTATAAACCATGGCATCCCCGAACTGGTAAATGCTTGCGGCCTTGCTGTTTTAACAGAAGATTCCGTTGCCCATTTAACGCCGGATCCGGGACCTTTACAAGTTAGGGACCAGTGGACTTTCCACGCACGTTTATATAGAGCGGCAAGTTATGTCACTACAACAGATAATTTGGCCGCTTTACAACTCGTTTCCTTTGGTTGCGGCCTTGATGCCATTGTGGCAGACCAAATGGCTAAAATAATCAATGATAAAGGCCGTTTATATGCCCAAATTAAAATTGACGAAGGCGATAATTTAGGCCCGGCTAAAATACGCATACGCTCTTTGCTGGCGGCTATGCGCGACAGGCAACAACAGCAAAAAACAGAATCTAAAAAACAACAGGAAAATATTGCCGTTTTTACACCGGAAATGAAAAAGACACACACTATTTTGGTACCGCAAATGTCACCGGTGCATTTCCAATTTCTTGAAACGGTTTTTGCAAGTGAAGGTTATAAAATTTGCCAGTTGCCAAAAGTTAGTAAAGAATCTATTGAACTGGGCTTAAAACACGTTAATAATGATGTTTGCTACCCTGCCATTGTGGTTATAGGCCAACTTTTAAAAGCCGTGCAGGAAGGCGGTTTTGATACCCATAAAATCGCTTTGCTGATTTCCCAAACAAACGGCGGGTGCAGAGCCTCGCAATATTCCTGGCTGCTTAGAAAAGCCCTTGAACAATGTAATTTATCTTATATACCTGTTTTAACTTTAAATGTAAGCGGTAAGGCTGCTAATACTGGTTTTGCTCCAGGGAGAAAAGTTTTACTCAGAATTTTAATGCTTGGTTGTTACGGCGATGCTTTACTGCAACTTACTTCCCGCGTGCGCCCTTATGAAAAAGAAACAGGCGCAACCGATGCCCTTGAAAAAACTTGGGTTCAGCGCATCCATAAAAACTTAAAAAGCGGTAATTTGCTGACCTTCGTTTGGAATATTTTCAAAATGATTAAAGATTTTGATAATTTACCGCTTAAACGTCAAAAAAGAAAACCGCGCGTCGGTATAGTTGGGGAAATCTTGCTTAAATTCCACCCCGATGCCAATAATAATGCCGGCAAAATTATTGAACAGGAAGGCGGAGAAGTTGTCGTCCCTGGATTATTAGACTTTGTTTTATATGGCTTTTATGACCATATCTTCCGCCACCGCTACTTAACAGGTAAATTAAAAGACAGCCTTATAAGCCGTATCAGTTTATGGGGAATTGAAATTTTCCGTTTACCTCAACGTATCTGTTTTAAACTATCTAAGCATTTTGATAATATGACGCCTTTTTATAAACTCAGACAAAAAGTCCGCGGTATTGCTTCTTTAGGTCTTCAAGCCGGTGAAGGATGGCTTTTGACGGCGGAAATTGTTGAACTTTTGGATGCCGGAGTGCGTAATATTTTATGCGTGCAACCTTTTGGCTGTATGCCTAACCATATTGTCGCAAAAGGGTTTATAAAAGAAATTAAAAAACGCTACCCAAGCGCAAATATTATCGCCGTTGATTATGACCCCGGCGCAAGTGAAACAAACCAAATTAACCGCATTAAACTAATGATGTCTATTTCCAAACAGGAAGAATAAAACTTTGTTAATTACAAAGAATTAAAATAATCAGATACCCAAATAAGAAAAATGAAACATTTAAAAAGCCCTGCTATTTTTTTAGCAGGGCTTTTTTATTAAGTAAAAGAAGTTATTTGACCATTACAAAAGGCATATCCCCGCCGTTATAGGTAGGCATATGTCCGTCCCATTTCTCAATGGCTTTGAGTTGTGCTTCAACTTGGCGCAGTTTAATAAGTTCGGGCGTAACAACTTGTTTTTGAAGTTTCAAACTTTCGGCTTCGGCCCTGGCTTTCAAAATCTGCTGCTCGGCATCTTTTTTAACTTTTTCAACCAAGTTTGTTGCCTTTTTTGCTTCTTGCTCGGCGATTTGCTTTTCTTCAACCGCTTTTAAAAATTGCGGAGTAAAATCAAAATCAACAATGGCAATATCAGAAACGATAACTTGTTTTTCTTTCATTTTCTCTTTTAAAACAGCATCAATTTCTTTGGCAACTTCAATACGATTGGCAATAAGATTTTCGGCGGAATATTTTGCGATAATTGCTTTTATCCATTCTTCTGTAGTCGGAGCAAGAACGGTATCTACATAATATTCGCCAAGGTTTCTGTAAATTGCGACAACGGTATCAGGCTGAATGCGGTGGTTTACCGCAAGGCCGACTTTGACGGTCTGCAAGTCTTTAGAAAAAGCTTCTGTTTTGATAATATCTTTTTTGATACGGATGGAAAATTTCTTTACGCTTTCAACAAAGGGGGTTTTCCAATGAAGACCTTCGCCATAGGAATCAACCACTTTACCAAGTCTTAATTTTACTGCAACTTGCCCCGGTTCAACTACGAAGAAGGAAGATAAACAAACAACGGCTATAACGACGATACAAATAATAGAAAAAATTGCGCCCGCCGTTTTAACCGGACTGATAGAATTATTATAATTTGCCATAAAGCACATCTCCTTATTTTTTAATTTACTATTAAATTATATCTTTTATTTTTATTCTTTACCATAAATTTTAGACGGATATTTTTTGCTAAAAAATGATATACTTGTTTTATAGAAAATTTTATATGAGGTTTTTATTGATATGGAAGATATAAATAATGTAGCTAATATGCCTGAAGAAAATAAACAAGAATTTTTCTTTGCAAATGGTGTTAGAAATGATAGTTTTGTAAAGGATAATTTAACTAAAATTGGTTTTTTTGTTTTTTTACTTAATATATTTTATCCGATAGGTTGGCATTATAAACAATGGAAAGCAATTAAAAATAATAATGAAGAATATAAAAATATATCACCCTTTTGGCGCGGCATTTTTTATCCTTTTTACTCGTTTAAACTCACAAAAACAATTAAAGAACTTTTTGAAATTAAAAAAGATATTGATTTAAGAACTATCACAGATGAAGAAGAATTAAAAAAAGTAAAAAGAGAACATAAACAAATTTTTGCGATTTGGCCGTATGTTATATGGATTTCCATATTCTTTCTGATATTTTTTGAATTTACACCTGATAATAAAGACTTAGATAAAATCTTGGGAGCAATTGCTTGGTTTTTAATCTATCTCCCTATGCATTATTTACAACACGCAATAAATTATATTATGCCAAAAGAAACTAAAGAAAAAGCTTTTTCTTTTTCCGATTTGCTTGGGGCCCCATTTTTTGCCTTGCTTTTAGCATTTTTCTTTTTTGGAATCGGCGGACAAAGCTGTTTTGAAGTAGATGGTAGCACACTGAAAAATACTTGTGATAATTTTTCTTTCACTTACCCTTTTGGGGATAATGAAATTTTTGTGGTAGAAAATAAATCCGGGAATGAATATATTTGTCAAGCACAAGATGCAAATAATACAGAAGATAATCTTATATGTATAGAAGGACGTTATATTGACGAACAAGCGAATTTTGAACAAAGCACTTTAGAACAGGGACTAGCCAAAGAAGCGGATATTATATCCAAAAAAACATCAACATATAATGATAATTTAACTTATTGTTTTAGTGCCAAATCAAAAAAAGACCCTACAAAACCCATTCAAAATTTATGTCTTATGAGAATTAAGGATAAACCGGGAATTGTGTTCGGTATTACTGGTATTACTCACGAAAAAGAAATGCCTTTTGAGAATCTTGAAAAACTAATGAATAGTTATAAATCTTGGTAAAAATTTAACGGAGATTTTATAAAATGGAATATACAAATAATATTACTCACAAAGAATCTTCGCAAGAGTTTTTTGTGGCAAATGGTGTTAGAAATGATAGTTTTATAAAAGAATCTTATATAAAAATATTTATTTTATCTCTTTTATTTTCTGTTTTTTATCCTATCGGTTATTTTTACAAACAATGGAAAGCCATTAAGAAGAACAATGAAGAATATAAAAATATTTCGCCCTTTTGGCGCGGAGTTTTTTATCCCTTTTATGCTTTTTCTTTTGCTAAGATCATAGCAAATCTTTTTAAGGCACAAAAAAATGACCTATTACAAAATATTTCTGATGAAAAATCAAAAGAAAAATTAGAAAAGAAATATAAAAACAATGCTCTGTTTTGTCAGTTTTTATCGTGTTGTTTTATAGTGTTATTCGGTCTTACTATATCAAGTTCTTTAGTAGGCAAAGGTTGGGGAATAATAAATTATCTGTTTTTATGGCTTTCATTATTCTCTTTCCAAATCGCAATAAATGAAGTTTTGCCCAAGAATCATCCAAAAGGGAAAATTGTATTTGCTGATTTTTTAGGAGCATTTCCTTCCTGTATTATTATTATATTCGCCCTTATATTTCAAATTCTGATATTTCCATCTTTTATAAAAATAGAAGGACAAAGTCTAATAAATAAAAGATCTAATTATTCTTTTACCTTTCCTTTTAAAAATCAAAAAATAATAGATTTTGAAGATTCTTCTTTTTGTCAAAAAGAAAATGATGACTACAACGCTGAAATTTTATGTATGGGCATAAATACCTATACACCGGGAGACACTTTGGAAGAAGTAGAAATAACATTAAAAGAATATGGCTTTTATCCATTAAAAGGATGGACAAAAACATATAATGGAAATGAAGTCCATTGCTTTAATGTAATAAAAGAAAAATTGACAGAAGGAACACGTATTATGTGCTTCTTTAAACAAATTAATGAGAAAGATTTTATGTCATATTGGACTGCAAGTACAAACAAACAAGATACAACAAATCTTGAAAAACTGATGAATAGTTATAAATCTTGGTAAAAATTTAACGGAGGTTTTATAAAATGGAATATACAAATAATATTATTCACGAGGAACATAAGCAAGAGTTTTTTGTTGCAAATGGTGTTAGAAATGATAGTTTTATAAAAGAATCTAATGGCAAAATAGGTGTTTTATCTTTTTTGTTTTCTATATTTTATCCTATCGGTTATTTTTACAAACAATGGAAAGCCATTAAGAAGAACAATGAAGAATATAAAAATATCTCCCCCTTTTGGCGCGGACTTTTTTATCCTTTTTACGCTTTTTCTTTTGCTAAAATTCTTAAAAAATTATTAGAGGCAAAAAAAGAACAAGATTTAAAGCAAGCAAATACTGAGGAAGAAAAAATTAAAATAGAAAAACAAAATAAAAATAATGCTTTATTATGTATTGCTTTACCTTTAGGTTTACTTGGAATAGTTCTTTCTACACTAGCGAAATTCCTCATCGGACAAACTGATTGGCCAATAAATGCCCTTATAGTTTTTTTAATGTTGTATCTTTTCCAAAATACAACAAGAAAAATTTTACCGACAAATCATCCACAGGGGAAATTAACCTTTGCCGATTTCTTAGGCGTATTTCCTTGGATTTTCGCTCTTTTATTATCCTTAATATTTTATCTTTCCACATTAACTTCGCGTATTCAATTAGATGGAAATAATATAGTAAATACTTTACATAATTATTCTTTTACTTTCCCTTTTGAAAATCAAGAAGTATATCTAGATGAAGATAACCATTATTGCCAAAATAAAGCAGATAATCCTGAAGATGGACTAATTTGCATGCAATGGGAATTGCTTACTGGACCTTTTGAAGAAACATTTTTTGAAAACCTTATATCTCAAGAAGAAGAAATAACTTTAATAAAAAAATGGACAAAGATATATCAAGGAAATACCGCCTATTGTTTCCTTTTAAAAGGTGAGGAAGTTTTTAACACTTGTTATTTAAAAACAACTAGAGAAAAAAGGTTATGGGTTTGGGAAATTGCTTCACTGGAAGAAGATCCTATAGCTATTGAAAAATTGATGAATAGTTATAAATCTTGGTAAAAATTTAACGGAGGTTTTATAAAATGGAATATACAAATAATATTATTCACGAGGAACATAAGCAAGAGTTTTTTGTTGCAAATGGTGTTAGAAA
>Ga0310696_10003910_pt1 | contig 18417 bp, 5 predicted proteins | sample AusTroGonzalo_MG_4_FD_203885 | JGI IMG/M metagenome (GOLD analysis project Ga0310696, IMG submission 203885) | Bovine rumen microbial communities from tropical cattle in Woodstock, Queensland, Australia - Gonzalo_02 (v2) (version 2) | ecosystem: Host-associated > Mammals > Digestive system >...
TTGCTCCAGTTGTAGTCAAGGCCGGAGAGGAATCCCAGCTGCTGCAGCGTGAGCAGGTTGTCGGTGATGGCGTGGAAGTAGTTTGCGCTGAGTGCCAGGCGATTGTTCAGGAAGTGGCCTTCGAGACCAATGTTGAAGCGCCGGGTAGTCTCCCACTGTATCTCTGTGTTGCCGATGCCACCGAAGGAGAGCGCGCTGACGTTGTTAAGGAACTTTCCTGCTGTGAAATAGCTGCGCGCGGAGTAGTAATCAATGTCATCGTTACCGCTGACGTCGAATCCGGCAGAGAGCTTCAGGTAGTCGATTCCCTTGACTTTAGCAAGCCAAGGCTCGTTGCTTATCACCCACGACGCCTGCACGCCCGGGAAGATGGCCCAGGCAGCATTGAAGAGATGGATTGAGCCGGCATCGCGCCCGAAGCGTGACGAGCCGTCCATGGTGAGGTTGGCCTGGAGGTAGTAGCGGCTCATGTAGTTGTACTCACCCTGTACGTAACAGGAGAGGGCGTTCCAGCTCTCATCAACGCCAGTGACGTTCACGTGAGCCAGGCTGCTGCTCATGAAGGGGGTCTTGTCGGAAGGGGTGTTGTAACCCACCTGCGAACTGGTTGTGAAGCTCTCCCAGTTGATGCGCACGCCTCCAAAGGCATGGATGTAATGAGCGCCATAGCGATTGTGCCAGTCTAAACGGGTGTCGCTCTGCACGCTGTTCTGCTTTGAGGCTAATGAGCGCACCTCATTATTGCAGTAAGTATCGAGAGAGGCGACATAGTAGGAGGGCGTTCCGTTGATGGGAATGTAGTACATCTCGCTGGTGTTCACCAGGTTGTAGCTGAAATGCTCCGAGAGCGAGAGGTTGGCATTGAACTGCCACTTAGGTGTGACGGTGAGGTTGAGCTGCGAGTTCTCGAAGTGGTTCTTGTTCTCAGCGTCAGAATACTCAAGGAGTGCTGCAGGGTTGCCCAGTTGCCAGTTGTAGTTGCTGTATTCGCGGAGGGCTGTGGTGAGGTAGTCCTCAGGGTCTGTTGCGTAGTGTGAGTCGGAGAAGCGACCGCGTCCGTAGCTGTAGGGGCTGAGGAAGGGACTCTTCACGTAGGCCAGGAAGGAGGGGCTGGAGGGCGTGCCCTCGTCGTAGGTAGAGGGTGCACCGTCGTTGCGCAGGTTGCGCGTAATGTTTGAGAACGAAGCGTCGAAACGCACGCCAAGCCGCTGGAGCAGCTGGATGTCGGTATTGAAGCGTATGTTCAGACGGTCCATGTCGTTCATCTTCAGTGTGCTCTGAGCATTGCTGTAGCCCACGGAGAGGTTGTAGTTGGCGACATCGTCACCACCCTCGACGTTGATGCCGTAGTTCTGGGTCATGGCGGTGTGGTAGACATACTTCTTCCAGTCGGTGTTCTGATGGTAGAGGTCGTAGAAATAATTGCGCTCGCCGTTGTCCTTAATCAAACGCTCGTCGAGGAAGTTGAACGCCTTCTCTTTCGTCTCTGTGCTCTTGAGCAACTCGGAGGCATAGCCTCGGTACTGGTTGGCATCCATCATGGACACATATTTTGGCTCCGTGACTACTCCTACCGAGACGTTGGCCGTGATGCGCGTGGCCATCGACTTGTTGCGCCGTGTCTGGATGAGGATGACACCGTTGGCACCCTTGGCACCGTAAAGGGCTGTGCCGTTGCGCAGCACCGTGACCTTCTCTATGTCCGAGGGGTTGATGTTCGACAACAGGTCGTTGTAGAAACCGTCGTGGAGCAGTGTGCGTCCATACTGTTGGTCGATAATCACTCCGTCGATGACAATCAGTGGCTGAGCATTGACGTTGAGCGAGTTCAAACCCTGTATGAACATGGTGCTTCCGATGCCGGGCGTTCCGTTGTGGGTCTGTGTGTACACCTGTGCGCCGAGTTGCTTCTGCACCTCGTCCTTGATGTTGATGGCCGAAGTGAAGCGGAAGTCATCGGTGATGTAATCGTTGCGCACGTTGGTCTGCTGACTATAGTCGGTGACAAACATGGCAGCATGTAGCATTGCCGTCTTCTGTTCCTCACCCTTCAGTAGACCTATGCGCACGGCATTATGGTCGGGCGTGGAGATGTGGAGGGCAGTGGCAAACACTGGCACCTTCAAGGTGTAGGTACCGTCATCCTCGGTGAGTACGCTGTAGCCGTCAATCTCTGCAGCGCGCACGATAGCACCGGCAACAGGCTGACCCGTGGCAGCGTCGATGACGGAGCCACGGACGGTGCGCGTCTCATACTGCTTCTGCTTTGGGGTAAACGTACGTACTGACGTCTCCGTGCCCTCTTCCTCGTCGTCAGACTCATCATCCTGAGCCATCATGCCCAGAGGAAGTGAGGAGAGCAGCATTGTAAGTCCAAATAAGATATATCGTTTCATAGACATTGTTTCCTTATTGTTAAGAGGTGAATACTATCGGAGCATATACAAGGCTTTCAGCCTGAAGTTCTCAAACATGTTTTCATCAGTGACGTCGCTAGGTTTCTTGTCGCTCCATCCATGTGGGAACATGAGGACACCCGGCTGACCGGCAAAAGCGGGACTGAGGGTTGCGAGGTCGTCGACCAGCCGCAACGTGCCGTGAGGCACCACGAGTACACAATCAAGGCGCATGGTACGGGTGAAGAGGTCGTTCTTTACTTCGTTGTTACTCACGCGGCACTCCAGTTCGATTCGCACGGAGGGCTTCTCCTCTTGGAGACCGTAATAGGTGATGGGGAACTGGAAGTCCTCAGCCAGTAGGATGTAGTCTATGTTCGTGCCCGACGTGGTGATGTTGGTGCCCAGTGACTTGGACTGCATGACATCGTTAGCATCAGGATATTTGATGGTGCAGTTGAACTTCGTGGGCAGATTCTGCTGTTTGGTGGCATTGCTGTCGTTAGCCAGTGCCGGTGCGGTGACGAGGTAGATGTCGTAGCCCACGTTGGAGAGCATACCCGTCAGGCCGATGGTAACAATAGGCCTGACAGTACTCACCGCCGGGCTGAACTCCACAAACGTGCCGTTCCACACGCGGCCAGAGAACTTGTCGTTGGTGACTTTGCGATAGTAGGTGTCGGCTGTGTAGGCAGAGTCTTTTGTCGTAGCATTGGTCTGGTATTTTGATATGTCGAGATATGCTTGCTCCACCTCGTTGATGTTCCAGCGAAGGAAGTTATTGAGCGGGTCGATGTTCCACTTGGAGGTCTTGAGGATGCGTCCGTTGCTGCAGTTGGTCCATGCCCCTCCACTTAGCACACCACCCTCGCTCATCGGATTGAAGTACTGTCCGTAGTTGAAGGGTGCTCCCCATTTCCATTGACGGTTGTTGTAGTTCAGTACCGCATTGCATGACATGAGCGAGTCATTGTTGGTGGTACTGGTTACCTCACCTGAGAGTATGCGCGGATTCGTCGTGCGGCTGAAGGTCACTCCCGTGAGTATGGCCAGACGTGGGTTGGTGTACAATAGGGAGTCGAAGGTGCCATCACCCTCTTTAATAAGGTCGGCGGCCTTCGGGCTGTAGTTGAAGTAGGGAGTGTACTCCTCAATCATACGTGCCCACTCGTCATTGGTGGGCAGCACCATCCAGTAGGTGCTATCCTCAGAATGGATATATCCCAAATAATCTTTCATGCTAAACGTCTGCACCCATACGGAGTCGAGGTAGACAGTCTCTCCTAAGTCGTTGAGACCACCTGCCACACTCTGGCTGGGGTCGAAATCACGACGGTAGAACAAGGGATTATGGACGAAGGAGCGCACGCTGTCCAGATCGGCATCCTTGCGCAGTTGCTCAAAGATGTTTGCAGAATAGTGGACGGGTTTCTCGACGGTGAAGAGCACTCCGTTGCCATAGAGTTTGTTCTTCTCCTTGAAGGCGCTGGCGTCAATGCCCTGATAAGTGATGACGGCATACTTGCCATTCATGAGCACGATGCTGTCGTTGCTTGCCGAGGACACACTGTAGTTGTAGAGTGCAATGTGGTTTTGCACAAACTCCTTGATGACAGTATTGTATTCATCTTCGACGCTCTTTTTCTCCAATTTATATTGCTCTATGAGCGCTGCTGCGTCGGCAGCTGAGAAATCGTCGTTGACAGGAGCGAAGACTGTGAACACCTGGCTGCTGCTCAGAGATCGGTTATACCCCGTCCCCTCGATGACGCTGGCGAAATTACTCAGGCTGGCATCGCTTTTGATAGCTTCCCAAAGGGTGCCACTGTTGCCACCGCTGGCGTTTGACAGCGAGCCGTCGTAATGGTCGTCCCAGGTGTCTGAACAGGAAGCGAAGACAATAACCAATAAACAATAACCAATAACCGTTATTCTACTGGTCAGTCTTTTTATAATTGAATTCTGTTTCATTCTGCACAATGTTTATTGTTAAACGTTTATTGTTTATTGTTTAGAGGTCGTCCTCCATGGCTCCCTCGCCATCGACGGCATAGACGCTCTTGGGCACCATCTCGAAGAAGTCGAGCATGAACTCGTTGTTGTTACCCTGCTTACCGTCACTTGCCACGCGGAAGCGCAGGTAGTGGTCCTTATGGGCGTCGATGTAGGTCTGGCAGAGCACACGGCGGTAGGTGCGTGGATTACCAAGGAAGAAGTACTGCTCACCACTGGATGGATTGAAGTGATACTGTGAACGGCCGTCGCGGTAAGCACTCAGGTTCTTCAGAAGCTTCTGTTCTTCAGCCTTTTCCTCATCGGTCTTATTGTTATAATCACCCAGCTTCTCGTCGTTGACGAAGCGGTCGCCGATATACAATTCTGAATCGAGGAACTTGGTCATGTCGAGGGGTATACCCTGCGGTATGCCGTCGAAGTATGTCTGCATGACGCCACGGGTGGGCAGTGCGCAGAATCCCAGTCGCAGCTGCCACTCTCCACTATAGGGAACGGGTGGTATGCGGAAGGTGAAGTCGTAGTCGCCAAAGAGGTTCCACTCGTCACCCTGCCACGACCAGAAATTGGTGTGCGGGCGGCGCAACACGCAGTAGCAGTTGGTGAAGGATACACCGTCAAGATAGCCGTCAGGGAAGTAGAAATTGCGGCCATTGACGGGCACGGCACTGTCATCGGGCGAGCCGGAGGCATCGTCCTTAGTGGGGTCGCCATTTTGGCGCAGGTCGTTGGTCATCACCTCGGGGAAGACGGAGCTGAAGTCCATGCGTATACGCATGTTCTGCACTTCGTCGCGCACTTCCTTGGTAAAGGCCACTATGTCATCGACATAGAAGAAGTGACCGTTGATGGCGTCGTGCTCATAGAGCGTGTCCACGCGGCTGTCTATCCAGGCTCCGCGATGGGTGAACTCTGGTGCGGCATAGCGGCGGTTGATAAACCGTTCGCCAACCTTGTCACGGTCGATGCCGCGACAATCGTTACCCAGCTCGTCGATGTCTACGGTGAGCTGCTCGAACTTCATCAGCGTATGTGGCAGCAGGGTCTGATACCAATCCACGGGGTTCACAATCTTGGTGTTGAAACCGAAAGCCTCGTTGGTGCTACCCACGTTCATCACCGGAGCGGTGAGCTTGTCCACGCCAGGTACCGAGCGGTTGAGAATGTGGTACTGCACGAAACGGCGCAAGGGGTTGATGCTGTCGGTGAGGTGCTCGAATGAGTGGCCAGTGGCGTTGACATCATCTGGATAGGTGGGGTCGTAGAGCTTGCAGGCCAAGTCGTAGAGTGCCCGTAGTTCACCGTTGGCGGTAGAGATATTCATCTCCTTGAACTTTGCCCGGTAGAGCGAGTCGGGTTCCACGAAGATGGTATAGCCAAATTTGCGGGTATCGGGCACCCAGGCTACCTCGCGCCAGAAGTCAGAGGTGTAGTAGTACTTCTTGTAGCTTTTGGCATCGTAGTCTTCGTCTTCCACGAGGAGGATGTCATTGTAGACATCTGTTGCCTGAAGGGCCTGATAGAAGAGTCCCATGGACGGGTTGTTGCCCAGGATGTCTGCGGCATAGCTGTTAGACTTTTCCAATACCAGGTCTATCGACTGCATGATGCCGTTCTCCACGGTATCGTTCTGATGTTCGAGGTCAATGTGAGCCAAGCCCTCCAGCATGACGACAGGTTGCCCGTTCAACTCTCCGTTGGAGGTGCTGATGTAGCGCCCTATCATGTTGAGCAGAGAGAGACCTGTTGTGCCGTGGGGAACGAGGTCGAAAGTGCTCAGGATACCACCAGAGATGATGTGTGTACGGGCGATGGTGTCGCAGTCGGCCTTGCTCAAGTCGTCGATGCTCTTGATGTTGCGATTCTTAAGATAGGCATCGACGGCATCATTGGTGGGAACGAAGCACGTGTACTGTCCGTATGTGGCAAGGAGGTCCATGAGCTTGGCCTTCTCCACTATCTTAGTGAACTGGCTGTATTGCTCAGGCCTGTTCTTCAAGTAGTCGCTTGCCATCTCGCCGGTGAAGCTGTAGAAGTACTCACCTTCGGGTTCATCGGAGCAGGAGACCCCCACCCAGCCTCCCCCTGCGAGGGGGAGGAGTATATACACCATAAAGCGGAATATTCCTCTTGTCTTTTCACTGAGATATTTTTTCATAACGCTTATATTCTGTTTTATTAACTTTCTGTTTACATTCTATCCATTCCCCGTCCTCGAAGGAAGGGGAAGGGATGGGTCTGCTACTTCTGAATATTCGTCTCTCCGCTGCTGAAGGCAGGGTTCTGGTGGGCGGCAAGGTTTGCACTCACCTTCGTCTCCTCGTCATTGTAAGGCCAGAAGATGGCCCACATGCCTGTACCGCTGTTGCCGAAGAAATTGTTCACGTAGCTGGCATTGGTGCTCTCACGGTTGGCCATGGCCTCGCAGAGGACATCCGTATTACCGTCGCGCATGGAACGGCGGACAAGGTCGTACCAGCGTTTGCCCTCAAACATCAGCTCGCGCTGGCGTTCCTTGAGTACCAATTCCTCCATCTCCGATTTAGTGTTGTATTTGGAGCGCTGGAGGGTGTCGGTGAGCGATGATATAGGCTGTGCCACGGCGCGCTTGTTAACAGCATTCACAAGGGTGAAGGCCTGGTCAAGATAGGGCGTATTGTAGGCCACAATCTCCTGGGTGCTTCCTTCCTGCAGCTTCTGGCAGAGAGCCTCGGCCTTGAGCAGGAGAATGTCCGCCATGCGGTAGATGACCCATGAGGAGCTGTTTTCGTAATAGTCAACATTGTTAACCACACTGTGGGTGTAGTATGTTCCGTAGTTGACGGATGGCTTGCTAGTGTGGTTCGATGCCTGCCCTACCATCACGCTTTGCGTCACGAACTTGCGAATGGCGTCGCCTGTTCCCTGGTTACTGTTAATGTAGAGGCGAGAGTCGGCGTAATAGTTCTCGTTGGCGTAGACAGAACGTCCGCTGGTGCGACCACCGTCGCCAGAGACAACGCTCGATACGTCGAGGAAAGCATCGTTCATTGCAGACGATGAGGCATATCCGTAAAGCCGTCCTGCACCGTAGTTTCCAGGCCAGCCGCTACCGTTACGTCCTGCCAGACTCTTGTTCAGGGGCGAGAAAAGCAACTCAAAGATTGTTTCCACACTCTTGCCACTGGTGAAGATGTCTTCATAGAAGCTTCCGTATGAACTGCCTGACAACCCTCCCGTGGAAAGTGGGAAACCATTGGTGCGACTGTCATTGCTGGAGCCGGATATGCTGCTGCTGATGTTGGGACGCTCCTTGAGAAGATCCTTTTTGTCATTTATCACCAAGTCGGCATACTTGATGCAGTTGTCATAGTCGCCTTTCCACAGGTACATCTCGCAAAGCATAGCCCAGATGGCACACTTGGTGATACGTCCTGTCTGGTAGTACGTATCAGTGATGGCGTAGCGCTTCATGGCATTGTTTTGCTGCACCTCCAGGTCGGTGATGAGACTGTCGAGGACAGCCTCGAAAGGTGTAGGTACGAGGTCCATGGGCTGGTCATCGTCAGTGAAGGCGTAAGTGTAGTAAGGCACATCGCGGAAGGTGCGGATAAGGTAGAAGTACATCAGGTCGCGAATGGCGCTCACCTCTGCGATGGTGGCCTTCAGCTCACTTTCAGTATAGCCTGGATCTACGGCAGCCACTCCCGGAGCGTACTTGATGACGGTGTTGCAACGGTTGATAACACTGTAGAATCCATCCCATCCAGTGTAGGGGTTCTTTGTGGTGATGTTCTCCTTGAGCACGTTATCCAGGTTGGCATCCCTATCGATGCGGTTGCCTGCCTTCACATTGTCAGCGCGACACTCTCCCCAGACGATGAAGCGCTGGAGCACGTCTTCGCCCTGCATGCGCGAATAGCAGCCGGCCACGACGTTGTCCACGTCGTTCTTCTCGTTCCAGAACTCCTCAAGGATGATTTCGCTGCGAGAAGGAATCTCAAGGAAGTCGGAGCAGGAAGATATTCCAATAACCAATAAACAATAACCAATAACCGTTATTTTACTGGTCAATCTTTTTATCATTGATGTCTTATTCATTTTGCACAATGTTTATTGTTTCACGTTTATTGTTTATTGTCTTAGAAGTCTACCGTAATACCCAGTGTATAGCTCCTGGAACGCGGTGTCTGTGCACGGTCGATGGCGGGGTCATATCCGCTTTGCGAGATATCGGGGTCTACGCCTGAGTACTTCGTGATGACGAAGGGGTTGTTGATGGAAGCGTAGAACGAAACGCGATTGAGTCCTATCCACTTAAGATATTTCTTGTTGATAGCGTAGGAAAGCTGTGCATAGCTCATTCGCAAGTAAGAGCCGTCCTCAACATATCGGTCAGAGACGAGTGAGTTGTAGGCTTCATTCTCACCATGCATGGCACGTGGCATCGTGGTCACGTCACCCTCCTTACGCCAGCGGTAGTTCACTGCCTGGCTCTGGTTGTTGTTACCAATCATCGACTCTAGGTTCAGGCGTGCTAAGTTCAGGATTTTGTTGCCCACACGATAGGTGAATTGTGTGGAGAGACGCCAGTCGCCGTAGTTGAATGTGAAACCGAAACCACCGGTGAGCTTAGGCAGGGACGAACCGAGGTAGCTGATGTCGAGGGCGTTGATGTTACCGTCGTAGTTGGCATCCTCGTAGATGGCATCACCACCATTGAAGCCCTGGTGGGAGCTGGTATGTCCTGTTCCGTCGCTGCGGTAGTCATAGCGCATGCGCTTGGGCGTGCCGTCTGCCTCACGTATCAACTCGCCGTCAGGACCAGTGACCACAGGGGCAGTATAGGGACGCTTCTCCCAGCCGTGATCAGCATACCACTCGTCGGGAAGCGTTCCCTGAGTGAACTGCTTGAACTCCTCATCGGAGAGGTTCAGGTTCACGAAGGTCTTATAGTTATGAGTGTAAACACCCTTGAACTTAAAGCCATAGATGGCACCGAAGGGGTTGTGGAGCTGTACGCGCCGCAACGTCTCCCCGTTCTTGTAGTCGTAGGTGGAGTTGAGGTTGTTGAGCACGTACTCATCCATCTCAAGAATCTCATTACGGTTGTTACCAAAGTTGGCGTTCATGTCTACGTAGAACTTGCCCTTCTTGATGAACCTGTTAGTAGTGATGTGGAACTCCCATCCCATGTTACGCATCTTACCAGAGTTACGGTAGGGTACGGTAGTGAATCCCACGCTGGAGGGCACGCGGTAGTTGGGCATGAGCATGTCCGTAATGGTGGCATGATAAGCCTCGATGGTGAGTCTGATTTTATCATCGAAGAATGCCAGGTCGATACCGCCGTTAAACTCCGACTTCTTCTGCCATCTCAGGTCGGTAAGGCGGATGTTCAGCGGAGCCATGGCACCCATGTCGATATAATTGCTCACAGTACCGTATTTCGACGTGTAGAGGTAGTTCTGATTAGGCTGGTTACCCGTGAGTGCCCATCCTGGACGAATGGCAAACATGGAGAGTACGGGCTTCAGCTTCTGCATCCACGGCTCGTCACTGATAATCCACTTCAGCGAACCCGAGGGGAAATATCCCCAGCGGTTGCCTGGTCCGAACTTTGTGGTGCCGTCCACGCGGACAGTAAAGTCAACCACGTAGCGTCCCTTGTAGGAGTAGTGGGTGGAGAAGGTGTAGTACATCGAGCGCCACTGGTTGTACCAGGAGCCAGGTTCCAGTCCCAGTCCGGCAGCAGAGGGATTCTCCACGCCCGTGGCCAGACGCTTTGCATTGGTGCTCTGACCGTTGCTGGAGCCACTGGTCAGCTCGAAGCGACCCATGAACATGGCCTCATGGTCTTTGTTGGTGAATCTCGGCGTGAAGGTGAGCGTATGCTTTGTGTTGAACGACACGCTCTTCGACGAGGCACGGTAGCTGGTGTTGATGTCAGCGTTATAGTTCAGGGGTGTCAGTTCCCAGGGATAGTACTTGTCATCATACTGGTTGAAGATGTTCATGTAGACTGAGCCACGGTAGTCCAGACGGTGATGGTCCTCGTCGGTGCCCAGCAGACGATAGTTGATGACTAGTTCAGGGCTCATGTCGTATGTGCGACGGTCATTCTTCGCTAGGTTGGCAGAGGCCACTGGGTTTACATATTTCTTCTGGTCGTCGTTGAACACGGAGGAACCAGCGTACGGCCCCTCGCGTGGCATGGTGTAGTAGCCAACCACTTCACCAGTGGGTGAATATTCGTAGATGCTCATGTTTGGCATCTTCTTCTGAGCGATGTCCAACAGCCCGTCGTAGTTCATCTTGTTCTTCGTGTAGGTCAGCGAGAAGTTCGTCGACACACGGATGCGCTCAGAAACGTTGTAGTCAAGAGCAACGCGGGTGGAGAAACGGTTCAGTTTCTGCTTGATGATGGTACCCGTCTCATGGTCGAAACCACCGCCGATGCGGAACGATGCCTTCTCACCGCCACCGCTGATGGTGACGTAGTGGTTCTGGCGGAGACCCGTCTGGGTGACAGCGTCGCGCCAGTCGGTGTTGGCACGGTACTGCCGCCAGTCGCGGAACTCTGCATCACTGGTGTGGTAGCTTATCTCGGGAATGTCGGAGGCATTGTCATCCTGATAGGGGTTGAAGTATGCTTCCTTGAGCATCATCGTGTAGTCATCACCCGTAAGCAGGTCGTAGCCCTTGGGCTGGTGGGTGCCGGTGAGTTTCAGCGAGTAGGTGAGCTTTGGTTTTCCACGCGCACCGCGCTTGGTGGTCAGCTCGATGACACCGTTACCACCCTGCGAGCCATAGACGGCACACGAGGCAGCGTCCTTCAGCACACGAATCTCTGCGATGTCTTCAGGGTTGATGTTGAGCAGCTCGGCAAACTTCTCGTTGTTGGCTCCAGCGAGGTCGAAGTCGGCGAGGTTCACCTCACGGATGTTTCCATCGACAACGATGAGTGGGTTAGAGTCAGTGAGGCTGGAAAGCGATGACACACCACGCAGACGCATGGTGGAGCCAGAACCCAGGTCACCCGAGTTTCCGATAATGTCAAGACCGGCGATACGTCCTTGAAGGGCTTCGTCGACGGAGGTAATGCCCAGACCCTCGAACTCCTTCATGGAGATGGTCTGTGTGGCGTATGAGAGTTCACGCTCAGGAATAGGCAGTCCGTTGCCCTGTGCACGTTTCTTCGACTTCACGGTGACTTCCTTCAGGGTGGTCGCCGATTTCATGGTGATGTTGTAGGTGGTCTTGTTGATGGGCAGCACCTGCGGACTCATTCCCACGTAGGTGAAGCGTATCTTGTCCTTGGTGTTCTTCACCTTCATGGTGAAGTTACCGTTGAGGTCGGTGACGGCTGAGTTGATGATACGCCCCGTGCCATCAACCTCGCACACCGTGGCTCCCATCAGTCCGCCCATTTCGTCGCTCACCGTGCCGTGGACCGACGTGATGTCCTGTGCGCTAGCCGTATAGGACAGCAGTAGCGCAAAGGCCATTATAATATATCTTATTTGTTTCATATCTTAGTTGTTCTTTAAGTATTCTTCCACTACCTGCCTCCAAGGCAGCATCTTTTCGTAGTACAGCGGCTCTTCTATGAGGTGTGCTACGGCACTGCTGGCCATGTACAGGCGCCTGTTGTTACCAGTGCCCTGGAACCAGTACTCCCTTATAATATTATTGTATAGGCCCTCACGCTTTTTCACCGTTCTGGTGTTTCCTTCCACATCAGTGACGGTGAGAGAAGTCTGGTCGAAGCTAACCTTCAGCGGGAAGAAACGTCCTGTCTCCGGGTTGCGCTTCATCGACTCGTAGTTGTTGGGGCCGTTCATTCCGGCATCGGGTACAAGGCCGATGGCTGCCGAGCGGTCCATGACGTGATAGCGCACAAAGTCGCTGATGACGTTCTTGATGGCATCGGTGACCTTCTTCTGCAGCTCGTCCTTTTCCGTCTCTGGTGTCATGGCGTCATACCATCCCTCTGCCAGGCAAAGGCTGTCGAGCAGGCTCTCGCCATTGTCGTCTAGCTGACGGAGTTCGCGGAACGTAGGCAGCAGTTTCTGCTCCTGCAGACGGGCGATGGCCTCAGTGGAAGGAATGAACACGGTGTAGTTATAGTTGTCGAAGAGGCGCAGATTCTTGTTGTTGTGAGCCTCGTCGGCAGGGGTATAGGCGCGGTTCATGCGTGTGGAAAGCAGGTCGCTGTAGTCGTTTTCCAACAGGTTGAGGAATCCTTCATACTCCGGTTGACCTTTGAGTGTCATGTAAAGCGACTTCTGCGTAGCCAATGGCATCTGTTCGTCCAAAAGGTAAGACCGTCCGTTGGTCTTCGGGAACACCTCCTTGGCAGTGAGTTTCTTGTGGTTGTGGTCCATCTGCCATCCGCCCTCGAAAGCCAGCGCTCCACCATTGTCGGTGACGCGCAGCAACGTGCCGCCCTTGGTCTTGAAGAATTCGTAGCCCTCCTTGACGTAGTCCTCCAGGGTCTTCGTCTTGTCGGGGATAACGATGATGAGCTGGTCCACGAGGTCGTCGAACATCTTCTCAATCACTCCGTAGGAGCGGTTACGGTCTACGTTGGCCTCCGCCTGTATGCCCTTGGTGATGTTTCCGTCGGCATCGACGGTGCTGTTGTAGCGAGTGGCTTGTACACGTTCTGACGAGCCCTTCGTGCGGTCATACTTGAACTCTATGAGCTGTGGACTTTCCAGACTGTCGCCCTGCATGCGTCCGTAGGTAGCGGGGTCGATATAATTCTTCATGGCCTCGTTGTTGGGTAGCAGCAGTGCATACTTCGAGTCCATGGAGAGCAGGTAGGGCAGGAAGTTACGCTGGTCGATGCCCCAGTAGACGATGTTCATTGTCGACTCATGGGCCAGTGCAGGGTATGCCACGGATGAATATTCAGCCGGTGCGAACACCTTATTCACCATGTAGACCACGCCGTTGCAGCCCATGAAGCAGGAGTCTACATCCTCCTTGCTGATACCCAGCACTTCCTTGGCATCGTTGAGCACGTGCCCGAATTTCGAGGGCACACTCTCGCTAAACGTTGGCAGCATGTTCACGTTGATGAGCTTTGCCAGTGTGGCATCGGGTATGCTGTCCCACTCCTTGTACTCGTCCTGCAGGTCACGGCCTTGGTTATTCCACCACTCCGTCAGCGCCTCGTTGGTGGGAACTATCATGGCACCGGCATCGTTGTGCAGGTCGTAGCCCGAGGTGTTTTCATAGATATACTGGTTCCACCCTGGGTCGAAGCTCAGCAGAGCCTGTGCCTGTGTACTGTTGTCGGGCCAGCGGTCATTGGCTCTTCCACCGTAGGAGCGCTTGCTAAAGTAGCGTAAGCAGAAGAGCGAGTCTTGTTTGTTGTATTCGTGGTTGTAGGCATCGGTGCCCTCACGGTCGAAGTAGGGAGCCGAGAAACGGTCCACGAGGTGGCTCCACATCGACATCTTCGAATGTTGACGCAGGATTTCCGCCATGTTGGGTGTGCCCTCAACGACGCCATCCATCTTCTGAATGTATCCGTTCTTGCAGGTGATGTCCCGTTCAACGACTTTCTTTCCGTTCACCCATGCCTCTTGTGCAGAGGTGGCCTGTCCGTTGGTGAGGATGGAGAGGTCCTCGCTGTTGATGTTGTGGAACTGCATGTACGCAGGCAGGAAGTGTATCATCGGCGGCGTGTCGCTATGGTCTCCTGCCTTCATGATGGGGATAGCCCTTCCACGTTTGCGAACTGTTGCCCACGCTCCTGTCAGTGGCATCTCGCTCACTGGCATCACGTAGATGGTGTCGTAGAGCGTGGTTGCTGTCTCACGGCGCATGGCCATTCCCTCCATGATGACTCCCGAGACGTTGGCGTTCGACATCAGCTCGATGAGGTAGGCATTGCGCACCATGGCGTTGTTGAGCAGTTGCTTCTTCTGAGCCGTGGTCAGCTGTCCGTATGAGCTGACGCCCCATGAGTTGTTCTTAAACCACTCTGCATAGGCCGCATCATCGGCCACGAAGAGTGTCCTGGAGCCGGTGTGGGCGAGTACCTCACGCTGGTTCAGGTCGTCGATGAGGCGTATCACCGTGGAGTAGTTTCCTTCTTCCTGCAGTCGCTCATAGATGCTATTGCCTAGCCATTCCGGCTGGCCGGTAAGCACATCGTCGCTACATGACTGCAACGACAAGGCTACTGTAGCACCCAGGAGAAGTCCGCAGGTAGCTCTCACGGTCCACCGCCTCTTCTTCGCTACAATTGTTTTTCTCTTCATAGTGTTAGTATTTAAGTGTTTTGTTCGTAGTTCCTTCAATTGTAAAATAAATATTGTATATATAAATATTGTATAATAAATATGGTGTAGTAATATATGGAAGCCCTTGAAGGGTTGTATTGCTTTCTGTTCCGGTGGACAGCCTTTCGGGCCGTCAGAAAATGATGTCCTTCTGTTTTTATGTCAGAAGAATTAATGTCCTTCTGTTCTTCTGTCGAAACAAAGAAAAAGGAGGGGTCGGAGGCCCTTCCGGCCTCCGACTCCTTCTGTCAAGGATGATGTTACTCACCAAGGTACCACAGTTTCCAGTTGTCCATGATGACCCAGTCGGTGGTAGAGTCATTGTTGGTCTCCTTCTTGATACCGATGCGCAGGGTCTTGTCGGTCACGGTCACTTCGAGCGTGTTCAAGTACTGACCAGCAGAGAAAGCTGCAGCAGCAGATACCATATCGCCAATACCTGATTCTTGGTCAAGGTCGATAACCTCCACCTGAGCATTGTTGGCATAGAGGTAGACAGGGTTCGTCTTGGCTTCGTTCAAGCGGGCGAAGGCGTTCACCTCCACTCTATACTTACCGTTAGGCAGACCGTAGAGTGTCTGGTTCAAGTCGAAGGCCTTGTTGTAGAACTCCAGTGCAAGAGCTGATTTCTGGGTGTCGTCGTTACCGAAGTTGTAGCCAGTAGCGTTCCAGCCATCTACGGAGTTTTCGCCTGCTTCATTCTCGAAGCTTGGTGTGGCGATGAGAGCAGTGCAATCCGCAGGGGTCTTTGTGAAGTCGATGCCTGCTATCTCTGCACGGATAAGGGAGTAGTACTCCTGAATCTTGTCCATCAGGCCAGGAACGTCGCTGTCCTCATACGCGGTGGGAACTTGTTGAATGTTGCCAGCGGTTGTTTCATAGAATTCCAAAGCCTCACCAGCCGCTGCCAGTCCGACGTTTTCTCCTGCAAACGACATCAAACCCTCAAGGGCATCTTGAAGTTCTGCGAAGAGAGCCACGGAAGCATTAATTTCTGCATTCAGGGCGAAAATATCATTTGCAGCTTCGAACATGGTCGTACCATTATCGCTTGTCAGGGCATCATTGGCCTTACTAAGGGCATCGGCTGCTTTTGCATATATTGACTTGCCCATGGGCTTAGAGAGGTCGATGGAACTAATAGCCTCTTCCAGGATGGGTTTAATCATGGCAGGATCGTCGAAGCCACGGTAGGTGAGCTTGAAGTTGTCAAAGATGACCCAGCAGTCCGTAGGCGTACCCTTCACACCGATGCGAAGCACGTCTCCCGCATTGGCAATGAGGCCGTAGGCTTTCTTGGTGTAGTTCTTCGTATCGTCCTCGAGGCCGAACACTGCAGCAGCAGCCGTCATGTTGTCGGGATACTCAAAGCTATTACCATCGGTAAGATAATTGGCTCCAGAATAATTGGCGAAGAAGCCCGATTCCATAGGATTCTCGTAAACGTTGGCAAACTGCGTCGTGTTGTTGTTCAGGTAAACGTATACAGGAATGTTGCTGGGAACATTGCCATTTTCCCAATCAGTAACAGACTGTGTTCCATCATGATAGCGCACGTAGCCCTGCACGGAAATCTCATAGATGCCAACAGGTACGTCCTTTATCTCCTGATAGATGTCGAAGCCGTTGTTGTGCCATGCCTCGGCGCATTTGTCGCCTACACGAGTGTTACCTACGCTGGTGCCGGTGTTTTCAACCGTCCATCCTTCGAAGGTGTTGTTGTCGAAGTTGGGGTTGGTGAGGAAGCGGGTCACATCGTCTCCCGGCTTCAAAGCGTTCTTTGCTGCCTCCTTGACTTCCTCCATCATCTGCTCAATCTTAGCTATTTCGGCCTCAATCTCCTCGTTGGTCATTGTGGCCTCCTCGATATAGCTTAAAGCATCCTCTTCGCAGTAGTCAACGAGGTCTCCTGCATACCAGGAGAAGTCTGGATCCTGACCGAGTGCCAGAGCCTCTTCCACCTTAGCGCTGAACTGTCCCCAGAGGGCAATGTTCTTCTTCAGGTCGGCCAGCTCAGAGCTGTTCTTTGCGTCAGCGTAGGCAGCATTTGCAGAAGCGGCATCCTCAACGGCCTGTCCCTTCACGTATGTCTTGAAGGCCTCCACGTAAGAATTAGTGACCTTGGCCTCAGCGGCATAGAGCTTCAAGGCGTTGTCGTTCAGCCATGCCTTGTAGGACTTAGCACCCTCATTACCGTAGTAGGTAAGGCGGAAGGTGTCGAATACTGACCAGTCGTTGGTAACGGCAGTAGATTTCTTTACACCAATACGTGCGGAACCGTTGGCAGCGTCAAATACGAGAGCGTTCTGGTAGAAACCTTTCTCGAAGTACAAACGTCCTGCCGAAGGATCGTTAGGAATGTAGTAGGTAATACCACCATCTACCTGACTTGTTTCGCCAGCCGAGGGGCCAAATTCTGTAGGACCAGCCATAGGCGAGGTGTTCAGGGCCTCCCATGGGTTGTCGAAAGCGTTCTCGTAAGTAGCATTGTCGGCTGTAGCATAAAGGAATGCATTCTTGTTCGTTCCATTCTTGAAGTCATCCCACGAGCCACGGTAGAACGTGCTGGCGCTCAGGCCATAGACACCGGCGGGCATGCCCATGATGTCCTGATAGGTGTCGAAGTTCTTGTTGTAGTGCTCAGCAACGCAGGCGGGGCCATGTGCGCCAGAACCCCTCATGTTGGGACCTGTGCCACTCCATCCGTCGTAATCGCCCTCTCCGTCGCCGTCAGAGTCGAAGTCAGGATTGGTGATGAGGCTGGTAGCATCGCCAGGAGCGTCGGCAGAGCCGCTGATACCTGAAGAAAGTGCCTCGTTAAGGGCATTCATGGCTGCCTCCATCTGCTCAACGGTTGCATCCTCATTGTTGTATACTGCCACAGCTTCAGTTACGTCTGCACCGACAGCCTCAGCCTTTAGGATGAGGGCCTTCAGGTCCTTCGACTTCTCATAGGCATCGAAAGCGGGGAAGGCATAGAACATCCAGTCCACATTCTCAGTAGTCAAGGCTGACAGGGGCAAGCGCTCCGTCTTGTCGTCGATGCCGCCATTGTCCTGGCTGAAGTCGTAGCTGTCATTGCTACTGTCGTACTCCAGTCCTGCATAGCCCACGAACTGTGTGCCATCGCTCTGCTCGGTCTTGTTCAGCTGGCTGGGCATGAAGCGGTATGTCGGGCCGTCTGCTGAAGGAGCCTTGATGGCGCCAAACATCTTCAGCTGTCTGGAGTGTGCAGCCATATAAGAGATAACGGCAGAGATGTCGGCCACGTCTACTGTACCGTCGCCATTTACATCGGCACCAGGATATGATTCTGTTCCTGCCATATCCGAAATGATTGCCGAGATGTCGGCCACGTCAACTGTACCGTCTTTGTTCACGTCTGCGTTGTACTCTTTCTCAGCACCTACAATTTCGTAGAGAGTTTCGTAATTACCACCAGTTTGGTCGAGCCATAATTGGTCATTACCTTGTTCGCTCTTTGCATTCATGGTCATCTTGTACCACCCGTATGATGAGCGGTTGGTCACGTAGGTCTGAACTTCGTAGGTCTTGCCGTCCCACACATTGTCGATGGTGTACTTGGCAACACGAATCTTCACTGCCGATGCCTTGGTGGGAACGATGCATCCGCGTGTGCTCCAGGTACTTCCCTGAGTGAAGTACATTTCTGCTCCAACGTTGTAGAGGATGTAGGTCTTGCCAATCTCAAAGGCAACAGGCGTCTCCTG
>Ga0310696_10003912_pt1 | contig 18411 bp, 19 predicted proteins | sample AusTroGonzalo_MG_4_FD_203885 | JGI IMG/M metagenome (GOLD analysis project Ga0310696, IMG submission 203885) | Bovine rumen microbial communities from tropical cattle in Woodstock, Queensland, Australia - Gonzalo_02 (v2) (version 2) | ecosystem: Host-associated > Mammals > Digestive system >...
CGCAGCTTCTTTGAAGGCGACACCCAGGTCGACGCATTGACCGTAGCGCCCTATATGGGTGAGGACTCGGTGACGCCCTTCTTCGGCTACGAGGGCAAGTGGGTGATTCTGCTGGCGCTGACGAGCAATAAGGGCAGTCACGACTTCCAACTGACGGAGGACGCCAACGGCGAGCGCCTGTTTGAGAAGGTGCTGAAAACTTCGCAGCAATGGGGCAACGACGAGAATATGATGTATGTCGTAGGTGCCACACAGGGCAGGATGTTTGAGGATATCCGTAAGATCGTGCCCAACCACTTCCTGCTCGTTCCCGGAGTAGGCGCACAGGGCGGCAGCCTGGAAGAAGTCTGCAAATACGGTATGATCCCCGGCGACGTAGGTCTGCTGGTGAACTCTTCGCGAGGCATCATCTATGCCAGCAGCGGCGCGGACTTTGCTGATGTGGCAGCAGAGAAAGCGAAAGAGTTGCAGGAGCAAATGGCGAAGATAATGCGAAAATGAAAAGAAAAACAAGTTTTCCTTTTGCATTTCACTCGATTTTCACTACCTTTGCAGGCGAAATAGAATTCTATACATAAAAGTATGATACTTGATAAGATTGACCAACTTCTGAAAGAAGTACAGACACTCAGTGCAAAAAACGCAGAAGAAGTAGAACAGCTGCGCTTGAAATACCTCAGTCGTAAGGGACTGATTACCGAGTTGATGAATGACTTCCGCAACGTGGCAGCCGACGAGAAAAAGACGGTGGGCATGAAGATTAACGAGCTGAAGCAATTGACTCAGGAAAAGATTAACCAATTGAAGGAACAGACTGATACTCAGGAAGGTGACAACGAAGGATTAGACCTGACGCGCACCCCCTATCCTATCGCTTTGGGTACCCGTCATCCGCTGACTATCGTGACCAACGAGATTATCGACATTTTTTCGCGAATGGGCTTTGTGCTGGCTGACGGTCCTGAGGTGGAGGACGACTTGCACGTGTTCACGAAGATGAACTTTGCCGCCGACCACCCCGCCCGCGACATGCAGGACACCTTCTTCGTGTCGCAGCATCCCAACGACGTCACCAAGAATATCCTGTTGCGTTCACACACGTCGAGCGTACAAGCCCGCGTGATGGAACACATGCACACCGAAGACGGAAAACTGACGGCACCTATCCGCGTCATCTGTCCGGGCCGTGTGTATCGTAACGAGGCCATTACTGCCCGTGCACACTGTTTCTTCCATCAGGTAGAGGGTTTGTATATCGACAAGAACGTGTCGTTTACGGACTTGAAGCAGGTGCTGTTGTCGTTTGCCCGCGAGATGTTCGGACCCGACACGCAGATTCGTCTGCGTCCCAGTTACTTCCCGTTCACAGAGCCCAGCGCAGAAATGGACATATCGTGTTTCATCTGCGGCGGCGAGGGTTGCGGATTCTGCAAGCATACCGGCTGGGTGGAAATCCTGGGTTGCGGTATGGTAGACCCCAACGTGCTGGAAGAGTGCGGCATCGACTCCAAGGAGTATAGCGGCTATGCATTCGGCATGGGTGTCGAGCGCATCACAAACTTGAAGTATCGTGTCTCAGACCTACGCATGTTCTCTGAGAACGATGTCCGTTTCCTGAAGGAATTCGAATCAGCGAACTAAGAGGCATGAAACTCGTTCTCATGACACAACCCACGTTCTTCGTGGAGGAAGACAAGATATTGACGTCACTCTTCGAGGAGGGACTGGACAACCTGCATCTGTACAAGCCGGGATCGGAGCCCGTCTATTCAGAAAGACTGCTGACGTTGCTCCCGGACAACTATTACTCGAAGATCACCGTACACGACTATTTCTACCTCAAAGAAGAATACAAGTTGCGCGGCATACACATTGACGACGAGACATCAGCTGCTCCCAAGGGCTATCGAGGCCATATCAGTCGCACATGTACCCATCTGGACCTGCTGAAGGAAACGAAGAAGAATGCCGATTACGTGTTGCTGAAATACATCTTCGACAGTCAGACGGAACCGGATCAGAAGAGTTCGTTCACCATCGACGAGCTGAAGGAGGCGTCGCGTCGTGGACTCATCGACCGCCATGTCTATGCCTTGGGAGGTATGAACCTGGATAATGTCAAGTTGGCTAAGGATTTAGGATTCGGAGGAATCGTCATCAGCGGTGATCTCTGGAATCGCTTCAATATTCATCAGGAACTGGACTATCAGGCCCTGATTGACCATTTTTCGAAACTACGTAAAGCTATAGGATAAGCTATGAACAACAAAAACTACATGGTGTTTTCGGGTACTGCGACAAAGTACCTCGCAGAGAAAATCTGCCAAAGCCTTGGTTGTCCGCTCGGAGAACTGGTCATCACCAAGTTTTCTGACGGCGAGTTTGCTGTATCTTACGAAGAAAGTATTCGCGGTCGCGACATCTTCCTCGTACAAAGCACATTCCCCAACTCTGACAATCTGATGGAGCTGCTGTTGATGATTGATGCGGCGAAACGTGCTTCTGCCCGTACCATCAATGCCGTCATCCCCTACTTCGGATGGGCCCGTCAGGACAGAAAAGACAAGCCCCGTGTCAGCATCGGTGCCAAACTGGTGGCCGACTTGCTGAGTGCAGCAGGAGTCAACCGCGTCATCACGATGGACCTGCACGCCGACCAGATTCAGGGTTTCTTCGATGTTCCCGTAGACCACCTCTACGCATCGAATGTCATCCTGCCCTATCTGCAGAGCCTGCACTTGGAGGACCTGGTCATTGCTTCGCCTGACGTAGGCGGTTCCAAGCGTGCCAACACCTACGCCAAATACCTGGGCTGTCCGCTGGTGCTGTGCAACAAGACGCGTGCCCGCGCCAATGTGGTGGCTACGATGCAAATCATCGGCGACGTTGAAGGCAAAAACGTAGTTATTATTGATGATATGGTTGATACAGCAGGAACCATCACCAAAGCTGCCGACATCATGAAGGAAGCCGGTGCCAAGACTGTCCGCGCCTGTGCGTCGCACTGTGTAATGAGCGGTCCTGCCAGCGAGCGAGTCCAGAACTCGGCTCTTGAGGAGATTGTCTTCACCGACTCCATCCCCTACTCCCAGCGCTGTGCCAAAGTGAAACAGCTTAGCGTAGCCGACCTATTTGCAGAAACCATCCGTAGAGTTATCAACAATGAAAGCATATCTAGTCAGTATATTATTTAATGCTGCATTGCTGGCATCTTGTCAGTCGAACAGCTACAAGATCAGTGGCACAGCAGAGGGATTACCCGACGGAGACACCATCTTTGTCACCAGCGATTTGGAAGCGGGCACTCCCAACGACACGATCATTGTCAATAAGGGCAAATTCGAACTTCAAGGCGAGGTCGATTCAACGGCTCTCTGTCTGGTCTATAGTGCAAGTAATAACGAAATCAATGCGGCATTCTTCTTGGAGCCTGGTACCATCAAGATTCTGTTGACAGAAGAGCCTGGCGGTTCCCGTGTGAGTGGTACCCGCTGTAACGACCAGTGGCAGATGCTGAACGACAGCGTGATGTCCATTGGCAAGGAAATTAACCGCATAGCAGAGCACATCTATTCCAATAACCTGCCCGAAGAAGAACAAAAGAAAGGCATGGAACAGATTGACCAGCTGAACCAACGCTTTGGAGCATTGGTCATCAAAACGGCAGAGAAGAATATCGGCAACGAGTTTGGTTATTTTCTGTTGACCTATTATCCGGAGGAACTCATAGACAACGAGAATCGCGCGCGGCTCATCAAAGAATTACCCACTGAGATGCGACAGCGTCCGGCTATCAAGCAGCTGGAGCAACAAATTTCCAAAGCTGCTCAAACGGCGGAGGGGGCCACCATCCAGGACTTCACTCAGAAGACTCCTGACGGCACAGAAATCAGTTTGATGGCTGAGGTGAAAAAACACAAGATTACCGTCATCGACTTCTGGGCATCGTGGTGTGGTCCCTGTCGACAGGAGATGCCTTTCATGATTCAGCTGTACGACAAATATCAGTCGAAGGGGCTGGGTATCATGGGTATTTCACTGGATGATGACGCCAATGCCTGGATTAAAGGCACGGAGGCGTTGGGATTCACCTGGCCGCAGATGAGTGACCTGAAAGGATGGGAGAATGAGATTGCCCAGCATTTCCAGGTAACCAGTATTCCCCACACCATCGTCGTTGACCAGAACGGTAAGATTCTGCGCCGCGGACTGCGTGGCGACCAACTGGAACAGTTTGTTGCCGAACAACTGAAATAACACTCAATCAGACAGCAATTATAAAAGTCCAAGACCGGAAAAGAGTCTTGGACTTATTTTTTACACTTATATCGCCGCTTTTTTCTCTTTTCTTAGAAAGGCAGGTCGTCAGTAGAGCCTTCTGCGGGTTCCTGAGCAGGAGGGAACGGGGCGATGTTGGCATTAGGAGCTGGAGCAGACTGCTGGGGAGGGAACGGCGTTGCACCGGCCTCAGGGGCAGCAACAACAGGAGCCGCACCACGTACCACATTATAAGCGCGAATCTCATTGAACCAACGTCCATTATATTCATGGGCATCAATATCGAACTGAACGGTGATGTCTTCATTCATCTGAATATTAAACTGTTTGATGCGGTCTTCGCCAAAGATACGGAACAGACATTTGCGAGGATACTGTCCTGGAACCTCGATTACATACTCCTGCGACATCCACGAGTTACCCGTGCGCTGCGAAACACCACTATTGGCCGGTAATACGGCAATTACTCTTCCTGTTAATTCCATAATAATTGTTGTTTTACTTGTTGTTTTTTGCTTTCAGATTGCGAAATTACGGAAAATAAATTAAAAAAGAGCATTTTTCGGCAAATATTTTTGCTATTGAGCAATAGTTTTTGTATTTTTGTGCTCAATTAGAAAAGAATTTAAACTAAAAACAGAAATACAAATGAGATTTACCGTATCAAGTACTGCACTAAGCAGCAAGCTCAACGCTCTTTCAAGAGTCATCAACAGCAAGAATTCTCTACCTATTTTGGCAGACTTCGTGTTCGACATTCAGGACAATGTACTCACCCTGACCGCATCAGACAGTGAGAACACCATGAAGACCGAAGTGATGCTGAACGAATGCGATGGTAACGGACGTTTTGCCGTTGGAAACCACGATTTACTGGAAGCTGTCAAAGGTTTCTCCGAGCAGCCAATCACATTCGACGTAGACCAGCAGGTTAACATTGCCAAAATCAGCTACCAGAATGGTATGTTCTCCCTGCCCGTAGAAAGCGCCGATGAGTATCCCGCCACTCAGAGCATCAGTGATAATGCCACAGAGATTGTCATCACCAATGCCCTGCTGGCCGAGAACATCAACCGTTCCCTGTTTGCTACAGCCCAAGACGAATTGCGTCCCGTCATGAATGGTATTTATTTCGACCTCACCCCTGACTATCTGGCAGTCGTTGCCTCTGACGGACACAAACTGGTTCGCAACAAGATTCTGAACATCCGCAGCGAGCAGCCCGCAGCATTCATCCTGCCCAAGAAACCTGCATCATTGCTAAAAAATCTGCTGGGTAAGGACGGCGAGGACGTCATCATCCGTTTTGATGAGCGCAACGCCCAGATTGACTTTGGCGACGGCGAGATTACCTGTCGTCTCATCGAAGGGCGCTATCCCAACTACAACTCTGTTATTCCACAGAGCAACCCCAATCAGTTGACAGTCGACCGTCTGGGACTCCTGGCAGCGCTGCGTCGTGTACAGCCCTTTGCCAACGACTCATCAAACCTGATTCGTTTCCACGTCGAGGGCGGCACATTACAGCTGGATGCCGAGGACTACGATTTCTCCAAGACTGCCACCGAGCGTATGGCCTGCCAGTACGACGGTCAGCCTATGAGCATCGGTTTCAAGGGTTCTTCCTTCATAGAAATCCTGAGCAACTTCGACTGTGCAGATGTACTTATTCAGTTAGCTGATCCCAGCCGTGCCGGTCTGGTATTACCCACCGAACAGCCAGAGAATCAGGATGTGCTGATGCTGATGATGCCCATGTTGATCAACGATTAATTATGAAACTGAACTTACAAAAACCACTCGTCGTTTTTGACGTGGAGACAACGGGTCTTGACTTAGTCAAGGACCGTATCATCCAGATATCATATATTAAGGTATATCCCGACGGACACGAGGAAAGAGGCAACGAGCTCATTAACCCAGAGAAGCCCCTCGACCCGTTTATCACCCAGTTGACAGGATTCTCGGATGAGGACTTGAAAGACAAACCCACTTTCAAGCAGCTGGCAAAAAAACTGGAAGAGATCTTTAAGGGTAGTGATATCGCTGGCTTCAACTCCAACTTCTTTGACGTTCCCCTATTGGCTGAGGAATTCCTGCGTGCCGGCATCGACTTCGACTTCTCGAAGTGCCGGCTCATCGACGCTTGCACCATTTTCAAGAAGATGGAGCGTCGCAATCTGGCTTCGGCCTATAAGTTCTATTGCGGTCGCAAAATGGAAGAAGACTTCGAAGCTCACCGTGCTGATCAGGATACCGAGGCCACCTATCGCGTTCTGATGGGCGAACTGGACAAATATGCCCCAGGCGCCAACGAGGACGAGGAGAAAGTGCTGGAGAATGATATGGACAAATTGGCGGAGTTCTCGAAACAGAACGACAACGTCGACTTTGCCGGTCGTATTATCTGGGCTGAGGTGGATGGTGTACGCACCGAGGTATTCAACTTCGGCAAACACAAAGGACTCCCCGTCGCAAAAGTGCTGCAGATGGATCCCGGCTACTATAGCTGGATTCTTGCCGGTGATTTCACCTACAACACGAAACAGGTTCTTACCCGCATTCGCCTACGCGAAGCCAACAAGTAAAATGTGAAACGGGGTTCAGCCCCGTTTCTTCATAAAATAACTACCATGCTCAAAGGAAAGAAAATCGTATTAGGCATTACTGGTTCTATTGCCGCCTATAAGTCCTGCCTGATTATCCGCGACCTCATCAAGGCTGGAGCCGAAGTACAGGTCGTCATCACACCTGCAGGCAAGGAGTTCATCACTCCGATTACCCTCTCAGCGCTGACGCAGAAGCCGGTCATCAGCGAATTTTTCTCACAGCGCGACGGCACGTGGCACTCACACGTGGCGTTAGGACTCTGGGCTGATGCCATGCTAATAGCTCCCTGTACAGCATCAACACTGGGAAAGATGGCCAACGGCATTGCCGACAACATGCTGATTACAACCTATTTGTCCATGAAGGCTCCCGTATTCATCGCTCCAGCCATGGATTTGGATATGTATCAGCATCCTACCACGCAGCAGAACATGGAACGTCTGAAGAGTTTTGGCAATTACATCATCGAACCACAAAGCGGTTTTCTGGCTTCCGGACTCGAAGGGAAAGGACGTATGGAGGAACCAGAGCAGATTGTGGCCTACCTGGACCATTTCTTTGAGCAGAAGGATTTACAGGGGAAGCATATCATGATTACGGCAGGCCCTACGCATGAAAGAATCGATCCAGTCCGTTTCATCGGCAACTACTCCAGCGGCAAGATGGGGTTTGCCCTTGCCGAAGATTGTGTGCGTCGCGGAGCACAGGTGACGCTCATTGCCGGTCCTGTCAACGCAAAATTATCTCCCATAGTCTCACAGCAGGTCCAGCGCATCAATGTGGAAAGTTGTCAGGACATGTACGAAGCAGCCACGAAGGAATTCCCCCAATGCGACGCAGCCATACTTTGTGCAGCCGTTGCCGATTTTCGTCCAGAACATGTAGCCGATCAGAAAATCAAACGCGAAGGCGACGAATTACAGCTTCACTTGTTACCCAACCCCGACATTGCCGCTGAACTAGGACGCATGAAGCGCGAGGGACAAGTGCTGGTAGGCTTTGCCCTGGAAACGAATGATGAACAGGCCAACGCACAAAAGAAGCTGCAAAAGAAAAACCTTGATTTCATTGTGCTGAACTCACTCCGCAATGAAGGGACCTGCTTCCAGTCTGACGAGAACCAAATCAGCATCATATCTACAACAGGCCAGCAAGATTTCGACCGCAAGTCCAAGCAGGACGTTGCCCACGACATCATTGACCATCTGGCAACGCTGCTTTCTTGACAACAAAAGACATCCTGCTTTTCTGATGATTGAAATCACTACCCTCGACGATCCTCGCGTCCTGCCTTTCAGCCGACTCACCGAGGCACAATTGCGCATGGAGCTGGAGCCAGACAAAGGCCTGTTCATTGCCGAGAGTCCCAAGGTCATACGCGTGGCACTCCATGCAGGGTGGCAACCCATGGCACTGCTCTGCGAACGGAAACATATCGAGGGTGATGCCCGCGACATCATCGAACGACTGTCGCCGAGCGTACCCATATATACAGGAAGTCGCGAACTGCTGACCCAACTGACGGGTTATACGCTGACACGTGGTGTGTTGTGTGCCATGCACCGTCGGCCGTCCCCCACGCTTGAAGAGGTACTCCGTGATGCCCGGCGCGTGGTAGTCATCGAGGCTGTCACCGACACGACCAACATCGGAGCCATTTTCCGTTCAGCGGCAGCACTGGGCATCGATGCCGTCCTGCTAACCCGCGACACCTGTGACCCGCTGAACCGTCGTGCCGTACGCGTCTCAATGGGCAGCGTATTCCTCGTACCTTGGACATGGCTCGATGCACCTATCTCCTCGCTGCACGAATATGGTTTCCGTACAGCAGCTATGGCACTTTCCGACCAAAGCATTCCGTTGGACGATGTTCAGCTGAAAGCAGAACCTCGGCTGGCTATTATTATGGGGACAGAGGGCGATGGGCTCCCCCAACAAACTATCCATGAGGCTGACTATACCGTTCGTATTCCCATGGCTCATGATGTAGACTCTCTGAATGTCGCTGCCGCAGCAGCAGTGGCATTCTGGGAATTGCGCTAATCCATCCGGTCGCGATAGTCTTCGTATGTGAACTGGCGAAGCACTTCCAGCGTACCGTCCGTATGAAGCATACAGATAGCAGGATGACTGATACCATTAAAGGTATTGGTCTTCACGGTAGTATAGTGAATCATATCCTCGAAAACAACCTGTTCTCCCACCTGCAATTCATGGTCAAACTTCCAGTAACCCATGAAATCACCAGAGAGGCAGCTGTTGCCGCCTAACCTATAGAGGTGAGAGGTGAGAGCTGAGAAGTGAGAGACATGATTTGACTCATCGATGTCGATGTGCTCAGCGCTGCGCACATCAGGATAGTACGGCATTTCCAGACAATCCGGCATGTGGCAAGTAAAGCTAACATCAAGAATTGCCGTTCGGATACCTTTATCTTCCACCACGTCGACCACCTGTGCCACCAGCGGTCCCGTCTGCCAAGCAAAGGCACTACCAGGTTCGAAAATCACCTTCAGATGGGGCCAGCGGGCATGAAACGCTTGCATCATATGAACTAGCAATTCTATATCGTAGTCGCTACGTGTCACCAAGTGTCCGCCCCCAAAGTTAATCCATTCCAGTTGGGGGAACCACTGCGAGAATTTCTCTTCTATATGTTTCAGGGTACGCTGAAATACGTCGGCCCCACTCTCGCAGTGACAATGGCAGTGGAAACCACAAATATCGCTGGGCAATTGCTCGGGCAACTTGTCAGCAGTAACACCGAATCTGGTTCCCGGAGCACAGGGATTATATAACAGCGTCCCCACTTCCGAATACTCCGGATTCACACGCAGACCAATAGAACATGCTGCAGCGCGCTTATGAAACCTTTCATACTGGCTCAGCGAATTAAACGTCAGATGACTGGAACAACGAACGATTTCGTCGAATTCATCATCCTTATAGGCTGGCGAGTAGGTATGTGCCTTCGCTCCGAATTCCTCGAAGGCCAGACGAGCCTCAGATAGTGAACTAGCCGTAGTTGATTGAATATATTCACGGAATATGGGGAAAGTCTTCCACAGGGCAAAAGCCTTGAAAGCCAGTATCCACTCCGACTCCGTGCGGTGCGCCACATCTTGAATCAATGCTAAGTTTCGGCGCAGCCGCTGTTCTTCTACCATATAGTAAGGTGTCTTCATATCGCGAACATTTTAAGTGCTTCATAGATGCGTTGAACAGGCAATCCCATCACATTGAAATAACTGCCGCTCATACCCGTCACGCCGATGTGGCCTATCCATTCTTGAATGCCATAGGCACCAGCCTTGTCAAAGGGGCGATAGTGGGTAACGTAATAGTCTATCTCTTCATCACTCAGTGTCTTGAATGTCACGTCAGTCTCCACCGAGAAACTCATCTGGCGATCCTTGGTAGTCAGCGTAACACCAGTAATTACCTGATGCGTCTGTCCGCTCAATTGCCGTAGCATATAGCAAGCCTCGTTGGCATCGTGGGGCTTGCCCATCACTTGAGAACCAAGTACTACGATAGTATCGGCCGTTATCACCAGTTCGTCAAGGGCCATCGTCTCACGATAGGCTGCAGCCTTCTTTTTCGAGATGTATTCGGCAATGTCCTTAGTTGACAACGTGTCGGGATAACTTTCGTCGATGCCATCTATGACACGTACTTCGAAGGGGACATCGATGCCCGCCAACAGTTCCTTCCGCCGTGGCGAATTCGATGCCAATATAATCTTATAAGTAATCATCAAGTTCAAAGTTTAAAGATCAAAGGACCTCACCATCCGAATGCATTTTCTTTTTGCAACCACTTACCTTGAGCCTTCAGGGTCTGTTCAATCACATCGCGACCACAGCCTCTGCCTCCATAGTAGCCACTGACATAGATACTGGTGGATTTGATTTCAGGACAGGCATCATTCGGACATACAGGACAACCTACGCGGTGCATGATTTCCAGATCGGGAATATCATCGCCCATATACATCACCTCGTCATCAAGATATCCGTACTTCGAGACATATTCCTCATAAGTCTGAATCTTAACGGCAGCGCCTAGATAGATATCCTCCACACCGAGACCTTCGTAGCGCAAGCCTACCGCCTCGATTTTACAACCGGTGATAATCGCTATGCGCAGGCCAAGTTTCATAGCCAACTGAATGGCATAGCCATCCTTGATATTTACCGTTCGGCATGGCACACCATCCGCTCCCAAGGGAATGGTCTCGCAAGATAGCACGCCATCGATATCAAAGATGATTGTACGTATTTTTTTAAGATCGTAATTAATCATGATCGTTCGTATTATTAGTATTTATTGTTGCCTGCATGGCATATCCATTGATGTGCCGGGACAGCAACTCATAGATGCGTTGTAATTCGGGATTCCCAGCCAACAGACCTGACTGCATGCGGATGACATTCTCGTCGTATCGAACGGCAGGACCTGTCTGCGCCTGACGTGGATGCAACTCATGCACCTTGCTGGCCGTTTCATCAATCAGAGGTAGCATAACACTGAAAGGTAGTCCGTGTTGCTCCAATATCGTCGCTGCCATATCGTAGCAGTGGTTGGTGAAATTACAGGCGAAGACTGCTGCCAAATGTAGGTATTTCCGCTCTTCGGTAGTCAGCTGAAACACATTCCGGCTGATGCTCCCTGCCAGTGCTTGCAGCGTATCCATAGCCTCTGTACTGTTAGCTTCCAGAAAAAGGGGGATCTCGGTGAAATCCGTCAGACGCTCCTTCGAGAATGTCTGCATGGGGTAGAACACACCGTAACGTGATGTACAGCCTTCAAACAGCGACAGCTGCATCGAACCCGCCGTATGCACAAAAAGCTGGTTATCCCTACCCTTCGTGGTTTCGCGGATAACGTCCGGAAGCGCCGAGTCCTTAACGGCAATGACAAAGACATCAGCAGTCTGGGGCAATCCCTCCAGGGTGCGGCTGTTGATGCTCATCACCTCATGAGAAGCCGACAGCAACGCCCTTTCCAGATTTGTCGCCAAGCGTCCCCGACCAATCAGTACTATTTTCATTTATTTATTATTTCGAGATATCGACATTTCGAAATATCGATTAAAATTTATCCACATGTACGTTCTCCCATTTTAATTTGTCCTCGTTCTGCGGCTTGCGCTCGTCGGCTTTGTGGCCGATGGCGAGGATACAGAGACACGACAAGTTCTCGGGGATACTCAGCACACCCTGAATTACGGTGTCGGCCGACGTGCCGTCCGTCAGTCCACGGCCACGCATCTGAATCCAACACGAGCCTAATCCCAACTCCTCGGCCTGATACTGCATTGAAATAGCGGCAATGCTTCCGTCTTCCACCCAGCAGTCGTTCTGCATGGGATCACCCAGTACAACAATAGCCAGTGCAGCCCCTTTCAAGAACTGTCCGCCCAAGTCCTTCGCATCCGAGAGTTTCTCCAGATCCATCTTGTCGTCGACCACAACAAACTGCCACGCACGCTGTCCCTTCGACGTCGGTGACATCAGGCCAGCACGTAATATTAATTTTACATCCTCTGCGTCAATTTCCTCGTCCGTAAACTTACGGTGCGACCGGCGCAACTGAACCAAATCCCTAAAATCCATAATATGTCTTATTAATTATTCCGCTGCGAAGTTACGAAAAAGCATGCAAAATGCCAAATTAATGGAGTTTTATTTTGCATTTTGCTCACTTATTCGTACCTTTGCCTGCGATGATAACGGTGAAGATATACGAACATGCAGAAGAGTTGCCGGAGATGCGGGCTGAGAACTACTTCCACAGTCCGGCACTGATGGCACTGTTGGAACAAACGCCCCGGCAAAAGCCTCTGATGGCCGTCGTGGCCGACGACGATGGACGCGTCATGGCACACATGCTGGTGTCAGTGCGCTATTGCGGCTCGTGGTTTCCACCTTATTTATATACGCACGCGCGCATATTAGGCGAAGGGGAATATGAAGGCAAAAAGGAAGAGGCCTTCCGTCTGATGCTGGACGGAGTGAAACGACGACTGAACAACAAAGTGCTGTACTTTGAGATCAGTAACTTAAGCGAAAAAATGTTCGGCTACGGTGCACTACGAAAGGCAGGATTCTTCGCCGTGAAATGGATGAGCGTACACAACTCGTTGCACTCGCGAACACCCGAAGAGCGCATCGCCCCCCGACTGCTGAAACGCATTGAGAATGCCATTGCTAAAGGCGTTGAGACAAAAGTTGTTGAAACGAACGAGGAATTCCGACAATTCGCAAAGTTGCTGTATCATCACCACTGGTTGAAGCCAAGAAGATTTATTCCGAACGAGAAGTTGTTTCGCGGCATGATGGAAAAAGGAGAATGCAAGTTGTTTATTAGCAAATTCCACAACCATGTCATCGGCTGTTCCGTGCTGGTCTATTCACAACGCGACGCCTATCTGTGGTATTCGGCTTCAAAGCGCAAGAGCTTTGCCCCACTCCACCCCAACGCCGTTACCTACTGGAACACCATCAAAAGTGCCCATGCCGAGGGTTACGAACACATTCGATTCATGGATGTGGGACTGCCATTCCGCAAGAACATCTACCGCGACTTCATCCTGAGATTCGGAGGGAAAGAGGTGAGCACATACCGCTGGTTCTACATATCGATACGATGGGTCAACGCCATTGCGTCGTGGTTGTGGCGTGAATGAAACGCCACACTGCAAAAACGACATAAACCACGAAAAGCACATAACCTATATAGTAGAGCGTGAAGATACTGAAAACCACGTAGTCAACAGCACACACGGCACCAAGTCCGGCCAGATAGAGTATAGCATCAGTAGTCGGCAGGTGGTGACGCACATCATCAATCGTTGCCAGTCCGACGATAATGATGGCCCAAACTGAAGAGACAAAGATACCTAAATGCAACGGTAAGGCAAACGGATTGAGCGAGGGATGGTAGTAGAAATGACGCCACGACTCAGCCCCGAACATCTGGATAGACGCATAAAGCGTAGCCGAGGCAGCTACGAGCAGACACAACAAGGTGGGATAGAACGAGTCGATGTCGTTGAAATGAACGATTGGTGCGTTACGACGCAACAGCCAACGCATAGCATAGGCTCCGCCGACAATCACACAGAAGGCCAGAAAAATGAGCAGGTGAGTGTCAGAGAAAATGTCGATGAACTGCGAAATAGGATCGTCAGGCGAGACGCCCTTCAGCAGTTCACTCTCGCGAATCCATCCTTGCGTCACCTGATCGCGCGCCACTTTGACCCATACAGAGTCGACGGAATCGTTAGGAACTATCTGTATCTCGGCAACCACAATACGTTCACCACGCACCACATAGAGTGAGTCGAAAGCCATGTCAGGAAGATTGTCCGACAAGGGCAGACTCTTCGTCGTCACCACAAAATTGTAATTCTGTGTATAATGATGTGTGGTCGAGAACGAGATGGAATCCAGCTGATGTTGCGTAAGATCCCACGCATCGGGTGTGCGCTGCCCATGGTTGTAGCAACTTGTCAGCAGCAACAACAATATGGATGAGATGTAGAACTTAATCTGCCGCATAAACGTTCATCTGACAATGTTTACAATCGAATTCCAAGCGAAACATGCGTCCGTCGCCCAAACGAAGCATCAGCGGCTCATGCCAGTCGGGGGGCAGACCACCATGCTTGACACACCGTCCCAGACTGTAGCGCAGACAATGGCGACACTGCATGAGCGGACGGCCGTCAGGGTGTAGCTCGTAGGCTGTTTGGCAGTTACTATCGTAGAACTGCTGTGACAGGCGATTGGAGATATTGGGATCAAAGACCTCGAATTGTTTGTACAATCCAGACTTTCCTGAATTACCGGATATTCCGGGTTTTTCAGTATTTCCGTCTAGTGCTGTTGTCAACTGGCGACGCAAATCACCCAGCAAACTGCTGGGAATGAAATAGTCGAAGTCAGCAGGTATGTCTACCCCACTACACTCGTATATCGTCCCGCCCAATTTCGACAGTTGGCGGATAATATTCTCGTGTTGGGGTTTGGCGGCCCGCTGGTGTTCAAAAGAAATAGTGACAGTGCTACCCTCGGCAGACAGCGAAAATCCATCGGATGTCACCCCCAACTGCATATGAAGGGGAATGCGACGCTCAGCACTGGGGCGCAACAGAATGCGCGAGAACTGTTGGTCGCTATTACGATAGAGTGCCTTGCCTGGACGCAGACGCAGCGGCATCTGTTGCGGAAAGAGCCGATTGCCTTCAACACGATTTACACGGAAGCCTTCCAACTCATTTTCATCGTTGAAGAAGCACAGTCCGTCGCCATTGGCGAACGATGCCGTACCAGCGACATTGAACGATTCACGGCGCAACTCCTTGACCTTACCGACATACTCGCCTAAGGCTTTGGGCGTTTCAGGCGAAAAGATGTCTGGCTGTCGGCCATGCAGGAAATAGGTGGTAAAGCCACGATTAAATGTCTTCTGCAGATTAGGCAGGAAGGTATAGGTACAATGTCCGCGCGACGCACGGCAATATTTGTCAGGTTGCTGGTGGATGATAGCATTCAACGCCTCGCTATAGGCGGCAGTGACATTCTTTACATAACCAACATCCTTCAGGCGTCCCTCTATCTTGAATGAAGTGGCACCGGCTTCAATCAATTCCAGCAGGTGCTTGCTCTGGTTCATATCTTTCAGTGACAACAGATGACGTTGGTGTTCCAGTTCACGACCATCGGCATCGAGCAGGTCGAACTTCATTCGGCAGAGCTGAGCACATGCTCCACGATTAGCGGAACGCCCGAAACAATATTGGGACGCATAGCAGATGCCGCTGTAGCTCACACACAACGCCCCATGGACAAAGACCTCAAGAGGCATGTCGGGCACAGTGTGATGAATGGCGGCAATCTCATCGACCGACAACTCACGTGCCAGCACGACACGACGAAAACCCTGATCGCGCAACCAGCGAACCTTCTCAGCAGTACGGTTGTCCGTCTGGGTAGAGGCGTGAAGGGCGATGGGTGGAAGCTGCAAGCGGAGAATTCCCATGTCCTGCACCAAAATGGCATCGACGCCTGCTTCATAGAGCTGCCGGATAAGCTGTTGGGTAGATTCCAGCTCATCGTCATAGATGATGGTATTAACCGTTACGAACACCTTAACTGCAAAGCGATGGGCATACAGGCATAGCAGACGGATATCGTCAACGCTATTGCCAGCAGCAGCACGAGCACCAAAGCGCTGAGCGCCAATATAGACTGCATCAGCACCATGATCGATCGCTGCAATGCCACACTCCAAGTTCTTGGCAGGCGCCAACAGTTCTAAGGCTATCATCTGATTTGATTGATGTCGAACGGAGTCTCCTGATATACGTAGTAGTTCACCCAGTTAGTATAAAAGAGGTTCGCGTGAGAACGCCAGGTGACTAATGGTCCCTCAGCAGGATTGTCGTGGCGGTAATAATGCTGTGGCGGTGCCACATCCTTGCGGACATCTTTGTCACGCTTGTATTCATTGTCAAGCGTATTAGGGGCATACTCCAAATGTCCCGTGATGAAAAACTCACGTCCTCCACGTGCCATCACGATACTGACGCCACACTCCTCTGACTCAGCAATCAGGCTCAATTCTGGATTAGTCAAAATATCCTCGCGCCGGATTTCAGTGTGACGACTGTGAGGCATCATAAACTCATCATCGAATCCACGGAATATAGGCAAGCGCGAATCAAGAGGCCTCTGTGAAAAGATACCGAACATCTTCATCGGCAAAGGATACTTAGGAATGCCATAGTGATAATAAAGCCCTGCCTGGGCAGCCCAACAGATGTAGAGTGTACTAGTGACATGAGTACGGGCCCATGAAAAAATATCCGTAATTTCATCCCAATAGCCTACTTCCTCGAAGTCCAACTGTTCAACAGGTGCTCCCGTCACAATCATTCCGTCATATTTCTCGTTGCGCATCTCATTAAAGTCACGGTAGAACATCATCATGTGTTCTATCGGCGTATTCTTAGGCGTATGACTCTTGAGTTTCATGAAACTGATGTCCAACTGCAAAGGTGTGTTAGAGAGCAGACGAATCAGGTCTGTCTCTGTCGTAATCTTCAGCGGCATCAGATTGAGTATGACAATCTTCAGCGGACGAATATCCTGCGAGTGGGCACGGGTATCGTCCATCACAAATATATTTTCCTGCTTCAATAAATCAATGGCAGGCAACTTATCGGGTAATCTTAATGGCATAGTTCAAGTTCATCAATTAATCTACCGTAAATATACAAGCCGAAACGTTGTCGTATCCACCAGCTTTGATGGCAGCCTCACACAGCAAATTAGCATTGGCATGATCACACATCAGCTGTTTGATACGTTCGTCGCTAATCATATCATTCAGCCCGTCGGTGCAAAGCATATAGGTGTCACCTGTCAGGAATTCATCAGTAAATTCAAACATATCCATATAGGGCATTCTAATGCCGGCACCTATGCAATTGGTGATGACGTTGGAATGTTTCTTCTCTCCACGGGCATTACTTAATGAATGATCGTTAGACATCTGTATCAACTCACCATTACGCAGGCGGTAAAGACGGCTATCGCCACAGTTCAGCCAATAGTATTTCTTATTATAGTACACGATACCCACCAACGTGGTTCCCATCTCTAACAAAGAGGGGTCAGTATGTCCTTTGGAGGCTATCATCTGATTCACAGACTGCAACCAGTCGTGCATCGTATCCATAAACTCGCCAGAAGCCAGGCCACGAGGCAGATCACTCATATAGAACTTCAAATTGTTCAATACATCGGAACTGGCTACTTCGCCGGCATTATGTCCACCCATTCCGTCGGCCACAGCAATGACAAAGCGATCAATAGTCTCCGTATCAAACTCAGTATTGTATACGTCACTGCGAAGCAATTTGTCGTAGGCGAGGATCATGTCCTCATTATTCGATCTCACACAGCCAATACGACTGGCTGCTGTCAGTGTTATCTTGCTCATAATAATCTTTACGCATGAAAACAATCTTCACCTTCTGATTAGTTGACGCTCACCTGAAGGTTGATATTTGCCAATGTCACAATGTCACCACTCTTGATGGACATAGGAACATCCGGCTGAAGATCTCGCTGATTTAGTTTTGTACCATTCGACGAATTCTTGTCAATAATGCACCAACCACTATCAGGCTTATAAATCAGCTGGGCATGAGCACCTGAAATATACATATTACCCTCAAACAGTTGCTGATATGGTCCCTGGCGACGACCAATAATCGCCCCATTGACACCTACCATACGGATGTCGAGACTGGGATTATACAATGTCAGCGTTGGTACTCCGTTCTGTAGAGGAACTTGAGAACCTACCGGGTCAGGACGACACGACGTGAAAGTGTAAGACAAACTGTCAGCAGCAGCGGGCTGTTTAGGTGCATTGCGCTGTTCTTTCATATCGTCAGGACCAACCATCAAACCACCACAAGAGGTGCAACGCCGACCCATGCCGACG